>Ga0308159_1001627_pt1 | contig 30635 bp, 29 predicted proteins | sample PhyCR1_FD_201040 | JGI IMG/M metagenome (GOLD analysis project Ga0308159, IMG submission 201040) | Phyllosphere microbial communities from UC Gill Tract Community Farm, Albany, California, United States - DLSLC.R1 | ecosystem: Host-associated > Plants > Phyllosphere > Unclassified | place: USA...
ATTTCCGTGGTATTGGCCTTGAACACCCACCACATTAGCGAAAACGTCAAAATATCGAATACGGAACTGATAGGGCCAAAGAACACCATAAAACGGCCGATATCGCCGGCGTTCCAGCGCTGCGGTTTGGCAAGCTGCTCCTCGTCGACGTTATCAAACGGAATGGCGACCTGCGAGACATCATAAATGAGATTCTGCACCAGCAGATGCAGGGGCAGCATCGGCAGGAAAGGCAGGAAAGCGCTCGCCACCAATACGCTGAACACATTGCCGAAGTTTGAACTGGCGGTCATTTTTATATATTTCAGCATGTTGGCAAAGGTGCGACGCCCTTCTGTCACGCCCTGTTCCAGAACCATCAGGCTCTTTTCAAGCAGGATGATATCGGCCGCTTCCTTGGCGATATCCACCGCCGAATCTACCGAAATGCCAATATCTGCCGCCCGCAGCGCAGGTGCATCGTTGATGCCGTCGCCCATAAAACCGACGACGTGGCCCTGATCGCGCAGCACACGTACAATGCGTTCTTTGTGCAGCGGTGCCAGCTTGGCAAAGACGCTGGTCGTGGCTGCCAGCGCGGCCAGTTCTGTGTCGTTCAACACTTCGACTTCACTGCCTACCACAATGCGCTCGACCGCCAATCCCACATCTGTGCAAATCTTGCGCGCCACCAGCGGATTGTCGCCGGTAAGAATTTTCACCGTCACGCCTTTGTTCTGCAAGGCTTTCAGGGCAGGCGCGGTACTCTCTTTCGGTGGATCGAGAAACGCGATATAACCCGCGAGGATCAGACTGGATTCATCGGGCACCGCGTAATCCGCCGCACGTGCCGGCATAACTTTGTGCGCCACGGCGACAACGCGCAACCCCTGTTGATTGAGCTCGTCGGTAATGCCGCGAATGCGCGCCAGCAGCGCAGCGGTCAGCGGCACCGTTTGCCTGTCGAGCTGTACCTGGGTGCAGATCGACAGGATCTCTTCCAGAGCGCCCTTGCAGATCAACCGATGTTCATGCTCTCCCTCCGATACCACGACCGACATCCGACGGCGTTCGAAATCAAACGGGATCTCGTCTATCTTGATGGACGGATCCCTGCCCTGTTCCATCAATCGCGCTTCGGCGCTTTCGAGCACCGCCACGTCGAGCAGATTTTTCAGGCCGGTCTGATAATGGCTGTTCAGCCACGCGAGATGCAGTACATCGTCGCTCGGCGATCCGAGGACATCGGTATGACGCTCGAGAATGATTTTATCCTGCGTCAGCGTGCCGGTTTTATCGGTGCAGAGAATGTCCATCGCGCCGAAGTTCTGAATCGCGTCCAGATGTTTGACGATCACTTTCTGATGCGAGAGTTTTACCGCGCCTTTTGCGAGCGTGGAAGTCACGATCATCGGCAGCATCTCAGGGGTAAGCCCTACGGCCACCGACAGCGAAAACAGCGCCGCCTCCCACCAGTCGCCTTTTGTGTAGCCATTGATAAGCAACACGACCGGCGTCATCACCATCATAAAACGAATCAATAACCAGCTGACTTTACTGATGCCGCGCTGAAAGGCGTTGGGCTGCTCGTCTTGACGAATCACCCGTTCGGCGAGTTGGCCGAACCAGGTCTGCGCACCGGTCGAAATCACTATCGCCATCGCCGTACCGCTTATCACATTGGTGCCCATGAAGCACAGCGTGTCCTGCTCGAGCGGATCGCAATCCAGCGGCATACGGCTCACCGCCTGCTTTTCGACCGGCAGCGATTCACCGGTCAGCGCAGCCTGGCTGATAAACAGATCCTTGGCCGAGAGAATACGCAGATCGGCCGGGATCATGTCACCGGCGGAAAGTTTGACGATATCGCCGGGAACCAGTTGATTGATAGCCAGCTCAAGGCTGTCGCTACGACCGCTGTGTGCATCGCTTCGCAGCACCGTGGCGGTATTGCTGACCATGGCTTTCAGCGCGTCGGCGGCTTTATTGGAACGGGCTTCCTGAATAAAGCGCATCAGAGTGGAAATCACCACCATGCTGCCGATAACCAGCGTCGCCTTCATATCTTCCGTCGCATAGGACACCGCCGCAAGAAGCGTCAGCAGCAGATTGAACGGATTACGATAGCAGATCCACAAATGCTGCCACCACGGCGCAGGTTGTTGATCGTCGGTCTGATTTGCGCCGACGCGTTCACGAATGGCTGCGGCTTCGGCCTCGGTCAGCCCTTCGAAATGGCTATTGAATTGGGTGTAAAGATCATCGGCACTGGCGCGTGCGCAGGCCTGGCAGTGCACGACAATAGAATGAGGCACTTCGTGGCTCGCGGCGGGACGGGCGTTCTCCAGCATAGGCGAGCGATGAACAAGGCGACGTGGCAGAGTGCGGCTGAAGACGTCGAAGAGCCGTTGGGTCAATGTTTTGAACATAATGCATACCTTTCTCGCGCCCACGGCAAAGCATGACCTCGCTTTTTCGCCGACCACCCCAATAAAGGGCGCAGCGTAAAGCTCGGCAAATAGTCGTGGAACAGCAAGTAACAGGCAGAGCGGCATGGGGAAATGCGCGCTGCTGCTTACCAGATTTAACCGGTAAGCAGCAGCGAAAAGGCGGGTGCTTACCGGATCATGACGGACTTACAGTGTCGGGGTCGGGATCCATAACAATATTCTCGGTAAGTGGAGTGATTTGCGGGGCGTATTGTGACCTAAACCGCGTTGTCTGTGCTGATCTCGATCAACTCAGTGGCCGAATCATACGCCTTAAAGTATTAACCGATGCTAAACCGCAGCCTATTGCCCGCCGTCGCGTCGAGTGCAGGTTTTCAATCAGCCGTTATGCTTAGGTTTTAACCTTCAGGTCGAAGAGGCTGAAAAGATGAGTAAAATAAACCGACAGGATGTTGAAAGGCTGCTCGAATACGTTGGAGGCAGCGAGAATATCGCCTCCGTTACCCACTGTATTACCCGTCTGCGTTTTGCCCTGAATGATCCGGCGAAAGCCCGCCCCAAAGAGATTGAAAGCTTGTCCATGGTCAAAGGCTGCTTCACCAATGCCGGTCAGTTTCAGGTGGTGATAGGGCCGGAAGTCGACGATTACTATAAGGCACTGCTCGAAATTTCCGGCCAGTCCACCGCCACCAAAGCACAGACAAAAGCGGTCGCGCGGCAGAACATGAATCTGTTCGAGCGCATTATCTCGCACATTGCCGAAATCTTTTTCCCGTTGTTACCGGCGCTTATCAGCGGCGGCCTGATTCTGGGTTTTCGCAACGTGATAGGCGACGTTCCCTTCAGTCATGGCCAAACACTGGTGCAGATGCACCCTATATGGAAAACGATTTATGATTTTGTCTGGCTGCTTGGTGAAGCCATCTTTATGTTCCTGCCGGTCGCCGTCTGCTGGTCGACGGTAAAAAAGCTCGGCGGCACCGAAATTCTCGGCATCGTACTCGGCATTACGCTGGTTTCTCCTCAATTGATGAATGCCTACCAATTAGGCCAGCAGACGCCGGATGTCTGGCGTTTTGGCTGGTTTACCATCGAGAAGGTCGGCTATCAGGCGCAGGTTATCCCGTCGATGCTGGCAGGCTTGACGCTGGCATGGATTGAAAATGCCTTGAAGAAAATTATTCCGAACTATTTACAGCTGGTTATCGTGCCCGTGGTTTCACTGCTGCTGGCCGTTTTCCTGGCGCATACGCTGATAGGGCCTTTTGGTCGCACGATCGGCAACGGCGTGGCCTGGGTGGTGAAAACCGTGATGACCGGCAGCTTTGCGCCCATCGGCGCGGCGGTCTTTGGTTTCCTGTATGCGCCGCTGGTGATTACCGGCGTGCATCAGACCACGCTTGCCATCGATATGCAGATGGTGCAAAGCACGGGCGGCACGCCGGTCTGGCCGCTCATCGCGCTGTCGAATATTGCGCAGGCCAGCGCAGTGCTGGCGATTGTGATTATCAGCCGTAAACATAACGAGCGCGAAATCTCCGTTCCGGCCACTATTTCGGCCTATCTCGGCGTGACGGAACCGGCGCTGTACGGCATCAATCTGAAATACCGTTTCCCGATGCTGTGCGGCATGACGGGATCCGCCCTCGCCGCGCTGCTTTGCGGTTTAAACAGCGTGACCGCCAATGGCATCGGCGTCGGGGGTTTACCCGCCATCCTGTCTATCAAAACGCAGTTCTGGGCGATTTATGGGGTAGCGACGCTGATTGCGATTCTGGTGCCTCTGCTGCTGACGCTGTTCGTCTACAAGCGTAAACAGCGACGCGGCGAGTTTGACAACGGCGTATGAAAAAGCGCGCATAGTGAGGCGATTTCAAGGCGTTCCGCCCATCGCCCGCTTCCTTGTTTCACGTCAATAAATCGTCCAAAAAGCAGGAGGTTTTATCTATATCTAGCGCATACAATGCTCACAAATCGCTACATATAGATATTCCTCCTACAAGGACGCACAGTGTGAAATCAGCCCTTCCTTCATTACCGGTCATTGGCCGATTTGCGCAAAGGCTGCGCGCATGGGCGCATCGCCGCGACCTGAAACGCGAACTGCACAGCCCGCTGAATCAGGAAATTCGCGGCCTGGTGGAGCAAAGCAATCTCGCGTTACTGAATGAAAATGCCAACAAGGACAGCAAAGTCATTCCGACTCAGCGCGATCTTCTGGCGGGCATTGTCGCCAAACACTATGCCTGTCGGCAGATGTTGCCGCAGGATGTGGTGCAGGCGCACGAGCGCGGCGAAATTCACTATCATGATCTTGATTATGCCCCCTTTTTTCCGATGTTCAACTGCATGCTGATTGACCTTGAAGGCATGCTTACTCACGGATTCAAAATGGGCAACGCCGAGATTGATACCCCGAAATCCATCTCGACCGCCACTGCGGTAACCGCGCAGATCATAGCGCAGGTCGCCAGCCATATTTATGGCGGGACAACCATCAACCGCATCGATGAAATCCTTGCGCCCTTCGTCACTCTATCTTTTGAAAAGCATAAAAAAACGGCGCAGGAATGGCAGATTGCCGATGTTGAAGCCTACGCGCGTCGGCTGACCGAAAAAGAGTGTTTCGATGCTTTTCAGTCGCTGGAATATGAAGTGAACACGCTGCATACCGCCAATGGTCAAACGCCGTTTGTGACCTTTGGTTTCGGGCTGGGAATGAGTTGGCCGTCGCGCCTGATTCAACAGGCTATCTTGCGCAATCGCCTTGCGGGCCTTGGCAAGAATCGTAAAACGGCGGTCTTTCCCAAGCTGGTATTCGCCATCCGCGACGGCGTCAATCACAAGGCAGGCGACGCCAATTACGATATCAAACAGTTGGCGCTTCACTGTGCCAGCAAACGGATGTATCCGGATATTCTCAATTACGATCAGGTGGTCAAGGTCACCGGGTCTTTCAAGACGCCGATGGGCTGCCGCAGTTTCCTCGGCGTTTACGAGCAACAGGGCGAAATGATTCACGACGGGCGCAACAATATCGGCGTGATTAGCCTGAATCTGCCGCGCATTGCATTGGAAGCCAAAGGCGATGAAAAGGCATTCTGGACACTGCTGGACCAACGCCTCTCAATGGCGAGAAAAGCCCTGATGACCCGTATTGCGCGGCTTGACGGCGTGAAAGCCCGCGTCGCCCCCATTCTGTATATGGAAGGGGCCTGCGGCGTACGATTGCAGCCCGACGATGAAATAAGCGAAATCTTCAAACACGGCCGCGCCTCCATTTCACTGGGTTATATCGGCATACACGAAACCCTGAACGCGCTGTATGGCGGCGCAGAACATCCCTTCGATGCCCACATGTCAAGAGTCAAAGCCGTGGCGATTGTCGGCTATCTCAAGGCCGCCACCGAACGCTGGAAAGAGGAAACCGGCTACGGATTTAGCCTTTACAGCACGCCCAGCGAAAACCTGTGCGATCGATTTTGCCGTCTCGATACCGCCGAATTCGGCGTCATCAAAGGCGTGACCGACAAAGGCTATTACACCAACAGTTTCCATCTCGACGTCGAAAAACGGGTCAATCCCTATGAAAAACTCGATTTCGAAGCGCCCTTTCCGCCCATAAGCGACGGCGGTTTTATCTGTTACGGCGAATACCCGAATCTGCAACACAACCTCAAGGCACTGGAAGATGTCTGGGATTACAGCTACTCGCGCGTGCCCTATTACGGCACCAATACGCCCATCGACGAGTGCTATCAGTGTGGTTTCAGCGGCGAGTTTACCTGCACCAGCAAGGGCTTCACCTGCCCGAAATGCGGCAACCACGATGCGGCCAGAGTGTCGGTCACGCGGCGAGTCTGCGGTTATCTCGGCAGCCCCGACGCGCGGCCTTTCAACGCGGGCAAACAGGAAGAAGTCAAACGCCGGGTCAAACATCTCGGCAACGGAGAAATAGGGTAATCCAATGAATTTTCATGACTATTATCCCGTCGATGTCGTCAACGGGCCTGGCACGCGCTGCACGCTGTTTGTCTCGGGCTGTGAGCATCAGTGTCGCGGTTGCTACAACCAGAGTACCTGGCAGCTGGCATCCGGCAGGCCTTTTACCCAGCTCATGGAGGAGCGGATTATTGCCGATTTGCAGGACACCCGAATCCCGCGTCAGGGGCTGTCGCTGTCGGGCGGCGACCCTTTGCATCCGCAAAATCTGGCTGCCATCAACCGCCTGCTCGAGCGCATCGCACAGGAATGTGTCGGCAAAGATATCTGGCTGTGGACCGGTTATCGCATGAGCGAACTGAGCGCGGATCAACGCAAGACCATCGCGCGGATTAACGTGTTGATCGACGGGAAATTTGTCAAGGAACAGCATGATCCCGCGCTTATCTGGCGGGGCAGCAGCAATCAGATAATCTGGCATCTGCGCTAATTCCGCTCTCCGCATTCTTCACTTTTCTGCAATCCGCGCTTCACCGAACTGTCATTTACCCCCTGCAAGATGATGCCAACGTCGAACCGAGGTTGACATCATGCCGCAATTTACCGCCATTCCGCACGTTATTTTCCCTTGCCCAGGCAGGGTCGCCATCCTCGTACACGTCACTCCGTCAGCGAGGTATTCATTGTGATTAACTTATCTAGACATCCGACCAGTTACCCGACGCGCTATCAGCAGATTGCCGCGCAGCTCGAGCATGAACTGCGCAGTCACTATCGCTGCGGCGACTATCTGCCGCCGGAAAACCAGCTTGCCGAACGTTTTGACGTCAATCGCCACACGCTGCGCCGTGCGGTGGATGAACTGGTCGAACGCGGCTGGCTTCAGCGTCGACAGGGGATCGGCACGCTGGTGCTGATGCGCCCGTACGACTATCCCCTGCATTCGCAGGCGCGGTTCAGCCAGAACCTGCTGGATCAGGGCAGTCATCCCACCAGCGAACTGCTGCTGGCGGTGATGCGCCCCTGCACGGAGCATGTCGCTACGGCCCTCGGCAAGCAGGAAGGCGATACCGTCATTCATCTGCGCACCCTGCGCCGTGTGAATAATGTGCCAGTGTGCGTGATTGACCACTATCTGCCGGATATCGACTGGTGGTCTGCGCTTCAGCATTTTTGCAGCGGCTCGCTGCATGATTTTATCGCCCACGAACTCAAGCAACCGCTAAGCCGTCGCTCGACCCGGATCAACGCCCGCCGCGCGCTGGCAAAAGAGAGCAAGCTGCTGGAGATAGTCCCGCAGGCTCCGCTGCTTTGCGTGCGTACCCTCAACATTTGTGACAGCAACGGCAGCCTTGCGGAATATTCCGTCAGTCTGACGCGTGCCGACATGATTGAACTGACCATGGAGCATTAATGGACGCCTTGCAAACCCGTCGACGCTGGATGTCGGTGCTGGCGCACAGTCAGCCGCAGGAGCTGCTGGAACACTGGCAGCCGCTGAATCTCAGCCCCACCTTTGAACCTATACGTCCGCCGGAAACCGGTCTGACCCAGTTGCAGGGCCGTATGGGCGGCACCGGCAAGCGCTTCGTGATGGGCGACATGACGGTTACCCGCGCCGTTATCCAGCTTGCCTCCGGCGTGTATGGCTACAGCTATGTACGCGGTCGCGACAAGGATCACGCCGAACTTTGCGCCGTCCTCGATGCGCTGTTACAGGTAGCGGGAATGGACGAACTCTTGCACAAACGCGTTATTGCGCCGCTGGCCGCCCGTCAGCAGGCGCGTCGCGAAGCCAGGGCGCGGCAGGTTGCGTCCAGCCGCGTCGATTTCTTTACTCTGGTTCGGGGAGAATAATCATGTCACTTGTTGCCAGCTTTCAGCATCCTGTTGCCGATGCCCAATACAGTTTCCGCCGCATTCTCAAGGCGTTGAGTGAGCCGGGCACCGTGGTGCAACTGCCCGCCATGCCGGGCTTCGGCCTGCTCGATTCCGCCAGCGCCTGCGTTCTATTGACCCTTATCGACCGCGACACGCCGCTCTGGATCAGTGCGCAGCTTGACGACGAGATCCTGCGAAAGAACCTGCGTTTCCATACCGGCGCGATGCTTACCGACGATCCGGGCAGCGTCAGCTTTGCGCTGGCCAATACGTCACTCGACAGCGCCACCCTGCTCGCCTTCCCGTGCGGTGATGAAATGTCGCCGGAGCTGGCGACCAGCGTGATAGTGCAGGTCGATTCTCTCGAGGGCGGCGAACCTTTGCGCCTGAGCGGGCCGGGTATCGAGCAATCACGCATTGTCGCGCCGCAGTTGCCGCAATCCGTCAGAGACTATCTGCTGCATCGTCCGCACCGCTTCCCGCTGGGGCTGGATTTCATGATAACCCACGGTGAGCAGTTGCTCGCCCTGCCGCGCACCAGCCGCGTGGAGGCCTGCTAATGTACGTCGCTGTCAAAGGGGGCGAAAAAGCCATCGAGGCCGCCCATGAACTGCTGGCCCACCAGCGCCGCGGCGACACGCAGGTGCCCGAGATCAAGGTGGATCAGATAGCGCAGCAGCTTGAGCTGGCCGTGGATCGCGTGATGAGCGAAGGCGGTATTTACGATCCGCAGCTTGCCGCGCTGGCTATCAAGCAATCCTCCGGTGATCTGGTGGAAGCCATTTTTCTGCTGCGCGCCTATCGGACTACGCTGCCGCGTCTGGCAACCAGCGAGCCGCTGAATACGGCCGGGATGCGTCTGGAACGGCGCGTGTCGGCGATTTACAAGGATCTGCCGGGCGGTCAGGTATTGGGGCCGACTTACGACTATACCCATCGCCTGCTCGACTTTGCGCTGCTGGCCGAAGGGTTGCCCCCTGCCGCGCCCGAAGCGGACGACACCCTGCCGGGATCCTGCGCCCACGTTTTCGACCTGCTGGCCAGTCAGCAACTGGCCGTGCGCGAAGAGGACGACGGCAGCGAACCTGCCGATATCACCCGCACACCGCCCGTCTATCCGGCTACGCGTGCCGCAAGATTGCAGCAATTGGTGCGCGGTGACGAAGGATTCCTGCTGGCACTGAGTTACTCCACCCAGCGCGGTTATGGCCGCACACACCCGTTTGCCGGTGAAATCCGCACGGGATGGCTGACGGTCGAGATAGTGCCCGAAGAGCTGGGTTTTGCCATCGATATCGGCGAAATCCTGCTGACCGAATGTGAAATGGTCAATGGATTTGTCACGCCGGAAGATAAACCGCCGCACTTCACCCGAGGTTACGGGCTGGTGTTTGGACGAGCCGAACGCAAGGCGATGTCGATGTCGCTGGTGGACCGCGCGCTGCAAACCAAAGAGCACAATGAGCAGGTTGGCAGCCCCGCACAGGACGAAGAATTCGTGCTGTCGCATGCCGATAACGTCGAGGCCGCCGGTTTTGTCTCGCACCTGAAACTGCCGCATTACGTCGACTTCCAGGCCGAACTGGAGCTGTTACAGCGCCTGCGCGAATCCGCTGCAGAAAAGGCGATGATGAAGGGGAAATCCTCCGATGAAAACTAGTCAAAAGCGCCCCGGTCAGGCAACGGTCACGGGCTACAATCCGGGTTATCTGGACGAGCAGACTAAGCGCATGATCCGCCGCGCCATTCTCAAAGCCGTGGCTATCCCGGGTTATCAGGTGCCGTTTGCGGGGCGTGAAATGCCGATGCCCTACGGCTGGGGTACCGGCGGTATTCAGCTTACCGCGAGCGTGATCGGTCAGGACGACGTGTTGAAGGTTATCGATCAGGGCGCGGACGACACTACCAACGCCGTGTCGATCCGCCGCTTTTTCAAGAATGTGGCCGCCGTTGAAACCACTGAAAAAACCCGTGACGCGACCTTGATCCAGACCCGCCACCGCATTCCCGAAACGCCGCTGCATGAGGATCAGATTCTTGTCTATCAGGTGCCGATTCCAGAACCGCTGCGCTTTATCGAACCCCGCGAAACCGAAACGCGAAAGATGCACGCGCTGGAAGAGTACGGCGTGATGCAGGTGAAACTTTACGAAGATATCGCGCGCTTCGGCCATATCGCCACGACGTACGCCTATCCGGTCAAGGTTAACGATCGCTACGTGATGGATCCCTCGCCTATTCCGAAATTCGATAACCCGAAGATGAACATGATGCCTGCATTGCAACTGTTCGGCGCGGGTCGCGAAAAGCGTATCTATGCCCTGCCGCCGTTTACCAAAGTCGAAAGTCTGGATTTCGAGGATCACCCTTTTACCGTTCAGAAATGGGATCAACCGTGCGCGATTTGCGGATCGCACGACAGCTATCTCGATGAGGTGGTGCTCGACGACCTCGGCAACCGGATGTTTGTCTGCTCCGATACCGACCACTGCGCCCAACGGGGCGCAACCGCATCTTCACAGGAGAACGGACCGCAATGAATCCGCTACTTTCGGTTGAAAATCTGACCCATTTATATGCGCCGGGCAAAGGCTTCAGCGACGTGTCCTTCCAGATCCATCCCGGCGAAGTGCTGGGGATAGTCGGTGAATCGGGATCGGGCAAGACCACGCTGCTGCACGCGATTTCAGGCCGCCTTGCCCCGCAGCAGGGACGGGTGATTTATGACAACGGCGTGCAGTCCGCGCAGTCGCTGTACGCGATGGCGGAGAGCGATCGCCGCTGCCTGCTGCGTACCGACTGGGGCGTAGTGCATCAGCATCCGATGGACGGCCTGCGTCGTCAGGTGTCGGCGGGCGGCAATATCGGCGAGCGGTTGATGGCTATCGGCGAACGCAATTATGCCCATATTCGCAAGCAGGCCGGTCAGTGGCTGGAAGACGTCGAGATCCCGATTTCGCGTCTTGACGACCTGCCGACCACTTTTTCCGGCGGAATGCAGCAGCGCCTGCAAATCGCCCGCAATCTGGTGACCCATCCACGCCTGGTCTTTATGGATGAACCCACCGGCGGACTGGATGTGTCGGTGCAGGCCCGCCTGCTGGATCTGCTGCGCACGCTGGTGGTGGAAATGCGGCTCGCCGTGGTGATTGTGACCCACGATTTGGGCGTGGCGCGGCTGCTGGCCCACCGCTTGCTGGTGATGAAACAGGGTCAGGTGGTGGAAAGTGGGTTAACCGATCGCGTACTCGACGATCCGCATCATCCTTATACCCAGTTGCTCGTGTCCTCCGTTTTGTCCTGAATCCATGATGAGAAAATGCCATGACAATCAGACTTAAGGTCGAAAAACTTGGCAAGACATTTGTCTTGCACAATCAGCAGGGCATCCGGCTGCCGGTCTTTTCCGACGCCAACCTCGAGGTGAACGCCGGGGAGTGCGTGGTGCTGCACGGCCATTCAGGTAGCGGGAAATCTACCCTGCTGCGCTCGCTTTACGGCAATTATCTGCCCGACAGCGGCCAAATCTGGGTCAGGCACGGCGAGCAGTGGGTAGACATGGTCAGTGCGCAGGCCAGAGAGATTCTCGAGGTACGCCGCCATAGCGTCGGCTGGGTCAGTCAGTTCCTGCGGGTTATCCCGCGAATTAGCGCGCTCCACCTGGTCATGCAACCGCTGGTCGAGCTGGGCGTGGCCAAAGCCGAGGCGGAGCAGCGCGCCGCTGCCTTGCTACAGCATCTCAATGTGCCGGAACGCCTCTGGCCGCTTGCGCCGTCGACCTTTTCCGGAGGAGAACAGCAGCGGGTAAACATCGCCCGTGGCTTTATTGTCGATTATCCCGTGCTGCTGCTCGATGAACCGACCGCCTCGCTGGATGCAACAAACCGCGCGGCCGTGGTCGCGCTGATTGAACAGGCCAAGGCGCGCGGTGCCGCCGTGGTCGGTATTTTCCATGATGAAGACGTGCGTGCGCGTGTCGCGGATCGTCTGCACGTCATGACCCCGGAACTGGCCAATGCGGAGAAAATGGCATGATTATTACGAACGTCAATCTGGTGTTGGCAAATGAAACGGTAAAGGGATCGATTGAGGTAAAAGAAGGGGTTATCGCGTCATTTACCGATAATTCCAGTCAGCTTTCACAGGCTCTCGACGCAGAAGGCGCCTGGCTGATGCCCGGTTTTGTCGAACTGCATACAGATAATCTGGACAAGTTTTTTACTCCGCGTCCGAAGGTCGACTGGCCTGCCCATTCGGCGATGAGCAGCCATGACGCGCTGATGGTTGCCAGCGGCATTACGACGGTGCTGGACGCCATCGGGGTTGGCGACGTGCGCGACGGCGGCCATCGTCTGGATAATTTGCAAAAAATGATCGATGCGGTTATCAACAGCCAAAAGGCCGGATTGAATCGCGCCGAACATCGGTTGCATCTGCGCTGTGAACTGCCGCATGAAACCACCCTGCCGCTGTTCGAACAGCTGATGACGCAGTCCGGCGTGTCGCTGGTGTCGTTGATGGACCATTCGCCAGGTCAGCGCCAGTTCTCCACGCCGCAGAAATATCGCGAATATTATCAGGGAAAATATCAGCTTAACGATCAGGAGATGGAAGCGTTCCAGCATGAACAGATGGAGAATTCCCGCCGCTGGGCGCAGCCGAACCGGATAGCGATTGCCGCGCACTGTCGTGAACGTGGCATCGCGCTTGCCAGCCATGACGACGCGACCGCCGCCCACGTTTTGGAGTCCAGGGCGCTGGGCAGCGTGATCGCCGAATTCCCGACTACGGAAGAAGCGGCACGGGCCTCGCGCGCAGAAGGACTGCAAGTGTTGATGGGTGCGCCCAATATCGTGCGGGGCGGCTCGCATTCCGGCAATGTGGCGGCAAAAGATCTGGCATCGCTCGGCCTGCTTGATATTCTCTCTTCCGACTATTATCCCGCCAGCCTGCTGGATGCCGTGTTTCGCATCGCCAAAGATGACAGCAATGCATTGACGCTGCCGCAGGCGGTAGCACTGGTCACGCGAAATCCGGCACAGGCGCTGGGGCTGGAAGACAGAGGCGTGATTGCCGAGGGGAAACGCGCAGATCTGCTGCTGGCCCGCGCGCATGACCCGCATCACTATGTGCAGAACCACTACGTGCAAAACGTCTGGCGTCAGGGAATACAGGTATTCTGATGGCAAAACTGGTCTATGTTGTGGGGGCGTCGGGGTCGGGCAAAGACAGCCTGCTCGACGCGCTGCGGGAGAAAACGCCGCCGGCCTTGCTGGTGGCGCACCGCTATATCACGCGTCCGGCACATGCCGGCGCAGAGAATCACATTGCGCTGAGTCACAGCGAGTTTGCCCTGCGTCAGTCGCGCGGCCTTTTTGCGCTCGACTGGCAGGCGCATGAAACGCGCTACGCGCTGGGTATTGAAATCGACCTGTGGATGCAACAGGGTTTTACCGTCGTAGTCAACGGCTCACGGGCGCATCTGCCCGAGGCGCTGGCACGCTATGGCGATGCGCTGCTTCCGGTATATCTGCATGTGTCGCCCGAGGTGTTGGCAGAGCGGCTCAAGGCACGCGCAAGGGAATCCTCCATCGAAATCGAACAGCGCCTGCGCCGAGCGGCCGAGTATCAACAAGGTCTGCCCGCGACGTGTCGACGGTTGAACAACGATGGCGATTTGCACGACACGCTTGCGAACCTGTTGGCCGTGTTGCAGCAGGCGCAGTGTCTGGCGCACCGCGTTTCCCTCGCCTGAGCCTTAAAGGTGTATGACCGCCGTCCTGCCCTGTGCCATACAAAAAAGCTATACCGCCGATCTTTTTAAGTCATGTTCCAACGGCTCCGTGCCTCAGATAATCGAATAAAGTCTGGGTTAAAGGAGCCATAACCATGCCGTTTCACGATTTACGCAGTTATCTTGACGCGCTAGACGCACAGCAGCAGTTGCTGCACATTACCGAACAGGTTACGCCGGAGCCGGACATTTCGGCCGCCGCCTGCGCCGCCGCCAAACTGGGCGACACCTCACCCGCGCTGCTGTTTGAAAATATTCTGGGTTACCACGATGCCCGAATCGCGATGAACGTTCACGGCTCGTGGCCGAATCTGGCTATCGCAATGGACATGCCGAAAAACACGCCGCTCAAGCAGCAGTTTTTCGAGTTCGTTCGCCGCTACCAGAATTATCCCGGCGAGGTCGAACACCGCGACAGCGCGCCGTGGCAGGAAACCGTCATTGAGGATGAGATAAACCTGTTCGATATTCTGCCGCTGTTTCGTCTCAACCACGGCGACGGCGGTTTTTATATCGACAAGGCGAGCGTAGTCTCGCGCGATCCTTCCCTTGAAGGCGAAGCGCATGAAGCCAGCCAGAACGTGGGTATTTATCGCATTGAAGTGAAAGGTAAAAACCGTCTCGGGCTACAGCCTGTTCCGGCGCATGATATCGCGATTCATCTCCAGCGCGCCGAAGAGTTGGGCGTTGACCTGCCTATCGCCATTACTATCGGCAATGACCCGATGATAAGCACCGTCGGCGCGATGCCGATTCTCTACAACCAATCGGAATACGCAATGGCAGGCGCACTTAACGGCGTGCCTTATCCGGTGGTGAAGGCCGAACTGACCGGGCTTGACGTGCCGTGGGGGTCCGAATTCGTGCTTGAAGGCCGTATTCTGTCGCGGGTGCGGGAAGCCGAAGGACCTTTTGGCGAATTTACAGGGCATTACTCGGGCGGCCGTCAGATGCCGGTGGTCGAGATAACCAAAGTGTCGCACCGCAAAAATCCCGTGTTCGAACATCTTTATCTCGGCATGCCGTGGACCGAAATCGACTACATGATGGGTATCAACACCTGCGCACCGCTGTATGTGCAGCTGAAAGAGGCCTTCCCCGAAGTGGTGGCGGTCAACGCGCTCTACACCCACGGGCTGGTGGTCATTGTGTCGACCAAAACCCGTTTCGGCGGTTTCGCCAAGGGAATTGGCATGCGCGTACTGACAACGCCGCACGGGCTGGGTTACGCCAAAATGGTGATCGTGGTCGACGAAACCATTGATCCTTTCAACCTGCCGCAGGTGATGTGGGCCATGTCGACCAAGTTTAATCCGCAATATGATCTGGTGACGGTTCCGGGCCTCTCCATTTTGCCGCTCGACCCTGCATCGCAGCCTGCGGGCATGACCAGCAAGGTGATTATCGATGCCACCACGCCCAAGGCGCCGGAAGATCATGGGCACTTTTCGCAGGAACTGCGTGATCCTATCACCACAGACGTGTGGGTCGAGAAGCTGCAATCGATGATGCAAAACCCGGACAACCGCGATTAATTCAGGCAGGAGAAAAATGTATGAAACCCGAAAATATGAGCTTGCACCCTGAACGTTGCCCGCGCTGTGAGTCAGGCGGCCCGGAAGCCTTGAGTCATTCGCCGGTCAAAGGCGCATGGACGGTGTTCCACTGCAAGACCTGCTTTTTCACCTGGCGCAGTACCGAACCGGATTTCATTACCGATCCACAAAAATATAATCCGAACTTCAAGTTTTCACCGGCGGATATGGCTGACTTCGGCGTCATGCCTGCCGTTCCCGAATTGAAAACAAAGGGTTAATTCCCGCTATCGGTTCAGGCGACAAAGGCGTCGATTACCGTTCGCAGCACCGTATGACAAGGGTGGGGCGAACGGTAGATCAACACGAGATCGTCGGCAACGGCGTCGAGTTCAGGCACCGGCAGCGTCAGTAGCGTCGACACCTCGTGATTTTCTTCCAGCATCGGCAACAAGCCTACGCCCATTCCCTGTTCGACCAGATATTTCATCATGGGTACATCCGAGGCATCAGCCAGAATCTGCGGTTTTAATCCGGCTTTTAGGAAAAACTGCATGACGTTGTCATACACGCCAAAGCCAGATTTACGCCGCATGACCACCAGCGGCCACGCGGCGAGTTGCGTCAGCGTCACTTGCCTGTGGTGCGCCAGCGGCGAATCGGCAAGACACATCACGCGAAAACAGGCACGGGCCAGGGGTTGGATAGCCAAATCTTCATCGCGCGTGGTCAGCGGCAGATGCACCAGCGCGACGTCGATGCGCCGCCTGTCCAGCAACTCCTCCAGATAGCCCGTATCGCCCTGTTGCAGGGAAAAGCCGAGATGAGGATGTTCGCTTTTAAGTCGTTTCATGGCGGCAGCCACGCGAGGAATGCCCATCGATACGGTGCCGATGCGCACCACACCGCGATCGCCCTCGCCAAAGGCCTGCATCTCTTCGTCGATTTCGCTCGCCATTTGCAGCAGATCGCTGGCGCGGCGATAAAGATAGGTCCCGGCTTCGGTGGGCGTCATGCCACGGCTTGAGCGGTCAAACAGTTTAACGCCCCACTCGTCTTCCAACTGATGCAACGCTTTGCTCAGCGGCGGCTGGGCGATAAACAGCACGTCGGAAGCCGCCGAAATTGACCCATGTTCACAAACGGCCTTGAAGTAACTCAACGGCTTCAGTTTGATCATGGCTCCCGCTTCCACCACAGTTTGGTGCCAAACCCCAGCGTATTGTCGGTCATCTTGATGTCATCCAGCGCCAACTGCCAGACAGGCGCTTTCATGGAAGCGGCGATGGGAAACTGTTTGCAGTACAGCGCACGCGCACGTTCATCTTCTTCACCCTGTAAAATCGTGGCGCGACCGCGATACTGAATTCCCTGAATCAGGGCAATATTTTCGGGCTGGGTCGCAATCGTGCCGACGATTTGGGGGTTTTTCGCCATCAATGCGCCGTGCAGCGTTTTAAGTTCGGTCATGAAATACAGACACATAGGGTCGGCATCCGTCACATAAAAGCAGTTGGCGCTCCACAGCTGGTCTTCGGCCTGCGCGCACAGCGCCAGCACGTGGTTATCGCCCAGAAAGCGGCGAATTATCTCGATATCGTTAGCGTCGTTCATGTCCGGCTCCGAAAAAAGGGGAGTCCAGTTTAGCGCGATGTCAGACAAGTTAAAGTCTGAGGTTTTGCGGATGATGCGGTTTTGCTTCACTTATTCAAAAGGCTGTGGGTTAATCTGCTCTATCGTTCGATTTGCCAGAAAGAGTGTTATTCCGTGACCGATATTGCCGCGCCTTCCCTTCCTTCCGCCAACGGCTGGCATCTTTATATGCTGCGCACGCCGACGGGCATGCTCTACACCGGCATTACCACCGATGTCATGCGCCGTCTCAACCAGCATCAGCTCGGCAAAGGGGCGAAATCACTGCGGGGAAAAGGCGAGTTGACGCTGGTGTATCACTGTGCGGCGGGGGATCGCGCCGAGGCGTCGAAGCTGGAATATCGGGTCAAGCAGTTGAGCAAAAAACAGAAAGAGCAGCTGGTTCGCAGCTGCTCTTCTGATGTGGCGGCGTTCTTGCTGGCTATGGATAAATAGCCCTGAACGCTTCGTTTACAGCGCGACGTTGACCGTCACACCGCCGACGAAGGCATCTTTAACCTGACTCACTGCGCCCGGTGCCGCAATATATTGCAGGTTTGGACGAATGGTCATCCACTCTGTAGCGCGAATTCCGTAATACAGCTCGTAGTTATATTCCGCCCCGCTCTGCACCGGCAGATAGGTTGGATTGCTGTAGTTGTTCACGCCATTGGCATTGTTTTGATCACGCTGCGTCTGGGTGAAATCGTCATTGACGTGAATACGCCCAACGCCGAAGCCAATCTCGTCTTTTGGACGACCATCAAACAGCCCCATGTAAGTCAGCGCCACGGACTGATAGTTGTCGGTGCTCGAGGTCTTCTTGTCGTTCATCACGGCCTGAACCGTCAGCGACAGACCGCGATCCTTGTTGCCATTGACAGAAGTCAGCTGCTGCTGGACCAGCAGGTAACCGCCGTAGGAGTGCGCTTCGTCGCTATAAGTCATCGCACCGTTTTGAATTTCACCGCTGCTGTAGACGTTGCCCTTGGTGGAGCTGTAGTAGGCGCCCAGCGCGTATTTACCCGGCAGCTCTTCAGGGCCGAGTTTCGGCAACCAGCCAAACTCCAGAGGGATAAGATTGCCGATGGAATTTGATGTATCCAGACGGAAGCCGTTACCGGTGTCATAGTTTTTCGGGTTCTGATTGTAGATACCCACCTGAGCATAGTACTCAGGCGACAGGTTCAGCTTGATACGGCCACCCCACTGGGAAACCGGCCAGTTGTACCAGCGATCACCACGCCAGTTACCGGCCTGCCCGCTGCCGAGTGCAAGGTTCTGGAAGTTGCTTTTCAGAGAGTCAAAGTCTTCGCCCACGGTGACACGGCCGGCTTTGATATCCAGCGTATCGTCGAAATAGCCCTGACGGATCCAGAACTGGGTCAGACGCGTGGTTTGCCCACGGCCCCAGACTTCCTGCGAGGAAGAAAGCGTGCTGGTACGCGGATCGCCAACGGCATCGTTGGAGATATTTCGGCCGTTACGGTTGGTGACGGTCATCTGGAATTCGGTGTCTTTCCAGTTCAGCAGCTTGTCTAAATCAAGGTCAACGCCGAACTGCCACTGGTCTGAATAGCGCGCGGTGGTATTGGTGTCGTAGCCGCCCGCAAAGTTGCTGCCAGCTTCACCGGTGTAGTTAACCTGGAAATCGACGCCGTCGTCTTTGAGTGCGGTTCGTTCGCCGCCCCAGTCACCCAGCATGTAGGTCGAAGTCGGCGAGAAAGGTCCTTCGGCGGCCAATACCTGGGCCGAACCGAATAGCAGTCCAACGGTACATGCCAGCGTCAGCTTGTTGAAGCGAAGAGAAGGTTTATTGGCCACTTTAGATTCCTTTTAATTCTTAAAGTTCAGTGGCGCTTATAATATTCCACAACAGGCAATATTCTGTGACCCATATTTGATATTTTACAGGCAAACGGCATTTTATTATAAGAACAGCACTAAGCGCACAAGCGATGATTTAAATATCGTCAATTTACCAATTTGTGCTGTTATTTTGGACTGCGCTTCGAAAAGTAATCAAACGACGCGAAAATTATCACAACACTATGATTTTAATGAAATTAATAATTTTCATTGCACAAGATTTATCAAATACAAAAAAGTATCGGTTATTTTTTAGCAATTAAGGTCATTTTCGAGAATAAGCACGTTATGCAAACCTGGAAGGAGAATAATAGGCCAACGGTAAAATATTGGCCTATTAACACATACAGCGTAGCGCTTAAATGTGATTAAAATGTGGAGGGTATTCCACCTGTCCGTTCGCGCCTTCAAGCGCGTTGTCGGCCAGAACATACAGCTGGAAAGATTTTTCGGAATCGGGCCAGCGGCAGTGTAGCTGGTAGTCGGCGGCGGGTTTGAAGCCAAAGCGACCGTAGTAGTCCGGTGAACCCAGCACCACGACGGCGGCATAGCCAAACTCGTTCAGGGCATCAAGCCCCTCGTAAATCAGCTTTTCGCCGATTCCCTGACGGCGCTGCGAAGCGTCTACGGCCATAGGCCCGAGCGCAACCCACTGGCGATCTTCGCCGTGCACGTCCACGGGCGTAAAGGCGGCATATCCGACAACGCCGCCCTCGTCATCGGTCGCGACGATGCCCAGGGTCATCAGGCCGTCTTCACGCAGACGCTGAACCAGATCGGCTTCGACATCCCGCCCGAAGGCGTCGCGCAGCAGCTTGTCGATGCCTGCGGCATCCACTGGAATTTCAACTCTAATTAACATGGTGATACTGCCGGTGAGAATAACTCGCCGTCCTCTTGTCGTCCGGCTTCTACAAAAGCCGCCAGGTGGTCGAGCGCGTGGCGCAGTAAAGCAGGCATGCTGTCGAGCTCGATGGAGTCCATCAGGTTTTTTACATTCAGGCCCAATTCAGTATCTCCTTCAATACGTAAACGCCGTTGGAAAAACAGCGTGTCAGGATCTTCTCTTCGGGCGGCGACCAGAATCAGGTCGTTGGCATTACCGCTGAAGCTGACATCGGCCTCGCCGTGTCGGCATACCCGAAGCTTGCCGTTTTCGAGCGTCATCAGCCATTGCAGGTCGAGATCGGTTATCTCGATACGCAGCCAGCGATGGTTCAGAAAATCGAGTTCACCCTCGTCGAGGGCCTCCTGAAATTGCCAGCCAAGCACCTGTTCCAGCACTTTGCGCTTGAGGGCAAAAGGAATGAATTTCGCTGGAACCTTGAGCAGTGACGGTCCTTGATGCACCCATTGTGCACGCAATTGTACACATCGTTTTTGCAACACTGGCACTTCTCCTTAAGCTAACGCCGCTATGCACAATCGTGACGCGGGGACGGCCTATTTTGCCATATCGACAGTTTCGTACCGTCGCCCAAATCAATATTGTCATATAAAAATAGTGCACCAGAAATAATCCGCGCACAACCTCTGCCTTTCTCTGCCTGCGCCAAACTCCCCGTAAACTGCCGCAAATCAAAATATTGGCCGCCTACCTTCTCTAAGATAACCCCCCATACCGGCCGTTGTTGACGGCGGTCCCTTAACGAAACCCCGGAGGCGACGATGGAGCTACTTTGCCCCGCAGGCAATCTGCCTGCGTTGAAAGCGGCAATAGATGAAGGCGCGGATGCGGTGTATATCGGTTTGAAAGATGACACCAATGCCCGCCATTTTGCAGGGCTTAATTTCACCGAGAAAAAGCTGCGCGAGGCCGCTGACTATGTGCATCGTCGGCGTCGCAAACTGCATATTGCCGTTAATACCTTTGCTCATCCCGACGGCTTTGAGCGCTGGGAACGGGCGGTGGATATGGCGGCACAGCTGGGAGCCGATGCGCTTATTCTCGCCGACCTGGCGATGCTTGAGTATGCCGCCACGCGCTATCCACAGGTTGAACGCCATCTGTCTGTGCAGGCGTCAGCGACCAACGAACAGGCGATACGATTTTATAAAAACAATTTTGATATTGCCCGCGTGGTACTGCCGCGCGTACTGTCGATGCATCAGGTTCGGCAGCTTTCCCGCGTGAGTCCGGTCCCGCTTGAGGTGTTTGCCTTTGGCAGTCTGTGCATCATGGCCGAGGGGCGTTGCTACCTCTCATCCTACCTGACCGGCGAATCTCCCAACACGGCGGGTGCCTGTTCGCCTGCCCGTTTCGTTCGCTGGCAGCAAACGCCGCAGGGTATGGAAGCGCGGCTCAACGACGTGCTGATTGACCGCTATGAACCCGGCGAGAACGCCGGTTATCCCACTTTGTGCAAAGGACGTTATCGCGTCGACGACGTTCGCTATCACGCGCTCGAAGAGCCCACCAGCCTGAATACTCTGTCGCTGCTGCCCGAACTGTTCGCCGCCAATATCGTGTCGGTGAAAATCGAAGGCCGTCAGCGCAGCCCGGCGTATGTCAGCCAGGTCACCCGCGTCTGGCGCGCCGCCATTGACCGCTGCCAGCGAAATCCTCAGGAATTTATCAGGGAACAAAGCTGGGAAAAGGCGCTCGATGAGCTGTCTGAAGGCGCGCAGACCACACTCGGCGCCTATCACCGTGAATGGCAGTGATTAAGGAAAAATCATGAAATACTCATTAGGAGCGTTGCTTTATCACTGGCCGAAAACAGATATCGAGGCGTTTTATCAGCAAGCTATCGCAAGCGAGGCCGAGATTATTTACCTCGGCGAAAATGTTTGCAGCAAACGGCGGGAGATGAAAGTTGGCGACTGGCTCGCGCTGGGCAGGCAGATAGGCGCCAGCGGCAAGCAGGTTGTCATGTCAACCCTTGCGCTGCTGCAAGCGCCTTCCGAGCTGAACGAAATCAAGCGCTATGTCGACAACGGCGAGTTTTTACTGGAGGCCAACGATTTTGGAACCGTAAATATGGCGGTCGAACGCGGGCTGCCTTTTGTGGCGGGCCATGCCCTCAATTGCTATAACGCGGCGACGTTGAAAATCTTGCAGCGTCAGGGAATGATGCGGTGGTGCATGCCGGTCGAGCTTTCCCGCGACTGGCTGCTCAAGCTCCTGACGCAGTGTCAAACGCTGGGCATTCGGGGGCTGTTCGAGGTTGAAGTGCTGGCCTATGGTCACCTTCCGCTCGCCTACTCGGCGCGCTGTTTTACGGCACGGGCCGAAAATCGCGCCAAGGATGAGTGCGAAAACTGCTGCATTCGTTATCCTCAGGGCCGACAGGTGTTGTCACAGGAGAACCAGCCGCTCTTCGTGCTCAACGGCATTCAGACTCAGAGCGCGGCCTGCTATAACCTCGGCAATGATCTGCTCATGATGCAGGAATGGGTAGACATCGTGCGGCTTTCGCCGCAGAACGTGGCAACGCTCAATGTGCTGGCGGATTTCCGCGCCAATGAAAAGGGGCTGAATCCGCTGCCGATGAATGCCGCCGAGCATTGCAACGGCTACTGGCAGAATATTGCGGGGATGACATTGCATGAGTAGCCTCGCCTGACGTTGCTCGTCAGGCGAGGTCATCAATCGTTCTTCAACGGCTTCTTGCGGTGCAGCAGAGTGCGCAGGCGGCCGCTGTCGCGCAGAATACCCAGCCCGATGCCCAGTGCGGTATACAGTACGCACAGTAGCAGCAGCTTCATGATATCGCTGCCCACCTCGCTAAATGCCAGTCCCATCTGGTTTACGCCCGCAATGGCCTTGGTCGCCCAGGTTGACGGCAGCATTGACGACACGCCATATACCCAGTCGGGCATCGCCTGCCTCGGCCAGATAGTGCCGGAAAGATAGAACACCGGCATGGTGACAAAGGACAGCGTCAGATAAATCATTTCGACGCTACGCAGACATTCGGTCACAAACTTGCCCAATCCCATGACCGCCAGCACAAACGGAAAGGTCAGCAGGATGATTTCGGGAATACTGGCCGTCTGCCGATAACCCAGCAACCACGGCCACAGCACGAACAATACGATGGAAAGAAACAGCCAGATAGGCACCAGCGCCGAAAGCGCGCCGAAGAATGCGGGCAGCGAAGCCTTGCCGTCCGGCGTATTTTTCAGGGTGATATTGACCCGCACGCTGGCTATCAGCAGGGAGTGCTGCAACAGCATCACCAGCAGACCGGGGAAAATAATGGCCGCAAAACTGATGCCGGGGTTAAACAGATCCAGCGTTTGTCCAACGATGGGCGTGAGCAGCACGCTGGCCTGACGCGTACTAAACCCGTTTTGCAGCAGCAACTGCGTGTTGTATTGCGACAGCAGACTCTGATAGGCCGCCAGCACGTCCTGCTGAATCTGACCATTGGCCAGCCGGTTGGTGGCATCGCCATACACCGGAATGACAATGTCTTCGCCCGCCAGAATCTTCTTTTCAAGGTCGACCGGCATGATAACCACGGCAAACAGCTTGCGCAGACCCAAATCGCGCCGCGCTTCGGGAATACTGTCGTAACTGACCGTTTCAACCTTGGACGTGGCATCGAGGTCGCGCGTCAGCATACGGCTGGCGCTGCTGTGGTCCTGATCGACCACCGCGACGGGCAGATCCCAGACGGTGCGGTGCGCATAGACGGTGCTCATCAGACACAGCGAAATCAGCAGCATCATCCACATCGGCTTTTCCAGCATGCCGTACAGGGAGTGGGCAAAGGTGTGCCAGTAGATTGAGAACGCTTCTCCACGCTTCATTTGCCCGGCTCCTGTTTCTTGAGACGCAGGTACAGTTTGCGGTGCACCAGCAGACCGGTAACCAGCGGATACACCAGCAAGACGGCGCACACACTCAGGATTCGGGTGCTCGGCACCTGACGCAGAAAGACGTCGAACATGGCGTTCAGCGCGTGGGTCAGCGGTTCTATTTCAGAGATAATCTTCGCGGGCAGTGACATCGACAGTTCAGGCACCGCCATGCCGGAAAAGGTCAGCGCCAGTCCCACAAAGGTCGCCATCAGCGTGTAGGCCGTAATCGTGGTGCTGGTAAAGGTAAACAGCAGCAAGCCAAGACTCTGCGCGGAAATCACATAAAAGAAGGCGATAATCAGCATGTCCAGCGGATTGCCGCTCACCCGCGCATCGAATACGCCGACCAGCAGCGCAATCTCCACCATCAACAGCGTGGTGAAACAGAGCGTATAAGGGGCAAGCTTGCCGAGCAGCGCGAAGGTGAAAGACGGCGACGCAAGCAACGACTGGCTGCGGGCCATCACGTAAATCATGCACGTCACGGTAAAGAGTTGCAGCAGGTGAATGGTGGCCGCAAACTGCTGATAGTAAATATAGCTGCCGCTGGCGTTGAACAGGCTGCCATAGGAGAGATCGACGCTGGCCAGCGACGGCACGGTTTTACCGATTTCGGTAGCAATAATGCTGCGATAGCTGCTGTTTAGCTCGGTAATCAGACCGCTGAAATCCTGCGTCGAGTAAAGCCCTGCCCCGTAAAACAGCGCATTGTAGTAAAGCACCACACTCGGCTGACGGCCTGCCAGTACATCGGCTTCGAAGCGCGGCGGAATGTAGAGCAGCGCGTAATCTTCTGCGGTGCGCAGGCGGTATTCCGCCTCCTGCAGCCCGCCTTCGTAGGCAACGACGTGCGCGTGGGAACCGGCGTCGAGTTTGCGTGTTATCTCCTGCGACAGCTTGCTGTGATCGTTATCGACGACCGACACGGGCAGGTCAAGCAAGGTGCCTTCGGAGAAATTGCTCGCAATCAGCGCAAACAGAATCAGCGGAAAACACCAGCAGAGCCAGTGGATAACCGGACGCCGAAAGGCAGTATTGGCCTCGGCGGTGAACGCGCGACCAAAACAGCGCCATGCGGCTTTTATGCGATGGGTTGCCTGCGCCATTAGTGGGCTGCTTTCCACTGCCACAGCGCGCTCATGCCCTGACGAAGTCCTTCAACGGGTTGCAGCGGATACAGGCGTACCTCGAAGGTTTTGAGGTCGAAATCACCGGTGGCGCGTGTCGCACGTTTGGTGGCGTAATCCCCCAGCGGCGCGATATAGCGCACTTCGGCTTCCACCCTGCGATTGCCAATTCCCGGCACGCGCAGCTGAATTTTATCGCCCTTGCGGATGCCGGCCAGAATATCTTCGCGCAGATTGAAGACGAAATAGGCCTGCGGCAGACGAACCAGTGTCAGCAGCGGGCTTTCGGCGCTTTCAAGCTCGCCGACTTCGGTCGGAATCGGCCCGACTTCGCCGTCGACCGGCGCTTTGACTTGCAGGTCATCGGTTTGCGCCTTGATCTCCAGCAGATTTTCTTCGGCGGCCCGTAACTCGGCAGCGTAAACATCCCGCTGCTCGATCCTGTCGCCATTCACCCCTTCATCAAGATTGGCCTTGGCAGCCTGCACCTGCTGATAGGCGCTGTCGCGCGATTCGCGGGAGTCTTCGAGATCAGACTGGGCAATGTAGCCTTTCGCGGCGATACGGGCATTGCGGTTATAAAGGTCGCGGGCATTGACGTAGGTGGCCTGCGCCTGCGCCAGTGCCGCCTTGAGGTTGCGGATGCTCTCTTCGCGCGTGCCGTTCAAGGACAGGTCCAGTTGTGCCCTGGCCTGATCGCGTGACGCCTGCAATGAACGCAACTGCGCCATCAACTCTGGACTGTCGAGGGTTATCAGCAGTTGACCTGCCTTGACGTCATCGCCTCGGCGCACATGACGTTCGACAATTCGCCCTTTGGCCTTGGAGGCCACGATAACTTCCGGTGCATCGACTTCACCCTGCAATAACAAAGACTGATTGCTGGCTCGAAACAGGACGGCAAGAGAAATCACTACCGCAACCAACAGCAGCGTGAATAAGACCTTTTTGTTCATCGAACCCTTACCTTCTTTTTTATTTAATGAGAGTAATTTAAGCACATAATGTGGTGGTTTATAAGGTATTGAATTGTGTTGAGTTACTTCTTGAACAGCGGCAAACGTCGTGAATACCGCTCAAATAGCGTATTCAGTGTGCAGGAAATGGTGAATACTGGTTTTTATCATTAGCTGGCAAAGATTTAACTTTCGCCAGAGTCTACGAGGTGGAAATTATTATGTCTGAAGCGAACGCTAAAAACATTCCCGTCCCTTTCTCTGTACTCGATCTCGCGCCGGTTCCACAGGGCAAAAATCCGGCCAATGCCTTTCAGTGCTCGCTGGATCTGGCACAGCACGCCGAAAAGTGGGGTTACCAGCGCTATTGGCTGGCCGAACATCACAATATGACCGGGATAGCCAGTGCGGCAACCTCTGTACTCATCGGCTTTATTGCATCGGGGACCAAAACGATTCGACTCGGTTCGGGCGGCGTGATGCTGCCAAACCATTCGCCGCTGGTTATCGCTGAACAGTTTGGTACGCTGGCCACCCTTTATCCCGATCGTATCGACCTGGGACTGGGCCGCGCGCCGGGCACCGATCAGCGCACCATGATTGCGCTGCGCCGTAATATGTCCGGTGAGATTGATAATTTCCCGCAGGATGTGCAGGAACTCCAGCACTACTTTGGCGAGGTACAGACCGGTCAGGCGGTGCAGGCCGTTCCGGGACAAGGTCTACACGTGCCCATCTGGTTGCTGGGTTCGAGTCTTTACAGTGCGCAACTCGCCGCAGCGCTGGGTCTGCCGTTTGCCTTCGCCTCGCACTTTGCGCCGGATATGCTCTATCAGGCGCTGGCTATCTATCGCAGCAAATTCCAGCCTTCCGCCCAGCTCGAGAAGCCGCATGCCATGGTCTGTGTCAACGCGATTGCCGCCGACACCGACGAAGAGGCGCGCCGGATGTTCACCTCGAATCAGCAGCAGTTTATCAATCTGCGTCGCGGGAATCCGGGCAAACTGCCTGCGCCGGTCGACAACATCGAGAGCCTGTGGTCAGCGCAGGAGCGTTTCGGCGTTGACCAGGCCTTGAGAATGTCCGTGGTCGGCAATAAAGAGAGCATTCGTCAGGGATTGCAGTCGATTCTGCGAGAAACCGATGCCGACGAGTTGATGATTAACGGACAAATTTTCGACCATGCCGCGCGTCTGCGCTCGTTCGAGATTGTGTCCGAGCTTCAGGGCGAAGTATTTAAAACCCCGCGCCTCGACTAATTTTTTAGTCTGCATTTTTGGCAGAACGACTCAATCGGGCCTATTGATCGTGATGATCAATAGGCTTTTTTTTTGGGCTGTCGGGGCTAACGCCTTTATTTGGGCCGCAATATTTTCTCTGCGACGAGCAGCAGGCGGTGACGGGTCAGGAAGCGTGATAATTGCCCCAGCAGCCAATTATTGCAGCCGGTAATCAGCGAAGGACGATTCTGGTCAACGCCGTGGAGAGCCTGATAAACCACGCTCTTTGGCGTCATTCTTTTTCCGACCGAGGCTTCTTCGGCATTGACCACTTCAAAAAAGGCGGTATCCGTCGCCCCCGGACAGAGGGCCAGGACACGAATACCGCGTGTCCGATTTTCAGCCCAAAGCGCATTCGAAAATGAAAGCAAAAATGCCTTGCTCGCGCCGTAAATCGCCATGTAAGGGTCTGGCTGCATCGCCGCCGTCGACGCCACGTTAATAATCACTCCCGACCCGCGCGTCAGCATGGCGGGCAATAGGGAATGAGTCAGCTCGACGGGAACCAGACAATTGATCTGCACCTCTTCTTTCTGGCGTTCCACAGATTGCGCCTCGAAAAATCCGTAGGTGGCAAAGCCGGCATTATTTATCAGGATATCGGGAGACAGACGCAATTCATTTAGCCGCGCAACGAGGGCAGCATTCGCCTGTGCCTGCGCCAAATCCTGCACGATAACCGTAGTGGCAACACCGTGCTTTTGAGTTAACTCGGTGGCGAGCGCATTCAGTTTTTCACGGGAGCGGGCAATCAAGATCAACGCAACGCCGCGTGCCGCGAGCTGATGGGCAAACTCCAGACCAATTCCCGACGATGCTCCCGTAATCAGCGCCGTTTTATCAGTGTAATCAAAAGAATCCATGTTTCTCTTCCTGTTTGACGATATGCTGCAAACAGAATAAACCGTGGACTAGCGTCTACGGTCAAGCACAACTCAACTTACTCGAAGCAGGTCACGATGAGAATTGGCGAACTCTGTTCAAAAGCCGGATTGCCTAAAGATACGGTGCGTTATTATGAGCGTCAGGGCCTGCTGGAAAAAATTCCGCAGCCCAACGGCAGCAACAATTATAAAGTCTATTCCGCCGTGGATTTACAGCGTTTGAAGATGATCAAACATGCCAAGATGTTGGGCTTCAGCCTCGCAGAAATCGCCGACGTGTTGGCCGTATGGGTCGATGATCAGTTTACCGGCGAACAAAAACGCGCCTGCCTGCAACGCAAACTGGTGCAAATTGATGAGAAAGAAAAAGCGTTGGCCGAATTGCGTGCTGGCATTAACAACGCGCTGAATAAAGTCGGGCAGCCGTGTGACGACGCTTTTTGACTGCGCCAAACAAAAATAAGAGGTGTTAGGGCAAAAAAAAACCAGCCCGGAGGCTGGTTCTTATTGCTCATCTATCGGGACTTTGGAAAGTCGGACAGATTATGCGTCAGTTGTGCGACGTGGTGCGCGGCTTGGCGGACGACGTTCGCCGGCTGCAGAGTTACCCCCGTCACGACGGTCGCCGTTGAATGGACGGCCACGGCCTGCACCACCTTCACGACGTTCACCGCTGAAAGAGCGCGGTGCACCGTTACCACGACGATCACCACCGGCCGGACGTTCACGACGGTCGGACTGTGGCACTGCATCGCCCATCAACTGCATGTTCATCGGCTTGTTCAGGATGCGGGTACGGGTGAAGTGAGACAGAATCTCGCCCGGCATACCTTTAGGCAGCTCGATAGTTGAGTGGGTACCGAACAGCTTGATGTTACCGATGTAACGGCTGCTGATGTCGCCTTCGTTGGCGATAGCGCCAACGATGTGACGAACTTCGACACCGTCATCACGGCCAACTTCAATGCGGTACAGTTCCATCTCGCCAGCGTCACGACGTTCACGACGTGGAGCGCCATCACGCGCTGGACGATCGCCATCACGTGAAGGACGATCACCGCGAACAGGACGATCGCCACGTGAAGGACGGTCACCACGGTCTTCGAATTCACGACGCGGTGGACGGCTCTTGAATACTGGATCTGCAGCAACGATCAGAGGACGTTCGCCCTGAGCCATTTTCAGCAGTGCGGCAGCCAGAGTTTCAACGTCCAGCTCTTCGGCAGGCTGAAGTTTAGCCAGCAGCGCACGGTATTGATCAAGATCGCTGCTTTCAAGCTGCTGCTGAACTTTAGCGGCAAACTTGGCCAGACGACGTTGACCCAGCACTTCTGCAGTTGGCAATTCCACTTCTGGAATGGTCAGCTTCATGGTGCGTTCTACGTTGCGCAGCAGACGACGTTCGCGGTTCTCGACGAACAGCAGTGCGCGACCCGCACGGCCAGCACGACCGGTACGGCCGATACGGTGAACGTAAGACTCGGAATCCATAGGGATATCGTAGTTTACCACCAGGCTGATACGTTCAACGTCCAGACCACGTGCTGCCACGTCGGTTGCAATCAGAATATCCAGACGGCCGTCTTTCAGACGTTCCAGAGTCTGCTCGCGCAGGGCCTGGTTCATGTCGCCATTCAGTGCAGCAGAGCTGTAACCGCTACGCTCCAGCGCTTCGGCCACTTCCAGGGTCGCATTCTTGGTGCGAACAAAGATGATGGCTGCGTCAAAGTCTTCCGCTTCCAGGAAGCGAACCAGTGCTTCGTTCTTGCGCATACCGTATACAGACCAGTAGCTCTGGCTGATGTCCGGACGAGTGGTTACGCTTGACTGGATACGCACTTCCTGCGGATCTTTCATGAAGCGACGAGTAATGCGACGAATCGCTTCCGGCATGGTTGCAGAGAACAGCGCGGTCTGATGTTCAGCCGGGATCTGCGCCATGATGGTTTCTACGTCTTCGATGAAGCCCATACGCAGCATTTCATCGGCTTCGTCCAGTACCAGACCGCTCAGGTTGGAGAGGTTCAGAGTACCGCGTTTCAGGTGGTCCAGCAGACGGCCCGGAGTACCCACAACAACCTGTGGACCCTGACGCAGAGCGCGCAGCTGCACGTCATAACGCTGGCCGCCGTACAATGCAACAACGTTCACGCCGTGCATGTGCTTGGAGAAATCGGTCATGGCTTCGGCAACCTGAACCGCCAGTTCGCGGGTCGGGGCCAAAACGAGAATTTGTGGTGCTTTCAGGGAAGCATCAATGTTGTGCAACAGTGGCAGCGAGAAGGCTGCAGTTTTACCACTACCGGTCTGGGCCATACCCAGAACATCGCGACCGTTCAACAGGTGAGGAATACACTCGGCCTGGATCGGTGATGGTTTTTCGTAGCCCAGATCGTTCAGGGCAGAAATGATAGGAGCAGACAGCCCCAGGTCAGCAAAAGAGGTTTCAAGCTCAGTAGTCATGTACACGTGCCTCATTAATAATGGCAGCCAGTCT
>Ga0308159_1001628_pt1 | contig 30613 bp, 26 predicted proteins | sample PhyCR1_FD_201040 | JGI IMG/M metagenome (GOLD analysis project Ga0308159, IMG submission 201040) | Phyllosphere microbial communities from UC Gill Tract Community Farm, Albany, California, United States - DLSLC.R1 | ecosystem: Host-associated > Plants > Phyllosphere > Unclassified | place: USA...
GTTGCAGGAGCATCCTGAGCGACAGCAAGAGAAGCAACTCCTGTTAATGCCACTAAAGAAAGCGCAACACTTTTCTTTAAAGTAGAATAATTCATAATCTTTTTTCTTTTTTAAGGGTTAAACAATTTAATTGATTAATTTTTTAGTAATCGCAAAATTAAACAAAATTTTAAATTTTCAAACTTTTATACAAACTCCGTTCCAAACTTCACAGTAAATAATCATTTTATTACATTTGGCCATTTCCAATTAAAAATACCATTTTCATGAAATATCCTACTATAGATCAGTCATTATTTACTCTGAATAGAAAAAATTTCACTAAACAGCTAAAAAACAACTCATTAGCCATCTTCAATTCAAGTGATGAATTTCCCAGAAGTGGTGATCAAAGCTTCGTTTTCAAGCAAAATCCTGATTTATTTTATTTATCAGGAATTGACCAGGAACAAACAATATTGCTTCTATATCCAGATTGTCCTAATCCTTTGTACAGAGAAGTCCTGTTTTTAAGACAGACCAACGATTATATCAAGGTGTGGGAAGGCTATAAATATACAAAGGAGCAGGCAAAGGCTGCTTCGGGTATTGAAAGCATCTATTGGTTAGAAGATTTTGACAACATTTTACATAGTATTGTTAACTATGCAGCACATATTTACCTCAACACAAATGAAAACGACCGGTATGCGCACGAAGTTCCTTATCGCGATATCCGTTTCATTGAGAAAATGAGAGCAAAGTATCCACTACATCATTATGAGCGTTCGGCACCTATTATGCGTAGTTTACGTGCCGTTAAATCGGATGTTGAGGTAGAGTTAACTAAAAAAGCCTGTGCCATAACCCGCGATGCCTTTATAAGGGTATTAAAATTTACCAAACCTGGCGTAAAGGAATATGAGATAGAGGCAGAGATCATTCACGAATTTATCCGTCAGGGTGGTACAGGGCACGCCTATACACCAATTATTGCTTCTGGTCATAACGCGAATATCCTCCATTATAACGATAACAACCAGGAGTGTAAAAGCGGGGATGTGATTCTATTTGATTTTGGGGCAGAATATGCCAATTATAATGCTGACATGAGTCGCTCAATCCCGGTAAACGGCCACTTTACCCAAAGGCAAAAAGACGTTTATAATGCTGTTTTACAGGTAATGAAACAGTCCGTTAAATTAATTGGGGAAGGTGTATTGTGGAATACTTACCACGAACATGTTGGGAAAATTATGACCGAACAGCTGGTTAACCTTGGTTTAATCTCTTTAGAAGACGTTAAGAAACAAAATCCTGCTTACCCGGCCTATAAAAAATATTTTATGCATGGCACTTCTCACCATTTGGGTATTGATGTACACGATTTTGCCGGGAGATACACGCCATTTGCAATTGGCAACATTTTAACTGTTGAGCCGGGTATTTACATCCCGGAAGAAGGTTTGGGCATCCGTTTAGAAAACAATATTCTCATTACTGCAAATGGAAATGTAGATTTAATGGCTGATATTCCTTTAGAAGCAGAAGAAATTGAGGAAATTATGAATAGTTAATTTCAGTTAGCAGTTGTTAGTTTTCAGTTAACCTGTTATTGATTATTAAGAAGTTAAGAAAATTAAGAGTGTGGCGCTGAGCGTTTGATGTTGATTATAGATACCCCTCAACAATTTAAGATTTATGACTACTCAGTTAAACAATTAACCAGTAAACCAGCGCTAACAATTAGCAATAAAACAATCTCAACAATTAGCAGGTTATCAGTTAACCACTAAGCGTAGTCGAAGGGTTAACAATTAACCAGTTAACCCTCACCAAAGCTATCGGCAAAACGATAAACATTAAATCCATCATTTTTTAAGGCTGCCTGAATTTTTTCTCGCAGCTTTTTTTTATCTATATCCTGCATCCTTTTGTGCTGAATAAGTTTCCATGCTTTTTCGGCGAAAAGGAATGCTTTACGATCATTATCGGTTTTTTGGGGTTTAGCAATCCAGGCGCACAACTCATCTATGCCTGAGTTTTTATCGGCAATGGTTTTTAAAATCGGGATGGTCTTTATTCCCTGATGAACGATTTTTTTTAAATTATTGGCAAAAGTATCGGCTCCTTCCCTATCTGCTTTATTAATTACAAAACAATCTGCAATTTCCATCAGTCCCGATTTGATGTTTTGTACCTCATCACCCGATTCAGGAACCAGCACAACAATCGACTTATCGGCTAAGCCGGCAATTTCAACCTCCGATTGGCCAACACCAACAGTCTCTACAATGATCAGGTCAAAATTAGATGCTTTTAAAACATCAACCATTTCTATGGTTTTAGCAGAAATGCCACCCAATGCGCCCCGGGTAGCTAAAGACCGGATATACACATTGGGATTGTTAAACTGATTGGCCATCCGGATACGGTCGCCAAGCAAAGAACCAAAATTAAATGGTGAGGTGGGATCAATCGCTAAAATGGCAATACGCTTCCCTTTGGCAACAAAATGCTGAGTTATGGCGTTTACCAGGGTACTTTTACCAGCACCAGGAGGGCCTGTAATACCCAGAACCGGGATATTGATGTTACTATCTAATTCCTTTAAAATTGACTCAGCCGGTTTTATACTATTTTCCACAAGCGTTAATGCTCTTGCCAAAACTTTATAATTGCCGGCTTTTACTTCGCTTAAAATGGATAGATGCGTATTCATCAATAAAACTATCTTTGTACAAAGAAACAAAAATTATCAGCTACAAAGCGCCCCAATAATGAAAGTTACCGGTTTTACCTTTTTAAGAAATGCAATTGTAAACGATTACCCTGCCAAAGAAGCCATACTTTCGGTATTGCCTTTATGCGATGATTTTATAGTTGCATTAGGAAATTCGTCGGATGAAACTTCTGAAATGGTAAAAAGTATCGATCCTAAAATCAGGACCATTGATACCGTTTGGGATGATAGTATTCGTGAAGGTGGTCGTGTTTTTGCCGATGAAACCAATAAAGCTTTGGCCGAAATAAGTGCTGATACCGACTGGATGGTCTACATCCAGGGCGATGAAGCGATCCACGAGGATTATCTTCCGCTGATTAAAAAAGAAATGGAGCAGGAACTGAATAACAGTAATGTTGAAGCGCTGCTTTTGAAATACAAACATTTTTACGCTTCTTATGATTACCTGGCCGAATCGAGACGCTGGTATAGAAGAGAGGTTAGGATTATCAAAAACCTGCCTGGGGTAACTTCGTACCGGGATGCGCAAGGTTTCAGGATTAACGGCAGAAAGCTTAAGGTTAAATTAATTGATGCCTATATTTATCATTACGGATGGGTAAAGCCGCCAAAAGGACTCCAAGGCAAAGTACGTAACTTCAACCAGTTTTATCAAACAGAAGAATGGATTGAAGAAAATTATCCGGTGCAGGATACATATGATATGCACAATGCCGATCGTTTAGTTCATTTTAAAGGCACACATCCAAAAGTAATGCAGGCAAGAATTGCCGCAGCAAACTGGAAATTCGATAAAGACTTAACAAAAGAAACCCCAAAAATGAATTTCCGCAGAAGGGTTTTGCAAAAAATTGAAGATTTAACCGGATTGCGTTTATTTGAATACCGGAACTATAAAATTGTAAAATAAATGCAGAAGCGTGTTTCAATCGTAATACCCAATTATAATGGCAGGCACCTGCTCGAAAAATATCTTCCATCGGTTTTTATTGCAGCAGAAAATGCAAACACCGAATTCGAAATAATCGTAATTGATGACGGATCTAAGGATGACAGCATTTCTTTTATCAGGGAAAATTACCGAAATGTAAAACTGTTGATCAATGATCAGAACAGGGGCTTTTCTTACACCTGCAACCACGGCATAAGAGAGGCGAAATATGAGCTAATTTTGCTTTTGAACTCTGATGTAAAACTTACCCCCAACTATTTCGATCATCAGTGGAAATACTTTGATCAGCCCGATACTTTTGGCGTTATGGCCCGCATAATGAGTTTTGATGAAAGCCGGATTGAAGATGCTGCACGTCTTTTATACTATGGTGGCTGCCGCATTAAGGCTAATAAATTTTATTATAGTGAAAATCCTGAAGATGAGAGTGTGTACACTGCTTACCTTTCCGGTGCTAATGCCCTGGTTGATGCTCAAAAATTAAAAGAACTAGGTGGTTTTGACGAAATTTATTCTCCTTTTTCATCAGAAGATTTTGATTTGAGCCTACGTGCATGGCAACTGGGCTGGAAATGTTACTATGAGCACCGGGCATTTTGTTTTCACCATGTAAGCGGGAGTACCAAAACCCAAATCAAATCTAATTTTATTAAAAAGATTTATTACCGCAACCGCTATATTTTACAGGGAATTCATCTGCAGGGACTAAGAAAATTATTTTATCCACTACAACAGGTTTTTACAGAACTTATTCCAAAACTGCTTACAGGCAAAACCTGGGTACTGGAAAGCTATAGAGATTATCTGGCACATCGCGATCGCATTCATGCAAGTAAGGCGAAGCTCGGGGTATTGAAGCAGAAATACAATTCGGACCTAAATATTTCTGATGTAATGACTATTATAAATCAATCGGTTAGCAACAAAAACATTAAACGATTGTAATTTTAACGTACCCTTTTCTTAAAATCAGTTGGGTTGAGTTGAAAACCTTACCTTTGTCAAGTTTTAATTAGATTTTTTTGGAAATGTTTCAATACATCTTCCATATTTACCTATACCATTTCACATAAAAATGAAGACATACTTTCGTTTATTATCTTTTGCCAAGCCTATCGAAAAATTTGCAATACCATATGTTATTGCAACATTATTTGCTATTATTTTTAATACATTTTTATTCACACTGCTTGGCCCCCTTATGCAGGCGCTATTTCTTGGCAAAACGGTTACTAATATTAAAGCAGACAAAGCTGAAGGTTCGTTAAATTTCTTAGGAAAATTTAATGATTACATGGATGCAATAATCGCACATGATAAAATACATGCATTACAGATTATTTGTATTGTAATCATCGTAACAGTATTCTTATCAAACTTATTCAGGTACTTCTCTCAGCGCTACATGGAAGATCTGCGGGTACATACTTTATTAAATTTAAGAAAAACCGTTTTTAACAATGTAATGAATTTACATGTTGGCTACTTTAACAATGAGCGTAAAGGTGATATTATTTCAAAAGTGGCATCAGATGTACAGGTGGTTCAGTTTACCGTAACCAACACACTGCAGGTAGTTTTTAAAGAGCCGTTACAGCTTATGTTTTTTGTGGGGGTTTTAATCTCGATATCATTAAAGTTAACATTATTTTCATTGCTGGTTATTCCTGTTTCCGGATTTATTATCAGCAAGATTGTAAAAAGGTTAAAACAGCAGGCCACTCAATCTCACGAATCGTTTGCTAAAATGATCGGATTTCTGGACGAATCGCTTAGCGGAATAAAAATTATCAAAGCGTTTAATTCTACAGAAAGAATGAAGCAAAAGTTTGATGAAGAAAATAAGTTTTATTCTTTTTTGAACAGAAAAATGGCTAGAAGACAACAACTTGCTTCTCCTGTTTCGCAAACGCTCGGTGTTTTGGTAGTGGTGTTTATCTTATTATATGGCGGCACTTTGATTTTAAGCGGAAAAGGAGATCTCGAAGCAGCAGATTTTGTTGTTTATCTGGCTACGTTCTCTCAGGTAATGCAGCCAATTAAAGCTTTAACTGATTCTTTTAGCGGAATACACTCTGGCATATCTGCCGGTGAACGCGTTTTGGATCTGATTGATACTAAGCCATCATTAGTGAATAAACCTGGTGCTAGAGTTCTTGATGGTTTTAATAGTGCAATCAGCCTTCAGAATGTTTCATTCAGTTATGGTGATAAACAAATCTTGAATTCGATAAATTTCGAGATCGAAAAAGGAAAAACTGTAGCATTGGTTGGCCCATCAGGTGGTGGTAAAAGTACGTTGATGGATTTGCTACCACGGTTCCATGATCCAAAATCGGGAACAATCAAAATCGACGGCTATGACTATAAAGATTTAACTGTTGAGAGTATAAGAACACAAATGGGAACAGTTAACCAGGAGTCTTTTTTATTTAACGATACCATTTTTAATAACATTGCCTTTGCAAAACCCAATGCCACAATGGAGGAAGTAATTGCGGCAGCAAAAATCGCAAATGCACACGATTTTATTGAGAACACAGAAAATGGCTATCAATCTTTTGTTGGCGACAGAGGGAACAAACTTTCAGGCGGGCAAAAACAGCGTGTTTGTATTGCAAGGGCTGTATTGGCTAATCCACCAATCATGCTTTTAGACGAAGCTACTTCTGCACTGGATACTGAATCTGAAAAATTAGTACAGGATGCCTTAAATAATTTAATGAAAAACCGCACCTCAATCGTAATTGCGCACCGTTTAAGTACTATACAACATGCCGATAAAATTGTGGTGATTGATAAAGGTAGCGTTGTAGAAACCGGAAGCCATAGCGAACTGATGGCTAAAAGTGGCTTATACAAACGTTTAATAGATATGCAGGCTTTTAACGATTAGATTTCTTCTAAAATCGATTGTAGCTTTAAGGTTTGATCTGTTGCATTAAAACTCTTTGCATATTGTTTAATGTAATCCTTATCGTATGTCCCGTAGTTTTCTTCTATTTTTTCCATTGCCTTCGCCAGTTCAGTAAACGAAAGCTGGTTTACCACTATGCCGATTTTATCATTCACGTATTCCTCAATGCCACCCGAGTTAAAACCGGCTATTGGTTTCCCCAAATGTGCAGCTTCCTGCATCACTAAAGGAAAAGAATCCTGGCGGGATAATAATAAGAACCCCTTACCTAAATTAAAATAGTCGTAATAGTCGGTAGATTTTCGACCTACAAAAAACAGCCTGTCTTTAAATGCAGCCTTACCGGCTATTTGTGCATAAGCTGTTGTGCCCGAATCTTCAATGCCACCAATCCACATAATTTTATGATTGGGTTTAAGTTCTTTCAATAAAGGAATTACAAAATCAACACCCTTGATGGCATTAACACTGCCTGCCATTATCCAGATAAAGTCGGTAGGAGCAAAATTAAATTGCTCGCTTATTTTAGTCTCGCTTAAAGAAATAAACCGGTCGTCTACAAAGCTGTTCAGCAATTTCACATTTTGATGCCCCATATCTTCTAAATTTTGGCATACTACTTTAGAACATCCAATACACAGGTCCGATTTTAATAAGTTTTCTATGGTTTTTTCTTTAACCATATCGTAATACAACGGCATTTCATGAACGTGTGAAATAATCTTTACCCCCAGTTTCAACGCAATAGAATATGCATCTCTGTTTACAATTGTATTAATATACCAGTAATCTGCTTTAACTTTTTTCTGAATTTTTCGCAGTTGAAACTCTACAGGATTTACGTTAACAGCATATAGCAATAGCCTAAACAGCCTGAGCAGATAATTTCTGCTTTTTTTATAGCCAACAAAGTATTTAATATATTTTGGAAGGTCCTTAAGCAAGGACCCATCATTACGGGTAAATAAGCAGGCTTCGAATTTTTCTGCATTCAAATTTTCAAGGATGTAGAGTAACTGCATTTCTGAGCCTGTTCTGCCAAAAAACGGGGTAATAAACAATATTTTTTTTGGTGCTGTAGCTCCTTCTTTTTTTGAAAAACCTGTCGTCATTTTCTCTTTTTTTTCAGGCTTTAAAGATGCAAAAATCTATGCCATCTTTTATAAGCTTATTAACGCTTAAATTATCTTATTTTTACCGCACCTAAACCCAGTACATGATTGACGAGCAAAATAATCTTATTACGGTGTTAATGCCTGTTTTTAACAGCGAACTTTTTGTAAAGGAAGCTATAGAAAGCATACTCAATCAATCCTATAAAAACTTCGAATTTTTGATTATTAACGATGGAAGTACAGATCAGTCGCACGCCATAATCAGCTCTTTTTTAGATAGCCGGATAAAATATGTTAATAATAAAGTGAATAAGGGTATAGTAAATACGTTGAACGAAGGATTGGTGTTGAGTAAGGGCAAATATATTGCCAGAATGGATGCTGATGATATTGCCATGCCCGATCGGTTAACCAAACAAGCTGCTTTTCTAACTGCAAACCCAACCTATAAATTGTGTGGCAGTATGGCGATTGCTATTGATGCAACCGGAAAAGAAACAAACAACTTAAACCGGCCGCAGCATAGTGCTAAAATCAAAGTATTTAACTTGTTTCGCAATGCTTTTATACATCCAACAATTATGGCGGATGCTGAAACAATAAAGAAATTTGCCTACAATGAAAATTTTAAATATGCTGAAGATTATTTTTTATTTTCTCAAATCACAATGAGTTATCCGGTTGCAAACCTGCACGAGCGTTTGTTACAATACCGCATTCACGGAGAAAGTATAACATCAAAGAAAAAGGCAGAAATGGTGCAAAGCGAGCTCAAAACCATAGCCTATTTATTATCTTTCTTATTTGATAAAGTAGATCAACAAAGTTTATTGGTTCATCATTCAATCCTGCGCCCTGAAGATGCTGCTTTTTCTGAACATGAAATAGAGCACCACCTGGTAAATATATTAAGAGCCAATCGAAAAAAGCAGGTATTCAACCAAAGGCTTCTTAGCAAACAACTGCAAAAAGATTGGTATAACTACCTGCTTAAATCCAACAATAAATCTTCCCTTGGTAAGTTTATAGGATCAGATTTATTTACCTTTAGCAATTTAAATTTGAAACAGGTTATCAAACTCCTGCTAAAGTAATCGATCATGGAGCCACTCATTTCTATAGCGCTTTGTACCTATAATGGCGCTAACTTTTTACAACAACAACTGGATAGTATTCTTAACCAAACCTATAAACACATTGAACTGGTTATTGTTGATGATGGTTCTTCTGATGGCACAAAAGATATATTGAAACAATATGCTGCTAAATATGAACAGATTAAACTGTATTTTAATGAAACGAACATCGGTTTTAATGCCAACTTTCAAAAAGCCATATCTTTTTGTTCAGGCGATTTTATAGCCATAAGCGATCAGGATGACATATGGCTGGAGCACAAATTAGCGCTATTACATCAGAATATAGGAGATAACTGGCTGATTTTTTCGAATTCAGAATGGATAGATCAAACAGAAAATCTCATTGGGCGACAAACATTAAATCCCGATTTTAAATTGGGGAACCGTGATTACAGAAGCGCACTATTCTATAATTCGGTTACCGGGCATACCACTCTTTTTTCAAAGGCACTGTTACCCTACATATCTCCAATTCCTGAAACAGGATATTATGACTGGTGGATCGGGTTTGTAGCCCTATATCATCACAAAATTACTTGTGTAAATGAATGTTTAACACTGCACAGAATCCATAGTTCTTCAGTGATGCACAAGTTTAAAGGTAATGTAAAAACCAACATCAAAGCAGAACGTTTTAAAGAAATTGATCTGAATCTTTTCCTTTTAGGCAAATATAAAAACTTAAAAGAAGCAGATAAAAAACTGATTGGTAAAATATATGCCGCCCACCATAAAAAAGGATACAGTCTATATTTAATCAGGCTTATCTATAAACATTATCAAGCTTATTTTCCTGATCTGAAAAACAGAACAGGATTAAGCAGACTAAATTTTGCTATTAAATTTTCCAAAAAATTTTAGGCTACAGCACTTATTAAACACATGAAAATTTACCGTTGGATAGATAAATACAATTATAAAGTCTCAATTAAGATTACGAAGAGATATTATACCGGAATATCAAAAAGAAAAACAAAACTATATTCCTTATCGCCATCTTTTTGGGGAGATTACCTGCTGCGTTTATTACTGGTATTTGCGTCTGTTATTTTTGTTAAAAAATCTGCTTTTAAAGGATTTTACAATATTATATCCCGTAAATTCTCTCCGTTTTTCTCTTCCGATACCAACCCCATAATTTATATTAAAACAAGAGATTTAATTTCAGCATTATTTGGTTACCGGTATTTTGTTGATGAGGCTACTCCGGATCTTTTAGACAGGAAGACCATTCTTGCAGAAAAAATAGTATTTCAACGTTCAGAGGAGCCATTTATTAGCGTTATCGTAACTGGCAACTATCGCTTAGATTATCTTTATAACTGTTTAAAATCTTTAAGCGATCACATTTCTGAAAAACATACTTTTGAGGTTATTGTATTCAAAAATCAAGATCACCATGTCAATTCTTTCCTGAATAATAATGTTAAAGGAATTATTCTGTTAGAAACGGCTTCTTTTGCATCAATTTTAGAAAATGCGAAAGGAAATTTAATCTATATCCAGTCAAGTGAGGCTATAATAAAGAAAAACAGTGTTGAACTCCTTGCCGAAGTACTAAAAAATGAAGAGGTAGGCTGTGCAGGGGCAAAACACCTTTATAGGAATGGCTTACTCATTAGAACAGAAGGCAACACTATTTTTTATGAGGACAGTAATCATCCTGAATTTAATTCTCAAAGAGAAATTACACATTATGCTTCAGCTAATTTTATTTTCCACAGAGATCATTTGAGCAACTTAAACCTGTCTGATATTAATCTTCTTTCGTCAGTTAATATCGGAGATCAGATTGGTCAATCCCTTGCCGGCAAAAACAAAAAGGTTATTTATCAGCCTTTGGCAGAGGTGGTATGTTATAATATTCAACAGTTAAAGGCCCAGGCCTTAATTGAAAAGCCTGCACAAAAAACTATATTATTTATAGATGATGTTATCCCTACGCCTGATCAGGATTCTGGTTCGAACAGGATATTCAAAATTATGCAGCTAGTAAAAGCCTTGGGATTTCATGTGATATTTTTACCTGCCAATGGTGAGAAAAAACCACGGTATTTTGATCAGATGATTTTGGAAGGGTTCGAAGTGCTGTACCGTTTTCCTAATATGCGTGGAATGATCAAAATCCTCGAAGGTAAGCTTCAGTATATTGATGCTGTGTGGCTATGCAAACCGCACAATAATGAGCAGTTTAAGTTTCTGTTTGAGCAGAAAAAAGATTTATTCTGGATTTATGACACAATTGATCTTCATTTTTTAAGGTTGCAGCGGGAAGGTGATCTTTCTGGAGACCAATCTGTTATTCAAGAGGCCAATGATATTAAACAGGTAGAACTCAATATTGCAAAACTTGCCAGTATTACCCTGGCCATTACAAAGGGTGAAAAAGAAATTTTAGAAAACGAAGGCATAAAAAATGTTGAGATAATACCTAATATCCACGAAATAAAAATCTTAACCGAAGCTGCAGCAGGTTCTTTCAGTTTAAGAAGTGGTTTACTTTTTATTGGTGGTTATCTGCACAAACCCAACATAGATGCTGTGCAATGGTTAGTTAAAGAAATTATGCCTCTGGTATGGGCCGCCGATCCGCGGATAACCTTAACGCTTTTAGGGAGCAACCCTACCGATGAAATACTTGCTCTACGCTCGGATAGGGTAATTGTTCCTGGTTATATACATGATGTTTCAGCATATTTCCATAGTAACCGCGTATTTGTATCACCATTACGGTTTGGTGCAGGCATGAAAGGGAAAATTGGGCAGAGTTTAGAATATGGACTTCCAATTGTTTCTACTGATATTGGCGTAGAAGGTATTGGGTTAACAAATGGCCACGATGTTATGGTAGCGAATGATACCAAAGATTTTGCAGAAAAAATCATTCAGTTATATAATTCTCCCGATCTTTGGAATAACATCAGAAACAATTCGATTAACGTGTTAAAAGCATACACCCCCGAGGTGATAAAACAGCAACTGGAAGAATTATTGAGAAATTTAAGCAACAACAAGTAGCATGAGCGAACAAAAGATCTCAATTATTACCGTTAATTATAATAATTGCACCGGACTTGAAAAAACGATGAGCAGTGTTTTTTCGCAAAGTGCCACCAATATCGAATTTATTGTTATTGATGGTGGCAGTAATGATGGCAGCGCTAAATTATTAACCCAGAATACAGATAAGATTACCTACTGGATAAGCGAACCCGACAAAGGGATTTATCATGCAATGAATAAGGGAATAAACATTGCTACCGGAGATTACATCTTATTCCTCAATAGTGGTGACTGGCTTTACAGCGATACGGTAATTTCGCAGTCGCTAACGGCCATGAAAGAACAACTGGATATTTACTATGGCGACATTATTTATGACGAAATACATCAGCAGAGTAAACGAGTGTTTCCGGATCAGTTAAATTTTGCCTTCTTTTTTGAACAGAACATATCGCACCAGGCCAGTTTTATTAAGAGAACTTTGTTTAAAACGATCTTTCCTTACAATGAAAATTTCAAAATTGTATCTGACTGGGAATTTTTTACCTATGCCATATGCAAGCGGGAAGCCTCGTACAAACACCTCGATATCATCATCACCAATTATGATGCAACAGGCATTTCTTCCAATACCGATAACCATGTATTAATGAATGCGGAGCGCGAAGCATCTTTAAATAATCATTTTCCTGAGTTTATAGCGGATTATAATTATTTTAAACATTTAAGGGATAAAAAAACAGAACAGTTTTTGTACATTAAACAGCATCCGTTAGCGTACAAATTTTTAAAAGCATTTATTAATCTCATTTTACTTTTTTTACCAAAGTTTAAAAAATCAGCCTAAAAATTATGGTTAAGGTTTTATACGATCATCAAATATTTACAGAGCAAACCTATGGAGGCATTTCCAGGTATTTTAAGTATCTGATGAATGGAATAAAGAAAACAGAGGAGGTAGAGTATAAACTGGGCCTTTTAAGATCCAATAACTATTATATCAGAGATGAACAGCAGCCTTTAAGCAGCTCGTTATTTAATCCGCTTTTTAAAACACAAGAGAAACTGCTTAAACGCAATAACTCGTACAGCAAATACCTGCTAAAAAAAAATGATTTCTCTGTTTTTCACCCTACCTATTTTAACCCTTATTTTCTAAAGTACCTGAAAAAGCCGCTGGTTATAACCGTTCATGATATGACCTATGAGGCGCTGCCTCAATTTTTCCCTTCATCTGATCCTTTACCTTTTTATAAAAGAATATTAATGGAGAAGGCAGATAAAATTATAGCTATATCCGAAACAACAAAAACCGATATATTAAAATACAGCAATGTTAATGTAGATAAAATAGAAGTTATACATCATGGAATAGATCTGGCTCAACCAGTGTACGCTCCTGTTGAAGGCTTACCTGAGCAGTACATTTTATTTGTTGGTGCCAGGTGGAGTTATAAAAATTTCCATTTAACAGTAGAGGCTTTTAAAAAGTTAACACAAAAATACCCTGGGTTACGCCTGGTATTTGCCGGTGGCGGGGCTTTAAGCTATGGCGATTCTGAGTTTTTAATACGCAATAATATTTTAGAGAAGACCATACAATTATCTGTTAGTGATGATCAGCTGAATACACTTTATAAAAATGCCTTATGCTTTGTTTATCCTTCACTATACGAAGGTTTCGGATTGCCAATATTAGAAGCTTTTAAGAATAATTGTCCCGTTTTGCTGAGTAATTGCAGTTGTTTTGAAGAGATTGCAGGAAACGCTGCACAGTATTTCGATGGCCAGTCTTTACAATCGTTGACAGAAAAGTTAGAAACTATTATCTCATCTCCTTCTCTTAGAAGAGAAATGGGTAATGTAGGGCAAAAAAAATCGCTGGAATACCCTATTGATAAATGTGTTTCGAAAACGATTGAGCTGTATAAAAAAATTATTTAAATGCCTGCAGTCTAAGCAAAAATTGTTTAACCCTTAAAAAGAGACTTGAACCATCTTTTAAACCTTCTTCTATAAGAATTGTGTTTTTTTAAGTAGGCCATTTCCGCTAACTTACCCCGAATATTAAATTCTTCGAATAAAAGATTATAATCTGCCTCTTTTTCCGGCACCATATATTTTGGATGAACCAGCTCTCCCAGTTCCTCTAAAGGAACATTGGCAAAAGGACTATTGGCATTAGTGGTATTTTCTGCAAACTGATCGAATCCAATGTTACTTACCAGATTGTAATTAGGGACAATGGTTAGTGAATGACTAAATAAATGTGAAAAAGTTACCTGATAATCCCATGTATCAATTTTACCTTCCTTGGTTTCATTAAATATTTCTACCCACCTATCAACAATCAAAGGATCTTCAAATATTTTTTGCAGTGGTTCTCTAACTTCATCTGCGTTGTACTGGCTTAAATTCTTATCATAGTTATTCCAGGATCTTTTCCAGGTAGCCCAGCCCCAGCCATTAGTTAAATTAGAAAAATAATACGAGCCTTTACCCCATTTTTTTTTCGTATCGAAATTAAAGCCAGATATCAGCCAGATTCTTGTATCATTCCGGTATTTCTCCAGCAAATTATCACAATAATAAAAAAAGCTCATAGAGGGTAAACAATCATGCTCTAATATAATTCCTTCTTCCTCGTGTTGAAAAAACCAATCGATTGCAGAGGATATGGCTTCTTTTGGCCCCAGATTCTTTTCTCTGAATAAGGTATGTACTTCGCATTCCCAATCAATAAAACCCATTACTGATTCTTTAGCCTTACTACAATCTTCTGCCTCTGTTGCCCGGTTTTCCCGTGGACCATCGCAGGTAAGATATAATCGCGAAGGTTTAGCCTGCTTAATTCGTTCTAAAACTTTCAGCGTAGTATCAGTTCTATTAAAAAAAATAAATAATATTGCTGATTGAGTTTGATAAGCGGTATAATTTGTAGACATATTGGGTTTAAGCAGGCAAAAATTGTGATGAATAATCCATATCAGGCGATTTAACAGTTTAAGAATACACTAAAAAGAATCACCTGAACAAATCTACAAAATAAAAAGAAAGCATTTAACTGGCTCCTACTTCATATTATCTGAACATTAAAATTTTTAATAATAGATTTAAAATTATCTGCCAATTATCCACTTTATTTTAGTCTTACTTATCAGGGCAATGAGCAACATTGTAGCAGAATAAACAATTGTAAACCTACAGGCAATATAAAGAAGCATGTTACCCAAAGACATTTCATTGAATTGAATTATGTGGAAGGGTCTGAAAACTTCAGGCAAAAGATGGGTAACTAATATATAGTGTATTAAATAAACACCAAATGTAGTTTCCCTTGGCTTTAAATATTTGACAAATCTAAACTCCTTTATTTTAAACAACAAAAAGATAGTGGCTAATGAATAGAAAACATTACTTATTCTTAATGTATTATATGGATCTTCACTTTTTACCTGTATTAAATGAATAATATCGAACACTGCTAAACAGAAAGTTAGCATAAATAAACCGATAAAGATATAGTATGGTGTTTTTTTAATAAAGGCTTCAATTTTACTCCAATACTTATTAAGAATGGCACCCAACCATAGATAAAAAATAAATCCAAAAATTGCGATAGTGTGCGATGTAATAAACCATTCGAAATATACATTAGCGCTATACGTTAAAGTAAGCACTAAAAAAATTGCCCCAAGCCACCATTTGTACAAATACTTCTTAAAGCATAAGAGTATTGCAATACAAAACATAAAATTGATAATAAACCAATAATTGGTAAATAGATAAATCATCTCTATTTTTTCTATCAGCAACTTACGGAGATGAAAATCGCCTGACCGATGCAGGGCAATGTAATTTTGAATGATGATAGCACACAAAAATACCAACGACCATATTAACCACGGTAGAAATACTGTGGATAAACGTCGTTTAAAATATTGCCAGGATGAATAGGTTGTAAACTTACTCCCCAATAAAAATCCGGCTAATAAAAAGAAGGATATGGTACCAAATTTAGAAAATTGAATTAATCCGATATAAACAATGTGTTTGGGTGGAAAGCCATTAAAAATATAGGTACCATTATAGGTACAGTGTTCCATAACTATCCCCATCATGGATATACAACGGATGGTATCTATAAAATCAAAATTCCTTTTTTCCTGGATTCCTTTTTCTTGTATTTCGGTATGCATTAAATTATTTTGGTAGTTGAACCAACAAATATCTGTTAAAAAAAAGAGTCCCGAATAATTCGGGACTCTTTTAACATTCATGTATGTAAAATATTACATAATACCCGCCGTAAAAATTATATCCAAAACACCCATTGGTTTTCATAAAAGCAATATTTCGACCAAATTCCTGTCATTTTGTAAATGCTTTTGATATATAATACACCATTCACAAAATCATCATTCAGTCAGATTTTAAACAGCACAAAATAATTTTGCTACAACAAAAAGGGCATCAATATTATTGATGCCCTTACTTTTATTTTGACAGAAACTAATTACAGCTTTCTGGCTACTTCAACCTGCTCGTAAGCTTCTACGATATCGCCAACTTCGATGTTATTGAAGTTCTGAATGTTTAAACCACACTCATAACCTTTGTTCACCTCTTTCACATCATCTTTAAAGCGTTTTAACGATGCCAGTTCACCTGTGTACACTACAACACCATCTCTAACGATACGGATCTTGCTGTTACGGGTAATTTTACCATCCAATACCATACAACCTGCAATGGTACCCACTTTAGTGATTTTGAATGTTTCGCGAATCTCCACGTTAGCCACAATTTTCTCTTCAAATTCCGGATCCAGCATACCTTCCATTGCCGATTTAATCTCGTTGATTGCGTCGTAAATGATAGAATATAAACGGATATCGATCTGCTCTGCTTCGGCCAGTTTACGTGCACCTGTTGATGGACGAACCTGGAAACCGATAATAATTGCATCTGAAGCTGAAGCTAACAATACATCAGATTCTGAAATCTGACCAACACCTTTACTGATGATATTGATCTGGATCTGCTCAGTAGACAGTTTCAGCAATGAATCGGCCAATGCCTCGATTGAACCATCCACATCACCTTTAACGATGATGTTAAGCTCTTTAAAGTTACCGATAGCCAAACGACGACCGATCTCATCCAAAGTAATGTGTTTTTGTGTACGTAGTCCCTGCTCACGTTGTAACTGCATCCGTTTGTTTGCAATGTCACGTGCTTCGGTTTCACTTTCTAAAGCATTAAATCTGTCACCTGCTGTAGGTGCGCCCTGCATACCCAAAACCTGTACCGGTTGTGATGGGCCTGCTGATTCTACTTTAGCACCACGCTCGTTGGTTAATGCTTTAACACGTCCGCTGTAACTACCTGCCAGGATCGGATCTCCAACCCTTAATGTACCAGCCTGAACCAGTACCGTAGTTACAATACCGCGTCCTTTATCTAATGCCGACTCAATTACAGTACCTGTAGCTCTCTTATTCGGATTCGCTTTAAGTTCTAATAATTCAGCTTCTAATAATACTTTATCTAAAAGTAAATCAACGTTTAAGCCGCTTTTGCTTGAGATTTCCTGCGATTGATATTTACCACCCCAATCTTCAACCAAAATATTCATGGTTGATAATTGCTCGCGCACTTTATCTGAGTTAGCACCCGGTTTATCAATCTTTGTAAAAGCAAATACCAATGGTACGCCTGCTGCCTGTGCATGATTAATGGCCTCTTTTGTTTGAGGCATCACTGCATCATCAGCCGCGATAACAATAATGGCAATATCAGCAGCCTTAGCACCACGGGCACGCATCGCTGTAAAGGCTTCGTGACCCGGCGTATCTAAGAAAGTTACTTTTTTACCGTTTGGTGTAGTTACCATGTAAGCACCAATGTGCTGGGTAATTCCACCCGCCTCACCAGCAACCACATTTGCTTTACGGATATAATCCAGCAATGAGGTTTTACCGTGATCGACGTGACCCATAATGGTAACAACCGGAGCTCTTTCGATTAAATCTTCTTCTTTATCTTCTTCTTCAATTACGTTTTCCTCATCTTCATCAGGTTTAACAAACTGAATTTCATAACCAAACTCATCTGCAACGATTGTTAAGGTTTCAGCATCTAAACGCTGGTTAATGGAAACGAACATTCCAAGGCTCATACAGGTACCAATAATTTTGGTAACTGGTACATCCATCATGCTCGCCAACTCATTAGCCGTAACAAACTCTGTTACTTTTAATATTTTCGATTGCGATTCAAGCTCGTTTGCGGCCTCTTCTGCATTGTAAGCAACATCATCACGTTTCTGACGACGTAATTTAGCACGTTGAGCAAATTTACCAGATTTACCAGCGCCACTTAAACGGGCAAGTGTTGCCTTAATTTGATCTTGAATCTCTTTTTCAGTAGGTTCTTCTTTAGGTCCGCTTGGTGTAGCATTTCTATTTTGGAAACCTGGTCTGTTATTATTGTTGTTTCTATTTCCCTGGTAAGGAGTACCGCCTTGTCCGGCTGGTCTGTTACCCTGGTATGGAGTACCACCACCTGGTCTGTTACCCTGATAAGGCTGACGAGGCTGTCCTGGCGCACCACTCTGACCCTGACCTGCAGGATTATTCTGTCCTTGCTGGCCCTGGCCACCATGTTGCCCTGGCTGACCCGGTGCTCCCGGAGTTTTTTTACGTTTACGCTTGCGTTTAGCAGCTTCACTATCGCTAGATGATGCTACCGGACCGTTTCTTCTATCCGGAGTTGTTGGTAAAACAATTTTACCAATAATGTTCGGACCAGTTAATTTAACGGTACGTGCTTTAATTACTTCAGGCTCGTTGCTTACCGGTTTGGCTGCTTCTGCTGGTTTTTCTTCCGCTTTTGGCTGTTCAACTGGTTTTGCCGGCTCTGGAGCCTTAACCACAGGTGTTGGTACAGCAGGCGCTGATGCAGCAGGTGCTTCTTCCTTTTTAACCTCAACAGGTTTTTCTTCAACCTTAGGCTGTTCAACCGGTTTTACTGGCTCGGGGGCTTTAGCAACAGGCGCTGGCGCAGCAGGTGCTTCTTCTTTCTTAACAGGACGGGTTTTTGAGTTAAGATCATTTAAATCAATCTTACCAACAATTTTAACGCCTGGTAATCCGGTTTCCTCTGCTTTTTCTTCTGCCTTGGTTTCTTTTACTGGCTCAACTGCTGCCGCAGGAGCTGGTGCAGGTGCCGGCGCCGGTGTTTCTTCCTTAGGAGTTTCAACTACCTTTGGTTTTTCTACCGGTGGAGTAAATGACTGAGCATTTTTAATTAAAATCTCTTCATTTTTCTCAAAATCGGTGTTTTTCTTCGGCGCTTCTACTGGCTTTTCAGTCTCAGGCTCGTCACGACGTATTTTACCAATCACTATTTGTTTGGCTTCTTCTCTTACGATCTTATCTCCCTGATACTCTTTTAACAAGGCATTATACATGTCTCCCGTAAGTTTAAACATAGGGCTTTTCTCGGCAGAGAACCCCTTTTTGTTTAAAAACTCAACGGCCGTACCCATGCCTATATTAAGTTCTTTAATAGCTTTAATTAAAATGATTGGTTTGTCGTCTGACATTTAGCTCCTGTTATTGTTTTTTATTTAATACAAAAGTAGTGTTTATTTGGCAATTACACCACTTATTCAAATTCTGACTTCAAAATTTGAACCACTTCTTTAATGGTTTCCTCTTCAAGGTCGGTGCGTTTTACTAAATCTTCTACTGTAAGTGCTAATACACTCTTAGCAGTATCGCAACCGATAGCCTTTAATTCATCAATGATCCAGCTATCAATCTCATCTGAGAATTCTTCTAAATCAACATCCTCGTCGCTCTCTTCTCCAGCTTCGCGGTACACATCAATTTCGTAACCGGTTAATTTACCAGCCAGTTTAATGTTGTGTCCACCACGTCCGATGGCCAATGAAACCTGATCTGGTTTTAAGTAAACTGATGCATGTTTGGTTTCATCATCCAGTTTAATGGAAGTGATTTTTGCCGGGCTCAAGGCACGGGTAATGTATAGTGAAATATTATTTGTGAAGTTAATCACATCAATATTTTCGTTTTTCAATTCGCGAACGATGCCATGGATACGTGATCCTTTCATACCCACACACGCGCCAACCGGATCGATACGGTCATCGTATGATTCTACAGCTACTTTAGCACGTTCTCCCGGTTCGCGTACAATTTTCTTAACAGTAATTAAACCGTCGAAAATTTCCGGAACTTCCTGTTCGAACAAGCGTTGTAAAAACTCCGGTGCTGTTCTCGAAATGATAATTTTCGGATTCGCGTTGATCATTTCTACTTTAGAGATCACTGCTCTTACAGAATCGCCTTTTTTGAAATAATCTGCCGGAATCTGCTCGGTTTTAGGCATTAAAAGTTCATTACCTTCATCATCTAAAACCAAAGTTTCTTTTTTCCAAACCTGGTAAACTTCACCGGTTACGATTTCGCCTACCCTGTCTTTATATTTTTTGAAAATTTCGTCTTTTTCTAATTCCAATACTTTAGAAACCAGGGTTTGGCGTGCTGCTAAAATTGCCCTGCGGCCAAAACTCTCTAAGGTAATCTGCTCGATATAATCATCGCCAACTTCCAAAGTGCTGTCTAATTTAGAAACTTCAGCAAGCTCGATCTCTAAATCATCATCTTCAGAAAAGCCATCTTCCATTACTTTTCTCGTTCTCCAGATCTCCAAATCCCCGTTATCCGGGTTTACGATAACGTCACAGTTTTCGTCTGTTCCGTATTTTTTACGCAACATGCTACGAAAAACTTCTTCCAGCACACTGATCACCGTTGGGCGATCTATATTTTTGAAATCTTTAAACTCCTGAAAAGAGTCGATCAAATTAATTGTTGTAGTACTCATTTTTACTTAAATGAAATTAACACACTTGTTTCTAATATATCATTAAACGGCACAGCTGTTTCAATCGCTACCGCCTTTTTCCCTTTTTCTTTAACCGATTCTTCAATCTGCAGGTTATTTTCTGTAACAGCCAGTAATTTTCCTTCCTTTTTCAAGCCTTCTTTCAGCTTAATACTTACCGTACGGCCAATATTTTTATTGTATTGGCGGATCAGTTTTAAAGGCTCACCAACACCTGGCGAAGAAACTTCCAGGTTATAAGCCTGCTCTATTGCATTTTCTTCTTCGAGATGAAAACCAACATGCCTGCTAATTGCCACACAATCCTGTATGCTAATACCTTCGTCACCATCAACATGAATAATTAATTTATTGTTTGGCAACATTTTCACTTCTACAAGAAACAGTTCTGGGCGGTCTGCTATTTTTTCCTCAACGAGGGCTGCAACTCTCTTTTCTACCTGCATATTTTAACCTGATTTCATAGAAAAAGGGGACACTGTCCCCTTCTCTTTTCTTCGATTACGATGCAAATGTAGTAAATTTTTAGAAAAAATCAAACACTTGCTGCAATTATTATGCTGATTCTTACCGTTTAAGTGTTTGTTTTTGTGGCTGTAAGTTATGTTTGGCGCTACCTGTAATCAGGTTACCAACAGTGGCAAATTTTACCCCGATATAACTTTCTACCAAATAATCTTTGCCTTTCACAAATGGCTGGTCGGGATTAAAAATGAGCGAATCGCCGACGATTTTAACTTTTCCGGTCACTTCCAGCTCGTCCTGAATGCTGTCGAGTTCGCCGGGCATGATCAAAACCGACATTATATTAACAGTATCCATATTAGCCTGATAGGCATTTTTAACCTGCAAGAGACTTGCCTCATCAATATTTGTGATTATTATTGATGTGCTATCTCCCGAAAACTTAATGACCGGTTTGTTGTTTCTATTCGAACAAGAAAACGCAGACATAAAAACCGCAACAACAACCGAATATTTTAAAAAGCGTTTAAACATTTACAAAAATAAACAATTATGAGATTTATTATCGAAATCCTTTTAACAGGACTGGCGTTCTTTATCGGGGTGAAACTGGCACCCGGCGTAAGCATTGATGGTTATGGCAACGCGATTATTGCAGCGGTGCTGATTGCACTTGCAAATGCAACCATCGGTTTTATTTTAAGAGTACTAACCTTCCCGGTTAATTTTTTAACCCTGGGGCTGGTATCATTCATCATCACCGTTTTAATGATTTTACTGGTGGATAACATGATGACCTCTTTTAACACTTCAGGCTTTATTGCAGCGGCATTTTTGGCCATTGTAGTAGCGCTGATTAAAGCGGTGTTTAGCGCAGTAGCGGGAGAGAAAGATTAGTTTCAGTCCGAAGTCGTGAGTCTGTAGTCATGAGTCGGATTAGACTAAGGACTACAGACTTTTGACTAAAAGACTATCTAATCACTTCCCTCGAAATCACCATTTTCTGAATCTCAGAAGTGCCTTCGTAAATCTGGGTAATTTTTGCATCACGCATTAAACGTTCTACATGGTATTCTTTTACAAAACCATAACCACCATGTACCTGAACGGCTTCGATGGTTACATCCATCGCTACTTTTGAGGCATACAATTTTGCCATAGAACCGGCCTGCGTATAAGGCAAGCCCTGATCTTTTAACCATGCGGCTTTATACACCAATAACCTTGCGGCTTCTATCTGTGTAGCCATATCGGCCAGTTTAAAGGCAATGGCCTGATGCTCGGAAATGGGTTTACCGAACGATTTCCGCTCTTTGGCATATTGTGTAGCCAGTTCGAAAGCACCCTGTGCAATACCCAGGGCCTGCGCAGCAATACCGATCCGTCCGCCCTCTAAGGTTTTCATAGCGAATTTAAAACCAAAACCATCTTCACCAATCCTGTTTTCTTTGGGCACTTTCACATCGTTGAACATTAAAGAATGTGTATCAGAACCGCGGATACCCAGTTTATTTTCTTTCGGACCAACGGTAAAACCTTCCATCCCTTTTTCTACAATAAAAGCGTTTATTCCTTTATGTTTTAGTTCGGGATGGGTTTGGGCAATAACCAGGTAGGTTGATGCGGTACTGCCATTGGTGATCCAGTTTTTGGTGCCATTAAGCAGGTAATAATCGCCTTTATCTTCAGCGGTTGTACGTTGCGAGGTGGCATCCGATCCGGCTTCAGGCTCTGACAAACAAAAGGCACCGATTTTCTCGCCAGATGCTAATGGTTTCAGGTATTTTTCTTTTTGTGCTTCACTTCCGTATTTTTCGAGCCCATAACAAACGAGTGAGTTATTTACCGAAACCACTACAGAGGCGGAGGCATCGATTTTAGATAACTCTTCCATCACCAGCACATACGAAATGGCATCGAGGCCGCTACCGTTATATTTTGGATCAACCATCATTCCCAAGAAGCCGAGTTCGCCAAGTTTTTTCACCTGTTCGGCCGGAAATTTCTGATGTTCGTCTCTTTCAATTACTCCAGGCTTTAATTCCTGCTGCGCAAAATCGCGTGCAGCCTGCCGGATCATTAATTGTTCTTCATTTAATTCAAAATGCATAACATTTATGTATAAAAGGTTAGTAAATCAAATGTAGCATTTCTGATCGAAATTACTATGGCTGCATAGTAATTTATTTTTAGATTGATTTTGTATGGCGTGGTGTATTTAGGTTGGTTTGTCACAGCTATAAAATCAATCTGGTTTATTTTTTTGGAAAGCAAAGGCAGTAATACTTCGGTTCCGATAGCCCTGCCCTTTGCTTAATCCAGATGGAAGAATCCGGATAACGCTGTCGGTCAGGTTTATTTAACCAAAGATAGTAGCACCATGCAGCCAACTAAACCCGGCAGTAGCGACAGCTCCAGATCCTTCATCTGGACTATAACGGATGACGGGGCCGGAGTTAACCTGCAAACCACGGAACTGCTTTCTAAAAAAAATAATAATGTTAATGATGGTCAGTTTTTTTCGCCAGCACCAAAAACAAACTCAGGCTCCCTAAAATGAGGATAAGCAAAACCTGCGATGAATGGATAATGGTTGAATAGGCTAAACCATCTTTAAAAGTGATGCCATAAAGCACGAGGGATTGCGCAACCATCCAGTGGAAAACGCCAATACCGCCCTGAACCGGCGCTGCCATGGCGAAACCGGAAAACACGATTGCAGTAAATGCGGCATTAAAATGCAGCCCGGAAGTAGCCTGGATGGATGAAAAAGCAAAATACATGGATAAGCAATAAAATACCCATATCAATAACGTATAAATCAGGAATAATCCCTTTTGTTTCAGTTTGCTGTAAGAACCAAAGCCCTGGCGCAGGCTTACAAAGATGCGCAGAAACTTTTTGCTGAATTTTTGACGGAGAAAATATATGGCTGATGCGATAAGTAATAATATAACAGCACCAATTGCGACCAGCCACCAATAATTAAGGGTATTTACTTTTTTGGCGAGGCCGAGGTAAATGGTGTCGTATAAAAAATCAGCAACAATATCGTGCTGAAAGATCAGCATGGCCAGGCCGGTAATAAAAAGTACGAGTACATCAAAAAGGCGTTCGGTAATTACTGTACCTATTGAGGCAAACATGGGCACTTTTTCTGCTCTATGAATTACTGAGCAACGGCCGATTTCGCCAAAACGCGGCAAGGCAAGGTTGGCCAGGTATCCGATCATTACGGCATGGTAGGCATTCCAGAAACTTACTTTGTAATGAATAGACTGATAAAGCATTTGCCAGCGCAATGCCCGTAAAACGTGGGCAATCCAAACTGCAAATGCCGAAGTGATGACCCAAAAATAATTCGCGGTTTTAATTTCCTGCCAGATCTTCCCTAAATCCTGACCCCGGAACGCTAAATATAATACCCCTACCCCGATTAAAAACAGGATAATGTACTTTAACGCCGTTTTGAGGTCGAATGTCACAAAGTTATTTTAGCAAATGGTTGTTATCGTCAGGAAAAACCAGGATCGGATTGTACTTTTTAGCTTCTTCTATAGGCAGTGAGCCGTACGACATGATGATGAGAACATCGCCAAGCTGCGCCAAACGGGCTGTAGCACCATTTAAACAGATGGTTCCGGTACCACGTTCGCCTTTAATTACGTAAGTTTCGAAACGTGCACCATTGTTATTATTTACGATCTGCACCTTTTCATTAGCAATAATGTTAGCTGCATCCATCAAATCCTCATCTATCGTAATACTGCCAACATAATTTAATTCGGCTTGTGTTACCCTAACACGGTGTATTTTCGATTTTAATATTGTGATAACCATTTGGCAAAGTTACTAATAAAGCACCGGATGAAAAAAACGGAAAATGTAAGAAGGGTGTAATATGGAAAACGGATGATGTATTATGGATGATGTAAATATGTAAAACGGATGATGGATAATGGTTAAATAGTAGATAGTTTAATGGTTGATGGTTAGCACCCCAGACCATGATCCATAAAACTATGAACTATAGCCCCCCATCTAACCTCTCCCATTTTACATCACTTTATAATCATATTATCAATCAATCTTGTCGAGCCTACTTTTGCAGCCACCAAAGCAACCAGGTTATTTTCTTCTTTTGATTTGGCAGGTTCCAGGGTATCGCCGTTAGCAATCGTAAAATAATCAAGTTCTACGCCGTTTATATTATTATAAAACGCTTTGGCTTTTTCTTCCAGTTCTTTTAAACTGTATTCTTGAAAATGATCAATCACAAACTGCAGCGATTTACTCAGCACCAGCGAATTTTTGCGGTCTTCTGCAGATAGGTGAATATTCCGGCTGCTCATGGCTAAACCATCATCCTCGCGAATAATAGGACAGGTAATAATGGTGACAGGCAATTTAAAATAAGCCAGCATATTTTTGATCATCAGCACCTGCTGAAAATCTTTTTGTCCGAACATGGCCACATCAGGTTCTACAGCATCAAAAAGTTTTTTTACAATCTGCGTTACGCCCTGGTAATGGCCTTTTCTAAATTCGCCTTCCAATAAAAATTCTGCATTGCCCAAATCGATATGCCAGGCTTCATCAGCACCTGTTGGGTACATTTCTTCTACATTGGGCATAAATACACCATTACAGCCGGCATCGGCCAACATGGCTAAATCGTGCTCAATGGGGCGTGGATATTTTTCTAAATCTTTAGGATCTGTAAACTGTGTAGGGTTTACAAAAATACTACAGATAATGATATCGGCATTTTGCTGGGCCAGTTTAATCAGCGATATATGGCCATTATGCAGTGCACCCATGGTAGGTACTAAAGCTATTTTTTTAGCTGATGCTTTTAAAGGCTGCAAAAAAGCCTTAAGCGCTGCTTTGGTTTTAAATATTTCCAATTTGGACAATCTAAATTAAAGCCGTAAAGGTGTAAATTAATCTAAACGAAACCAAACAAATGCTTGCTATATTGATAAATAGTATTATTATGCTTACCTTTGCAGCTCATTATCTTTTATTTAACTTAATATTTTCTTAGAATATGGAGATGGCAAAAACGAAGCTGCTGATTGTTACACACGAGATGTCGCCTTTCCTCGAGCTTACTAAAATTTCTGAAATTACGCGCCAGTTACCTCAGGCTATGCAGGAAAAAGGATTCGAAATCCGCATCCTGATGCCAAAATTCGGTAACATCAACGAAAGAAGAAATCGTTTACACGAAGTAATACGCTTGTCGGGAATGAACATCATTATTGATGACAACGATAATCCCTTAATCATTAAAGTAGCCTCCATCCCAGCTGCACGCATGCAGGTTTATTTCTTAGACAACGAAGAATATTTTCAGCGCAAACAGGTATTCAGAGATGCCAGCGGAAAATTCTTCGACGACAATGATGAACGCACTATTTTCTTCTGCAAAGGCGCATTAGAAACGGTTAAAAAATTAGGCTGGGCACCAGATATCGTTCACTGCCATGGCTGGATGAGTGCATTGGTTCCTGCTTATATTAAAACCACTTATAAAAACGATCCTACTTTCAAAAATTCTAAAGTAGTATATTCGATCTATGAGGATGGCTTTACTGAAAAATTAAATGCCGGTTTCGCTTCTAAAGCAGTAATGGCCAACATGACGGAAGATGACACTAAAGCATTTTTGCCGGCAGATTGCGACAGCATGCACATTGGTGCCATAACTCACTCTGATGCAGTGGTTTTAGGCGACGAAAACCTCAGCAAAGATGTGTTAAAATTTGTTAAAGATTCCAATAAGCCAACATTAGCTTTTAACTTAACCGAGAATTTTGAAAACTTCTATACTTTTTATGAAGAAATTTCAAATGATGAATTGGTTTCAGTAGCATAATCAGGTATTATTAATTAAAATATGAAATTTACAAAACAAGACTTATTAACCCTGTTGATAGGTCTTTTTCTTTTTGCATCGTGTAAAAACCCCGATGGTGTTGGTTTAGATGTTGATCCGGGCAGTGCGGTTACTGGAACCCTGGTTGTATCGCCGGTAAAAACACAACTGGTTGAAGAAACTGCAGCAAATACCTTAGGGCAACCCCGTTATCCGTTAGGTTATATGGTTGATCCTGTTTTTGGTAAAACAGAAGCTGGCATCGCCATGACGGTTTACCCGGTAAGTACCAGTTATGATTTTGGAACAGCACCCCAACTTGATTCTGCTATTTTAGTATTAAAATTTGATGAATCGAGCACGGTGACCAAATTTTATGGTGATACCACTAACTCTAAATACAGCATAGATGTATTCCAACTGGCCAATACGGTAACCAATTATAAAAGTTCGGATGTGCAGGCCATCAACAATACCTTGTTAGGCAATTTTACAGGCAAACTGGCCCCGAATACCAAAACTAAAGTATATGATATTGTTGCCGGTAAAGCTGATACGTTAAAAGTAGTACCTGCACAGATCAGGATTCCGCTTAACAAAACATTTATCCAGAACAACATTTTAAACCTGGGTACGGCAGGAACTTCTTCAAACGCCAAGTTCATAAATGCGTTTAAAGGATTGTATGCACAGGTAAATAAATCATCATCAACAGGTACAGGTGGTATTGCTTTCTTTAATTTCACAGGTTCCGATTCTTATGTTCAGTTGGTTTGGAAAAAAACCAATTCTTCAAGCGGGGTTGATACGGCAAGTGTAAACTTCCCGATTGGGGCATTAAATACAAGCAGTCAGATTACCGGTGTAGCCGCAAATATTAAACACGATTATGCCGGAACTCCTGTACGTACACAACTTGATGCTTCAGCTGCTTCATATGATGTAACTTACGTACACGGACTGGCTGGTGTTAAAACAAAAATTAGTTTTGATGAACTAACAGGTTTTACAGGCAGATACGGTAAAGCGATTATCAACAAAGCTGAACTGGTTGTAGAGCTTGGAGGTGGTGCACCGGCATACCCGTTTAATGCGGCACAAAGACTTTCTCTGTACCGTTGGGATATTGCACATCAACCATCCAACATTCCGGATTATAACAATTATGCGGTTAGCTCATCTGGTATATCAGCGGCTGGCGAGGCCCTGTTTGGTGGATATTTTGATTCGACAAAAAACCGTTATATTTTCATCATTACCAGTTATGTGCAAAGCCTGATTGATGGTACACTAAAGGACGAAGGCACTTTTCTGGCGCCAACTTCTTATAACCTTTTCCAGAATGTTCCTACGGCAACTTCTGCAGAAAGATCAATTATTGGAAGTGGTAATGCAGTCACCAATAAAATGAAACTGAATATCTATTATACCAAGATTAATTAATTTTGATATCATTGATTAAAACCTCCTGTTCTTAAAAAGAGCAGGAGGTTTTTTGTTTTACGGGAGAGAGATCTGTTTAACCGGCTTTAACTTCACTGAGGTTCTCATCTGCGTTACACTTCGCCCGAAACAACGTTAACTCAGGAGTTTAAACAAAAAGAGCCACCCTCAGGCAGCTCTCTGTATTAGATTGGTATTTTTTAATTAAAACGGAAGGTCTCCACTTTCATCCGATGGGCCAATGGTAAATTCATCTTCAATTTTCGATTCGGTATTTTGATGCGTGGGCGTAGTGGGGCTTTGTTCAAAATCACTCTTTCTGCCCAGCATGGTAAAGTTTTCGGCAACAATTTCTGTTACATATTTTTTAACCTTTTCTTTGTCTTCAAAGGATCTTGTTCTCAGCTTTCCCTCTATATACACCAATTTACCTTTTTGCAGGTATTTAGAAGCTACTTCGGCCAAACCGCGCCACAATACAATGTTATGCCACTCTGTTTGCTCTACTCTCTTACCGTCTTTGTTGTACGTTTCAGATGTAGCCAACGGAAAACTGGCTACTGTTACGCCACCGTCTAAATGCCGCACTTCAGGGTCTTTGCCTAAATGGCCTACTAAAATAACTTTGTTAATCCCAGACATAAATATTTTTGGTTAGTTGTTTCGTTTAATAAATATACTCAGCCAAGATGGTTAGTTACTCCATTTTATCACTAAAAAAGTATTCCTGTACAAAATCGTGGATTACTTTTGGCTGCGGTAACTCATCTAACTTATTTAAAGAAACCCAATTAAGTTCCTTTTGTTTATTAAAGTTAAATATATAATTTTTTAATGCAAAAAATTGAACGTGTATTATTTGGTGTGTTAATATATGTTTTTTGGCACTGATAAACTCAAAATATGCGTCGTTTCCGAAGGTGCTTTTTACCTGATCTACCAAGAGCCCGTTATCCGTATCTTCATGTGTAAGCATTTCTATGCCCGGAAAATCGTACAGATGCTGCCAGACATCGCCAGCCTGCCTTTCCCTCACCAATACCTGCCCGCCATCAAAACACACAAAATAATTGATGTAACGGTGCTTTTGCGCGGCTTTTTTTATCTTAACCGGAAGCTCATTTACCATTTTGTGGTTAAAAGCATAACAGGTTTGGTTAAGCGGACAAACGCCACAAGCAGGCGATTTAGGCTTGCATTGCATGGCCCCAAATTCCATTATAGCCTGGTTGTACAATGCCGGATCATCCCGGTAAAGCAGTTCATTAGCAAGGGCAAAAAACTCTTTTTTTCCTGCCGGAGAATTAATTGCTGTAGCAATGCCGTAATACCTGGATAACACCCGGAATACGTTTCCATCTACCACAGCACGTGCCTCTCCAGACGAAAAAGAGGAGATTGCAGCTGCCGTATATTCGCCAATTCCTTTTAATTTTATCAGCTCATCATGCAGGTTTGGGAAGACTCCGTGGTAATCTTTCACCACAATCTGCGCCGTAGCATGCATATTCCTACCCCGAGAATAGTAGCCCAAACCCTGCCAGAGCTTTAAAACTTTAGCCTCAGTGGCTCCGGCAAAATCGCTAACGGTTGGAAAATTTTCTAAAAATTTATTGAAATAAGGAAGCCCCTGCTCTACCCTTGTTTGTTGCAATATAACCTCTGATAACCAGATGGTATAAGCATCATTGGTATGCCTCCAGGGCAGATCTCTCTTGTTTAGCAGATACCAATTGATGAGTTCATTTTGAAATGTCATTACTGCAAATTACGGTGTATTTATCCGATTTAAAAAAAACTTGCAATCGGGTGATAAGTCTGGAGATAAAAAAATCATCTTTTATTTCCCTATCTCATTAAAAAGCAATACTTTTGCAACCCCAAAACAGTAGTAATATTAAAACACATAATATAATAAATAATAAAATATGACTAAGGCAGATATTATTTCAGAAATATCAACAAAAACCGGAATTGAGAAGGTTGATGTACAGGAAACAGTTGAGGCATTTTTCAAGGTTATCAAAACCAGCATG
>Ga0308159_1001629_pt1 | contig 30604 bp, 22 predicted proteins | sample PhyCR1_FD_201040 | JGI IMG/M metagenome (GOLD analysis project Ga0308159, IMG submission 201040) | Phyllosphere microbial communities from UC Gill Tract Community Farm, Albany, California, United States - DLSLC.R1 | ecosystem: Host-associated > Plants > Phyllosphere > Unclassified | place: USA...
ACTAACCAGGACAAAAAACAGCTGTTTTTTTAACCTGTCAGTACTACAACTTTTGCTCTTTTAAATTACTAACTCTAAGGGGTCAATTTGCTCTGGCGAGAGGGGGTCAATTTAATTGGTATATCCAATCGTATTTACTACTGACCATACGTAGGTCTAATGACATTTTTCGAGCATAATCTGTTGCAATCAGCATTTTGGCTTTTTCTTCACTTTGCGATAACGGGGCCCTCCCAAGTAATGTTGCATTACCTGTTTTGGCAAATTCCATTAAGTTTTTAATAAATACTTCCTGATCCGGTGTTGGTGGTATGTTGTAAAGTACCTCGTTCTTTTCGGGACGGTCAATACCGATATCTTTGGCAGTCCTGTAATCTGTAATTTCCGAATAGAACTGCGCCAGCTCCGGCACTTTGATAAAGTAGCGGAAGCGTTCTTTTGATACAATATTATTGGCTACAGAAAATTCATAATCGGTAGTCTTCCTGGCATAGATAGCTGCCCAGGCATCAAAGCAATTAATCCCCTGTTTTTCTAATGCCTGAGGGCGAAGGTATTTAAATAACAGGTAGAGTTCGGTGAGCGAATTACTTATGGTTGTGCCCGAAAGAAATGTTGCCCCTAGGTCTTTGCAGGTACGCTCCTGAATAGTCCGTATGGCAAAAAGGAGGTTCATTGCCTTTTGGCTGCCCGCCATATTACCCAAACCTGCAACACGCTCATGGCGTGTATTGAACATGAGGTTTTTAAAACGATGGCTTTCATCTACCAGTAAATGATCTATTCCCATCATTTTAAAGTCTACGATGTCGTCCTTGCGGTTTTCGATATCATGTTCCAGTGTTTTAAGCTTTACTTCAAGGTTTTGCTTACGCACGATTACTCCTTTAAGCATTCCCCTGGAAATTTCATTGCCCTGCGATTCCAGAACGGAAAGGTTATCTGATACGCTATCGAGTTCAGCCTGAAGGATTTCCTTCTGCATTTCAGGGGACTGTGGAATCATGCCAAACTGGTCATGCGTAAGTATCACGCAATCCCAATCGTTGTTTTTAATATCCCCGAAAATTCTTTGGCGCTTTTGAGGTGTAAAATCTTCTTTACCCGGATATAATATTTTCGCATGTGGATAAGCTGTCCTGTAGGTTTCCGCAATTTCATGCACATTGGCCTTTAAACCTGTAATCATGGGTTTATGCGCCAATCCTAAACGTTTCATTTCCTGTGCTGCGGTACACATAATAAGTGTTTTTCCTGCACCCACTTCATGGTCACAGATAGCACCACCATTTAGTTTTATCATCCAGACCGCATCTTTTTGGCTGGAATAAAGATCTTCGATACCTAGTGCTTTCCTGTCCAATCCAGGAAAGTCCTGATGGCTACCATCGTACTGCGGACGGACAAAGCAGTTAAAAGTATCGTTGTACTGGTCAGTGAGGCGTTTTTTAAACTCACCATTCTGCGAATGCAGCCAATCAGTAAAGGCAGTACGGATCTCATCAATTTTTGTGTTTGCCATCTGTATGGCCTCCATATCGCGGACCTTAACTTCCTTATCATCAATTGTAATTTTCTTTGTTATATCCGGTGTCGTATTCACCAAGGCGTGCTTCAGCAACGCGATACCATCATATGTACGGCTCTCGGATTTGACTGCGTATTTATCCCATATATGTACATTTTTACTATTACAGTTTACATTGAAGTCGTCACTGCTTTCAGAGTATTGGATGCGTACCTCGGTATCAAACAAATGGGAGGCGAATCGCGCATATATGCCCGTGGGAATCCAGCGCTCTCCAAGATTGAAGTCCAGTTCTTCAAATTCTATACGCCTTGGTCGGGCTTCTTCCAAAGCAGCAAGGCTCCCTTTTGCTTCTGTAGCATCAGGATTGCTGTCGAGGTAGCTCTTTACCGCTTCGGCTTTTTCTATTACGTTTCCTGCTATCCACCGCTCCGATATTTCGTATTCCTTTTGCAGCGGATTATAGAAAATTCGTCCGTGTAATGCTTCTTTTAAATCATCTGCGGGTACACCGCTAATCCCGGACATATAAACAAGATCAACACTGCCATATTTGTTCAGTGATGCTGCTAAGGCTTCATCGGGATTGTCCGTTGCCACAGCGGTAATTGAAAAGCTGACTGGGCGTTGGAATATATCGGCTTTATGTACCACACCGCCGATAACCCGTTCCAGATAGGGCAGTTCTTTTCCTGCGCTGTCTGTTTTGATGAGCTTTATATTTTCCGCACTGTTCAGGTTGCCATACTTTTTTACAAAGGCATCGTACAACCTGTTGAGGTTTTCCCTTTCGGCTGAATGTTCGGTTTGCAGCTTGGCTTCTTTCTGGTAAAGGTCATGGTAGGTATCCCGCACAGCAATATAGGCTTCGGCCCTTGCTTTCTGCGGTGGAGGCAATTGCAAAGGATGGAAAATTGCCTGATCCTTGTCGCTGTCAAAATCTTTAAGATAGCCGACCCAATCTTTATCCATAGCGAGGCAATCTGCTCGGTGAAAAGACTTTAATTCCTTGGTATAGATTGCAGGTTCTGGTATTGCATTACTTGCGGGAGCTATTTCGGAATGGCCGTTTCCATCCACATTGGTAAATAAGTCACCTAAAGTGTCCTGACTTTTTTTGTTACCTGGAATGTTTTCACTTTTTGAAATGTTAGAAACAGGTTGCTGCATCACGGCGCTGAACAGGTCAGGCTGATTTTTCGGAATCCCTTTATTTCTTCTAGTTGGTTGCTTTCTTGCTTTAGCTGCCCTGGTAACAAGCGCCGTTTCTCCCACATCTTCAAACAGGTCGAAAATACTCAATTGCTTTTCTACTTTATCTGCAACGGTGGGGTTTACCACCACCGCAGATGACTGTATTTCCTGATTGGTAGTCAATTGTCCGGTTAGAGGCGCTGGCTGCGATATTAGTGGTATTTGCATAGCAGGCTCGTTGTGACGCTCGCCTTTGTACAATCCCAAATTCAGACGATTCGATAGATCCTGCGATAGCTTTTGCTTGAGATCTTTGGCAATACCTTCCACACCGCCTTCGTGTTCGTAGATCCAGGCAGGCTTGCCATACATATCTGTTGCCTTGTGCATCGAGGTATGTATGACCGATTGTAGCGTGGCAAACAAGCGGTTATTATGGCTCGTGTCTTTTGCTTTATAGGTGCCGCAAAACTGTAATTCCAAATCCGAAAGCCCCTGTTTCGCCGTATTCTTCTGAAGGATAATCAGGTCGCTGCCGACTTGCGTTCCAGCGTATTCGGTAAAAAGGTTGTTAGGCAACCTAATTGCGGATACGAGTTCGTTGTCTTGCATTAATGCCCTTCGAATGGTTTCGTTTTTAGGGCTGTTCAGTGCTCCCTGTGATGTGATAAAAGCAAGTATACCACCATCTCGGAGCATATCAGTTCCCTTCATGAAAAAATAATTGTGTAGGCTTCGGGCAGCCTGTGTTTTTGCGGTATCCCTGCTTTTGGAATAGGATAGGTCGAAGACAGCAGTATCACCAAATGGAATATTACTGGCAACCAAATCGTAGCTGTTTTGCTCTTTAGAAGGTATTTCTTCAAAGCCGTTTATTCGTATAGCATTGTCGGGATAGAGCTGCTTTAAAACCTTCCCTGTAAGCAGGTCTTTTTCATAAGCGGTAACCTGCGTTATGTCTTTCTCTGCGAAGGATTGTATAAAAGAACCGATACCGGCAGAGGGCTCCAGAAATTTACGGCTGGTAACACCACTTTCTTTTAGTGAAGTTGAAATGGCATCAATTACCAAGGGCGGGGTATAAAATGCGGTAAGTACAGAACTACGCATACTGTCAACATACCTGCGGTATTGTTTTTCATCAGCAGCGTTTTCTTTTAAAACCTGGTGAAGCTCGCGGGTAAGCGGGAAAAGTTCATGGTCTGTCTTTCTCCAATTATTAATGTCGATTTCGTTCTCCACAGGATTGAGCACGAATTTAAGGCCACCAAATCCGCTGTATTGCATCATTAGCAGCCTTTCTCCTACGGTGGCTTCTCGGTTCTCCTTTTCCAGTTTAAAAGCAATTCGCAGGGCATCAATGTTCTTTTGGAGATGTTGACGCTTACTGAAGGCCATGTTCGTCTATCCAAATGGCTATTGTTCCAGTCAGTTCGGTATAGAGCAGGTCAAACTCCGCAGTATAGGCAAAATCATCCGTCAGTTTATAGTTTTCAAACACAGGCGCACAAACAGGGAGCATTTTTAAGGCAAATGGTCGTAGTTCTTCATCTGCCATTCTCATATCGAATTCATTGCAGACTACCTGAAAGATGGTATCAAACCTGGAGAAATACAGCCCCTCAAAAAGGATGTATTCAGAAATATGGGTACACTGTTCTACAGTATTGCCTACATAGAAAGCACCCTCGTAAGCACTTGCCGCCCGGGTCGAACGTTGGTTAATAAATGTTTCATCATGGGCTTTTTCAGGAAAGCTGGTATTTAATAATTCTATTAATCGTAATCTGAAATACGACAGGTCTTTTTGTGGTGTATCCATTATAGTATGTTTAGAGATTGCTAAATAGCTAAGACTTGGAGCATTCTGCCCACCTCAATATCCATTCTCGAAAAGGCAAACCATTTTTTGCCCAGGTCTTTTAGAGAGGCCCCGATATGGTAAAGTTCCACGTGGTCAATAATCAGAAAACGGTCATGTGCATCGGGAAAGATTTCGATTTTGACAGGAGGATACTGGCTGTTATAGCGTTGTATGTCCAACCGTAACTGGTTGCTGATATTTTTGGTGTAAATTATTGCTGCTACATTGTCATTTCGTTTTCCCAACAAGGTTAGCACCGTATCATCTACATAATTATCAATGAGGGTAATGGACTTATTGGCAGTACGGACAATATCTGAAACAAAGGCATAGGCATCAAAGATTTGCCCGTTGTAGAAAATGCCCTTGTCACTGTGGAGCTTTCCGTCTTCAAGGGCTTTAAATAGTTCTTCAAATTTCTGGTCTGCTTCCATCTGCTTCAGTTCCATCGTATCGAGCCTGTGGAACAGGGCCGCGTTACCGGCAAGGATTTTCCGCATTTCTACGAAAGCATTCATTATTTCGATGCTCACTTTTACGGCGATAGTACTACGGAGTATAGCAGAAAGCATAGCGATCCCCTGTTCAGTAAATGCATACGGCAGATAACGCCTTCCCCCGAAATTCAAACTTGAGGTCACAAATTGTGACCTCAAGTTTATAGCATTAAATTCATCCTGTTTAAGTTGAAAACGAAAGTGGTCAGGAAAGCGGTCTGCATTACGCTTCACCGCCTGGTTAAAAACCTTTGTTTCTACCTGATAGATTTTGGCAAGGTCGCTGTCCAGCATTACCTGCCTACCCCGTAAAGTGTGAATCTGGCTTTCTATTGCCTTTTGTGTAATGATAGGACTGCTCATTATTTCTTTGGAGATTTTGATTTTTCAAATTCAAAAGAGCTTTCGAATTTTTCATTCAATGTGATATAGGCATTGAATTTCGTTCCTGATCTGGTTTTCATTCCCCGGATAAGCGACGTTTTACCATCATTGACGAGTTGTTCAATATCGCTTATACTTACCTGCACGCCACAGACATTTCGGAACTGTAACCAATTGCAGGTCTCGTCAGGACACTTAACAATTTTATCCCTGATAATCAGGTGGTGTTTTTTACATTTCGGGCATACGAGCTTGGGAAGGTTGGTCTGTATAATCGTAGTTTGCAGCAAGTCATTAGTAATCGATGTTGCAAACGTTTCCATTTTTTTTTGGAAAGCTTCGAGATTAGCTTCGTTGTTTTCAATTTTCTGCAAAGCCACTTCCCACTGGGCGGTCATTGCTACATTAGCGATTTTCCTGTCTTTGACCAATTCGTACACCTGTAATCCTTTTTCGGTGGGCACCAGTGATTTCTTTTCCCTTTGGATATAATGGCGGGTGAACAATGTTTCGATAATAGCGGCTCTTGTAGCGGGTGTACCTATACCAATATTTTGTAAAGCCTTGCGTTCTTCATCATTTTCTATTTCCTTTCCGGCAGTTTCCATAGCAGATAAAAGCCCTGCTTCGGTATAAAGCACAGGCGGCACGGTTTTTTTTTCCAGAGTAGAGGCAACTTTTATATTTAGCTGGTCTCCTTCTTTAAGTGCCGGTAGCTCTTGCAGAGGTTCAGCTTCATCGCCGGACAAACTTCCTTTAATAGAGCGCCATCCTGCTTCCAGTATCTTACAGCCATTCAGCGTGAAGTCATAATGGGCCGCCTGCAAATCTATACCCGTTATTTCTTTGATACATGCCCCGGAAACGGCCTCTAATAGCCGGAAGGCAATCAAATCGTAAACGGCATTTTCCTTTGCGGGCAAGGCAGAAGGGATTTTGTCCGTAATGAGAAGCCCGTGATGATCCGTAACACGAAGGTCGTTGACGATACGTTTGTTTAAACGTTGCCATTTAACTTTCGTTAGGGCATGCCTGAAGGCCTCCCTGTCCTCCAAAGCCCTTATCAGATTGGGAATTTCTGCCCAAATATCTTCAGGAATATACTTGCTTCCGGTTCGTGGATAGGTAATATTCTTCTTCTCATACAGGCTTTGTGCAATGTTCAGGGTCTCCTCGGCAGACAGGTTCAGTTTTTTATTGGCTTCTTTTTGCAAGCCCGTCAAATCAAAAAGCAAAGGCGGCTGTTCCGTCACTATTTTGGTTTCTACGGAAGTTACCATAGCAATATTTCCGTTTCTTTCGATGGACTTCAACGCATCATCTGCCATTTTTTTATCCTCCCATTTGTTTTTGGAAAGGCTCTTAAAGTCGATGAACTCCTTCGTATGCGATAACTGTATTTGCCAGAATTTCTGTATCGAGAAATTTTGGTTCTCCAGATAACGCCTGCATATTAAAGCCAGTGTAGGTGTCTGAACCCTCCCAAGGGAGTAAATGCCGTTGCCAGCGGCAATAGAGATGGCCTGCGAAGCATTGATACCTACGAGCCAGTCAGCACGGCTCCTGCCTTTTGCAGCCTGATACAAACCTTCAAAATCACTTCCCGGTTTCAGGTTGTCAAATCCTTGTCTTATGGCTTTTTCGGTCAGGGAACTGATCCATAGGCGTTCAAAAGGTTTGTCACATTTAAGGTACTCGTAAATGTACCGGAATATCAGCTCACCCTCACGCCCGGCATCAGTAGCGACGATAATCTTTTCGCTACGGCCAATAACATTCTCAATTATTTTAAGCTGTTTTAACGCACCGGCATCTGGGATATAGCCTTTGTCCCTTTTTACTTTGCGCACTGTTAGTAAAAATGGATTGGGCAGTATAGGCAGTGCTGCCTTCTGGAATCCTGAAATGCCGTAATCTTCCGGCATTCCCAATGCTACTAAATGTCCGAATGCCCACGTAACATAATAGCCGTTACCGCTCAGATAACCATCCTTTTTTTCGAAGGCTCCGAGCAGGCCGGCTATTTCCCTTGCTACACTTGGTTTTTCTGCAATTATTGTTGTCATAGTATTTACATTTTACGGCCTTTCGATTTAGCAGGGGCGTCGGGTGCGTCCTGCTGCGCCTGTTGTTTATCTCCGGGATTTGTTTGCCCTGATTTTAAAGGCTCTTTGATGTTCTTGGTTGCCTCATTGGTTTTGCCTTCGGAATTGACCGCAGTCTGCGTTTTGTGGGCTTCAGTTGGCTGCGCCTGCTCTTTGATCTTATTTGGATTTTGGAACGAGAAATCTGTTTTATTGGTTTCCTTGTTGAAAGTGATATAACCGTTGTATTCCTTACCTTTCTTATCCATAAGGCCGCTGACATAAACAGTCTGACCGTCTTTAAGCTTTTTATATTGTTCATTATCAAGCTCTTTATCCCTGAAGGTTTTCGGAACTTCCTGCGATTGGTTTTGTTGATCGCCCTCTGCCTGCTTGTTAGAGTTAGTTCTATCGAACTGAAACTCAACAAAGCGCTTGTCGGCATTGAATTGGACGGTTGCATCAAACTCGGTTCCCTTCCTGGAAACCATCCCCTCTAAATAAAGAGGCTTGCCTTCCATTAAGGTTTGCTTTTGCTCGTCATTCAGTTTTACACCTTTGATCTCATCAGGAATTTTTACAAAATCAGTGCGAAGCGCTACCAGCTCATTCGTCAGACGGTCCACACTTATAATAGATGGGATAGTTTCACCCGTTTTTGGATTGGTTAGGTTGACCACACGCCCCATATTACCGGTTTCGAGGAGGTTATTCTTATCAGCCTGGCTGAAGCTATGCCCGAAAAACTCATAGTTCAGATTAGGTTCTTTACGGATTCCGTGAATGGCGACCACTATTTGGCCGTCATCATTGGGTTGTAGCGACAGTCGGGCATCCATTCTTGTAACAGCGGTTCCCAGATTAAGGCTGACAGGTACAAGTTCGTTCGTCTTATAGCCTTTAAGTAGCGGATCAAGGAGGTTTAATTTTTCAAGTTTCTCTTTGCTTAATCCCAGGTTGTTCATGGTCTCCCAATCGATTTGTTCCGGTTTGTATTTATACTCGCCGGTTTCGGGTGTTGTCTGCGTTGTTTCCATATTATTTTTATTTTCTGGTTTATGATTCTGGCCAGGTTCTGGCTTTACTTCGTGTTGCTTCATCAATTGTTCCCCTTCAGGGGTGGGATGATTTACTTGTTTTTGCATTTCTTTCGCCGTATCGACCGCCATAGGTGCTGGAACATTGAAAAACGAGAAGTTCGTAGGGTTCTTCAACTGGCTAAAAAAATTGGAGAAAAAATTGGAAAAAATATCACCGTTCTTATCCACACGCATGAATTGGTTCTGATTTTTCTTTGTAGGGTCAACGGTTTCCATCTTGCCGCTGGCATCTATGCCCTTTACGGCCTGGATTTTCTTTTTCTCTTTATCCAGTACTAAGAGGATCTCCGATAACTGTTCAGGAGATTGCGGTTTATCTAAAGTTTGCTCGCTCATATTCTGATTTTTAAGTTTAGTCCCGAAAGTAAAACAAGGCAGCAATGCTTCTCTCTTTCTGGCAGTCGCTGGCAGAATTTGGCACTCGTCGGCTTTTACTTGGGTATCGGACCGGTAAAGCTCTCCCTGACGAACTGCTGCACATCCGATAGCTTATAATAGATTTTGCCACTGATTGTATAATAGGGTAGCTTGCCCAGGGAACGGTAACGTTGCAGGGATCTCGCACTTATTTTTAGCATTTGCAAAATATCCTGATTGTCAAGCAGTTCTTCCCCGTCAATAGTGGCTTGTTGGTGCCTGGCATCGATAACCAGTTCCATGAGGATGTCGAACCTTTCCATGATGCGCTCCATCCATGCCATAAATTCCATTCTGTCAACATTCATATTTAATGCATTTAGTGATTTGGAATTACAAAATTGACATTTGTAAATAGGGTTTTCTGCCAAGTACAGCCCATTGAAAAGCAATATTTTTAAAATATTGTTTTGTTCCTTAATCATCCTAAAGTCCCGGATTTACAGTGTTTTTCTAAAAGGTTTTAAATGGAAATGTCATTTTTGCCAATGGGCACGTATGGGTAAAAAAAAAGCAGTGCTAACAGCACTGCTTGGTTACTAGGTATCTGGATATTTTACAATCCCTTATCCATATACTGCTCCAACGAAAATTTTAGATGATCGAGAAAAGCTGTTTTGGTTCCGGCCCTGTCTTTCATCCGGTGAAACGAGTGATGTATATCTCCTAATGGTATGCGAAAAAGAACCTGAAAGACCAGGCTGATTTTACGTATACCAATTTTTCCATGTGATATTACCCCAGATGCATGAAGGGCATAAATGAGCTCTATCAGGGCATTTTTAGTATCCGTCCAAAAAATATCTTTAGTGGAATCGGAATTTTGCAATAGGGAGCCGGAAGTATCATCGGGATTGATCTTTGTAATTAAGTAAGTGTAGATAAGCTCATTTGCAATAATACGCGCTACCTTGGAATCATAGTACGTAGAAAATTGGTGGTCTATTTCAAATACGAAACTATTGAGCCCATCCCTGTAATTAATTTTTCCCCGCATAAAATATTCTCTATCCCGGTCGCTTCGGCCAGATCTGTAGTAGCGATAAAAGTGCGATTTGCATATATGTTCCTTAAATTCCTGCTTGAGCTGTTGGAGCTGGCTCGTGAAAAATTTCTGGTACATCTTACCATCTTGCACAGGGCAGACGGTCTCGATTCGAAAAACCTTATTGTAATAGATCAATTGTCCAAGAATTTGAGGCTTTATGTCTCGGAAGAATTCCATTTCCTCTGCCTCGCTTGTAAATCCCTCCTTTAAAATGCGTTCGCGCGTGCTGTGTAACAGTTCTTTGAGGTATAATGTCATTTGATAGGCCTCGTCTATAAGTTGTGACGTTTCCAGCGAAACCTTATCTTCCTTACGCCGGATCTCGGTGATGATTGATTTCAATGATTTCATAGCACATGATTTTAATGCAACATCTTTGAAAAGACCGCCGGTGCTGTAGGAACAATGCCTCTGAGTACATTATATTTATAGAATTTCAAGAACAAATGGGGCAATTGCACTTGCAAAAACAGCCGTGAAAGATACTGCGGTTTTAGATTTAGGGTCATATAAAATTTTATAGTCAAAAAAAACGGTTAGGGTCTGAGGTTCAGTCTATATTGGGTTGGGGACATTCTTGTGTACTTTTTAAAAAAGCCGCTAAATAATGAGGGGCTACTAAAGTTTAGTTGCTCACCAATTTCAGTTATGGATAGTTTATCGTTAGCCAATAGAACATAAGCCTCCGATATGATTGCCATTTCTATGAAATGCTTGGCGGACATTCCCGTAATACTTCGGACCGCCTTTCCCAAATGTCCTGTACTCACAAATAAAGAATCAGCATAGAATTTTACATCGTGGTGCTGTATGCTATGTTGCTGTATAAGTTCAATAAATCTCATAACAATTTTTTCCGTGCGGCTGTGCACAGCTATTGTATCTTCAATATTTTTATAAGAGAATGCACTGAATTCATATAGTATCAGGTTAAAGCAAAGCTGGACCATTTCATCCTGAAATATAATGCCTTGGCGACTTGAATTTTTTTTCTGCAACAATTCAACAAGTGTTACCATACGTTTTATTTCAGCTTTCGTAAGTATGGGCGCAAAATTTGATTGGCGCGTTATTAATCCGATATAGCCAGTCCCAAATCTTATAATTCTGTTGTTGATCGCAAAAGCAATTGTTGATGTTACCAGGTAGAAACGTAATGGCGAAATAACACTGTCCACTTTTGCCGAACTTGGAACAGAATAAAGTTGCCCGGCAGTTACACGGATAGTAGATGGCCCGACAATGAAATCGATGCTTCCTGAAACTATAAGCACTATAGAGAACCAACCGGTCTTAAAAAGCGAATTATAGACTTTTAAAGATTTGCCCTCTGAAAGGTACAGTACACTTAATTCTCTTGACCACGGTTTGTAGGATTGGGTTTTCAAGGTATGATATTTTTTATTTTAACTGATGAGTTCGGGTGTGCTCGCAGCAGCCATTCTAGTATCAATGATCTTTAGTAAGCCAGCCGCATAGCGCGGCAATGAGAAACAGCAGATTTAGTGAGCTGGTAATAAGCAACACGTAGATAAAATCATGTGGGTCAGAGCATTTAAGCCCCCCGTCATTCAGATAACCCACAATTTCATCGTAGGTCAGAAGATCTATGATGAAATAAAGGTTAACTAAGTTAAACGCAATGAGTAGAACACTCACGATTATAGCGATTGCACGCTCATTGGGTCGTAGCAGGGAATAGATCCAATTCACTGCGTGATATTATGGTTCTGACATAGCCCAACCGTTACTGCCATTTTTAAGCCCAAAACAAGACCTTCTTCCGCTCCGGAAACCGTCGCAGCAATGTTCCCAACCGATGTATCCCAATCTTTGTCCTCTCGCTTTTTACGATAAACCGAATACCGGACCACAGATGTGGTTGTCAGCAGTATTTGTTTTTCTTCACTGGTAAATCCGGTACTATTAATAACATTTGTTTCATACCCCACGATCATCGCATAAATATCCTCATAAGGATCATCAGTGGCCAACAGCAGCGAATTGACAAACGATGTTAGGCTTGACTTTGCGGAATTCCCCAGTGTCGAGGTAGTCAGTACCTCTGTTATCGCATCGTTGTCGTTTACAATCCACGTAATCTCTGAAAGCTTGGACGAGACCGTGGTATCATTTGGAAATAATGCTAAGTCAGGATTCAGCGCAGAGATGGAATCAATTACGGCGGCAATGTCTTCGATAGAATAAGAATTGATACTGGTATCATCAATAATATCCAAAATGTCATTATGGGCACTTCCTGCTAAATCGTAAGGATTAGCAGTATTACGCGGGCTGATTCCCACTTTCTTTTTTACGCCCTTAAATTCCTGTGCGGTTTCGGTTATTTCGGTACTGGAATCATCTGTACATGCAATGGTCAACAATGGCAGGAATACCAGCCATACTTTTAAATTTTTCATTTTTACATCGTGTTAAATGTGACTGATTACTTTTTTTTCGTCAGTTCATTTTTCACCCGGGGAAAGCAGAACGGTTGCCTGGCTAACCAGGCTTTTTGCTTTTTGAATTCACAAGCAAAACTATAGGCGATAACCCGCCCTTCCAAATGGTCATTTGGACATTTACCGTAATCTAACTGTCAATTTTCCGAAAATCGACAGGGCTTTTTTGTATATGATTTTGTAGGTAATCCCTGTTTTTATAAGTATCTTTGATATGTTACCCTTATTTAAGCCGCCCATTTTTATCGCTATGTACACGGAATCTATAAAATGGTTTCCTACTTATGGAAACAGCTTAAACTTAACCTATGATTGCAAGATATTTACTCATAATATCTTTATGCTCTATTCATGTAGACGCACAAGAGAGTATTACCCAAATTCCGGATTCGCTAAAGAATAAAGACTTTGACTATCTGTTCGACAGTATTAAAAAAGATAGTATTAGCAATGACCTCAGATCAGTTTACCTGCGGTCGTTTTTAATTAAGTCAAAAGCGGAGGAAAATTGGGAAGAGCTTTCGAACGCCTATAAGAATTACGTACACTACGCGCCGGATAATCTGAAATTGGTATATGCCGACAGTATGGTGCTTGCTGCTAGGAAAACACGCGATGATGAAATAATTGGCGCTGCCTATCTGTCAAAAGGCATTGCGTACTATGGGCAAAAGCGTCTCAGCGAGGCAATGGACCTCTACCTGGTTGCCGACCAGTACATTTCAAAAACAGATAATAAGTATTTGCTTCACAAAACCAAATATCAGATTGGACTAATTAAGTATTATCTGGGTTTCTATGATGAAGCAATAGCAATATTCCAGGAATGCATCGACTTCTTTAAGCCGTCCGACGTTAGGCCATACCTAAACTCGTTACATTGTCTTGGATTATGCTATAACATGGTAGGAAATCATGGTCTCTGTACATCGGTCAATGAAAAGGGAATAGAAGAAGGCAAAAGGTTGGGCAATCTTAAGATGGAGCAGTATTTCATACATTCTGAAGGAGTCAATCAGTGTATGATACACAATTATGCGTTGGCAATTAAAAAAATACAAGCCTCGCTTCCTGGAATTCGTCAGAATAATGATTTTGCAAATGTTGCTGTAGGATACTTTTATATAGGGAAAAGTTATTGGGAGTTAGGAAATAAAGAAAAGGCTATATCTTACTTTAAGCTGGTTGATAAATTCTTTATTGATCGCGAATACACCCGACCAGATCTGCGTGAAGGTTATGAGTTAATGATTTCGTATTACAAAGAGAAGAATATGCTCAGGACACAGCTTCACTACGTCGAACAATTAATGCATGTAGATATAAAGTTGCACCATACTTACGCATATCTTCAGGGAAAAATTCGAAAGGAATACGATACGAAAGAACTTGTTTCCGAGAAGAAAAAAATTCAGAACTCACTTAATCGGAGAAAATATAATGATTACATATTTCTTTCCATTATAGCCGTCATGTTTATGTTTTCAACATATTGGATCTTACGCTATTTTAGAAGCAGGAAAGAGTCCAGAAAAAAATTTGAAGAGCTGCTAGCGAAAATTGAAGCGGCGCGGAAAGTTAAAGTCCCTACCACTGGAGAGGATACAAACTTTCCTATGAGCAAGGATGCCGAGGCAACGGTTTTACTGAGCTTACAGAAGTTTGAAAACAGTAAAAGATTCCTGGAGAAAGATCTTACTCTAACAAAGTTGGCGGGGCACTTTAACACCAACACGAAGTATTTATCACAAATCGTTTCGCGCCACAGAAATAAGAAATTTCCAGAGTACATCAACGCCTTAAAGGTTGAGTACATTGCCAAAAGGATTCGTGGTAAAAAGGTTTTACGCAACTTTACCCATGATGCCCTCGCTGAAGAGGCCGGCTTTAGCAGCACGAGGAGATTTGTTCGCGCGTTCTTTGTCCATACGGGAATAACGCTTACTTATTTTATAGAAGAATTGAAAAAGGAAGATAAGTTACAAGACAAAGCTGATGCCTGAAGTTAATATCAGTATCCTTAAGATAGCCTACAAAGATATCACGCTAAAATCGGTATTATTTTTAATTGAAATTATATCTCCTCCCATAAAATTTAGTCCGCCTCTGATTATACCGTTATCATATTTTAACGTAATTGGATCCATAAAAGTAAATCCGACCGTGTCGAAATTATGTTTATGCAACCCATCTTTACTTTTAGGATAATTCTTAAAGAGCACTTTATTGTGCTTTGGCTGCATAGCCTTAATTAGTGCTTTTTCAGCGTCTAAAAATACAGTTTTTTTATCGGGTTGATTTTTACCGAGATACGTATCAGTCATCTCTTCAATCGATGAATTTATGTCGTAAGTCCTCATACTTAAATTGTCATGAAATTCAAAAAGTAATAACACGATTTCATGAGTTGGTAGTGATCCATACACAAATGGATATTCTACACTAAGAATATCTTGAAGTGATGAGTGTCCTGTTAACCTTGTCCAAATATCCTGATCGGTAGCCTTACCAACATAATGAACTTTATAATTCAAAAAATCCAATATATTACCATTTATTTCTGCTTCGATATGTCCTCTAGAATAATTATGTATAAATTTCTCCGGCGAAAACCATACAAGGAAATTCTCCCTGTTACGAGTTGATTCATAAAACTTAATTCCATGGACGTTTACAATATTTTCCCTATCAAAAATATGATCCGGATCATTTGATCCTATATCAAGAATAACTTCCTTATCGTAATCAGTTGCAATGTTCTCTTGGAAGAAAGGTAGCTTAACATTTAATTTTTTTAAATTATTTTTTTGATGGATTTCAAAATTAACAACTTTTTCATCTTCGTTAAAGTTCAGATTTTCAAAACTCAAAATAGGTCTTTGAGCTATAATATACAAACTGCTTTCTCTCAACAAATCCTGAACTGCTGAATCATGTTTAAGAATACTGAAATCGTAATTACTCATTGGGCTATAAGCCAACTGTAATTGACCTAATAATGATTTAAATTCCATAATTATATATTATAATAGTTCATAATGTATAGAATATTTGAAAGTTGAAGTCTACTTTATTACGACTTAGAGGTGCTACCTAAGTTTCACCGCTAAAATAAGTGGCTGAACATGGAGGGTAATCGCTGCAAAATAGAAATGAAGTTATGAAGTAAACAATCGTCTCAACTAAAACCTGCCTTTTTACTAGCAACTGTTAGCTGTATTTTTCTTTATTTGCTAGTTTGATTTGCTCAAAAATACGTAAGAAATTTGTGTCTTCTTTAACACTTTTTAAAGTTTCCATATATTTCGCCTTCTCTATAACATATGCATCCTGAATTCCCCTTTCACTGATTAGCTCATACAACTCCTTTAGTTGAATTGTCTTTTCTTTGTAGTCTTCAAGCATAACCATGTTTTGAGGAGTCGGTTTATCAAATTCTATTTGATCCTTGACATGGCTTGCTATGATCTCAGCACTCCCTAGTATCCACCTTTCAGCATATCTTTCAACATCATGGTTGTACATTAACGTGTCATATTTAGTCTTATCTAATCTTCTAATCTTAAAGTCAGGATAATTGTCAAAGTTTGGCAAAATCGTCAGCAACGTTTTGCTGTCTATTGGAACGTGAATAGTATTTCTTTTATCAAAAGGATTGATGTCTTTATTATTGTATTCATCTGGATTGAAGTTTTTATCTGTCGGATCCGTGTATGGTCGTATAATTACAGGATTATCTGATGTGATAAATTCACTGTCGTCAACAATATGATAAACCGAAATGCCATCCTTTAGTTTGCTCCTTACAAATGCTTCATAGGCAGATAAATGTTGACTAAGGAATTTGATCCTATTGTTTTCTTTTTTCTCCTTGATTATCTGCTCAACTTCTTCTGGATAAATCGTGATTTCTTCGCCAGCGTATTCTATTATAAAATCTCCTCCTTTCGATTGTTTGTGAGCTGCCCGTACAAGTTCTTCCAAAATTTTATTTTCCTGATTCAGGAATTTTGGAGTTCTAAAATATAGACTTAACACGACTGAAATTATATTTGTTTTTGTTGCCAAGTCTATGTCAGTAATTCCCTTATCTGTTAGTAACTCGTAAATCTCAGGGAACTTTGCATCAACGTTGTCCGCATAAAAATGCTCGATTGCAAATTTATTCTCATTTTGCGTTTCAGGAATAGTATATAGATTCTTCTCAACGCAAATATCGCGTGTGCTGACTGTTTTAATATCGTCAGCGTTTTTATCCTTAGCACCTATAAATCTTTTATCTCCTTCTTTTTTCGCAAAGTTGTTGAGATAACTTCGAGGAATAAAATGCTGATGTACTGGTTTATTCATTTTGTATTTGTTCCGATTAAAATATTGCTGCCAACTTATTTGCTGCCGGCGATTAAACTGTGACCACTATGGGAGAATAACGGGTTATGGGCAACAGCCGGGCTCTACGCTGTATCTTTTCACAAAAAAAGATGCCGCTGCAATCCCTGTCGCAGTACGAACTAACTTTTTAATTTAAAAGTGGGGTCGATATTTTTTATAAAAAAATATAATTAGGCAACTAAGATTTTTTCCGTTTCATCTTGCCATCTAAATCCGTATAATATTTATCAAAGTCAAATAAAATATCTAATAGTTCTTTTGGATGTATACGTAATCCTGTCGCTATATCTATTAAAGTACTCAATCGACAATCTATCTTATTGTTTGCAACATCGCTTATGCGAGCAGCCGTTGTGTTACATTTTACAGCAATTTTAGCGTACGATATTTTACCTTTCGCCTCTTTGATTTTCGCCGCTATTAATTCTTTAATTTTATCATTCTGATAGTTTTCCATCATTGCAATTTTATCTGCAATTTGAATTTTTTATTAAATTTTTTCATTACCGTATTCGGTAATGAAAAAATTTATATATATATTTGCTATTGCATTGAATTTGAAAATGTAATTTTGCGATTCTTCAATTAAAATATTTGAAGCATTCGCTTTGAATCTCGTTATCGAAAACTGGCGTTTAAATAACCACGAGATGATAAGTGTAAATGCTCACGCCTATAAATGGGCGTGGGCTCACTTATTCGTGGTAAGGTACCGCCAGTGCCCCGATAGCGTATAAGCTGAGTACCCGCGCCTCTTTTTTTTGGCGAAATCTCAACTTCTCAAAGCTACTTCACGATATCTAAATGAAATCACAACCGCTTATTTCTTAACCTTTAACCGGTTTTGCTTATGGTGTAGCGTCTATATTTTAGTTTTTTATAATGCCTGGCCCGTACTGGTATCCTGCTGAGTTAGTCGGGGGAAGGGCCAGGTTATTTTGCTCTCTGCATCATAATTCAATACCTGCAAAAATGCAGGTTCAAACCAACATCTATTTTACTTATCGAAATAATTAGAAACTCAAAAACAACTTGTGCCTATGATGAACTAATTAACAAGAAAAGCCTTCTATATCCCAGGTTCGAATATGAGTATAGAAGGCGGGACAAACCAAAACTTTCGTTTCATTTTAATCCTATCTAAATCTATGAAAAATCTTTCATTAAACAAAGGCAGGCCTTCCTGTCTTTGCATTATTGTTTTTGCGATTTTAGTTTTTCAACCTATCAAAGCTTCAGAACTAACGTCAGGGACCTATGCCCATAAAATGCAGCAACAAATTATGGGTAATGTCGCCGATGCAACGGGACCGCTCCCTAACGTCACAGTAACAATTAAAGGAACTTCAATTTCAACTGTAACAGATGAAAAAGGTAATTTTTCAATAGCAGCAAGTCCCACCGATATTTTGATATTCTCCTTTTTGACTATAAAAAATTTAAATTCAAGCGATTTCAAAATGTTTGCGAATAATCATTGATGACCTTAACATACCATAACCTATGTATCTAGCAGAATTGAAGCTTTGGAATTTCAGAAAGTATGGAGGCAGTTCAATCGACTTGGCCCTACCACACCTTTGCATCCCTTTTAACAAAGGTCTTAACATACTAATTGGGGAAAACGATTCTGGAAAAACGGCAATAATTGATGCGGTAAAACTGGTACTGAAAACGCATGCCTACGAATGGATCAAAACGGAACACGAGGATTTCCATCAGAACGAGTCAAGATTGCGCATAGAACTTTCAATAAAAGGATTTAGCCCTTCCGAGGCAAAAAATTTTACCGAGTGGCTTACGATGGAAGGATCTGGCACGACTGCCCAACCAGTTCTTAAGTTGATTTACCAGGCTGAGCGCAGGGATGGAAAAATTTTGCCGGCGGATGTCAAGGCCGGAAGCGATGATTCAGGGTTTCTTTTGCACGCTGAAGCCCGTGAATATCTTAAAATCACTTACCTAAAGGCACTGCGCGATGCACCCAACGACCTTATCGCAAAAAAAAGTTCAAGACTTTCTCAAATTCTACAGGAGCACTTTCTTTTCAAGAAGAAAGATATATCAGAAAAACATGATTTTGAACTGGCCTTCATGAAAGTTAATGACGAAATTGAAAAGTGGTTTGACGGACACGGAAAAAAAGAGCATATTAAAGATAAAATGGACTCTTTCCTTGAGCGCTTTATCTCAAGGCTTTTTAAATCCAACCTTTCCCTTGGGGAGCCCCAGATCCGAAATATCCTTGAAAAAATTACCCTCAGCATTGCCCAGGAAAAAAACCTCGGGCTTGGAACACTTAACAGATTGTACATGGCCGTAGAGTTATTACACCTTAAAAAAGACTGGGACGGTTTAAAACTTTGTCTCATTGAGGAGCAGGAAGCGCACTTACACCCACAAGCCCAAATGAAGGTCATAAAAGCACTTCAAAGTGAGGATGAAGTACAATTTATATTGTCGACACACAGTCCAAACCTTGCTTCGAAAGTACCGTTGCACAATATCATATTACTCAAAGACGGCAATGCTTATCCATTAGGGGAAAATCCTGTTGACAAGGATCCAAAAAGCAAGGAAGACAGATATACAAAATTGAGCACTGATGATTACCAGTATCTTGAACGATTCCTTGATGTTACCAAGGCGAACCTCTTCTTTGCAAAAGGAGTAATTGTCGTGGAAGGATGGTCAGAGGAAATCCTTATACCTGCACTGGCCTCTAAACTGGGTTACAACTTGACGCAAAATGAAGTGTCACTGGTTAACGTCGGATCAACAGCCTATTTAAGATTTGCAAAAATATTTTTACGCAATGATGGCAAAATACTCAGCACACCAGTAGCTATTGTTACAGACTTAGATAATAGACCCGCAGTGACTGGTGACTTTGATGATGTGGTAACCAAAATTAAAGCGGAAGCCATTAATGCACTGGTCACAAGTTTCAAGGACACTGCGGTCGAGATTTTTATTGCCAAGGATTGGACGCTCGAATGGTGTCTTTACAAATCTGCAACCTTGTCTAATCTTTTTATTGAATCCGTTAGGGAAGTGCACTCAAAAACTGATGAATTTAAGGAAGGTAAATTCGAGGAAGCCAAATTTATTGCCAAATTGCGAAAAGATAAAGGACAGACCCCCTTGGATAAAGTGGAGATAGCATATCGGTTTGCAATCAAACTGGAGAAAGATGTTGATCTAAAGATTGCTGATATTGAAAAGGACGAATACCTGGACTACCTCATTAAGTCGATAAAACATGTATGTGATGAATCTGAAAATTGATTCCAGCGATATTGATCAGGCTGCCGCCATTTTTATTCCAGGCCATTCATTTGATCAGGAACGCAAGGATTTTATAGAATTATTGGACACCTGTGATTTGTTGGCAGTACCCGGGAGTGGTAAAACTACCGCATTAATGGCAAAACTTTATTGTCTTGCGAAAAGAGGGCCACTTCCAGAAGGCCGCGGTATCCTGGTACTTGCCCATACAAACTTCGCTGTGGAAGAAATAGAGAATAAATTAAAACCGCATTGTCCTGAACTGTTTGTATATCCTAACTTTGTGGGAACACTCCAAAGTTTTTTGAACAGGTTTCTTGCTAAACAGGCAAATTCGGTCAAATATGGTTCCAGAATACATAAAAATGATAATGATATTTATTCAGCCGAGGTATCTCGGTTTTTTAATGCCTTACCATGGAAATCATCAAACCCCGCCGTGAAGCCTTTACGAACAAAGCTATTGAGCGTAGTAATCAGAGGCCGGGACGACCTTACTGACTGGGATGCGAGAATTGCCGCAACCATAGATTTTTTATCGAAACTTAAATTTGACATGGTCAACCGCAAATTTTTGCATGGCGATACTGGCAAAGTGATGTATGCCAAACCCAATGAGACCTACCTGGAACTCGAAAAATGGAAAGAGGGACTTTTGCGAAGCGGGTTACTTTCCTACAGTGACTCTTACTTTCTTTCAAAATGGTACCTTGGTGAATTTCCAACGCTACGACAGCAGCTACAGCTTCGCTTTCAATATGTATTTATTGATGAGATGCAGGATCTTGATACGGAGCAAATTAATATAGTTGATGATATCTTTTTTAATGGTTTGAGCTCAATCCAAAGAATTGGTGACATCAATCAGGCAATCTACAGTTCTGGCAAACAGTTAAAAGTCGAATGCGATTGGAAGACACGCGAAACTTTAGATTCAGAAAACTACAAAGACCGTTACCTCAATGGATCCAACAGGCTGACCCCCGAGATTGCCAATCTTGTAAATGGTTTTACCCTTAACGATAAACGGGGGAAATTTAAAGTGATTGGTAAAAATATCTCTGACACTTCGATTCCACCACATCTCATACTTTTCACAAATGACTCAAAAGAAAAGTTAGAACCTTGTTTTAGGAAGATTGTCCAAGAGCTGCAAGAAAAAAAGCAAATCCCGGGATTACCAAAAAATCCTTTTAAAATTATTGGCTGGAGCGCCGAATGGAAAAGCGACGAACAGGCAGCGGGCAGAATTCGACTGCATGATATCTTTCCAGGCTTTCATAAAAAACATAATACAAAGAGAGAGGATTTCAATTCCCTTAGTGATTATTTACAGTTATATGACACCCAGAAAAAAACGCTGGAAGCGGTAAGAAAATCAATACTTAATGCCCTGATCCATATTCTCAGGCTGGAAAATAAAAAACACATTGATCCGCTCCAACCCGAGGGGTTTCAAAAATATTATAGCAAGACTGCAATGCTTAAAGCCATCAGGGAATATCATTCTGATGTAGACCATGAAAAAGCATATCGTTTTTTCACATTAAAACTATACAATTGGTGTTACGATTTGAAGGCGGGCAATGCTACAGGGGCTGTATTTGAAGATATTAAGAATTTTATTTCAGCCGAGTTTGCATCTTGGTTTAGCCTTACACTGACTCCTGCAACGATAGCTTTTATAAAATCATTTCGTGAAATTGAAAGAAAGTCGCCAAGCAAAAAAAACTCCGATCGCATTCCAATCGAGATAGCCACGATACATTCCGTAAAAGGTCAGACCCACTGTGCCACCATGTATATTGAGACTTCTTACTATGACTATGAGATAAATAAAATTAAAGACCGAAAACCTTTTTTCAAAGAAAAGCACGCTTGCACTAAAGCACGCGAAAAGGAAACTTTAAAAATGCTATATGTCGGATTTTCGAGGCCTACGCACCTGCTTTGCTATGCTATGCAAAAAAATAACCTTCATGATGGTGATCTGCAAAAATTTATCGCCTCTGGTTGGGTTATTGTAGAAGTGTAAGCCCCGTTTCGTTTTGCTGACATCCTGACAATATATCAAACTGAATGTGCATTCGATCGGCAGACTGCCAAATTTATTTTTTAAAAAAAATGCTTAATCAATTCAGACTTTCAAAACAATTGTAAAAATGAGGGCGAGAGGAAATTGTAATGCGCTGTTGCTTTGACCATGTGAGAGTACCGGTTAATCGATGAAATTACAAGTATATAGGTGGACAACGATGGCCAAATAGTACTATGAGATACATAATATTCTCTTTCAAAGACTATTAGATTAAATTTGCGCTACACTGAAATGACACTGAAAAAATGAACGTAGATTTAGTAACCAAAGATGACTTTGAACAATTCAAGAAAGAATTGTTGGAAGAGATACGCCGTTTTCAAATGTATCCGCGCAAGAGAGGCGAAGAGCCAAGAACGTGGCTTAAAAGCTACGAGGTACGTAAAATGTTGGGTATCTCGGCGGGGACTTTGCAAAATCTAAGAATAAACGGCACATTGCCTTACAGCAAAATTGGCGGATTAATGTACTATCGCTTTGAGGACATTCAAAATCTAATGGACAGAAGCGGTAGTAAATAACTATTTTAATTCCACGTTAATCTCGCACATTAGTTTCAATATGGTTTTTCTGTTACAATTCTATTCCCAATTGAAAGTTATTTTCCAAAGTCCAAAAATTTTTAAAATTTTAATATTCTCATAGCTAATATATTAAAGGCTTAATACTGTTAGCTGTGGCAATTAATACTGCACAAACGGAAAATTTTTATTCAAAATGTTTCATTTTATATCAAAAACATATACATTTGCACCAGTAAAAAAGTACATTGACTGACTGTATTGTATGTAACAGGTGATACAAAATGCTACAAGGTATTTCATATTATATGAGACCTATTCGGCTACCCACTTTGTATTTAAACTTGATAATATACACTAAATCAACGAGATAAGATAGTGGTAGAAAATCCTGCCACCCCGACAAATTGAATGTCACATACAGGAAATTGAGGTCGCATAGCTCAGCTGGATAGAGCACCTGCCTTCTAAGCAGGCGGTCTCAGGTTCGAATCCTGATGCGATCACATCACAACCCACTCCTACGAGTGGGTTTTTTGTTTTTATAAATCTTCGAAATTATATTATTGTTTATTTCTTTAATCTTAAGAAATTAAAAGCCCCTTCGGAATTAATTCCGAAGGGGTTTTTAAAATTTATAGATCTATATAAAATTAATTCTCGCTTATGCGAATCAATTTTTTATTTACGAACTCTTCAATACCCAGGCTTGATAACTCACGGCCATAACCAGACCTTTTAGTACCACCAAAAGGTAATTCCGGGCTAGATTGTGTAGCGGTATTAATAAATATCATACCGGTCTCTATTTGCAGCGCAACTTTTTCGGCACGCTCAACATCTTTACTAAATACGGCGCCACCTAAGCCAAAGTTAGAATCGTTGGCAAGTGCTATGGCAGCAGCCTCGTCTTTAACCCTGTAAAACGATGCTACGGGGCCAAAAAGCTCTTCGTGGTAAGCACGCATGCCTTTTTTAATATTGGTAAGTATGGTAGGCTCCATAAAGGCTCCTTCCCTATCGAGGCGTTTACCTCCAAGTAACACTTTAGCGCCGGCATCAATAGTATCTTTAACCTGCTCAGCCAAACCTTTAGCAGCACCTTCGCTACTAAGCGGGCCAATTTCAGTCGATTCATCTGCAGGGTCGCCCACTTTAAGGTTGCTCATTTTTTTAGTGAATTTTTCTAAAAACTCATCCGCTATCGATTCAACTACAATTAATCGCTTAGCAGCTGTACATGATTGTCCCGTGTTTTTCATCCTGCCGTTAAAAGCGTTTTCTACAGCATGGTCAATATCGGCATCATCAAGCACAATAAAGGCATCGCTGCCGCCTAATTCTAAAACCGATTTTTTAAGATTTTTACCCGCGGCTTCGGCAAGGCTTGCTCCTGCTTCTTCGCTACCTGTTAAAGCAAGGCCTTTAATCCTGTCATCGGCGGCCAATAAACCAATTTTTTTACCCGATACATACAGGTTGGTATAAATACCTTCTTCGGCACCGGCCTCTTTAAAAACATCTTCAATGGCCTTAGCGCATTGTGGCACGTTTGACGCGTGCTTAACCATAATAACATTACCTGCCGCAATATTAGGCGCGCTAACGCGAGCTACCTGGTAAAAAGGGTAATTCCAAGGCTCTACACCAAGTATTACGCCTATAGGGCTGTAGTGTACGTAAGCACTACCCTCTTTTGTTTCAAAAGGTTTATCAGCTAAAAATTTCTCGGCATTATCGGCATAATATTTATAGATAGAGGCGCTCAACTCAATTTCGCCTTCGCTTTCGGCAATAAGCTTACCCATTTCCAAAGTTATAAGCTCGGCATATTTTCTTTTATCTTTTAGAAGTAGTTCGGATACTTTAGTTAGCAGCGCTGCCCTTTCGGTAACGCTTTTGTTTTTCCAGTTATTAAAAGCTTCATCTGCTTTCGCAATTTTTGATTGAACAGTTTCGTCTGAAAACTCATCGAATGATTTTACAACTTTGTTATCAAACGGGTTAATGGTTTCTATAGCCATAATTATATATTTAAAATTAAAAATCAGAGCCGTAACCCCAAATGCGATTTACGGCTCCCTAAATCAAAGTCTTATATTTTATTTGTTTATAAAGCTGATGATCTCCTCATTAAACCTTGTTTTATGGGTATAAAACAGGCCGTGAGGGGCATCATCATAAACTATGTACTCAGCGTGTGGTACATGCTTAACGGTTTCTTCGGCAGAAGCCTCAATTGGCACAGTGCCATCGGCTTTACCGTGAAGCACTAAAATCGGAATTTTAATGGTATCTAAATCTGACCTGAAATCAGTTGTAGACCACGCCTGCATTGCTTTTGTAGTAGCATATCCGGCAGAATTTAAGGTAAGAATAAGGTCGCGCTGTAAAAATTCGTCGCTAACAGGCTTGTTGAATAAATGCACACCATAAAAATCTTTAGCAAAACCGGCAAGGAATTTCGGGCGGTCTTCCTCAATTTGTTCTTTCATGGTATCAAACATTTCCTGCGGAAGCCCGGTAGGGTTATCGTCTGTTTTTAAAAGATATGGCGTTACAGCACTGACAAGGGCCGCTTTAGTAACCCTGCCATCTGTATTGTATTTAGATAGATAACGGGCAACTTCGCCCCCACCCATAGAAAAACCTACAAGGGTAACATTTGTTAAATCAAGTTCTTCTAAAATAAGTTTAAGGTCTTGCGCAAAGGTATCGTAGTCATAACCTTCCCAAGGGCGCGATGATTTACCAAAGCCCCTGCGGTCGTAAGTAATAACGCGTATATTGTGTTTTGGTAATTCGTTAAGTTGATATTCCCACATTTCGTGGTTAAGTGGCCACCCATGTATAAGTACTACGGGCCTGCCGCTACCAATGTCCTGATAAAATAGTTTTACTTCTTCTGAACTTCCTGATAAGCTTACGGAATTTGTTTTTATAAAGGGCATATTATATGTTTTGGTAATTAATAGTTATAAAATTACTAACTACATAAAACAGTATGTACCTCATTAAGATATTATTGGCTGTTAATTAAAACCTAACTATATCACGCCCATTTTTTGCATAATAAACGTGGCACTTTTATTTTTACAGATACCATCGCGAAGCTGGTAATCAAAATAGAGTTCGTTGTTAACTATCTGAACTTCAAAACAGCGGTTAATTAAAGTTTCGGGATAATCATTTACCATATTGCACACTTCAATATCGTGGGTGGCAATGGCGCCAATAGCTCCTAAGGCTGTCATCTTCTCAACAACTTTAATCGTACCTGTTTGTTTATCATCTGAATTTGTGCCTCTTAAAATTTCATCCAGCAATACAAAAGCACGTTGGTTTTGCAGCTCGTCCATAACCTGGCGAAGGCGTTTAATCTCGGCAAAAAAGTACGATTCGCTATCGGATAAAGAATCCGATAATCGCATGGATACCAACACCGGCAGCGGATGGATATTTGCCGAAGAAGCACATACAGGAGCACCCGTGCCAGCAAGCACCATATTAATACCAATGCTTCTTAAAAAGGTACTCTTGCCCGACATGTTTGACCCTGTGAGTATAGTAAACTGCGGACTAAATGTAACATCATTACCTACCCTTACTTCTTTTTTAATTAGCGGATGCGCCAAATCTTTAAACTCTATTTTATATTCTGAATTTAGTGTTGGGAATGTAAAATCAGGATTATTGTAATACAGGTTACCAAGGCTACTTAAAGCTTCTGCATCGGCAATAGCATCAAGCCAAAGGGGTACGTTTTGTGAATGCTGCTTTTTAAAATTGAGTAACGCATAAAAAATGTGAAAGTGATACAAGCACAATCCGTTAAGCAACGCGGCTGCCAATATGTTGCTTATAGTATCCATTTGCGAAAAAAGCATGGCCAGTTTTTTTATGTGTTTGCTGGCGTTTTTGTCATTAGCAACTAAATTTTTTTGTAGTGACCGAAGCTTTAAGCTATCAAAATTTTCCTTTTCTAACTGTTCGATAATCAAACCATAGCGATGTATTATTTGATGTATCTCTGTAGTATCTGTAATTTCATTTTTGATACCTTTAGCGTAACCTAGCATGAATATTAAATTGAATACAAACAAGTAACCTGCTGTATTGATAAAAGCATCCAGACCTGTTACTAAATATCCAATTACAAAAACTAAAAGTGCTACCGGAGTTGCAATTGCAATGTATCTTGACATGGGTGCTATAGTCTTACTATGGGTAGTAAACCAGGCAGTAAGTTTGTTGTAAACACCAGCACTATCTTTATTGCTTTTACCTAAAGCCATAACTTCCTGTCGCCACTCTGATTTAGCAGCCAGCTCTTTTACAGCTGCCTGGTTTTTTACAATATCGCTGTTAGGCAATAAAGTTAAAAGCAATTGCGCCAGCTTCTCGCGCCCTTTGTACGTTTCGGTACGGTTAAGGTTGTGGAATAAAGATTTATGTCCAAAAATATCCAGATCGTGAGAATATGGATGTTTATAATCAACAAATCCGGCACCATTGTCAAAGGCTATTCCTTTGCCAGATAAGTAAGCAATTTCATCTTCATTTACTTTTACCAGTGCTGCAGCCCTACCCTTTTTTACAGATAATGCTGAATGAATTCGCATTAGTACAAAAAAAGACACTACACAAAATACAGTTGCAATAATTAGTGTTGAATGGCTACCACGCTGCAAACTAAAATATCCTAATACCAAAAAAAGAATTGCAACCACTAAACGTATTAGGCTAATAGTGTTGTAACGGATGGTAAGTTGTTTTAATTCAGATAAAAATTGCTCGCGGCGTTGGGTATAAAATTGCATGTGTTATTGTTAGTGAACCACAAATATAACTAATAAAAAATCCTGCACAGTGGCAGGATGTATTTGTATTAGTCTTCATGATAAATTAGTAATGGCACTTTAGTATGGTACGTCATTTTTTTGGTTAGGCTGCGGTGAAACAAGCTTTCGAAAAAGCCCCGTTTGTGCGTACGCATTACCAGCAAGTCGACACGCTGGTTATCAATAAAATCGATAATTGTTTGTTCTATATGATCGCCTGCAACATTAAAAAAATCGATTTTATCATCGCGATAATAGATCTTCCACTCGTTAATACGCTCTTCAATATCTTCCGGATCATCATCATTTTTAATATAAAGGCATAGTACCTCTGCCCTAAATTTTTGTGCTATGGTAAGTACATTACGTAATGCATCATTGTCTTTATCTTTATATTGCGTTGTAAAGGCAATGCTTTTTATAGGATGATATTCGGCATCGGCAGGAATACCTAAAACAGGCACTTTAGCATTTGCAATAACCGATGCTGTTTTAGAGCCAAGGAATGTTTCTTTAAGTCCGCTTGCGCCTTTCGTTCCCATTACAATAAGATCGATATTTTCATCGGTACAAACTTTGTTAACATTATAAACCAAATCGCCATAAAGCAATACGTTGCGCATTTTAATATGACCCAACCCTTTTTCTTCGGCAATTTTATGCATTTCCGGTAATTCTTCCTTAAAGCTTTCGTACTGATGCATCTCTACAATCTCGAAAATTTCGGTAGTACTTTCCGGCAACGGCGGTGTCTCTACTATTGGTAAATCGTAAACGTGAAGTACAACAAGTTCTGCACCAAAAGAGTCGGCAAACTTAAGCGCGTATATAAAGGCTGTATGCGCAGCGTCAGAAAAATCAGTCGGGAAAAGTATTTGTTTCATAGTTTGGTTTATTGATGTTTAAAGATACTTAAAACCTGTAAATTTTCTTACTTTTTATATTGATATTAACAGAATGGTAGCATTGCATATCGCACTGCATTCAAATAACTAAAACCGTATCTTTGCAAAAAGAAAGAATTTTAAAATGATTCCACAAGATACCATTGTAGCACTTGCTACAGCTTCGGGTTCAGGGGCTATAGCTATTATACGCCTTTCAGGAAAAGATGCCATTACCATTGCCGCACAGGTTTTTACATCGGTTAAAGGAAAAGATATAACAAAGCAAAAATCGCATACATTACATTTAGGGCATATTGTAGACGATAATAAAATATACGACGAGGTTTTACTGTCACTATTTAAAGGACCAAATTCATACACCGGCGAAAATACGGTAGAGATTTCGTGCCATGGTTCGCAATACATACAGCAGCAAATTATACAGTTATTATTACGCAAAGGCAGCCGCATGGCTAATGCCGGAGAGTTTACGCTACGTGCCTTTTTAAATGGGAAACTCGACCTGAGCCAGGCTGAAGCTGTTGCCGATTTAATAGCTTCTGATAACGAAGCCAGCCACCAGATTGCCATGCAGCAAATGCGTGGTGGGTTTAGTAACGAAATTGCCCGCCTGCGCGAAGAGTTGCTTAATTTTGCATCGCTTATAGAACTTGAACTTGATTTTGCGGAGGAAGATGTCGAGTTTGCCGACCGTACCCAATTTCATGAGCTTTTAAGCCGAATTGAGTTTGTACTTAAGCGCCTTATCGACTCGTTTGCGGTGGGTAACGTAATCAAAAATGGTATACCGGTAGCAATTGTAGGCGAGCCTAACGTGGGTAAATCTACTTTGTTAAATTCACTTTTAAATGAAGAGAGGGCCATTGTAAGCGACATTGCCGGTACAACTCGGGATACTATTGAAGATGAACTGGTTATAAATGGCATTGGTTTTAGGTTTATTGATACTGCCGGTATACGAGAAACAGAAGACGTTGTTGAAAGCATTGGTATTAAAAAAACTTTTGAAAAAATAGAACAGGCTCAGGTTGTAGTATACCTTTTTGATGCCTCTCAGTTTATAGTTGAAGATTCTGGCATTGTGGTTGAAATTGAGCGTATTAAAAATCAGTTTCCTTTAAAACCGTTGTTAATTATTGGCAATAAAGCCGACAAGCTTACTGATGCTCAAAAAACAAACGCCCAACAGCAAATATCTGAACTTTTATTAGTGTCTGCTAAAGAAAATATTGGGGTTGATACTTTAAAAGACAGTTTGCTATCGTTTGTAAATACTGGTGCTTTACGTAATAACGAAACTATTGTTACCAATACCCGCCACTACGATTCACTATTAAAAGCATTAGAAGAAATACAGAAAGTACAGTTTGGTTTACACTCCGGCATTCCCGCTGACCTAATGGCTATAGATATACGCCAGGCACTATACCATTTTGGAGAAATCACGGGACAGGTATCTAACGACGAATTATTGGGTAATATTTTTGCTAACTTTTGCATTGGAAAGTAAAGGCACAAAACAACACAAAATAAAACAAAGAAACCCAGTTAAAATGTTATAAAATAGCATTTTAACTGGGTTTCTCTTTTCTGTTTATTTAGCTTTATTTATAGTTATTTAGATAAAAAATGTACCGTTTTTGTACCTCCAAGTTAATTTTCGCTTGCGGAAAAAATTTGGGCGAAATTATGGCACGTAGAGGCACACATAGACACAATGGGACACAAAAATAGTCATATTTATGAGTTCGAATATTGCGATCACAAGAGTTTGCGATTATTGTAAAAAACAGTTTATTGCACGTACAACACGTACAAGGTATTGCTCACATACCTGCAATAGCAGAGTGGACAAACCATTTAAAACTGACCCCTTCAGGCCAAACGAAAGAGACCCCTTTCGCCGGCTGAAGCTGACCCCTGTTCGCCAGGGCAAAGTGACCCCCTTCGCCAATTTAAAATGACCCCTGAAAAG
>Ga0308159_1001630_pt1 | contig 30582 bp, 24 predicted proteins | sample PhyCR1_FD_201040 | JGI IMG/M metagenome (GOLD analysis project Ga0308159, IMG submission 201040) | Phyllosphere microbial communities from UC Gill Tract Community Farm, Albany, California, United States - DLSLC.R1 | ecosystem: Host-associated > Plants > Phyllosphere > Unclassified | place: USA...
GCCGCCGGCCACCCACCCAGTCGACGCTCACTCCGTGCGCAGGGTCCCCGCGCCACCGGACGCCACGTCCGAAGCCGTGCCGTCGCGCACGACCTCGGGCACGTCGCCGTCGGTCGGCACCAGCGACTCGTCGCCCGGGTAGCTCAGGGTGAGGACGGCCTCCTCGATGTACGGGCTGTCCTCGAGCGACTGCTCCACGTCGCGCAACCGCACCGCCACGTGCTCCTCGGTCTCGTTGCCCGTCAGGTCGACGGCCGCGACGAGGTACACCCGCGACGGCCCCACGAACTCCAGGTGCAGGTAGGTGACCCGCTCGACCTGCGACCGGCCCAGCAGCTCGACGAGCACCGCGTTCTCGAGCTCCGGGGACGTGCTCTCGCCGAGCAGGAACCGGCGGTTGCGGTCGATCAGGACGATCGCGACGACCCCGAGCAGCACACCGATCGCGATGGAGCCGAGCGCGTCGAAGACCGCCAGCCCGGTGACCTGGTGCAGGAACACCCCGAGGAACGCCACGACCAGGCCGATCAGCGCCGCCGCGTCCTCGGCGAACACCGCGCGGAGCGTCGGGTTCGACGACTGCAGCACGTGCCGCAGCACCGGGACCCTGCGCTTCGTCGCGGCACCGTGCGCCTGCCGGTACGCCTGCAGGAAGCTCGTGCCCTCGAGCAGGAACGCGACCCCGAGCACGACGTAGTTGAGCACGACGTCCTCGGCCGGCCCGGTGTCCCCGAACTCCGAGATGCCGTGGTAGATCGACACGATCGCACCGGCCGTGAACAGGCCGAACGCCGCGAACATCGACCAGATGTACGTCTCGCGTCCGTACCCGAGCGGGTGCGCGGTGTCCCGCTTCTTGCCGCCCCGTCGTTCGGCGACGAGCAGGAATACCTCGTTGCCGGTGTCCGCCCAGGAGTGCGCCGCCTCGGCCACCATCGACGCCGAACCCGAGACGAGCGAGGCGACGGTCTTCGCGATCGCGACGAGCAGGTTCGCCCCGAACGCGATCAGGACGGTGACGAGTGACTCGGGGCGTTCTTCTGCGGGCATCGCTCAAGCATGCTCCCGTCCGGTAAAGTCGTGTTCCACGAGCGTCGATCCGGCCATCACCGGGGAGCTTCCGGAAGAACGCGGAGCGCACCAGCGCCTCCGTCAGTAGAACCGGGCGGGTTCGGGACCGTCACCATCCCCGACACAGAGTGGTCGCACAGCGCACGTTGGGCGGCAAACGAGGTGGTACCGCGGAACCTGTTTCCGTCCTCGTGGAGATCGAGCGAACCCACAAGGAGTCCCGGTGCCGTACCCGTTGAACGCCGATGCCGATGGCGTCGTCCCCTCGCCGAGCTTCCCCGCCGTCGAGCGGGGCATCCTCGCCTTCTGGAAGCGCGACGACACGTTCCAGGCGTCCATCGACGCGCGACAGGGCTGCCCGGAGTGGACCTTCTACGACGGCCCGCCCTTCGCCAACGGCCTGCCGCACTACGGGCACCTGCTGACCGGCTACGCCAAGGACGTCTTCCCGCGCTACCAGACCATGCGCGGCAAGCAGGTGCACCGCCGCTTCGGCTGGGACACCCACGGCCTGCCCGCCGAGCTCGAGGCGATGCGGCAGCTCGGCATCACCGAGAAGCACGAGATCGACGCCATGGGCATCGACGTCTTCAACGCCGCCGCCAAGAAGTCCGTGCTGCAGTACACCGACGAGTGGCAGGAGTACGTCACCCGTCAAGCGCGCTGGGTCGACTTCGAGGACGACTACAAGACCCTCGACGTCACCTTCATGGAGAGCGTGCTCTGGGCGTGGAAACAGCTCTGGGACAAGGGCCTGGCGTACGAGGGCTTCCGGGTCCTGCCCTACTGCTGGAACGACCAGACGCCGCTGTCCAACCACGAGCTGCGCATGGACGACGACGTCTACAAGATGCGCCAGGACCAGTCCGTCACCGTCTCGTTCCCGCTGCACGGCGACCGCGCTTCCGCGCTCGACCTGACCGGTGTGCGCGCGCTCGCCTGGACGACGACCCCCTGGACCCTCCCGACGAACGCCGCGTTGGCAGTCGGTCCGGAGATCGCGTACGCGGTCGTCCCGGCAGGGCCTGGAGGCGCGGCTGACGGTGCCGACGCCGGTTCCGTCTCGTACCTCCTCGCGTCCGACACCGTGGCCGCGCACGCGAAGGAGCTCGGCTACGCCTCGGGTGACGAGGCGCTCGCCGCCGTCGCGCGCACGCTGACGGGCGCCGAGCTCGACGGCGTCGAGTACGAGCGGCTGTTCGACTTCCTGGCCGACCAGGAAGGGTACGAGAACGCTTGGCGAGTACTGGTCGCCGAGTACGTCGAGACCGGTGAGGGCACCGGCATCGTGCACCAGGCCCCGGCCTACGGTGCCGACGACCAGGAGGTCTGCGCCGCCGCCGGCATCCCCGTCGTGCTGTCCCTCGACGAGGGCGGCGTCTTCACGTCGCAGTTCGGCGAGGTCGCCGGCATGCTCTGGTCGGACGCGAACAAGCCACTGACCAAGGCCGTCCGCGACGCCGGGCGACTGCTCCGCCAGGCGTCCTACGAGCACAGCTACCCGCACTGCTGGCGGTGCCGGAAGCCCCTCATCTACAAGGCCGTCTCGTCGTGGTTCGTCCGCGTCACCGAGCTCCGCGACCGCATGGGCCAGCTCAACCAGGACATCAACTGGGTGCCGGACAACGTCAAGGACGGCCAGTTCGGCAAGTGGGTCGGCAACGCCATCGACTGGTCGGTCTCGCGCAACCGCTACTTCGGCACGCCGATCCCGGTGTGGCAGTCCGACGACCCCGAGTACCCGCGCACCGACGTGTACGGCTCGCTCGCCGACATCGAACGCGACTTCGGTCGCCTGCCGGTGAACGCCGAGGGCGAAGTGGACCTGCACCGGCCGTTCATCGACGACCTGACGCGGCCGAACCCCGACGACCCCACGGGCAACTCGACGATGCGCCGGATCACCGACGTGTTCGACGTGTGGTTCGACTCCGGCTCGATGCCGTACGCCCAGGTGCACTACCCGTTCGAGAACCGGGAGTGGTTCGAGTCGCACAGCCCGGCCGACTTCATCGTCGAGTACATCGGGCAGACCCGCGGCTGGTTCTACGTCATGCACGTGCTCTCCACCGCGCTGTTCGACCGGCCGGCGTTCCAGAACGTCATCAGCCACGGCATCGTCCTCGGCTCGGACGGCCAGAAGATGTCGAAGTCGCTCCGGAACTACCCGGACGTCTCCGAGGTCTTCGACCGCGACGGCGCCGACGCCATGCGCTGGTTCCTGATGTCCTCGTCGGTGATCCGCGGCGGCAACCTCGTCGTCACCGAAGAGGGCATCCGCCAGGGCGTCCGCGAGTTCATGCTGCCCCTGTGGTCGACGTACTACTTCTTCACCCTGTACGCGAACGCCTCGGGCCCCGACGGGTACCGGGCCCAGCGCCGGACCGACTCGACCGACGTGCTCGACCGCTACCTGCTCGCGAAGACCCGGGTCCTCGTCACCGACGTCCGGACACACCTCGACGCGCTCGACACCCCGCTCGCGGCCCAGGCCGTCCGCGACTTCGCCGACGTGCTCACGAACTGGTACGTCCGCCGCTCGCGCGACAAGTTCTGGACCGGGGCCGACGCGGACGCCGGCGCCGAGACCCGTGCGGCGTTCGACACGCTGTACACCGTGCTCGAGACCCTGACCCGGGTCGCCGCCCCGCTCGCGCCGCTCGTCACCGAGGAGATCTGGAAGGGCCTGACCGGCGGACGCAGCGTCCACCTGACGGACTTCCCGGACCCCGACGAGTTCCCCGCCGACGACGCCCTCGTCGACGCGATGGACCGCGTGCGCGACGTCGCCTCGAAGGGTCTGGCGCTCCGCAAGGCCACCGGCAAGCGCGTCCGCCTGCCCCTGGCCACGCTGACCCTGGTGGTGCCGGACCCGGCCGCGGTCGAACCGTTCGCCGACATCCTGCGCGACGAGCTCAACGTCAAGCGCGTGGTGCTCGAGGCCCAGGCCGAGGAATCGCTGGCGCAGTACGGCATCGAGCGGAAGCTCACCGTGAACGCCCGCGTCGCCGGCCCCCGCATCGGCAAGCAGGTGCAGCAGGTGATCCCGGCCGCCAAGCAGGGCGACTGGACCGCGACCGACTCCGGCGTGACCGTCGGTGGCGTCGACCTGATCGAGGGCGAGTACTCGCTCGACCTCACCGTGGCCGACGCCTCGGTGGCCGTGGCGTTCCTCGACGAGGGCGGCTTCGTCGTGCTCGACACCGTGACCACGCCCGAGCTCGAGGCCGAGGGGCTCGCCCGTGACGTCGTCCGCGCCGTCCAGCAGGCCCGCCGCGACGCCGACCTCGACGTCAGCGACCGCATCGCCCTGACCCTCCGGGTGGACGACACGGCCGACGGCGCGGTCCGCGCGCACCAGGAGCTCATCGCCGGGGAGACCCTGGCGACGAGCGTCGAGATCGTGCCCCTCGGGGTGGACGACACCACCACCGACGTCGGTGACGGTGCGAAGGTATCCGTGGAGGTAGCACGCGCATGAGTGACCACGACCAGTACGACGACCACGAGGCGAACGAGGAGTTCGTCGGACACGACGAGTTCGACGGTCGCGACGAGGACGGCATCCGGATCCCGGTCGGCCCCTCCGGCGACGCTCCGACCGATGCCGTGCCCTACGGCGGTGACGACGACGAGGTCCGCCGCGTCGAGGCCGCCCTGTATGCCCGCATCGGCGAACAGGCGCCCGAGCGCCGGCTGACCGCCACGCGCCGCGCCGTCGAGCTGCTCGGCGACCCGCACCTGGCGTACCCGGTGATCCACGTGACGGGCACGAACGGCAAGACGTCGACGGCGCGCACCATCGAGAGCATCGTCCGGGCCCACGGTCTGCGCACCGGCCTGATGACGAGCCCGCACCTGGTGTCGATCCGGGAGCGCATCGTGGTCGACGGTCAGCCGATCGCGGCCGACCGGTTCGTCGAGAACTGGGACGACATCGCCCCGGTGCTCGAGATCACCGACCGCGAGCTCGCCGACAAGGGCGAACTTCCGCTGACCTTCTTCGAGGCGCTCACCGTGCTCGCCCTGGCGTGCTTCGCCGAGGCCCCGGTGGACGTCGCCGTGATCGAGGTCGGCATGGGCGGCGAGTGGGACTCCACCAACGTCGTGCAGAGCCAGGTGTCGGTGTTCACGCCGATCGCCATCGACCACGCGAAGCAGCTCGGTGCCACGGTGGCCGAGATCGCCCGCACCAAGTCGGGCATCGTCAAGCCGTCGTCCGCCGTGGTGTCGAGCCGGCAGGTCCCCGAGGCCCTCGCCGAACTCGAGCGCGCCGCCGAACTCACCGAGTCCACCCTGGCCGTCGAGGGCATGGGGTTCAGTGTCGTCGACGTCACCCCGGCCGTGGGCGGACAGCTCATCACCGTGCAGGGCATCGCCGGCCGCTACGACGACCTGTTCCTGCCGCTGTTCGGTCGGCACCAGGCCGAGAACGCCGCCGTGGCGATCGCGGCGGTCGAGTCGTTCCTCGGCCGCGGGGCCCAGGCCCTCGACGAGGACGTCCTGTCCGAGGGCATCGCCGGCACGACCAGCCCCGGTCGCCTGCAGCCCATCGCGACCGACCCGACCGTCGTCGTCGACGCCGCGCACAACCCGCACGGTGCGAAGGCCCTGGCCGAGGCGCTGCCGGTCGCGTTCCCGTCCGAGCACGTCGTCGGCGTCGTCGGGATCCTCGGCGACAAGGACGCCCGCGGGTTCGTCCGCGCGCTCAAGGACACCGTCGCCACGTTCGTCGTGACGCAGCCGCCGGGGGAGCGTGCGCTCGACGCGGACGAGTTCGCCCGGGTCGTCGTCGACGAGGTCGGCGAGGACCGCGTCGTCGTCGAGCCGTCCCTGGCGTCCGCACTGCAGGAAGCGCGCAGCCTGGCCGACGAGGCGGACGCCGAGGACGCCCTCGTGCTCGTCGCGGGCTCCATCGTGATGGTGGGCGCGGTCATGGACCTCGTGCACCGCGAAGGCGAGGCGAAGTGACGGACGCACCACGGGCCTCCCGGCCGGGCCGCGCACCGCGCACCCGGAAGCCGCGTCGCGAACGCGGGGCGCAGGAGAGCCTGCTCTCGATCACGCTGGTGCTCGAGGCGATCATGTTCTTCTTCCCCATGCTCGTCGTCTTCGGCAAGGGCACGCTGCCGCCCGCCGCGGCCTTCGGCGGGGGCATCGGCGCGATCATCGTCCTCGCAGCTGCCTCACGTCTGACGGGCAACCGGGCCGGTGTATGGTTCGGGTGGCTGCTGCAGGCGGCCATCCTCGCCACCGGGTTCATCGAACCGTTCATGTTCGCGGTCGCCGTGGTGTTCCTGGCGCTGTGGGTCTTCTGCTTCGTCAAGGGCGGTCAACTGGACCGTCAGAACGCCGCGCGCCGAGCGGCCATGGGCGAGGACTGACCACCACATTCGACCCCGAACACAGGGAGTACTGCGTGTCCGACTTCGAAGAGACCCTCGTCCTCGTCAAGCCCGACGGCGTCGCCCGCCAGCTGACCGGTGAGATCCTCCGCCGGATCGAGGCGAAGGGCTACGAGCTCGTCGACCTGAAGATGCTCACCGCGCCGCGTGACCTGCTCGACGCGCACTACGAGGAGCACCAGGGCAAGCCGTTCTTCGAGCCGCTCGTCGAGTTCATGCAGTCCGGTCCCGTCGTCGCCGTGCGCGTCGCCGGCAACGGTGCGATCGCGGGCTTCCGCTCGCTCGCCGGCACCACCGACCCGACCTCGGCCGCACCCGGCACCATCCGTGGTGACCTCGGCCGCGACTGGGGCCTCAAGGTGCAGCAGAACCTGGTCCACGGTTCGGACAGCCCCGAGTCGGCCGCGCGCGAGCTCGCGCTCTGGTTCGCCTGAGCGACGGGGACGACGTGACGAACAACGACCGACCCACCAAGAACGAGCGGCGTCAGCACGCCCGAGAGGTCGCACGGCAGCGCGCCGACGCCGAGAAGCGCCGCAAGCGCCGCAACAAGTGGTTCCTGCAGGGCGGCATCGGTCTGGGCATCCTGGCGATCGCTGCGATCATCGCGATCGTCGCGGTGAACGTGAACAACGCGCCCGTGGTGTCCGCAGCCGGGCCGAAGAACATGGCCACCGGCGCGATCCAGTTCACCGGCCAGGACGGCAAGGTCACCCCGGTGACCACGCCGGCCGTCTCCGCGACGGGCTCGGCCTCGCCGGTCCCGACGGCGAACAGCGACGGCGCCGTGACGGTCACCGAGTACGTGGACTGGGCCTGCCCGGTCTGCAAGCAGTTCGAGGCGGCCTACTCCGACCAGATCCTCGACAAGGTGAAGTCGGGCGACGCGACCCTGGCGATCCAGCCGGTGTCGATCCTCGACCGCAGCTACGCGGGCTCCCGCTACGCCAGCCGTGCCGCGAACGCCGCCATGTGCGTCGCGAACTACGCGCCGGACAAGTTCCTCGACGTGCAGACGCAGTTCTTCGAGAACCAGCCGGCCGAGGGCACCAAGGGCCTGACCAACTCCGAGATCGCGAAGCTCGTCAAGGCGGGCGGCGCGACCGGTTCGGACCTGTCCGAGTGCCTGTCGTCCGAGCAGTTCAAGGGCTGGGTGACGAAGTCGACCCAGGCCGTCACCACGAACGAGGCGCTCGCGGGCACGCAGGGCTTCGGCACGCCGACGATCGTCGTCGACGGCAAGCGCCTGGACGACCTGAGCACCGTTATCACCGCGATCGACGCCGCGGCGAAGTAGCACGCCCCGAACGGCCGACGGCCCTCGTTCCCATCCGGGAGCGGGGGCCGTTCGTCGTGAGTGGGGGGAGGCTAGGACGTCCCGCCGTGCTCCCGGACGAAGGCCGTGAACGCGTCGACGTCGGCGAGGGACGCCGCACCGTCCGCGTTGTACTGCTCGCCGTCGACGATGATCGTCGGCGTGCTCGTGATCCCGTCGAGCGACGAGTTCGGCACCGGGTCGTTCATCGCCCGGTTCGTGGCGTCCGCGACCCACCCGGCGAAGTCCTGCCGGGTGATGCACGGTGTCACGGCCGGGTCCGTCGCTCCGGCCTCGCGCGCGAGGGACGCCAGCTCGTCGTTCGTGAGTCCGCGCGTGCTCTCCGAGGGCTGGTGGTCGTAGAGCGAGCTGTTGAAGGCCAGGAACGCGTCCGGGTCGTGGTCCGCGACGCACGCGGCAGCCGCAGCGGAGCGGGTCGAGTACCGCGATCCGAGCGACACGCGGTCGAGCAGCCCGAGCGGGTGCAGCTCGAGGGTGGCGGTTCCGTCCTCCACCCACTGCCGGATCCGGGGCATCTGGGCCGTCTCGAACTGGTTGCAGTACGGGCACATGTAGTCCGCGTAGATCGTGATCGCGGTCTTCGAGCCGTCCTGCTCGGTCGGCGTCGGGGTCCCGCCGTCGGGCACCGCTCGTGTCTCGACGGGCACGATCCTGCCGCGCACCCCGGTGAGCAGGACACCGTCGCTCGCCGCGTTCCGCGGACCCGGCCCGGCGGGCTGCACGGAGTTCGCGATGACCAGGACGACCACCGCGACCACCGAGAGGCCACCGACGATGATCCCGCTGATGCCGAGTGTGCGGAGGCGACGACGGCGCGACTGCTCCGCCGCCCGTGCCGCTCGCGCACGTTCACGTGCGGCGTCCCGGCGCGCCCTGCTGCTCTCGTGCTCGCTCATCGATCCCGAGCGTAGGGGCAGCGGGGACGGCTCAGAAGCTGGTGAGGACCGCGGGGAACTTGATGATGATCGTGACGATGATGACCAGGTAGTTCGCCAGCGCGAACGCCCAGCTGAAGGGCAGGAGCGACCGCCCGACACGCTGTGCTCCGGCGCCGAAGCGACCCTGGGCCGTGTTCCAGATCGTGAACACCCAGAACATCGGGATCGTCATCGACCAGACGAGCATGCACCACGGGCACAGCGCGCCGATGACGAAGACGGTCTGCGTGAACAGCCAGGTCACGAACACCCACGCCAGGAAGACCCCGGCGTTGAAGACGATCCAGAACCAGCGCGAACCGTTCCGGAACCCGGCGAGCAGCAGCACGGCGACCGCGATCGGGGCGACGAACCCCATGACGCCGAGCAGCGGGTTCGGGAACCCGAACAGGTGCCCCTGCCAGCTGGCCATCACGTCGGAGCAGTTGATGAACGGGTTCACGTCACAGCTCAGGACGGCCTTCGGGTTCTCGTACTTCGTGAACTCGTCGAGGACGAGCCGGAACGAGCCGAACAGGCCGACGATCCCGGTGACGAGCAGGAAGACCGCCATCGCGATCGGACGACGGGGGGCAGGTGCAGACGCGGTCACGCGGTCATCATCGCATGCGGGTTCCGGTGCTTTCCGGGTGCGGCATGCGATAATGCCTGGAGGTCGTGCGGCCAACCGCACACCGAAGAGAGCTTTCCGAGTGACGCCCCACCGGGCCGAACCCGGACGATCCGGTGCGGTGAGAGCGCACTGTGGTCGGGCAGCGTCACTCCGATGCCGAGCCGGAACGGGCCGGGTGCCCGGACCGGAACGGGCGCGGACGCAACGAGAAGTTGACGCGGACCGATCACGAGACAGCGAGCGCGGGGGCGTCGACGCCGCCCGCCACGACACAGAATTCCCGCCACCCGAAAGGGTGCGAGTGGGGCCGAGGAGTGCACCAGTCCATGGTGGAGCAGAACAACGACAACACGACCAACGACGAGAACGCGCCGAAGCGCCGGAGCCGCCTGTTCGGCGGTCGCCGCGCCCGGTCGTCCGGCCAGGAGGCTGGGCCCACGCGAGCCGGTTCCGACGCGTCGCGAAGCGACGTGGCGGCCGAGCTCGTGGGGAGGGGCGCCGAGCAGGCACCCCACGCCGACGAGACCCTCGCGCTGACGGGCGGCGCTGACGCCCGTCCCGCGGCCAGCGTCGCGTCGGCCGGTTCGCCGGACTCTCCCGGTTCGCCGGACTCGCCCGACTCCCCGGCATCGCCGGCGTCGCCCGTCGAGCCGACCGACACCGGGGCGGTCTCCGTCGCGGTCGAGGCGGTCGCCGACAGCGGTGCCGAGCCGCACGACGTGAGCACGCTGACCGGCGACCTGCCGGTCGTGACGGGCGACCGGTCGGCCACCGCGACCGACGGGGCGGACGCGGACCGCGCCTCCCGTCCGGCCGACACCGCACCGACGGCCGAGGCGAGCGACGACGCCGCACCCGCCGACGAGCCGTTCGTGCCGAAGGCCACGAGCACGCTCAGCCTGATCTTCCACGCGCCGGTGCTGCCGGAGCTGCCGCAGCGCGCGCCCCGGTTCGAGCGTGATCGCGACCGCGACCGCGATCGTGACCGCGACGAGGACGACCGCTACGACCGCGAGGACCGCTTCGATCGCGATCGCGACCGTGACGACCGCGACGACCAGGGCGGCTCGCGCCGTCGTTCGCGTCGCCGTGGTTCGAGCGCCGACCGCGAGGCCCGCGAGCCGCGCGACCACCAGGAGCCGCGCCGCCGCGAGCCGGAGCTCATCACCGAGCCGCAGCGCATCAAGGGCTCGACCCGGCTCGAGGCGAAGAAGCAGCGTCGTCGTGACGGCCGCGATGCCGGACGCCGCCGTCAGGTGGTCAGCGAGGACGAGTTCCTCGCCCGCCGCGAGAGCGTCGACCGCCAGATGATCGTCCGCTCCAGCTCGTCGACGATCGAGATCGGCGTGCTCGAGGACGGCATCCTCGCCGAGCACTACATCACCAAGTCCGAGAACGTGTCGCTCATCGGCAACGTCTACCTCGGCAAGGTGCAGAACGTCCTGCCCTCGATGGAGGCGGCGTTCGTCGACATCGGTCGCGGTCGCAACGCCGTGCTCTACGCCGGTGAGGTCGACTGGAACTCCGTCGAGACCGGCAACCACGGTCGCCGCATCGAAGCAGCGCTCAAGCCGGGCGACAAGGTCCTCGTGCAGGTCACGAAGGACCCGGTCGGCCACAAGGGTGCCCGCCTCACCAGCCAGATCTCGCTGCCGGGTCGCTACCTGGTCTACGTGCCGAACGGCTCGATGAACGGGATCTCGCGCAAGCTGCCGGACACCGAGCGTGCCCGACTGAAGAAGATCCTCAAGGAGGTCCTGCCGGAGCACGCGGGCGTCATCGTGCGCACCGCTGCCGAGGGTGCGACCGAGGAGCAGCTCACCCGCGACGTGCAGCGCCTGACCAGCCAGTGGGAGGCCATCCAGAAGAAGGTCGCCGGTGGCCACGCCCCGGTCATGCTGCACTCCGAGCCCGACCTGCTCATCAAGATCGTCCGCGACGTCTTCAACGAGGACTTCACGAAGCTGATCATCGACGGCGAGGCCGCCGGTGGCACCATCGACGAGTACCTGTCGGCCGTCGCCCCGGACCTCAAGGACCGCGTCGTCCGGTACGAGGGCCCCGACTCCTTCGAGGAGTTCCGCCTCAACGAGCAGATCGACAAGGCGCTCGACCGCAAGGTCTGGCTGCCCTCCGGTGGTTCGCTCGTCATCGACCGCACCGAGGCCATGACGGTCGTCGACGTCAACACCGGCAAGTTCGTCGGTTCCGGGGGCAACCTCGAAGAGACGGTCACGAAGAACAACCTCGAGGCCGCCGAGGAGCTCGTCCGCCAGCTCCGCCTGCGCGACATCGGCGGCATCATCGTCGTCGACTTCATCGACATGGTGCTCGAGGAGAACCGCGACCTCGTGCTCCGCCGCCTGGTCGAGTGCCTGAGCCGCGACCGCACGAAGCACCAGGTCGCCGAGATCACCTCGCTCGGCCTCGTGCAGATGACCCGCAAGAAGATCGGTGTCGGCCTGCGCGAGTCGCTCGACGAGGTCAACGCCAAGGTCAACGACAACAACGCCGACCCGGGCCCGAGCAAGGGGCGTCGCAAGGGTCGTGGCGGGAACGGCAACGAGAACGGCCGGTCCGACAACGGCAACGGCAACGGCAACGGTGGCAAGGGGAACTCCGGTTCCTCGGGGCAGTCGAACGGTGCCTCCGGCCAGGCGCACCAGATCACCGACGACGTGAAGAACGCGCTGTCGCGGATCGCGGCCTCGACCCTCTCGCACGACGAACAAGAGGCCGCAGCCGCTGCCGTGACCGCGACGGAGGCCACGGCACCGTCGTCGGCCGACGCGTCGACCGGCCCGGACAGCACGGGTGGCGAGCAGCCGACCGGTTCGAAGCGTCGTCGCCGTGGTCGTGGCGGCCGCGGGGCAGAGCAGCAGAGCGGAGAGCAGCAGAGCGGCGACCAGCAGGCCGCTGCCGACGCTCGGGCCACCGATGCACCGCAGGCACCCGCTGCCGAGCAGTCGGACGCGCCGGGGTCGTCGGTCACCGCTGAGCCCGCCGTGATCGTCGAGCCCGAGGCGCGCGCGCCGAAGGTGGTTGCTCCGGCCGCCACCGAGCCCGCGGCCGCACCGAAGGCGAAGGCCCCGGCCCGCCGTCGCGTGAGCTCGAGCGCCACCGTGACGCCGACCGACAACACCGTGGCGATCCTGGACATCCCGATCGCCGCGGCCCCCAAGCGCGAGCCCCGCGCGGTCGCCCCGGATGCCGAGTCCCTGCTCGACTCGGTGCTCCAGGCGCTCCCGGAGCCGAAGCAGCCCGGACAGGGGCGCTCGCGCTCCCGCCGGGTCTCGTCGCCGAGCATCAGCGCTCCCGCCACGCCGACGGAGGAGTCGACCGACGACGCCGACGGCTCCGACGGCGCAGTGATCCTGGGGAACTGACGTGACGAACCCGGGCGACCCGCAGCAGCAGCGTGGGTACTACGGTGCGGGCTGGTCCCAGCCCGCACCGCCCGGCCCGGGTGCCCAGCCCGGCGGCCCGGTGCCGCCGCAGCAGGGCGGTGTGCCGCAGTACGGGCGTCAGCCCGGTGCCGGTGCGCAGTACGCTCCGCCGCGGCCGCCCCGTGCCCCGGCCGACCCGCGCCGGGCCTTCGCGCCCGGCGCCTCGGTGACGAACACGGCCGGTGCGCTCATCGCCGTGGTGGCCCTGGTGCTCGTCGAGTTCGTGTCCGGGCTCTTCGGGCTGCTCGGCGCCTCGCTCGTGGTGAGTCCGTTCCGGCACTACGGTGCCGGCACGAGCCTGCTCGGCAGCTTCACGACCGGGGTCTTCGTGGCACCGTTCCCGTACTACGTCGGCGCGTTCCTGGCCCTGGCGTTCCTGACGCCGATCGACCGCCGCAGCCCACTGCCGAGGCTCCTGCTCCGCGTGGTCCTCGCCGGCGCCGCGGGCACGGTGGCCCTGATGCTCGTCGGGGTCTTCACCGGCTCGTTCGGAGCGGCCACCGCCGGCGGTTCCCAGCTCGTCATCGACGTGCTCACGCGACCGCTGCAGAACGGTCTGCCGTTCACCGTGATGCTCCTGGCGACCGCCACGGCCGCCTGGCTCTGGCTCGGTCGGCCGCGCCGCGGACGAGGCACGCCGACGACTCCGGGGATGCCGGGCACCGTCCGACCCGCCGACGCGGTCCCGCCGTCGACGATCCAGCCGCAGGCACCGCAGCAGCAGCCGGCACCGTACGGGCAGGGGCGCGTGCAGCCCGACCCCCACGGTCAGTACGGCGGGCAGTACGGCGCCGGGCCGCGCCCAGACCAGCAGCAGCCCCCGGCGAACCCCTGGGGCGGTCCAGCGCCCCGCTGAGCCCGTTCGCGGCCCCTCGCACGGAGCGACGCCCCGCCGCGACACCGCCGCCCCTTCGAGCCGTGCGAGGTTCCGTGCTCGGTGCGCCGGTCTCCGCGTCGCACCGAACCCGGAACCTCGCACCGTTCGCGCGGCCCTGCGAGCCGGCGGCGCACCGTGTGCGGCGCCGGGGCGGGGCGGACCAGCGCCGCGCCTCCCGGCCGTCCGGACGCGCGGTCAGATGCCGCGCTTGTCCCGCTGCGCCACGCGCAGCCCACTCCGGATCAACCGCAGCACGAGCTCGCGACCGGTCACGGCCGAGGCACCAGCGGCCACCAGTTCGTCGTACCGCGAGAGCGGGACGTCGTAGTGGTCGTGGTCGAACGCACGGCGCGGCACACCGGCCCGCGCAGCGAACGCGTGGAGTTCCGCGTAGGATTCATCACTGACGAGGTGCGACCACAGTGTGTCGTGGGCGGGCCACGTCGGTGGGTCGATCAACACGGTCACCGTGCAATCGTACGGGTGTCGCCGTTTGACCGGACCCAGGGTGATCGAGTATTCTCGGTCCCTGGTGTCAGCGGGCCGTTCTGCCTGCGTCGCCGATCGGGCCCGGCCTTCCGGGAGCCGCTCGTGCAGAAGTGGGCACCCGAGACTTCCCTCAAGCAGAGTTACGTAAGGATTTCCACGTGGTTTACGCAGTAGTGCGCGCCGGCGGCCGTCAGGAGAAGGTCGAGGTCGGCACCATCCTGACCATCGACCGTGCCAAGGCGGACGACAAGGGCAACATCGACCTCGCCCCCGTGCTCCTCGTGGACGGTGACAAGATCACGTCGGCGGCTTCCGAGCTCGCGAACGTGACCGTCACCGCCGAGGTGCTCGACGACCTCCGTGGTCCCAAGGTCATCATCCAGAAGTTCAAGAACAAGACCGGGTACAAGAAGCGCCAGGGTTTCCGCGCTGAGCTGACCCGCGTCAAGATCACCAAGATCGCGTAAGGGAGTCAACTCATGGCACACAAGAAGGGTGCGAGTTCCACTCGCAACGGTCGTGACTCGAACGCACAGCGCCTCGGCGTGAAGCGCTTCGGTGGCGAGGTCGTCAACGCCGGCGAGATCATCGTCCGCCAGCGCGGCACGCACTTCCACCCGGGCGCCAACGTCGGCCGCGGTGGCGACGACACGCTGTTCGCCCTCTCGTCCGGTTCGGTCGAGTTCGGCACCAAGGGTGGCCGCAAGGTCATCAACATCGTCAACGCGTAGTCGTTCGAACGACTGCAGCTGGAGGGGCGGGCCGAGTGCCCGCCCCTCCTTCGCTTTTCCCGCCGACGATCCCGTCGGCACAACGAAACACCTGGAGTGGACCCATGGCGACCTTCGTCGACCGCGTGACCCTGCACCTCAGCGCGGGGCACGGCGGCAACGGCTGCGTGTCGGTCCGCCGTGAGAAGTTCAAGCCCCTCGCCGGGCCCGACGGCGGCAACGGCGGTGACGGCGGCGACATCGTGCTCGTGGCCGACCCGCAGGTGACGACGCTGCTCGGCTACCACCGTTCCCCGCACCGCTCGTCGAAGAACGGGCAGCCCGGCATGGGTGACCACCGCAGCGGTGTGAGCGGCGAGGTCCTCGAACTCCCGATGCCCGTCGGCACCGTGGTGTACGACGAGTCCGGCGAGGTCATCGCCGACCTCACCGAGCCCGGCATGCGCGTCGTCGTGGCCCCCGGTGGACAGGGCGGCCTCGGCAACGCGGCGCTCTCCACCACGAAGCGCAAGGCCCCCGGCTTCGCGCTGCTCGGCACCGAAGGCTGGGCGGGGGACATCAGTCTCGAGCTGAAGACCATCGCCGACGTGGCCCTCGTCGGGTTCCCGAGCGCCGGCAAGTCCTCGCTGATCGCGGCCGTCTCCGCCGCCAAGCCGAAGATCGCGGACTACCCGTTCACGACCCTCACGCCGAACCTCGGCGTCGTCGAGTCCGGTGACACCCGCTTCACCGTCGCCGACGTCCCCGGCCTGATCGAGGGCGCGTCCGAGGGCAAGGGCCTGGGGCTCGAGTTCCTGCGCCACGTCGAGCGGTGCGAGGCGCTGCTCCACGTCATCGACTGCGCCACGCTCGACCCGGGCCGCGACCCGATCAGCGACCTCGACGTCATCCTCGGCGAGCTCGAGCGTTACCCGGTCCCCGAGGGCCAGGTGCCGCTGCTCGAGCGCCCGCAGCTCATCGCCCTGAACAAGATCGACGTGCCCGAGGCGCAGGAGCTCGCCGAGTTCGTCACCGCCGAGCTCGAGGGCCGCGGCTACCGCGTCTTCCCGATCTCCACGGCGTCCCGCAAGGGGCTCCGCGAACTGACGTTCGCCCTTGCCGACATCGTCGAGCAGGCCCGCGCCGCCCGTGCTGCCGAGCCCGTGCCGGAGCGCATCGTGCTCCGCCCCCGCTCGGTGAACGAGAAGCCGTTCACCGTGCGCGCCGAGGGCGGCGAGGAGCACCGCTTCTACCGCGTCCGCGGCGCCAAGCCGGAGCGCTGGGTCCAGCAGACCGACTTCACCAACGAAGAGGCGATCGGCTACCTGGCCGACCGGCTCGCGAAGCTCGGTGTCGAGGACGGCCTGTTCAAGGCCGGAGCCGTCGCCGGCTCGACCGTCGTCATCGGTGGCGACGGCGGCATGGTGTTCGACTGGGAGCCCACGCTCACGTCGACCGCGGAGCTCATCACGAGCGCCCGTGGGACCGACGCCCGCATCGGTGCGACGGCGCGTCCGACCCGCAACGAGCGGCGCGAGGAGTACTTCGAGCGGATGGACGCCAAGGCAGCCGCCCGTGCGGAGCTCGAGCAGGAGCGCGTCTCCGGGCTCTGGGTGGACGACGACGTGGTGACCAGCGACCAGCTCGGCACCGGTGACCAGTTCGATGCCGACCGGGTCGAGACCAGCGACCAGAAGGACTGACCGCGGCATGACCGACACGACCGCCCGCACCGACCTCGGCCCCGTCACACGGCGCGAGGACATCCCGCGTGCGCGGCGGATCGTCGTCAAGGTCGGCTCGTCCTCGGTCAGCGGTGACGCCGCCGGCCAGATCGGCCCCCTGGTGGACGCGCTGGCTGCCGCCTACGGCCGGGGGACCGAGGTCGTGCTCGTGTCGTCCGGTGCGATCGCGACCGGGTTCCCGTTCCTCGGGCTCGAGGGCCGACCGGACGACCTCGCCACCCAGCAGGCTGCGGCGGCCACCGGGCAGAACGTCCTGATGTTCCGGTACCAGAAGGAACTCGACCGGCACGGTGTCGTCGCGGCGCAGATCCTGCTCACCGCCGGAGACCTGCAGAACCCCACGCACCGGGTGAACGCCCAGCGTGCCATCGACCGGCTGCTCGCCCTGCGCGTGCTGCCGATCGTGAACGAGAACGACACCGTCGCCACGCACGAGATCCGCTTCGGCGACAACGACCGGCTCGCGGCCCTGGTGGCCCGACTGCTCGGTGCCGACGCCCTCGTGCTGCTCTCCGACGTCGAGGCGCTCTACACGGCACCCCCGGAGCAGCCCGGCGCGACCCGCATCGACGAGGTGCCGTTCGGCGACGAGCTCGCCGGGGTCACCTTCGGCTCGATCGGTACCGCCGGCGTCGGCACCGGGGGAGCGGGGACCAAGGTCGCCGCCGCGCGGCTCGCGGCCGAGGCGGGCACCGCGGTGCTCGTGACCGACACGGCGCTGGTCGACCGCGCGCTGGCCGGCGAACACCTCGGTACCTGGTTCCACGCCGCGCCGCGTCCCTGACGCAGCCCGCACCGCGCCGCGCCGGTCACCGCGAGCGGTCACGACTCGCCGTCGGGACGGCGCCGACTGGTCGGAGACCGTCGGTGTGGGCGTCGCGGAGCGACGGTCTGTGACCGCTCGCGTGGCGCGGGACGACGTGTCGTGACCGGCCGGCGGGGTGGACGCGACCGCCTGGAGGCCCGGTGCGGGTGCGCGAGACCGGTGCCGGGCCTCCAGGCGGTCACGACTCCCCGTCGGGACGCGGTCGTGTGGTCGGGAACCGTCGGTACGGTCGCCGCGGCGCGACGATCTGCGACCGCTCAGCAGGCGGGTGACGACGTGTCGTGCCCGCTCGGTGGGGCGGACCGGGCCTGGAGGCACGGCGAGCGTCCGCAACGCCCGTCACGAACCGAGGGGCGGACCTACAATCGGTCCATGTCGTCGATCGCGCCCGCCCCGACCCTCACCGACAAGCTCGTGGCGGCACGGGCCGCCTCGTCGGCGCTCGCGACCGCGACCACCGCCGTCAAGGACGCGGCCCTCGGTGCGATCGCCTCGGCGGTGCGTGCCGCGACCGACGAGATCGTCGCCGCGAACCACGACGACCTCGTCGCCGGCGAGGACGGCGGACTCTCGTCCGGGCTGCTCGACCGGTTGCGACTCGACCCCGTCCGGATCGAGGCCCTCGCCGCCGCGGTCGAGCACGTCGTCGGGCTGACCGACCCCGTGGGGGAGCACGTGCGCGGGTCGCAGCTGCCGAACGGACTCCAGCTCACCCAGGTGCGCGTGCCGTTCGGTGTCGTCGGGGCCATCTACGAGGCACGCCCGAACGTCACCGTCGACATCGCCTCGCTCGCGCTCAAGTCGGGCAACGCCGTCGTGCTCCGTGGCGGGTCGGCGGCCCAGCACACGAACGCCGTGCTCGTCGCCCGGATCCAGGACGCGGTCGAGTCGGTCGGGCTGCCCCGCGACCTGGTGCAGACCATCGACGAGTTCGGCCGCGCCGGTGCCACCGAGCTCATGCGAGCACGGGGCCTGGTCGACGTGCTGATCCCGCGGGGGAGCGCCGCGCTCATCCAGACCGTCGTCACCGAGTCGCAGGTGCCGGTCATCGAGACCGGTGCGGGCGTCGTGCACGTGTTCCTCGACGCGTCCGCACCCGAGCAGCGTGCGGTCGACATCGTCCTGAACAGCAAGGTGCAGCGGCCGAGCGTGTGCAACGCCCTCGAGACCCTCCTGGTGCACGAGGCCGCGGCCGAACGGCTCCTGCCGGTGCTGGCCGACCGGCTGCGGGCGTCGGGCGTCACGCTGCGCGGCGATGACGCCGCGCGGGCGATCGTGCCCGGGGTGCTCCGCGCCACCGACGACGACTGGGCGACCGAGTCGATGGACCTCGACCTGTCGATCCGTGTCGTGCCCGACGTCGACGCGGCGATGGCGCACATCGCCCGGTGGTCGACGCACCACACGGAGTCGATCGTCACGAACGACGTCGACACCGCCGAACGGTTCCTGGCGACCGTCGACTCGGCCGTCGTGATGGTGAACGCCTCGACCCGGTTCACCGACGGCGGCGAGTTCGGTTTCGGTGCTGAGGTCGGCATCTCGACGCAGAAGCTGCACGCGCGCGGTCCGATGGGCCTGCCGGAGCTCACGAGCACGAAGTGGATCGTGCGCGGGTCCGGGCAGATCCGCGGCTAGACTGAACGGCGTCTTTCCCCGACCGAACGGAGCACGAACGATGACCCTCCTCGCAGAAGCTGCTGAGCACGCCTCCGGGGCGCCCGCGTTCGTGTTCCCCATGGTCGGCGCCCTCTTCTTCATCTTCCTCGGCTTCGTGACCTGGAGCTTCCGCGACGTGGCCTACCGTCACTCCCAGAAGTTCGAGGCCACCCGCCACCACGAGACGGGTGTCGACGAGTTCGGTCACACCAAGATCTGACCGACCACTCGATGCTCGAGACCACCGGACGGCCACGCATCGGCGTGATGGGTGGCACGTTCGACCCCATCCACCACGGGCACCTGGTCGCGGCGTCCGAGGTGGCGCGGGCGTTCGACCTCGACGAGGTCGTCTTCGTCCCCACCGGACAGCCGTACATGAAGTCCGACGTCACCGACGCCGAGCACCGGTACCTGATGACCGTGATCGCCACCGCGTCGAACCCGATGTTCACCGTCAGCCGCGTGGACATCGACCGCCCGGGGCCGACGTACACCGTCGACACCCTGCGGGACCTGCACGAACAGCGACCGGATGCCCAGCTCGTCTTCATCTCGGGCGCAGACGCCGTTCAGCAGATCGTCGACTGGAAAGACCATGATGGTCTCTGGGACCTCGCGCACTTCGTGGCCGTGACGCGTCCGGGACACGCCTTGAGCCTCACCGGATTGCCCGAGCGGGACGTAAGCTTGCTCGAAGTCCCTGCACTGGCCATATCCTCGACGGATTGCCGTGACCGGGTTCGACGGGGGTTCCCCGTCTGGTACTTGGTTCCCGACGGTGTCGTCCAGTACATCTCCAAGCACCATCTGTATCGGAGCGTTGCATGAGTTCGTCCGACGCGCAGCCGCCCCTGTCGCGGCGCCAGGCGCGCGAGCGGGAGCGTGCCGCCGCGGCCGGTTCGCAGCCCGCGACGCCGCCCCCGACCGTCGCCGCACCCGCCGCCGAGACCGCCGAGTCCCGTCGCCGCCCCGGGTCGCACGTCGCCCCGGCCCCCGGTGGCCCCGCCCAGTCGTCCGCGCCGGCATCGGCGCAGACCGACCCCGGCTCCGCCCCGTCCGTCCCGGTGTCGGCGCCCGCCGCCGGTGTGCCACCGTTCCCGCCGGCCTCCGCGACCGAGATCGTCCCCGGCAGCGGTGGGCTCACCCGTCGGCAGATCCGGCAGCTCCGTGCTGCCGAGCGCCAGGCGGTCCTGCCGGTCCCGCTGCAGAACCCCACGCCCCAGTCGTCCGACCGCACCGTCGAGGACGTCCTCGGGTCGGTGGACGCGATCGACCCCTCCGCCGCGCCGCAGAGCGCTCCGGACGCCGAGGCCGCGCACGACGAGCAGCCCGCTGCCCCGACGGTCCTCGACCAGGCCGCGGTCGCCCAGGCCACCGAGGCCGACGGGTCCCCGGACGCGCTCGAGCCCCTCGACGAGGCCGCCGCGCACGCCGAGGAGCCCCGCCGTCACCGGTCGACGTGGTCACCGCCCGCCGACGTCACCGAGGCCGACGCGTCCGCGACCGACGTCCCCGAGTCCGGCGCGCCGGAGACCGACGTCCCTGAGTCGGATGCGCCGGTGAACGACGCCCCTGCGGAGGAGACGACCGACGTCGCACCGGCGGACGAGTCGTCCGAGGACGCTCCGGCCCGGTCTGCCGACGACGCTCCCGCTCCCGCTGCCGGGTCGCAGGCCGCCGTCACGCCGGTGCCGATCCCGACGAACGCCGCCGCAGCGACCCCCGCGGTGTTCCCGCTCTCGCTCGACGCCGAGGACGACGACACCAACGAGGTGCCGCTGCCGGAGCCCGCGACCGAGGCCCCGAAGGTCCCCGCCGCGTTCCAGCGTCCGGCCGAGCCGAAGCCGGTGACCACGGCTTTCGCGCCCCCCGCCGGCCACTGGTCGCAGCAGGCGCACGACTCGAACGACTCCGAGGTGCACGACGCCGAGACCGGCACCCGTCGCGTCGCGGTGACGAACACGAACGCGATCATCCTGCCGAACTCGGCGCTGGCCGACCCCACCGGTGCCCTCAACGCGACGGGCGAGGTGATCCTGACCGGGTCGATCGACCTGCCGGCGTCGCTGTCGTCGACGGGGTCGCACCGGCCGATCGACGGCGCCGAGGTCGACCGCCTGCTCGAGCAGCAGGACGAGCAGCCCGAGACCGACGCCAGCCCGGTGCGGGCCAGCCGCGCGGTGTCCAGCCACACCTCGACCCGTCAGGTCGTGCTCGCCGCCGCCAAGCCGAAGGAGTCGCGCACGCCGCTGATCCTCGGTGTGACGGTCGGCGCGGTCGGGCTGGCCGCGGCCGGCGTCATCATCACCGCACTGCTCACCACCCACGCGTTCGGCGGCTGACCGCTGCCGTCCTCGACGTCCGTTCTCCACCACCCCGCCGACCCTGGCCTGGCCGCTGTCGGCGGGGTGGCTTATGATCGTGACCCATCAAGCGAACCGGCTGTCCGTCGGTTCGACGACCGGAAGGAATCCGTGACCGCCTCCACTCGCGCACTGGAACTCGTGCAGGCCGCAGCACTCGCGGCCGACGCCAAGCAGGCCGAGGACCTCGTCGCTCTCGACGTGACCGGGCCGTTGCAGCTCACGGACGTGTTCCTGCTCGCAACCGGTCGGAACGAGCGCAACGTGCAGTCCATCGCCGATGCCGTCGAGGAACGCCTCCTCGAGCTCGGTGCCAAGACGCTCCGCCGCGAAGGCCGTACCGAGGGCCGCTGGGTCCTCATCGACTTCGGTGAGATCATCGTGCACGTCTTCCACGACGAAGACCGCCAGTACTACTCGCTCGAGCGTCTCTGGGCCGACTGCCCGACGATCCCGCTCGAGCTCCCGGTGGACCACACCGCCTGATCAGCGACGCGCCCGGGTGACGGCTTCGATTTCGTTGCCCGGCGTTCGCATGGTGTACGCTTCTATGGTGCCTCCGGGGAACCGGTTGGTACGGAAGCAGCACGATCTGGGTCTGTGGCGCAGCTGGTAGCGCACCTGCATGGCATGCAGGGGGTCAGGGGTTCGAGTCCCCTCAGATCCACCCTCAACCCCGTCGTTCCTCGGAACGGCGGGGTTTTTCGTGCGCCCGGCGGGACTCGGTGGCCCGATACGCTGAGCGCATGAGCAACGACGCGCCGCTGTCCGGGTCCCCGCTGACGATCGCCTCCGCCGGGTACACGGCCGACATCGCCACCGTCGGAGCGACACTGCGGACCCTGCGGCACGAGGGCCGAGACCTGGTCGTCCCGTTCGACGCCGACGAGGTCCGCCCGGTCTTCCGCGGTGCCGTCCTGGCCCCGTGGCCGAACCGGATCGTCGACGGCGAGTACTCCTTCGGCGGCGTCGACCACGAGCTGGCCCTCACCGAGCCCGCACGGCACCACGCTCTGCACGGACTCGTTGCGTGGACGGACTTCTGCGTGCAGGAGCAGGCGGACGACCACGTGGTGCTCGCCACGACCGTCCAGGCGCAGCAGGGCTACCCGTACCGCGTCGAGGTCACCGTGGAGTACCGGCTCGACGCCGAGGGGCTGCACACGACGATCACCGGGACGAACACCGGGGCCGAGGACGCACCGTGGGGGACCGGCCCGCACCCGTACCTCGTCGCGGGTACCGGCGCCGTCGACGACTGGACCCTCACCCTCCCCGCCGCCCAGGTGCTCGAGGTGACGCCGGACCGGCTCATCCCGACCGACCTGGTTCCCGTGCACGACGAGTTCGACCTGCGCACGCCCACCCTGATCGGCGACCGGTTCATCGACCACGCCTTCACCGGCTTCGACCGCGACGCCGCCGGCCTCGCCACCATCGCGGTCACGGCGGCGGACGGTCACGGGGTCCGTGCGACCTTCGGGCCGGAGTGCGGCTGGGCGCAGGTGCACACCGCCGACCACGTCGTCCCCGAGTACCACCGCGCCGGTCTCGCCGTCGAGCCGATGACGTGCGCCCCGGACGCCTTCAACGACGGCGAGGACCGCGGCCTCGTGGTGCTCGTGCCCGGTGCCTCGCACGCCGCCGCATGGACGATCGCCGCGATCTGAGCACCCCCGGCCCCGGCGTCCGCGTCGAGGTCCGCCGACTCGACCCGGTCCCCGACCTCGCGGCCCTGGCGGCGCAGGTCGCCGGGGACCTGGTGTGGCTCGACTCCGGCCTGCCGGACGGTGCTCCCGCCACGGCTCGGCCCCGGGCACGCTTCTCCGTGCTGGCGTGGACGGACGGGCCGTTCGCCGCCCGGTTCCGGCACCAGGACCGTCGAGCGCACCTGACGGTCGCCGCGCCCGCCGAGGGGTGGTTCGGGCCTGCCCGGTCCGAGGAGCGTCCGGCCTTCGCGGTGCTGGCGGACCTGCTCCGACGCACGCCCCGCCTGCCCGAGCCGGTCGTCGGGTGCGGGTTCGCGCTGGGCTGGGTCGGGTTCCTCGGCTACGAGCTCGGCCGTGAGTCCGGCGGCCCGGACCGCACCGCCGACGGGCACGCCGACGCCGACCTGCGGTTCGTCGACCGAGCCGTCGTCGTCGACCACACCGGTGGCGCCTGGGCGCTCGCGCTCGTCGCCGACGCGGAACCGGCGGCCAGTGCGCGGAACCGCGCGTGGCTCGAGGAGCTCACCACCCCCACGACGTCGGCCGGCGTCGTGGACGCGGCCACGGGCCTCCCGGCCGGGGTGTCCACGGCGACCGGACGCGTCACGCGCGCCGCCTACGAGCGGGCGGTCGACGCGTGCCGCGCGGAGATCCGCGAGGGGAACGCGTTCCAGGTCTGCCTCACCACCGCCTTCGCGGTCGGACTGGAGGCCCGTGGCGGCCCCGGTACGGACCCGCACCTGGGCGAGTACCTGCGGATGCGGGCATCAGACCCGGTGCCGTTCGGCGCGTTCCTGCGGCTCGGCCCGCTGCGCGTGGCGAGCCGGTCACCGGAGCGGTTCCTGCGGATCGACGCGGCCGGAGCGGTGCTCGCGGAGCCGATCAAGGGCACTCGGCGGCGGCTCGCCGACGCGGTGGCGGACGCGGCCGCGCGGGACGACCTGGCGGCGAGCCCGAAGGACCGCGCCGAGAACGTGATGATCGTCGACCTGCTGCGGAACGACCTGCTGCGGACCGCGGTGCCCGGGTCGGTGCACGTCGAGCGGCTGTGTGCCGTCGAGACGTACGCCAGCGTGCACCAGCTGGTCTCGACGATCGGGGCGGTGCTGCCGCCGGGGACGTCGCGGGCCGACGTGGTGCACGCGGCGTTCCCGCCGGGGTCGATGACCGGGGCGCCGAAGAGCAGTGCCACGGCGATCGCGGACCGGCTCGAGGGAGCGCCGCGCGGGGTGTACTCGGGCGCGATCGGGTACTTCTCGACGAGCGGGGCGGTCGACCTGTCGGTGGCGATCCGTAGCCTCGTGACCGTGCTCGACGAGTCGGGGGCGGTGCGTTCCCGGACCCTCGGAGCCGGGGGAGCGGTGACCTGGTCGTCGGTCCCCGCGGACGAAGCGGACGAGGTCGAGACCAAGACGCGGTCGGTGCTCGGCGGGGTCGGGGCGGTCGCTGGCTGGTGAGCTGATGCCCTGATCCGAACACGTGTTCGACCAGGACTGTCCACGGATGTCGGACGCGATTGACATCATCGAACACATGTTCGAATATGAGGGCATGCAGACGGCGGCGGCACTCCGGTCGCCCACCCCGGACCGGGGCGGGCGGAGCGGTGCTGCACGCGGCGGCAGCGGTGCGGGCGGTGGCGGTGCGCGCCGTGGGCCGGACCACCTGAGCGATGCCCGGGCCGCGCTCGACCGCATCACGTCCCTGCGGTCCCGGGTGGCCGACATGGAGTCCACCCGGGTCGACACCGCCGGGCTCCCCACCGCCTCGGCGCTCGAACCCCTGCTGCCCGGCGGCGCGATCCGGGTCGGTGGCACCTACGCCGTCCCCGAGTCGGTGCTGCTCGCGATCACCATGCTGCAGGCGGCGTCGGCGGCCGGGGCGTGGTGTGCGGTCGTCGGGGTGCCGTCCTTCGGGATCGAAGCCGCCGCCGCCGCGGGGATCGACCTCGAACGGCTCGTGCTCGTCCCCGATCCGGGCGACCAGTGGCTCGCCGTGACGGCGGCGATGGCCGACGTCGCCCAGATCGTCCTCACCCGACCGCTCGGCCGGGTCGTGCCGGGCGACGTGGCACGGCTGTCGGCCCGCCTGCGACAGCGCGGTGGCGCACTCGTCGCGCTCGGCTCCTGGCCCGGGGCGGACGTCACGCTGCGGGTCACGTCCTCGACGTGGAGCGGCATCGGTCAGGGCCACGGCCACCTGACGGAGCGCCGGGCCACCGTGACCGCGACCGGGCGTGCCGGCGCGGTGCGTCCGGCGACCGCCGAGCTGCTCCTGCCCGCGGCCGACGGTGCGGTCCGGGCCGCCACAGCGGTGCCGACGGTGGGCTCCGGGGACACCCGCGTCCTGCGGCCCGTGGCGGTGGCGTCGTGATCGCCTCCGGGCGCGTCCGGACCGACGCGATCACGCGTGGGGCGGCACTGCCCGAACCACCCCCGACCCGGACGATCGTGCTCTGGTGCCCGGACTGGCCGGTCATCGCGGCGGCTCGGGCCGGTGGGACCCCGCCGGAACAGCCCCTCGCCCTGACCGCGAAGGGGCTCGTGTTCGCGAGCTCCGCGTCCGCGCGTGAGCAGGGTGTCGTGCGCGGGCTCCGCGTGCGTGAGGCCCAGGCGCGGTGCCCCGAGCTCCTCGTGCAGCCCTACGACGACGCCCTCGATCACCGCGCCTTCGAGCCCGTCATCCGTGCGGTCGAGGCGGCGGTCCCCGGGGTCGAGGTGCTGCGGCCGGGCACCCTCGCGCTCCGCGCCCGCGGGCCGGCCCGGTACTACGGCGGTGAGCGCGCGGCGGCGGCGACCCTTGCCGGCATCGCCGCCGACCACGGCGCCCCCGCGGTGCGGGCCGGGGTGGCCGACACCCCGTTCGCGGCGGATCAGGCCGCCCGGGCCCGTCCGGTGCGTCCCGGTGAACGGGTGCGGCTCGTGCCCGTCGGGGGATCGGCGGACTTCCTCGCGCACCTGCCGCTCGGCGTGCTCGGCGACCCCGACCTCACGACGGTGCTCGACCGGCTCGGCATCACCACGCTCGGCGACTTCGCGGCACTCGGCGACGAGCAGGTGCGGGACCGCTTCGGCGTGGCCGGGGCGTTCCTGCACCGGTTGGCCGGGGGCCGCGACCCCCGCGAGATCGCTGCGCGGGAGATCCCGCCGGAACTCCGGGTCGAGGCGTCGTTCGAGCCCCCGCTGGACCGTGCCGACCAGATCGCGTTCGCGTTCCGGCGTTCCGCCGACGACTTCGCCGAGCGACTCCGGGCCGCGGGGCTCGTGGCGACGACCATCCGTGTGGGGATCGTCGACGAGCGCGACATCCTGCTCGAACGGACCTGGGCGCACCCGCGCTGGTTCGACGCCGCCGACGTGGTCGACCGGGTGCGGTGGCAGCTCGCCGGCGGGGTGGACCCCAGCGGGCTCGAGGCGCCGGTCACCTCGGTCGTGCTCGAGCCGGTCGCCGTCGACGACATGGCGAACCACGAGCGCGGGCTGTGGGGCTCCGGCCCGGACGAGCGCGTGCACCACGGCCTCGCCCGGATCCAGGGCATGGTCGGTCATGACGGTGTGGTGAGTCCGCGCATCGGTGGGGGCCGCACCCTGTCCGAGCGCGTGGTGCTCGTGCCGTGGGGCGACGCGCCCGCCGGGGGTGAGCGTGCCCTGGCGACCGTCCGTGACCGACCGTGGCCCGGCAAGCTGCCCGGCCCGCCACCAGCAACCGTGCTCGAGCGTCCCCGACCGGTCGACGTCGTCGCCGTCGGCGGTGCGAGCGTCGACGTCGACGAGCGCGGCGTGCTGTCCGGCGCACCCGACCGGTTCCGCGCCGAGGGCGACCGGGGCGGCGGGTTCTCCGCCGTGACGGCCTGGGCGGGGCCGTGGCCGCTCGTCGTCCGGTGGTGGGAGTCCGGCGGCCGACGCCTGCACCGGCTGCAGCTCGTCGACGCCGAGGGGCGCGCCTGGTACCTGGTGCTGGCGGACCACCGCTGGTGGGCAGAGGCGATCGCGACGTGACCCCGACCACCACCACCGACAGGAGCGTGGCCTGATGGGCTACAGCAACCCACCCATCCCGTGGTCGCAGTTCGAGCGTGCCCTGTCCGACAAGCGGAGTCCGGGCACGGCCCACGACGGCGACGGCGGCGACAGCCCGGCGTGGTCGCGGAAGCGCGAGCCGTACGTCCCGTCACCGCTCGACACCGACGGTGGACCCGTCGTGCCGTACGCCGAACTGCACGCGCACTCGGCCTTCAGCTTCCTCGACGGCGCCAGTCAGCCCGAGCACCTGTTCGAAGAAGCCGCTCGGCTCCGACTGCACGCCCTCGCGCTCACCGACCACGACGGCTTCTACGGGGCTGCCCGGATGGCCGAGGTCGCCGAGTCGTACCCGCAGGTCGGCACCGTCTTCGGCACCGAGCTGTCCCTGGGACTGACCGAACCGCAGAACGGTGTGCCCGACCCCGAGGGCTCGCACCTGCTCCTGCTCGCCGACGGCCAGGACGGCTACCACCGGCTCGCCGGCGCGGTGACGAGCGCACACCTGGCCGCCGGGTCCGAGAAGGGCAGTCCGCAGTACGACCTCGACGACCTCGCCGCGCGGGCGGACGGGCACTGGCGGGTCCTCACCGGCTGCCGCAAGGGCTCCGTACGGCAGGCCCTCGAGCAGGGTGGCGAGTCCGCCGCCGAGACCGCGCTCCGGGTGCTGCTCGACCGGTTCGGCAGCCGCAACGTCGTCGTGGAGCTGCTCGACCACGGCGACCCGCTCGACAGCGCCCGCAACGACGCCCTGGCCGCCCTCGCCGCGAAGCACGCGCTGCCCCTGGTCGCCACCGGCAACGTGCACTACGCCACCCCCGACCGGTTCCCGGTGGCGACCGCGCTCGCGGCGGTGCGCGCCCGCCGCAGCCTCGACGAGATCGACGGCTGGCTGCCGGCCGCCGACATCGCCCACCTGCGCTCCGGTGCCGAGATGGCCAGACGGTTCGGGCGCTACCCCGGTGTGATCGAGCGGACCGTGGAGCTCGCCGACGAGCTCGGGTTCCGGCTGAAGACCGTGCAGCCCGGGCTGCCCGACCTCGACGTCCCGGACGGACACACCGCGATGTCGTGGCTCCGCGAGCTCACGTGGACGGGTGCCCGGCGGTTCTACCCCGGCAGCGCGGACGGCGTCGACCCCCGCAAGCGGGAGCGCATCGAGCGTGAGCTGTCCGTGATCGAGGAGAAGAACTTCCCGGGGTACTTCCTGATCGTGCGCGACATGGTGCAGTACGCCCGCGGTCGGGGCATCCTCTGCCAGGGGCGGGGCTCGGCGGCGAACTCGGCGGTCTGCTATCTGCTCGAGATCACCGCGGTGGACTCGATCCGGTACGGGCTGCCGTTCGAGCGGTTCCTGTCGGCGATGCGCGACGAGGAACCCGACATCGACGTCGACTTCGACTCGGACCGCCGCGAAGAGGTGATCCAGTACGTGTACGCCAAGTACGGTCGGCACAACGCCGCCCAGGTCGCGAACGTCATCACCTACCGGCCCAAGGGCGCGGTGCGCGACATGGCGAAGGCGCTCGGTCACAGCCCCGGGCAGCAGGACGCCTGGTCGAAGCAGGTCGAGCGGTGGGGGTCGGTGACCGAGAGCCAGGACCACGACATCCCGCCCGCGGTCGTCGGGCTCGCGAGCGACGTCCTCGGGTTCCCGCGGCACCTCGGCATCCACTCCGGCGGCATGGTGCTGACCGACCGTCCGGTGGGTGAGGTCGTGCCGATCGAGCACGCGCGGATGGACGGCCGCACCGTGCTGCAGTGGGACAAGGACGACTGCGCCTACATGGGGCTCGTGAAGTTCGACATGCTCGGGCTCGGCATGCTCGCGGCGCTGCAGTACTCGTTCGACCTGGCTGCAGAGTACTGCGGGGAGCGCTGGGAGATGCACTCCATCCCGAAGGAGGAACAGGGGGTCTACGACCAGCTCTGCCGCGCGGACACGATCGGGGTGTTCCAGGTGGAGTCCCGTGCGCAGATGGGCACCCTGCCCCGACTGCTCCCGCGGCGGTTCTACGACCTGGTGATCGAGGTCGCACTCGTCCGCCCCGGGCCGATCCAGGGCGGCGCGGTGCACCCGTACATCCGCCGGCGCACGGGCGAGGAACCGATCACGTACATGCACCCGGCGCTCGAACCCGTGCTCGAACGCACCCTCGGGGTCCCGCTGTTCCAGGAACAGCTCATGCAGATGGCGATCGCGGTCGGCAACTGCTCCGGTGACGACGCCGACCTGCTGCGACGGGCGATGGGGTCGAAGCGCGGGCACGAGAAGATCGACCGGCTGCGCGACAAGCTCTACACGGGGATGGCGGACAACGGCATCCACGGGGCCGATGCCGACGCGATCTACGCGAAGATCCAGGCGTTCGCGAACTTCGGCTTCGCGGAGAGCCACTCGATCAGCTTCGCCCTCATCGTCTACGCGAGCGCGTGGATGCGGCTGCACTACCCGGGGGCGTTCCTGGCGGCACTGCTCCGGGCGCAGCCGATGGGGTTCTACTCACCGCAGACCCTGGTCGCCGACGCCCGGCGGCACGGCGTCCGCGTGCTGCGACCGGACATCCTGCGGTCCGGGGTCGACGCCACGCTCGAACCGCTGCCGGACGGGGACGCCCCTGCCGGTGCCGACGCGTGCCTGGCCGCCGAGCAGCCACCGGTGCTGCCCTTCGACAAGGCGCTCCCCGACGACACCGCGAGCCACCGACGCGACGGTGCCTTCGCCGTGCGGCTCGGGCTCGCCGAGGTCGCGTCGCTCAGCCGGAAGAGCGCCGAGAAGATCGTCGCGGAGCGGGACGCCAACGGTCCCTTCCGCGACATGTCGGACCTGGCCCGCCGGGTCGGGCTCACCACGCCGCAGCTCGAGGCCCTCGCCGCCGCCGACGCCTTCGCCCCGTTCGACATCGACCGCCGCGGTGCGATGTGGTCAGCTGCCCAGGCGGCCGCCGAGCGCCCCGACCAGCTGCCGGACACGCAGGTGTTCGTGCAGCCGCCGCTGTTCGGGCAGATGACGAGCGGGGACGTGCTCATCGCCGACATGTGGTCGACGGGCATGACGACCGACGACCACCCCGTCCGGCACGTGCGCGACCGGCTCGTCGCCCGCCGGGTGCTCAGCGTGCAGGACACCGCGACCGCCGAGAGCGGACGACGGGTCGAGGTCGGCGGGATCGTGACGCACCGGCAGCGTCCGGCGACGGCCTCCGGCATCACGTTCCTGAACGTCGAGGACGAGACCGGGCTGGTCAACGTCATCTGCAGCGTCGGGGTCTGGGGGCGCTTCCGCCGGGTGGCGCGGGAGTCCCCGGCGGTGATCGTCCGGGGCATCCTCGAGCGCTCGCCCGACGGGGTCGTCAACCTGGTGGCGGACCGC
>Ga0308159_1001631_pt1 | contig 30552 bp, 25 predicted proteins | sample PhyCR1_FD_201040 | JGI IMG/M metagenome (GOLD analysis project Ga0308159, IMG submission 201040) | Phyllosphere microbial communities from UC Gill Tract Community Farm, Albany, California, United States - DLSLC.R1 | ecosystem: Host-associated > Plants > Phyllosphere > Unclassified | place: USA...
GGGGCGAGATGCGGACATGATCGCGTTGCGGTCGATTGAGGACAGCCATGATGCGACGGTAACTATAAAAGCCACCCCGGTGCAGGCTCGATACCGTGCGGTGGACATTGAGATAGGTCGCGTCGATCATGACTGTCTTTGGCTCGGCGTCCGCGTGAATACGCCTGCCTCACCCCAGCGCTTCCACCGATTGTACAGCGTCTTATGCGGGTCGTAGTCCTGCGGTGCATCTCACCAGCGCAGCCCGTTGCGATTGACGAACACGATACCGCTCAGCACCCGCCGGGCCTCCACGCGCGGCTAAGCGAGGCTCTTGGGACAGAAAGGCCGAAGCCGTTCCATCTGATCGTCCGTCAGCCCGTACAGGTCACTCATTCCAGTCTTCTCTCGGAGACTGGATCAGATCGCGCATCTCACATCAATGGCTCCTGACCTAAGACCGCCTGCCATCGTCTACGTATCCGCCATTGCGCTGGCTGCAACCGTCATCTTCTGGCTGTGAACAGTGGGTCCCGTCCTACCGCATCCCAGGATCCGTTTAGATTCTCGGTAGGTGCCTCCACGCTCTCTTGATGCACCATCATCGCTGTTGGGCACGTTGATGTGGGATGCTACCTACTGTATCAGGAGTTATTGGCGTTTAGGTATCTGTAGTGGACAGAAACATCATCGTCGAGAAATCGCAATAGCGACACTAACATACGAGTGCTTACTGTGATTAGGATGCTGAACGGTACCGTTGTGCCCGTGATAAAGACCAATTCTCAGACACTTTCCGCGCTGGAATTACCCGGTTCCGGCCTTTTGGTTTCCAAGCATGGACTACGCGTTCGCTTGCTTACCTATTTAATATCACTCGATTTGATCACGCTATGCGCTGGTATGATGATTGCGTCTTTTCTTTATTTGGGTAATTTGACTCATGAAAGACTGGTTACGCTTTTACCGCTTATTTTACCGGTTTATTTTCTTACCGCAATCCAGCAGCAAGCTTATCGGCCAGCCGTTGTTATTCGTGCCTCACGAAGTACACGTCGAGCATGCCTTTCATTGCTGACAGCACTGCTATTTGTGGTCGGCGTTACTTTTATGCTGAAGGCCTCAGATTTCTTATCGCGGGGCCTTGCTCTTGGGGGTACGCTGGCTAGCTGCGTACTGCTTGTTGCGGGTCGTTATTATTTCGCAAAATACGCGTATGCTACGCTGGACGGCAGTCCAGAAAGCGAAGTCGTGTTAGTCGAAGACTTCGACCCTCCACCCGTATGCACGGCGTTCAAGATCGATCTCAAGACATTGAACATTACTCCTGATGTCAACGATCCGGCGATGCTCGATCGAATTGGCCGACTTCTTCATAACACAGACCGAGTTATCCTAGCGTGCCAGCCAGAGCGACGTGGCATATGGGCTGCGGCTCTTAAAGGCGTTGGCGTTAATGTTGAAGTTATGATGCCTGAACTTGATGCGATTGGCGCAATCAGTACATCTCGCTATCAAGACGTCGCAACGACCCTCATTGCAACGGGGCCTTTGAATGCCGTCGATAGAGTTATAAAGCGACTTTTTGATCTTTCCATTGCTCTACCAGCTTTGGTCCTTTTGTCGCCTATGCTGCTCGCGGTTGCGATTATCATAAAGATAGACTCTCCTGGTCCAATCCTATTTGTGCAGCCTCGTATCGGTAAAGGGAATCGCATGTTTCGGATGTTCAAATTTCGAAGCATGAGAAATGATTCTCTAGATCACAATGCGAATAAACTTACAACTCGTAATGATATGCGCGTAACCCGGTTTGGTAAATTCATTCGTAAGACAAGCATTGATGAACTGCCGCAGATATTCAATGTGATTCGAGGTGATATGAGCATCGTGGGGCCTAGGCCTCATGCTACAGGAGCATTGGCTGGAAATATTCTCTACTGGGAAGTTACATCGCATTATTGGAGTCGGCATGCCGTAAAGCCCGGTTTGACCGGACTTGCTCAAGTTCAAGGTTTCCGAGGAAATACCGAGACCAGTGATGATCTGATCAATCGTGTGCAAGCCGATCTTGCTTATCTTGAACGATGGTCGATATGGCGTGACATTATGTTGGTATTGCAAACCTTTCGTGTACTAATCCACCGCAATGCGTTTTGAAGTAAAATTCTGATTTATGATCATTTTCGCGATCATGGCCTGAGAATTTGGTCATGCTATCGGCATTTAGGGTATTCGAGTCCATGATTTAACATAAGAAATATTATCGAACCAGGCAAGGTGATGGCCGCCTGGCAGGGGATGGTTCTTTTTTCGTGTAAAAAAGCACATACAGGCCCGCGGATCATCAGCGCTTCATCGCGCTTACCTTGCTGCTGCGGCTATCACCGCATAGGGCTTGGTCGGTTTCCCGAGCCCGAGCGGGGTCGCCCGCCAGAAGCAGGATATTTGAATTGCCCATCCAAGATCTAGCGAGACGCCTGAATAGCTGCGTGCTCGTCATCGGCGACGTGATGCTGGATACATTCGTGTATGGGGATTGCAGCCGCATATCCCCTGAAGCGCCCATTCCGGTGATATGCGTCCGTGAGGAAAAGGTCATGCTGGGGGGTGCTGGCAATGTCGCGCGGAACATTGCTGGTCTTGGGGGAAAGGCGATCCTGATCGGGGTGATCGGGACTGACGACGCTGGGGCGAGATTGCGCGCGAGGATCGCAGCCGAGCCGGGAATCGAGGTCGATCTGATTGTCGATCCTGCTCGCCCCACCACCCAGAAAACGCGTTACGTGGCGGCGGGACAACAGATGCTGCGTGCGGATTTCGAGCATGTCGAGGCTTGTGACGAAGCGCCCCTGCTCGCAGCGCTCGACCGGCAGCTTCCCAAGGCCGATGCCGTCATCCTGTCGGACTATGCCAAGGGTGTCCTGACGCCAACCTTTCTGCGAGCCGCGATCCAACGCATCCGCGCGCGGGGCATTCCGATCGTTACCGATCCCAAAAGCGCTGACCTGACGCGCTATGATGGTGTCACCCTCCTCACACCCAATGTCAGCGAGGCCATCGCCGCGGCGGGGACGGTGTGCGGCGAGAATGACGAAGTCGCGACCGCCGGGCTTCGGATCCTCGATACCGTTCCCGATACGACAGCGGTTCTGATCACGCGCAGCGCGAAGGGCATGACCTTGATCGAACGCGGTCGTGAGCCGCTCCATCTGCCAGCGCTCGCTCGCGACGTGTTCGACGTGTCCGGCGCGGGGGACACCGTGATCGCCAGCGTCACGCTGGCGATCGCCGCTGGCGCCGACCTGCCGGAGGCGACCGAACTCAGCAACCTCACTGCCGGCATCGCCGTAGGCAAGCCGGGTACGGCGGTCGTGACCGTCGATGACCTGCAAGCCGAAATCCGCTATCGCGGAGAACGATCGGCAGACCGCAAGATCATGACGTTGTCCGAGGCCGCCGAGCAGGTCGACCGCTGGCGCTCGGAGGGAGAGCGGATCGGCTTCACCAACGGCTGTTTCGACCTGATCCATCCTGGTCATGTGTCGCAACTGGCGCAGGCGCGCGCGCAATGCGGGCGACTGATCGTCGGACTGAACGCCGACCAGTCGATCCAGCGGCTCAAGGGGCCAGACCGGCCGATCCAGAGCGAGATGGCGCGGTCGATCGTGCTCGCGGCGCTTGAATCGGTCGATCTGGTCATTCTGTTCGAGGAGGACACGCCGTTGAACCTGATCGAGACTCTCCGTCCCGACGTGCTCATCAAGGGTAAGGATTATCGCATCGACCAGGTTGTCGGGGCGGATATCGTGACCGGTTATGGCGGCGAGGTATTCCTGGCCGACATCATCAAGGGGCATAGCACCACCAACATCATCTCCCGCCTGCTGACCAAGGTAGCCTGATCATGATTCTTGTCACCGGAGGAAGCGGCTTCATCGGTTCCAACATCGTCGCGGCACTGTCCGATGCCGGCCGCGACGTCGTGATATGCGACTGGCTGCGCGAGGACGATCGCTGGCGCAACATCGCCGCGCACAAGGTGTCGGACATCATCGTCCCCGAAGCCCTGCCGGCCTGGCTGCAGCAGGCGGGCGGGCAGGTGGAAGCGGTGATCCACATGGGGGCGATCAGTGCGACGACCGAAACCGATGTCGATGCGATCGTGCGCAACAATATTCGCCTGACGATCGACCTGTGGGACTGGTGCACGGCTGCGGGCGTGCCGCTGATCTATGCATCCTCCGCGGCCACCTATGGCGATGGCGAGCAGGGATTCGTCGACGATGCATCGGAGGAGGCGCTGGCCCGATTGCGGCCGCTCAACGCCTATGGCTGGAGCAAGCATTTCATCGATCGCCGGATCGCCGCGATCATCGCGGCCGGGGGCGCGACGCCCCCGCAATGGGTGGGACTGAAATTCTTCAACGTCTACGGGCCCAACGAATACCACAAAGGTGGCATGAAGAGCGTGGTGGCCCAGAATTGTGCCCGCGTGGCGCAAGGCGAGCCGCTCCGCCTGTTCCGCAGCTATCGCCCCGACTATGCCGATGGGGGACAGACGCGCGACTTCGTCTATGTGCGCGACTGCGTCGATGTCGTCCTGTGGTTGCTGAGCCGCCCGGACGTGTCCGGCCTGTTCAACCTGGGAACCGGCCATGCCCGCTCCTGGCTGGACCTGGGCCGGGCCCTGTTCGCCGCGCTTGGCGAGAAGGAGCGGATCGAGTTCATCGATATGCCCGAGCAGATCCGGCCCCGGTATCAATATCATACGGAGGCAGCGATGACGCGGCTGCGCGCCGCTGGCTATACCGCGCCGTTCACCACGCTGGAGGACGGGGTGCGCGACTATGTCGTCCATTACCTGACGGCGACCGATCCCTATCGCTGATCCGGCGCGCCCAGGATCGCGACCACCTGTTGGAGCACCTGATCCGGCGTGGTGCCGGCGATGCAGGCCATCGCCGCGCAGCCGGCCCGGTTGCAGGGCGCGCATGCGACGTCCTGCACCATCACATGGCCGCCCTGACTGTAGGGGCCCCATTGATAGGGATCGTTCGCCCCGGTGAAAATCGCAAGCACCGGGGTATCGAAGCGGGCGGCGAGATGCGCGGTGACGGTATCGGGACATAGCACGAGGTCAGCATGGGCCAGAACCGCTTCGAACATCGACCAGTCCGCCCGTCCGGCGAGATCGAGGATACCGGGCACCGCCTCCGCCAACCGACGCGCGACCGCCACCTCGCCCGCCCCCGCGCCTGTCACGACAAGGCGATGGTTCCGGGTCTGCGGGTGCCCGCGCAACAATGCGGCCAGCGCCTGCCAGCGGTCGCTTCCCCAATCCTTATACGCTGCCCCGGCGCCCGGATGGAGCACGATATAGGGAGCCGCCAGATCGTCAGGGCGTGCAAGCCGGTCCGCCGGTGTCCGGGGCCGCAGATCGTCCATGGCCCAGTCATCGTCCGGCCATAACGCGACGAGCAGAGCCCGATAATGGCTGGCGATCGGTTGCGCGGCGTCGGTCCAACGCACGGGATGTGTCAGGCATGGACCATATCCGCCGCTGGTGAAGCCCGCACGGACCGGGATCCCTGCCCGTTGGAAAAGCGGATGAGCGGGGGGGTGGAAGGGGTAGCAGTCGATCGCCACGTCATAGGCCGCGGCCCGGATCGCGGGTAGCGCCGCGGCCAGGGTCGAGGCGTATCTGGTACGCTTTACCCGACGGCTGGCGTCGCTGCGATTGATCGCGGGATGATCGATCAGGTGCAGCGTATCGAACAGGCCGCTGGCTCGTGCCGGAGCGGCCCCCCAGCTGCCCACCACCATATCGAGCGTCGCGTCTGGAAAGCGCGCGCGCAGCATCGCGGCCAGGCCAAGCGTCGTCACCACATCGCCAAGATGCCCCCAGTTCGCCAGCAGGATGCGGCGGGGGGCGTCCGGTGCGGGCGTCGGACCGGGCGCGAGTGGACGGAGCAATCCATCCCGTACGGCGATCGCGGCGGCTTTGAGGGGATGGCGGACGAGGTAAGGTCCCCGCATCCCCGGCCGCGGCGTGGCAAAAGGGCCTCGATCGGGCGGCGGAATCCGATGGACGGTGGTCATTCGTGGATCGCCGCGACACGGAGATATTCGGAAAACGCCAGGAACAGGTGATAGAAGGTGCTGGCCGGCACATAGTCGACGATGGGCACGCCAGCGGCATCGATCCAGTCGATCCATGCCCCCGGCACCGGATGCGCGAGATAATGATCGAACAGCGCATTCACGATCGCGTCGGCGATGGGACTTTCCATCCCTGCCGCCTCGGCAAATGCCAGCTCGGCCTTCAGTGCTTCGGTTTGCGGCCAGCTGCGCCGGCTCGACTTGCGGACCATGCCCTCGGGGTCGATCTCGTCGCACAGCAGGATGGAGCCGCCCGGGCGGCCATGGGTCCTTGCGAAGCCGTGTAGCGCCCCCGCTTCGAGCGCGACCGGTGTTTCGGAAAGCCGTGCGTGGCGATGGAGCAACCATGCCCATTCCTCGTGATGGCCAGGCTCTACGATCGCACCCAGGGCCCCAGTGGCGGCAGACCAGTCCGCCTCGTAATGTTCGCGCAGCACCTTGCGTGCGGGATCGAACATCCGATCGCGGAACAGGATGGAAATTTCTTCGGCGTTCCGCAGGAAGGTGGCGGATCCGGTCGCCTCATATGCTTCCAGAAATGCCTCGAAGAGGTGCATGTGCGGGTTCTGCGAACGCCCCTCTCCCAGCCTGTCGTCATCGGCATAGCCGTCGCCGCATGGATGACGCAGGCGCGTCGCAAGGGCATGCGCCGTCGCATCGATCGCAGCACGGACGCGGTCCTGGCCCGTTGCGCGGTACAGGGCGCTGAAGGCGAAGAGCAGAAAGGCGTGATCGTACGTATCGCGCCGCTCGCTGTGCACGCCGCCTCCCCGTGTCAGCGCGTGGACGAACCCCGCCTCCGGGCCATCGGGGCAGGCATGGGCGATCAGAAAGTCAAATCCCTGTTCGGCTGCCGACAGCGCCTCCGGATAGAGCCCCAGCCGATGCGCATGGGCATAGACATAGACCTGCCGCGCCTGGACGCGAACACGCTTGGGTATGTCCAGGACCGGTGCCCCCACCCAGTCCAGTCGTTCGACAAACCCCCCTGCCGCCCGGTCGATCCCCGCCTCGGCCCAGAGGGGCAATGCGGCGTGTCGCAGCCAATCGGATATTCTGCTGACTTGGTTCACGGGGGAAGAACACCTTTGAATGCGGGAAGATGGGCGTATCAGGCCGGTTGGCCGTTACCTTGCGCAACGAGGACCCGGCGGACCAATCCATGAACATCGCCATCGCACAGCATATGGCCAGCGATCCCCGCGGCCCGTGCCGCGGCCACATCCGACGGCTTGTCGCCGATCAGGAAGGCGTGCGCCGGGTCGACCGGCCATGTATTCAGGAGATCGTGGATCATGCCGGGCGCCGGCTTGCGGCATTCGCAATCCATCGCGAACGCCGCCACATCGCCTCCAGGCAGATGGGGACAATAGCGTATGTCGTCGATGCGGGCATCCTGTGCCGCCAGGATTCGCGCCATGTGGCGGTGCAGTTCCTCGACGGCCTCGACGTCGTAATAGCCACGCGCGACACCGCTCTGGTTGGTGACGACGAACACGAACAGGCCGGCGCGATTGCAGGCGCGGATCGCATCCGCCGCACCGGGCATCAGCACGAAGTCCGATGCCCGGTGCACATAGCCGTGATCTTCATTGATGACGCCATCGCGATCAAAGAATGCAGCCCCGCGCAGGGTATCCATCGCCTCTCATCCTGCCGGAAGAACCGGGGCTATACGGCGTACCATCTGGAGTGGCAATCGCCTCCCCGCGTGTTCTTCCCCCGGCCTTGCCTTCCTCAATCCCGCGCTTTACCCCGCATTCGAATGGCCCGCGCCCGATCCTCATCATGACGCAGAACGTCGACCAGGTCAGCCGTCGCGCCTTGCTGGGTACGGTTGGAAGCATGGCGGCGCTGACGTCGGCGAGTGCGTGCGCAACCGCGCCAGGCATGGCATCAGGCGGCCAGGCGGGCATACTCCATGCAGCCGATTTCGGCATCGTGGGGGCGGGCGACCGCGACGAAACCGCGGCAGTACAGCATTTTCTCGACCATTGCGCGACGACGGGCGCGGGCATTGCCGATTTCGGCGCCATGCGCGTGCGGATTTCGGGGCCGCTGAAGGTTCACAGCGTCGGCATCGTCTTCGCATCGATAGCCTCCAAGCCCGGCGCGCCGGGCTTCTATCCCATAGGGACCGGCTATACCGCCTTGACCGTCACGGGGGCGGTGATCGACTTCGCCGTGGGCATCTATGGCCCGATCGACGGCCCGGTCCGTAACGGTGACAATCGGGCGAGGATCAACGGCATTCAATTCGGCGCACCGGATTCCAGCGTCGAACTTTCGCTGAGTTTCGTGCGTCATGTCCGCGTGTGCAATCTGGCGGGCTTTGGCGTGCGTTACGCCGCCTGCTGGGACACGACCTTTGTCGACACCAGCATAGAGACATGCGGCACCGCCGAGCAGCCTGCATTCGATGTCGTCGCCGCGCTTCCGCAAACCTGCAACGAAAGCGTCTGGGTCCGGGTGCAGGTCGAACTCGCAATAGGCCGCGCGATGCATGTGTCGCCGCTCACCCTGTCATGCGTCTTCACCAAGATCCATTCGGAACGCGCGACAGCGATCAAGGGGCAGCCGACCTGGCAGTTCGGCGGTTCATGCGAATATGGTTCGGTCCGTCTCCAGGCCGATAATCCGGCGGATGCGACCGTGCATTTCATCGGTGACCAAGGTCGCTGCACGAACCTGCGCAGCGAAGGCCCCCCCGTCCTCGTCGATGCGACCGGTGGCACCTATCGCTTCGACAATCCGGGTGCGGCGATCATGCGATCGTCCCCCGATCAGAACGGTCGCATCGTCGTGACCGGCGGGGGGATCGGACAGTTGGAGGCGGGCGGCAACTGGCTGCTCATCGGTACCCGCATCGAAAAGCTGCAGGCCGGGTTCATGCCCGATCAGCAGCGCATCGTCGCCCAGCATTGCACGATCGGCCTGATCGAGCCGCAGCTTGGTCAGACCACCGCAAACCTGGACCTTTACGACTGCGACATCGGTACGCTCCGCTTGGCCTCCGGCCGGGACCATCTGCGCCAGGTGAGACTGCACGACGGTACTCGTGCGGGGGCGCCGGCGGGCGGGATGCCGGTCGCGGCGAGCATGCTGGAAGTGGGAGCCGGGGCCACAGTCGTCGGCCCCTTGCGCCTCGCTGGCGGAGCGTTGCGCCTATATGGGACCATCGAGGGCGATCTGCGTGTCGAGGGGCCCTGCCATGGGGTTGCAGGCGGTGATGCGCAGGTGACCGGGCAGGTCAGTGGCTGGTCCGCACCGGTCGCCGGTCCGTTGCTCGGCGCATTGCCCAATGGTGCCCGAAGCAAGAACCTGGCCCCGACGGCGACCTCGACCGGATGGGTCAAGGCGGATGGCGCGTGGGTCGCCCAGCGCAACTGATGCAATTATGTCCGGGATTGCCTTTATGACCGAAGTGAAAGGATTGCGGCGTCGCAGGAAGCCGCAGCGGCGCAAGGGGACATGGGGAAAGGTGGGCGCGCAATGGCGCGATCTGATGCCGCTCGGCGCGGCCGGCTTCGCGATCATCGTGTTCACCCTGGTCGGCGGGGCACCGCTCAGCGTTCTGGGCGTCCTGGCCCTGGCGATCAGTACGGCGGTGTCGCTCGCCGCCATCGCCTTCTCGCCCGATGCGGCAAGGCTTGCGACCCTGGCTTGGCAGAGCCGGGCGGCGCTGGGCGCGATCATAGCGCTTCCCCTGATCCAGCTCGTCCCGCTGCCGCCCATCCTGTGGCAGGCGCTTCCCGGTCAGGACATCCGCCACACGGTGCTGGCGACGATTGGTCGGGGCGACAGCTGGCAGCCGATCAGCCTGACGCCGGTCTTTACGGTCGAGGCCATGATCGCCTGCCTGGCGTTCGTGGCCCTGGTTCTGGTGATGCTGGTGCTCAGCGATCGCCATCTGCGCCATATCGGGTGGCTGATCCTGGCCATCGTGGCGGTCGATATCGCGATCGGCACCCTTCAGGTGGCGAGCGGTGGTTATCCCGTGTTGCGGGAAAGCCGCAATCAGGGGGCGATGCTGGGCTTCTTCGCCAACAAGAATCACATGGGATTGTTCGTGGCGGCATCGATGCCGCTCGCCTGGCTGCTGCTCGACGTGCGGCGCCGTCGCGGCCCCCGCCTCTATATGTTCATCGGATGGTGCGTCTTGGCGCTCGTCGCACTGGTGGCGACCAACAGCCGAAGCGGTCTCTTCGTCGGAATGGTCGCAGCGGGCGCACTGGGCCTTCGGCTTCTGTCCCGGCAATCGTCCCGACTTCGCCTGACTTTCATGGTCGGCATCGTCGCCGCCATCGCCGTCATATCCCTGACCAACCCATTTGATACGCTGCTGGGCCGCTTCTCTGAAGTCAATGACGATCTAAGGTGGCAATTCTGGCAGGATAGCATGCCGCTTTTCCGATTGTACTGGCCCTTTGGCGCTGGAGCCGGCAGCTTTTCGCAGATATTCATAGTCAACGAGAATTTGGCTTCGGTGAAGCCGACATATGTCAATGCGGTTCACAATGACTATATTCAACTGGTCATCGAATTTGGGATACCCGGTATCATAGCGACTTTGCTGCTGACCGCGGCATTGATATATTCAGCGCGATCGATTTCATCGCCAACCGGTAGAGGAATGATCAATGGCAGCGTGGGCGCCGGCGCGATCATCGTGATCCTGTTCGCATTACAGAGCCTGGTGGACTACCCGCTACGCCGTGTCGCCACGCTGCCGATGTTCGCAGTGGCGATCGTCCTGATCTTGCGTGCAGCCCTGGACCGGGCATCCGATGCGGCGCCCCTTGAATCGACTCGCACGAAGATCCGATGATAACAAAACTTGGAAGGCGCCGCCCTTCCTGCTAGCGGCGCTGAAATCTGCCATGCGGCATGATAGCTGCCGAGCTTGACGAGAAGGTGTCCTTTGCAAGTAAAGATTGCCGCGGCTTTATGCGTAACGGTGGCCGTGACCGCCTGCTCCCACGCTCCCGCCCCGCTTGGTGCTCCACCATTTCCGGTGACCGACGCCACGGCGCCGATCCCTCTCAGCTATAAGATCGGCCCGCGCGATCTCCTGACCATCACCGTGTTCCACGAACCCGATCTGTCGGTCGAGGAAATGCCGGTCGACGTGTCGGGCAAGCTCTCCTACCCGTTGATCGGCGAGGTCCAGGCCGTCGGCCTGACCGCTGAGGAATTGTCGCGCAGCATCGCCGATCGATTGAATGCCAAGTATCTGCGTGATGCGCGGGTATCCGTCGCGATCGTGGATGCCGTCAACTATGCGGTGACGATCGAAGGTGAAGTCAAGAAGCCCGGCATATACCCCATCAAGGGCCGCGCTACGCTGACCCAGGCCGTCGCGATGGGCGAGGGACTTTCGGTGGATGGGCAACCCGACGATATCGTCATCCTGCGGACGATCAACGGCCAGCGCTATGCCGCGAGATTCGATCTTCAGCAAATTCGGTTGGGCAAACTGGCGGATCCCGAATTGCAACAAGCCGACGTCATCATCGTCGGCCTCAGTCGTAGCAGCCGGTTCCAGCGGCAATTGGTGACGCTGCTGCCGGGCCTCGCCGCAACGCTCGGCGTCTTCCTCGCATTCCGCTGATCGGGAAAGCTCAAGAAATGCACGTCGATATTCGGCCAAATGATGGCTTCGAAATCTCACAGCCCGATCCGGATAGCCAGATCAAGACCGGCAAGACCCTGCAGCTGCGCGAATTATGGGCAGCCGCCTATCGGTCCCGGCTGTACATCATTGCCATCTTCATCACGCTGGTGCTAGCCGCGATCCTCTACGTCCTGCTCGCCACGCGCCTTTATGAAAGCACCGTGTCGATCGAAATTCGGCAAGAGGCCGAAAAGGTCCTCGGGACCGAAGCGGACCGGGAGAGCGCTTCCAGTCGCGGGGATGTCGACCGTTTTCTCCAGACCCAGTTGGACATCGTACGCAGCCGCACGGTCGCGAACGCCGTCGCGCAGAAGCTGGGGCTGTATACCAATGCAGCCTTCCTGACACGGATGAAGGTCGAGCCGGCGACCGCGCCGATGACGGGACTGTCCACCGAGGAAACCCGTCGCGAGCAGGTTCTGAGCACGCTCCAAAGGGGACTGCATGTCGATTATAGCGGCAATACCCGTATCGCCGAGCTGAGTTTCACCAGCCCGGACCCGCAGCTCGCCGCACAAATCGCCAATGCCTATGCGGACAGCTTTATCCGCAACAACCTGGCGCGCAAACTCAACACATCGACCTATGCACTCGACTTCTTGCGCGGTCAGCTGAACGAAGCGCAGCAACGCCTGCAGAAATCCGAGCGCGATGCGCTCCAATATGCACGCCGTACCCGGATCGTCGACGTGGCCAATGCGGCCGGCTCGGCGAGCCAGGCCGGCCAGTCCCAGTCGCTGCTCTCGGCACAGTTGGTCCAGCTCAACCAGGCCTATACCACCGCGCTCGCCGATCGCATCCAGGCAGAAGAGAAGTGGGAACGCATCCGCTCGCTTCCCACGCTGCAAATCCCCGAGGTTCTGGCGAACAACTCGGTCGCGGACCTGTTGCAGCGGCGGGCGCAGATCCTGACTTCGCTGGAAGAGCAGACCGCGACGCGGCGCAACGACCACCCGGCGGTCCTGCAGTCCCGTTCCCAGCTGCGCGAGATCAACACGCAGATCGGATTGCTCGGCAACAATATCCGCAACTCGATCCGTGCGCCCTATATGATCGCGCTCGCTCGCGAGAAGGAAATCGCCAGCTCGATCGAGAAGCTCAAGAACACGACCCTGGTCGAGCAGAACCAAGGCATCGAACTGTCGATCCTGCAACGCGAAGCGGGCACCAATCGCCAGCAATATGACTCGCTGCTGAAGCGTTACAACGAACTGAACGCCGAAGCGGGCGTTCAAACCAACAATCTCAGCGTGGTCGACCGTGCCGAGGTGCCCCGTCAGACGTCATGGCCACGTCCGATGCTCACACTGCTCGCGGCGTTGATCGCGGCCACCATCCTGTCCGTGATCGTCATCATCGCCCGCGAACAGCTGTTCGATGCCATCCGCAGCCCCGACGATGTCGAGGATCGCCTCAAGCTGCCGCTATTGGGAACCGTCCCCGTATCGGAGAATGCGACAAGCGATGCCGTCGAGCCCAAGTCGGCACTGAGCGAGGCATTCAGCTCGATCCGAACCAACCTCAGCGTGGCATCGCAGGACGGGATGCCACACTCGATCATGCTGACCAGCACCCAGGCCTCGGAGGGCAAGTCGAATGCCTGCTTCGGCCTGGCGAACAGTGTCACGCGGCAGGGCAAGCGGGTGCTGGTGGTCGATGTCGACTATCGCCGTCCCAACGTCCACAAGCTGTTCGGCGTCGCCAACGACATCGGCCTCAGCAACGTCATCACCGGGCAGGTCGCGATCGAGGCGGCGGTCAAGCGTACCGACAACGAACTGCTCGATGTGTTGACCGCCGGTACGCCACCGCCCAATCCGACCGAACTGATCAGCAGCCCGCACATGGAGACCGTGATAGCGGAGCTTGAAAAGGCTTATGATTTCGTGATCTACGATTCGGCCCCGGTGCTGGGGCTGGCCGATGCGGTCGTGCTGTCGGCGCGTACCCCGGCGACGCTGTTCGTCATCGAGGCGGGGCGCAGCAGCGTGCGCGCGATCACCGGTGCGATTGCACGCATCCGCCGAGGCGGCGGTCATGTCACGGGCGCGGTACTCAGCAAGTTCGATCCGGGCAAGTTCGGCTACGGCTCGCACGACGCTTATTATTACGACTATGGCAATGACGGACGCGACCAGTAATCGCCGTCGCGTCGGCATCGCCATGGCGGTCATGGCGATCGTCCTCGCGGCGGTCACCGCGCTGTACGTAGCCGAAATCGCGCGGCTTATCCCCGCGCAAACCGATAACGACCGCAATCTCCTGGAGGCCGGTGCGACGCCGACCGGCAGGCCGGACGAAGCGCGCAAGGATGCGATCGCCAGCGCGGTGGCGATCAATCCGCTGAGCCAGTCGGCGTTGAATGCTCTGCTGGTCGAGAGGATGCGCACGACCCGCAGGCCGATGACCAAGGCCGAGGCCGACCTGTTGCTGCGGCTGGGGTGGCGTGATGAGGTTTCGCTTCGCAACGTCGGCGAGGTCTATGCCGACGGCAGCGACCTTCCCAAGCTACTGAACGTATTCGATGCCCTTTTGCGGCGGGCCACTCCGTCGGGAGAGCCGGTAGTCGCCATTTTGACGTTCATGGAAACCAAGCCCGTCTTCCAGGCCGCACTCGTCGACAAGCTGGCACAGAATCCACCCTGGCGGTCGGCTTTCCTGCGTCTCACCGCGGACCAGCTCGATACCCGTGACGCCGTGCTCGACCGCTTGCGGACCTATCAGGCATTGGCTCACACCAGAATGCCGCCCAGCGACATCGAAACGGCAGCCGTGCTGCCCGCTCTGCATGCCCAGGGCTTTGGCAGCGAGGCCTTCGGCCTGTGGCAGGATGTGCGTCGCCGTAGCGGCAAACCCTTGCTCATGCGGCCGCTGGGGGATCCGGATTTCGCACGCGCCGCACGGCTCCAGGAAAATCAGAGCGTTATCACCGTCTATGACTGGGCAGTGGAGCATGGCGATGGCTTCGGGGTCGGCTTCGGCAGCGATTCCAAGGGCCTGATGATCGAATGGGACGGTCGCGGCATTCCGGTCTTCGCACGGCAGCGTTCCTCTGCGTTGCCGGGGGGCTATCGCTTGGCCGTCACGACCGAGGCCGAGGCGGAAGGCGAGGATGCGGTCGGCTATCGCCTGGTATGCCCGCAAGGTGCCGTCGAACTGCAGCCGGCGACGATGGCGGGCCGGACGCGGCTCTATCGCACCGAGGGGCGGGTCGACTGCGGCTTCCCCATGTTCGAGATATTCGGACGTCCGCAGAACCGCCCCCGCGATATCCGGGTGATCCTGAACCGGATATCGCTGTCGTCCGATCGATCCTGACCGGGTGACCATTACCATATGACTGCGGTCGGGCAGTTTCTCTCGCCATCGGCGCGGTCCGGCAGTACGCCGTTCACGAATTATCGGATGAAGACGACGATCCATGGGCCATGTCACGCTGATCAACGGCAAGCAGTTCACCGCCGATGCCACCACCTCGATCCTCGAGGCGGCGCTCGGCCACGATGTCGTCCTCGAATATAGCTGTCGGACCGGACGGTGCGGCATCTGCAAGGCGCAGGTGCTGTCGGGCGAAACCATCATCCTGAAGCCGGAGGAGAGCCTGCCTGCCGAGGAGGCCGAGCGAGGAATGATCCTGACCTGCTGCCGGGCAGCGGAGAACGACGTCGTGCTCGATGCCGAAGACCTTGCGCCGCTGGCAGGCATCACGGTTCGCACCCTGCCGTGCAAGATCGCCGCCATCGCCTTTCCATCCCCCGACATTGCGAAGGTGACATTGCGCACGCCGCCCGCGACGCCGCTGACCTTCCTGGCCGGGCAATATGTCGACATTCTCCACCGCGACATACGTCGCAGCTATTCGATCGCCAATGCGCCGCGTGCCGATGGCACCCTGGAACTCGTCATCAAGCGGTATCCAGGCGGCATGCTCAGCCGCTACTGGTTCGAGGAGGCGGCGGTTGGCGATCTGCTGCGACTGGAAGGCCCATTGGGGACTTTCTTCCTGCGCGACCAGCCGGTCGACCATCTGGTGCTGCTGGCGACCGGGACCGGGATCGCGCCGGTGAAGGCCATACTCGAACAACTGTCGATGCAGGACGGGCCGGTGCCTGCCCGAATATCCGTCTATTGGGGCAATCGCGATCCGGCAGAGTTTTGTATCGATCTTGGTTGTGGCGCACTCGACTTCTCCACCAACCTGCTGCTATCGCGCCGCAACATGGGAACCGGGCATCGAGAAGGCTATGTTCAGCACGCGGTGCTTGATGACGCGGTCGATTTGACCGGGGCTGCCGTTTACGCTTGCGGTTCCAACGCGATGATCGCTTCGGCCCGTACATCGTTGACTGAAGCCGGCTTGCCCCAGCGCCGTTTCTTCTCCGACGCATTCGTCAGCTCGAACTGAGGTAGACCCAATGAAGGCAGTCATTTTGGCCGGCGGACTCGGCACGCGCTTTGCCGAGGAAACCAGCTTGCGCCCCAAGCCGATGATCGAGGTCGGCGGTCGTCCGATCCTGTGGCATATCCTGAAGATCTACGCCGCGCATGGCATCAACGACTTCGTGATCTGCTGCGGCTATAAAGGCTATGTGATCAAGGAATATTTCGCCAATTATTTCCTGCACATGTCCGATGTCACCTTCGACATGCGCGGCAACGAGATGATCGTCCACGAGAAGCGGGCCGAACCGTGGCGGGTGACGCTGGTCGACACCGGCGACGACAGCATGACCGGAGGCCGCCTGCGCCGCGTGCGCGAGCATGTGAAGGATGAGGAATTCTTCTTCTTCACCTATGGCGACGGCGTCGGCGACATCGACATCACCCAGTCGATCGAGTTCCACCGCAAGCACGGCAAGCTCGCCACCATGACCGCCACCTATCCCCCCGGCCGGTTCGGTGCGCTGGAGATCACCGACGGACAGGTCACCCATTTCCTCGAAAAGCCGCAGGGCGACGGGGGCATGATCAATGGCGGCTATTTCGTGCTGAGCCCCAAGGTGATCGACTATATCGCGGGCGACGACACGATCTGGGAACAGGAGCCGCTGCGCGACCTGGCCACCCAGGGCGAGTTGATGGCGTTCGAGCATCACGGCTTCTGGCAGCCGATGGACACGCTGCGCGAGAAGCAGCTGCTCAACAATCTGTGGGACAGCGGCAAGGCGCCGTGGTGCGTATGGTAATGACCTCTGGCGTGTCTCAGGGCGACGTCGATCCCGGCTTCTGGGCGGGCAAGCGGGTCTTCATGACCGGCCATACCGGCTTCAAGGGAAGCTGGCTGTCACTGTGGCTGCAGAAGATGGATGCCGAGTTGACCGGCTTCGCGCTCGCCCCGCCCACCGCGCCATCCTTGTTCGAGGTGGCGCGCGTCGCCGACGGCATGACCTCGATCATCGGCGACATTCGCGACCGCGAGGCGCTGGAGGCGGCGCTGGTCGCGGCCGATCCGGAAATCGTCATCCACATGGCCGCGCAGCCGCTGGTGCGCGCCAGCTATGACGACCCGGTCGGCACCTATGCCACCAACGTCATGGGCACGGTCCATCTGCTGGAGGCGGTCCGCCGCGCCCCCGGCGTCCGCGCCGCGTGCGTCGTCACCACCGACAAATGCTACGAGAACCGCGAATGGGCCTGGGGCTATCGCGAGGACGAGGCGATGGGGGGCTATGACCCCTACAGCAATTCCAAGGGCTGTGCCGAACTCGTCACCTCCGCCTATCGCCGCTCGTTCTTCAATGGTGACGGCAAGACCGCGATCGCCTCGGGCCGCGCGGGCAACGTCATCGGTGGGGGCGACTGGGCGACCGACCGGCTGATCCCCGACATCCTGCGCGCGGTCGAGCAGGGCCAGGCCGTCCTGATTCGCAACCCGCTGGCGATCCGCCCCTGGCAGCATGTGCTGGAGCCCCTGTCGGGCTATCTGACGCTCTGCCAGGCGCTGTGGCACGATCCGAAGGCCGCGGCCGATGCCTGGAATTTCGGCCCGCGCGACGAGGATGCCAAGCCGGTCCAGTGGATCGTCGAGCGCATGTGCGAGAGCTGGGGCGACGGCGCGGACTGGACCCGCGACGAAAGCGTCCAGCCGCACGAGGCGCATTACCTGAAACTCGATATCTCCAAGGCCCGTGCCGGGCTGCGCTGGAGCCCGCGCTGGTCGCTGGGCGAGGCGCTGGAGAGCATCGTCGCCTGGCACCGCGCGTGGCGGTCGGGCGCCGACATGCACGATTATTGTCAATCTGAGCTGGAGCGCTTTGCCGGCGCCCGCCTCGCTCACGCCGCATAGGATTCGAAACTGTCATGACCGCCCCGATCACCGCCGACGACCTTCGCAAGCAGATCCGCGCCCTGGTCACCCAGTACGCCGAGGCCCAGTTCGCCCCCCGTCCCTTCGTCCCCGGCGAAACCGTGATCCCGCCCGCGGGCAAGGTGATCGGCGCGCCCGAGATCGAGCTGATGGTCGAGGCGAGCCTGGACGGCTGGCTGACCACGGGCCGTTTCAATACCGAGTTCGAGGCCGGACTCGCCAAGCTGCTGGGCGCGCCGTTCGTGCTCACCACCACCTCGGGTTCGTCGGCCAACCTGCTCGCGCTGTCGTGCCTGACCAGCCACAAGCTGGGCGATCGCCGCCTGAAGCCCGGCGACGAGGTCATCACCGTCGCGGCGGGCTTCCCGACCACGGTCAACCCGTCGATCCAGCACGGCCTCATCCCCGTCTTCGTCGATGTCGACGTGCCGACCTACAATATCGACGCGTCGCTGATCGAGGCGGCGATCACCGAGAAGACCGGCGCGATCATGATCGCGCACACGCTCGGCAACCCCTTCAACCTGGCCGAAGTGCGCCGCATCTGCGACGAGCACGACCTGTGGCTGGTCGAGGATTGCTGCGACGCGCTGGGCGCGACCTATCTCGACGCCAGGACCGGCCAGCACAAGAACGTCGGCCTGTGGGGCGACGTCGCCACGGTCAGCTTCTACCCCGCCCACCACATCACCATGGGCGAAGGCGGCGCGGTCTTCACCCAGTCGATGGAACTCAAGCCGATCATCGAGAGCATCCGCGACTGGGGTCGCGACTGCTATTGCGCACCCGGCTGCGACAACACCTGCGGCAGCCGCTTCGGTCAGCAGCACGGCTCGCTGCCGTTCGGCTATGACCACAAATATGTCTACAGCCATCTCGGCTACAACCTGAAGATCACCGACATGCAGGCCGCCTGCGGCCTGGCCCAGCTCGATCGCGCCGAGGGCTTCGTCGAGGCGCGCCGTCGCAACTTCGACCTGCTCACCCAGCGGCTGAAGGGCATGGAGGAGATCTTCATCCTGCCCGAGGCGACGCCGGATTCGAACCCGTCCTGGTTCGGCTTTCCGCTGATGCTGCGCGACGGCGTCGATGCCAAGCGCGTCGACGTGACCCGCTTCCTCGACCAGAACAAGATCGGCACGCGCCTGCTGTTCGCGGGCAACCTGACGCGCCAGCCCTATTTCGAGCACGTCAACTACCGCGTCGTCGGCGACCTGACCCGCACCGACCAGATCATGAACAACACCTTCTGGCTGGGCCTCTTCCCCGCGCTGGGCCAGTCGCATTTCGACTATGTCGGTGAAAAGCTCGAAGAGTTTTTCGGGCTGAATTTCTGAGGCCGACATGACGACGCTTCTCGTCACCGGCGCGTCGGGCTTCCTCGGCGCGCACGTCGCGGCTGGCGCGGTTGCGCGGGGCCATGCCGTGCGTGCCACGGTGCGCGCGTCGAGCGACCGGCGACGTCTGGACCGGCTCGCGCCTGGGGTCGATGTCGTCGATCTCGATCTGGCTGATCGCGATCCTGCGGTACTGGCATCGGCGCTGATGGGCGTGGATGCCGTGATCCACTGCGCGGCCTATGGCGTCGACTATCGCCAGTCCGACTTCGCCACCGCGCTGGCGCTCAACGTCGCGGCCTCGATGCGGCTTGCCGAGGCCGCGGCCACGGCTGGCGCGCGCTTCGTCCATGTCGGCACATCCTATGAATATGGGACCGAAGACGGGACGCTGACCGAGGATCGACGGCTGGCGCCGACCGGCATCTATGGCGTGACCAAGGCCGCCGCCTCGCTGGCGCTGCAGGACCTGGCCCGTCGGGCCGGAGCGCCGATCGTCGTGGTCCGCCCGTTCAGCATGTACGGGCCGCTGGAGGGCGATCACAAGTTCGTGCCGATGGTCATGGCCGCCAGTCGTGAGGGCAGGACGGTCGAACTGACGCCGGGCGAGCAGGAACGCGATTATCTTTACGTCGGTGACGTGGTGTCGGCCTGTCTTGACCTGATCGCGGCCGAACCGTTTCCCGCCGGTGAGATATTCAACATTTGCTCGGGCAAGGGCATTGGCCTGCGCGCCCTGGCCGATGCGGCCGTGGCGGCTGCGGGGGGCGACCCGGCAGTCCTCCATTGGGGAACCAAGCCCTATCGTCCGGCGGAAAGCATGCGCGTCGTCGGCGATCCGGCGAAAGTCGCCGCGGCGATCGGCTGGCACGCAACGACTCCGCTCGATGCGGGAATGGCCATGACCGCAGCAGCCGATGCTGCGGCCTCGGCCGAGGAGACCAAGGCATGAAGATCCTGATTACCGGCGGTTGTGGCTTTTTGGGCAGCAACCTGGCGGCATCGGCGCTGGAGCGCGGTGCCGAGTTGATGGTGTTCGACAACCTGTCACGCCTCGGCTCGCCCCAGAACCTCGAATGGCTGCGCGGACAAGGACATTTCACCCATGTCCATGGCGACATCCGCAATACCAATGACGTGAACCGCACGATCCGGGACTTCAAGCCGGACGCGGTGTTTCACGTCGCCGGCCAAGTCGCGATGACCACGTCAATCGCCAATCCGCGGATGGATTTCGAGATCAACGCCGGCGGATCCCTCAATGTGCTCGAAGCCGTGCGCGACCATGCTCCCGACGCCGCTGTCCTCTACAGTTCGTCGAACAAGGTTTACGGCGACCTCGAATATCTCGACTATCGGGAAACCGAAACCCGCTATGTCGATCCCGCCCATCCCGATGGGCTCGACGAGCGCACCCCGCTCGATTTCCAGTCGCCCTATGGCTGCTCCAAGGGGTCGGCCGATCAGTACATGCAGGATTTCGCGCGGGTATATGGGCTCAAGACGCTCGTGTTCCGCCATTCCTCCATGTATGGATCACGCCAGTTCGGCACCTTCGACCAGGGCTGGATCGCCTGGTTCTGCGCCCAGGCCGTGAAGCAGAGCACGGGCTACCTCAACGAACCCTTCACGATCGCAGGCAATGGCAAGCAGGTGCGCGACGTCCTGGAGGCGCGCGATATGGCACGCCTCTACTTCGCGGGCGTCGAGCATATCGAGCGTGCCAAGGGTCAGGTGCTCAACGTCGGTGGTGGCATGGCCAACAGCCTGTCGCTGCTGGAACTGTTCGGGCTGCTGGAGGAACTGACCGGCCGGCCGCTCACCTACGAAAAGCTGCCGCCCCGCTACAGCGACCAGCGCATCTTCGTCGCCGATCTCGCCAAGGCGCAGGCCCTGCTCGACTGGGCACCGCAGATCGGGACCCGTGAGGGTATCAGCGAGGCGGTGGAATGGGCACGGCAGGCGACAGGCTCCAACCGCTGACGAGTCGATCGGCGTGCGGATGTCGGACCGATTGTCGATGATGGTACGGATCGGTGCGCGCTGGCCGGGGATCGCGCAGGCGGTCGCCGGATCAGCGGGCACGATCGGATTGCGCGGCCTTTCGATCGCCAGCAATATCCTCGTGGCCAGCCTGGCGCTGCGCCTCCTGGGTGCCGATCGCTATGGTCAATATGTCCTGCTGATGACGACGGCCGCCTGGCTGGCGATCGGTATGCTCGGGACCACCGAATATCTGACCCAGGCCCTGGTCAAAGTGCCCGGAGGCGCCGGAAGCGAACAGGCCATCCCATTGCTGCGGGCCAATCTGGTCTACAATGCCATAGGTGCGGCCGGAGCCGCGGTCATAGCCCTTCTCGGGCTGACCGGACTCGCCCTCGTCATGCCCCTGGATCGCCAGCTGGTTGCCGCAGCCACGATCCTGCTGCTGGGCAGCGCCTTGTCGCAGCCCTTGTCGATGGCGAGTTCCGCGCTGATCGCACAGGGGCGGATCGGCACCGATGCGCTGTTCAAAATCCTTCAGCCGCTTCTGCTGCTGGCCATAGTGGGGGGCGCCTATCTGCTGCCGCCCATGCCGCAAGGTCGAATGCTGATCCTGCTGTCCATCGCCTATGCCCTGTCCTGGCTGGTGACGCGGGCCTGTGCCTTCCTGTTGACGTTCCAGGGCATAGCGCTGCTTCACCGCCTCTGCTCCGCCGATATAGGCCCAGTCGCCAGGTCGGCCTGGCCTTTTCTCGTCATTCAAATCGCAGCCCTGTTGTCTTTTCAAACCGATCGGTTTCTCGTCACCGGCTTCAGCTCGCTTGCCGAACTGACCCGATACGATCTGCTCAGTCGTATCTTCACGGCCCTCTATGCGGTCTTCTCGATCCCCATCCTCCATATCTGGCGGCTCGTGGGATCGGAGCGGGACGGGCATAACCCCGATCGGCGCAAGGTGATCGGCCTGTACCTGATGGGTTCGATAGTGTTCTGGATCGCCACGACGCTCGTCGTCATGGTATCGACGCCCCTCGTCATCCGGCTGTTTTCCGGTAATACGATATCGGCGCTGCCATGGACGGTGACGGCGCTGGTCGGCGCCTTCTTCCTCGTTCGCGGCACCACCGATGTGCTGACCTTGTCGCTCTATGCTCTGGAGCAGCAAAAAACATTGCTGCCCTTCATCATCGCGCATGGCGTCACGAACGTCGCCTTTGCCGCGGCCGGTGGTGCCTTGGGAGGGATCAATGGCCTCCTGATCGGCCAGATTGTCTCATTCGTCCTGTCCACCCTGATACCCTTCCTGTGGATACTCCATCATCGTCTTGGGAAAGCTGCCACATCATGATCTGCTGCATCCCTGCCGCGGCGTCCTCTCGGCCTTTCCTGTCGATCTGCATTCCCACCTGGAACCGAAGCGCCGAACTGGCGGCCCAGCTTGTCGGCCTGATCCCGCATATCTCGGACGGGATCGAGATCGTGGTCGTCGACAATGGCAGCGATGACGACACGCTGGACATGGTGCGGCGGATAGCGTCGGACAATCCAAAGGCCCGGCTGACCCTGTGGTCCAACGAAGTCAATCTGGGTGCCGATGCGAACTATCTGCGCGCGCTCGAACTGGGGCAAGGGGAATGGCTATGGCTTCTGGGAGATGATGACCTCATCAATCATTCCCATATTCCACTGCTGAGGGAGAAACTCGAAGCCTGTCGAGCGGGCATCGCCTTTTTCTATCACCACAGGTTGAAATTATACGCTGGCAAAGAACCAGTCATTTCTTCCGCCGAATTTTTCAATAGCCGACATGACGACATGAGCTACTGGATCCACAAGATCGGGTTCGTCGCCATACGACGCGATGCTGCGCAGCGGACCTTCAAGAAGGCCTATGCTCAGGGAATTGGCACACTGCACGCCCATAGTATCGTCATTCTCGGCATGATCGACGATCGACAGGACATCGCCGTCTTCGACATGCCGTCTCTGTTCGGCGATTTCGCATCGGGCATCGTGGAAGCACCGCGATGGGGAGCGCTACACGGAGTGCTGGGCGCATGGCGAGCAACCGAGGCCGGGTTGGCCAGCTCCCCGCGCCAAGTGCGGGAACGGGAAATCCGGACCCGTACACGGGAAATCTACAGGACGGTCATCCACCAGATGGCCGCATCGCAAAAGGTGCAGGCAAAAGATCTGCTATGGGTGCTGCGAAAGGTATCGCTGCCCCACAAACTGATCGTTTCCTCACTTTACATATTATCAAAAATGCCGCTGTCCCTGTCGGGGAAAATGACACGGATGATGCTGCGCTCAAGAGGCAGGCAAACGCGCCATTCCACGGATTACGAGGAATATTGAACTCGACGACGTCATCGCGCATGGCACCTGGTGCCATGGTTGAGCAGGCGGGCGGTCGCACGAACAGCATTTTGCACTGGCCCTCCGCAACGTCTAAGGCATTCCCGCCCCACAGCCCGGACCAGCTATGCGCCTTTCCATCTGTATCCCGACATATAATCGCGGCCCGTTCATCGGCACATTGTTCGACAGCATCATCGCGCAGGACAACCATGGCTGCGAGATCGAAGTGGTTGTCAGCGACAATGCCTCGACCGATGAAACCGCAGCCGTCGTCGACGCCTATCGCGACCGGCTGCCCAATCTGGTCTATCACCGCGCCGCCCGGAATATGGGAGCAGACCGAAATTTCCTGAAAGTCGTCGAACTGGCAACCGGCGACTTCTGCTGGCTGATGGGCAGCGACGACATCCTGGAACCGGGCGGCGTCGCCGCCATCGAACAGGTGCTCGACGAACAACCGGACACTGCGGGCATATTGGTGCGCAACAACTCGTACGATATCGACATGCAGCATCGCATTTCGATCGAGGGATCGAGCAACGCCTTTGATCGCACCACGGTTCTGGAAGGCGCGGAAACCGTCTTCGCCGCGATCGGTGCGCATTTCGGCTATATCTCGGCCAACATCGTCAACCGCGAAGTCTGGCAACAGGCGGTCGCGACATCACCCGTGGCCGACTATTTCAACGCCTGGGTCCATGTCTATGTGATCGGTCGCATGCTGACCATCCGCCCCAAATGGGTCTACCTGGCCAAGGCCTGTGTCGGCTGGCGGTGCGGAAACGACTCCTTTCTCTCCGAAGGCATGTTCAAGCGGCTCCAGATCGATCTCGTCGGATATGACGAGATCGTGACCGCACTGTACGGAGCCAATAGCGCCATCCGTCGCGACACCCTGCGCCGCATCCTGCCGCATGCACGCCATCGCGTTCTCCATTCCAAGGTTCACGGCATTTCAGCCGACTTCTTCCGTAAAACGTTCATGCTGCTGCTCCGATATTACGGGACCTCGCCAAGGTTCTGGATTACCTGCGCACCGGTGTTCCTTCTTCCCGCCCCCGCTGCCCGTGTCGCCAGTCGGGTGCGCCGCTCGGGCAAACGGCTGCTCGGCGCGTCGTCGGCGGCCTGACAGGCCGTCCCCAACATTCCCGTTCAACAGTCTGGACCCGTAATGCGCCTTTCCATCTGCATTCCGACTTACAATCGCGGGCCGTTCATCGGTGAGCTTCTGGACAGCATCCTCGCTCAGCACGGGTACGACTGTGAGATCGAGGTGGTGATCAGTGACAACGCCTCCACCGATCAGACCCCTGACGTCATTGCCGCCTATCGCGACCGCCTGCCGCTGGTGTACCATCGGGCCGCCGAGAATATGGGGGCCGACCGCAACTTCCTGAAGGTGGTCGAACTGGCCACGGGCGACTTTTGCTGGCTGATGGGCAGCGACGACATCCTAGAGCCCGGCAGCGTGGCCGAGATCGCCCGGCACTGCCAGGCAAACCCCCGCATCGCCGGCTTTTCGGTTAATCGCAACGCCTATGATTACACCATGACGGCCCGCATCTTCGAGCGTCCGGTCGCCGGTGGGCATCTGATCGGCGATCAGCTACTCGAAACAGACGAAAATATCTTTGCCAAACTGGGAGAATATTTCGGTTATCTGTCCGGACAGGTCGTCAATCGCGAATTATGGAATCGGGTCCTCGCGAATTTCGACGTCACGCCGTATTTCAATGCCTATGTCCACATATACATCATCGGCGAGATGCTGAAGTACGAACCGCGCTGGTTTTACATCGGCAAACCCTGTGTCGGCTGGCGATCGGAAAATGATTCCTTCCTGTCCCACGGCGAGTTCAAGCGCATGCGGATCGATGTGGTCGGCTATGAAAAGATCTCGCGCGGGCTGTTCGGCGCCAGCAGCCCAACCTATCACCACATCAACAGCACCGTGGCATCCGTTCACATCAGATATGCGATCCTCGGCGCCAAGCTGAAAGGGCTGCCCGGCTCCTTCTATCGCCAAGCCATCCCGCTGCTGCTGCGCACCTACTGGCGATATCCAGCCTTCTGGATACGCACGGCACCCCTCCTCCTCGTGCCCACATCGTTGATGCGGGTCGCTCGATGGGGCTATCGCCGGACCATCAAAATCAACCGGACCAAGCATCTGGCCGATTGAACGGCGCGTATAGACATTGCCGGACATGACAAGGTAAGCGCATTCATGAACCAGTTTTTTGCCATTGCGATCTGCTTTCTTTGCGGCTTCACCGACGTCAAGATCGCCGATGTGCAAATTGCTGAGCTTGTCATCATTGTGGCATTTGGCTTGTCTTTCCTGGCCCCGGAAAAACGCCTCGTGCTCGAGGGGCCATCGATAATCCTGAACTTCCTGCCGAAATTCTTTATTCTGCTGATGCTGTTATTGGCAGGGTCCATCCTTTCCCTGCGGCTTCAGTTCTTTCCAGTACCCGATACAGGGCCGCTGAAGCAGCCCCCCTTTGCCTCGCTGGTCCGGCTGATCGAGGTCGCCCTGTCGATCAGTTCGATGTTCTATGTGGCCCTGTCAGTCCGCAACCGCCCCGATAACCTCCGCAAATTCCTCGCCGCCTATGTCTGGGCGGCGCTGATCGGATCGATCTGGGGAATGATCTCGTTCGTTCTCTCCTATGCCGGACTGGAATTGCCCGGCGCCACACCCGGAACCATCCCCCGCATATGCGGCTTCTTCGTGGAAGGGGGACCGTTCGGCGTGTATCTGGTCGGGGCGGTCATCGTGCAACTCGTCCGCGGCCATTATCTCGGCTACGTCTCCAAACCGACCTTCCTCGTACAATTGGCTATCCTGGTCGGCGCACTGGTCGGTACACAATCAAAAGCCGCAGTGGCCCTCATCGGCGCAGTCGCGATCGTCTTCCTGGTCAAGACACGCCACTTTCGACTGGTCGTGCTCATGGCCTGTGCCATGGTTCCGGTGGCGTTCACCAGTAACCTCATCAGCGGCGTCCAGGGATATTACCAGAACTACGCCAACTATCAGCAAGCGGCCGCCGAACGCCCGGACGACACATCGCTGATCGCAGGCCGGCTCGCCGCAGCGGTCCTCCTGCCCCGCATCGTCGCCAAACACCCGGTCCTGGGCGTCGGAATCGGCAACTATGCGCTCGTCCGCAACGATCCCGCGTTCCTGCGGGGCCTCCCCTACCTGGCAATCTGGGACTCTCCAGGACTGGGCCTGCTCGGCTATCTTGCCGAACTCGGCATTCCACTGACGCTGTTCGTCCTCTGGCTATATGCCTATCCCCTCCTTCAGGCCTGGCGTAGCCGACCATGGATCGTATTGCTCTGCAGCTACCCGGTGCTCGCCGCGCTTTTCGGGGTACAGCTCAACTTCGCCTATCCCTGGATCATCGCAGGGATCGGCCTCGCCACCGTCGCAATCGACCGGCAACATCACGCTCGCCTGAAAACAAGGGCCCACCTCGCCAAAGAACAAAAATCCCACCCCCAAAAAAACTCTGCCCAGACCCCCTCTGCCCAGACCCCAAACTAAACCCTTGTAGATCATGGGTTGCGTTACCCGTGTCCGGCTGCAACAGCCGTTGTGAATGGATCTGCGGTCGCGAGCGCCGGCCGCGGTTGACGAGGGGATGAGTTGCCGGGCTGCGGCGGTGCGGTGTGGCAGCGCAGCCGCGACGGTGATCCGCTGGCACGACCAGCGCCGCAGCACGGGTGCCTATGCCGCCAGGCCGCAGGGTGGGGACACGCGGTCGCGGCGGATCGAGGCGCATCGGGAGACGGTGCTGACGCTGCACGAAGCACGGCGCGACATCACGCTGGACGAACTGCGTCGCGAACTGGGCCAGGCGGGCGTGACGGTTGCGATCTCGACGCTGCGCGGCTGGTGTTCATCGACGAGACCCCGGCCTTCGCCGGGGCAGGCTCTGGACGGCGACCGACATGACCCGCAGCCACGGTCGCTGCTGGCGGGGCGAGCGGCTGGGTTACCCACACGGCCATCGCAAGACGACCACGCTGGGCGCAGGCCATGCGCATGACTGGCATGGTCGCGCCGATGGTGCTTGACGGCCCGATCCACGGCGACGTGGTGATCATGGACAACCTGTCCAGCCACAAGCGTGCCAGCGTCGGCCTCATGTTCCTCCCGCCCTACAGTCCCGACTTTAACCCGATCGAGAAAGCGTTCGCCCGCCTCAAGGCCATGCTGCGCAGGGCCGGAGAGCGCACCGTATCCGGGCTGTGGTCTCTTATCGGCAGGTTGGTCAACCTGTTCCAACCACAGGAATGCGCCAACTACTTCAGCTCCTGCGGTTATGACCCGGACTGATCGGAATCCGCTCTAGTGGGAGGAGGTTGAGGAAAGCGTGGCGAAGGAGCTTGAAACGGAATGATCCGCAGAGGCCAATGTATCGCGCAGTACTGCGGTAATCCGGTCGCAAGTGATATCCCATCGGTACCGGGACACGTAGTCAATATTGCTTGTAATCAGCGGCACAAAGTCGAAGTTACCCGTGTCGATCAATGCGCAACTGCCTTCCAGTGCAGCGATCCAACCTTCAAGATCGCGTCCGTTGACGAACTGCGCAAAAGTTCCTTCTGCTATCTCAACCAATGCGTCCGCAGTCGAACTGATGCACCAGGCGCCCGCCTGTAATCCTTCAAGCAGAGGAAAGCCGAACCCCTCGTATAGCGATGGAGTCACTACCACTGCCGCAGCGTCATAGAGGTTGCGCAACTCGGTATTACTGATGCCCTGGCAAAGGTCGATCGTTCGCCCCCCAGCCGCCAATGCGGCAACGTCGATTGACGAACGCACCTGCTCGCTCGGAGTGACGATGGTCAACTGCCAGTCTGGGGAAATTCGCGCCCGCGTCCAGGCATCGAGGATCATTTGAAAATTCTTGTGCGCCTTGGCGGCCGCCACCACGACGATACGCCGTTCCTTAGCGCGCCAAGGACGCGGAGTGATGGAGGGCCAATCGCTATGATCGATGCCCGAATGGATCGCATGGCTTGCCACCGGAATGCCGATCTGTTCGTGAAACATTCGTTCCGAGAACCGGCTGACAAACATGACCGCACGAGCGTCGCGTTTCAATTTCGCAAAGGTCTGGCGTGCCAGCGTTCGCTTGACAGGTGAGGCGGGAAACAGACTGGAATCGAGGTGAAGCAGGTCGTGGACAGTCGACACGAACGGCTTATTCCACGCCAGCGGGACCCAATAGTTGGTGAACCAGGTGAGGTCGTATCCGGCGGCCAGCTTTGGCAGAGCAAGCTGCTCGCGCAGGGAAAAGGGGGGGATATTAACGGAACGCACGCTGATGTTGGGCGTAGCGGCAAATTCCTCTGTCACACGCGCGGCGTCTCGTTCCTCCACCATGACATCGAAGCGGATGTCGGCCATCGCGCGCGCTACCCTGGGAACGGCGTTGACGATGAATCGGCCGATCCCCGAACCCCAGCCGACACGGGCATCCACCAGGAGTCGCGTCATGCCAGGCCCCTTTCGATTGGAGATACAGGCGGCGTCCAAGTGACACCGCAGCGCGCTAGGGCGGCTCGCACGCCGTCTTGGAATGCGGCCTCCGTGAAGCGCGATGCGTTGGCCACACAGGCATCCGTCGCGCCGCGAACAAGATCGCTAGCCTCGAACCGCTCAATTGCGGCGACCAAACCCTCGGCACCGGGCTCGCGATATAGGATTCCGGTTTGACCGTCGATCACTGTATCTAGGATGCCGCCGCGGCCATAGGCTATCACCGGGCGGCCTGAAGCCTGCACTTCGACCGGTATAATTCCGAAGTCCTCGTCCCCTGGAAAAATCAGCGCTTGGCAGCGGGCCATGTAGCGTTTCAACTCGGCAAAGCCGACCTTGCCGATAAAAGTGATATTGGGCGTTGCGTTGCGCTCCAGGCGCGCGCGCTCTGATCCATTGCCGATGACGATCAGTCGACGACCATTGCGTCGGAACGCCTCGACCGCGATGTCCGGACGCTTGTAGCTGACCAGTTCACCTGCCCAAAGATAGTAGCCTTCAAGATCTTCCACCGCAGCAGGCTGGAATTCCTCCACCGCGACTGGTGGAAACACGACTTCAGCGTCGCGGCGCCAGTATTTGGTAACGCGCTGTGCCACGAAAGTCGAATTGGCCAGCACATGGTCTACCCTCGCAGCTGATGCGGTGTCCCAAATCCGCAGCCAGTGCGCGATAGGTAGCATCACAAGCCGGGTCAATCGCCCAGCTGCACCACGATAGACGTAATATTTATCCCAGATATAACGTGTTGGAGAATGGACATAAGCAATATGGATCCCATCAGGCGGGGGGACAATTCCTTTTGCTGGGCCTGCCTCACTGGAGATGATGAGGTCATAGTCGGTCAGATCAAGCGCCTCGAGCGCCCAAGGCATTAACGGCAGGTATTTCTGGTACCAGCGCTTGGCGAACGGCAGTCGCCCGATGAACGTCTCGGTAATGCGGTGGGACGCCAAGAGACGGGAGATATTCGAGCGGTCGACGACATGCGTGTAGATATCGGCGTCGGGGAACATCCGGCACAGAGATTCCAGCACCCGCTCGCCCCCGCGCATGTTGACCAACCAATAATGCACAAGCGCAACGCGCAAAGCCGACCTCCACTATCCACTGATCCGCCGGGTTGCGGGGATTGGGTCTGCTGTTGCAGCCGGACACGGGTAACGCAACCCATGATCTACAAGGGGTT
>Ga0308159_1001632_pt1 | contig 30531 bp, 27 predicted proteins | sample PhyCR1_FD_201040 | JGI IMG/M metagenome (GOLD analysis project Ga0308159, IMG submission 201040) | Phyllosphere microbial communities from UC Gill Tract Community Farm, Albany, California, United States - DLSLC.R1 | ecosystem: Host-associated > Plants > Phyllosphere > Unclassified | place: USA...
AACATGCCGCATCCGCTGCTGGAGCAGGGCCTGGTCATCCTCGACACGCCGGGCCTCAACGCCATCGGCGCCGAGCCCGAGCTGACCGTGAGCCTGATCCCCCAGGCCCATGCCGTGGTGTTCATCCTCGGTGCCGATACGGGCGTGACGCGCTCCGACCTGGCGATCTGGCGCGAGCACCTCGTGACCGAGGGCGACCCGGGCGAGACCCGCATCGTCGTGCTCAACAAGATCGACACGCTCTGGGACACGCTCAGCGCGCCGGGGCAGATCGATGCGCAGATCGAACGCCAGTGCACCCTGTCGGCCGACACCCTGGGCGTGCCGCGCGAGCGCGTGCTGCCGGTGTCGGCGCAGAAGGGACTGCAGGCCAAGATCGCCAAGGACGCCGCGCTGCTGCAGGGCAGCCGCCTGCCGGCGCTCGAATCCGCATTGGGCGACGGCCTGCTCGGCCGGCGCGAGACCATGCTGCGGCTGGCCGTGGAGGCCGGCGTGTCCGCCCTGCGCGCCGAGGCGGCGCGCATCCTCAGCGTGCGCGAACGCGACCTGTCGGAGCAGGCGCTCGAACTGCAGGGCTTGCGCGGCAAGAACAGCTCCGTGATCCGTCACATGCGCTCGCGCATCGAGCAGGAACAGGCCGAGTTCGAATCCAGCAACACGCGCATCCTGGCCCTGCGTTCGGTGCAGGGCAAGCTGCTGCGCGAGGTGTATGCCGTGCTCGGCAGCACGGCGCTCAAGTCCGACCTGGCCCGGCTGGCCGCCACGCTCAAGCGGCCCGGCATCAAGCTCAGCGTGCGCAAGGTGTACGGCGCCACCTTCGACCTGCTGCGCGGCAACCTGCGCGAGGTGCAGGCGACCACGAGCGAGATCCAGGCGATGCTGCACGCCACCTTCCGCCAGCTGAACGCCGAGCACGGTTTCTCGCTCCAGGCACCGGCCGAGCCCGACCTCTCGGGCTTCGTCAACGAGCTTGACGGCATCGAGCGCAGCCACCTGCATTACCTGGGCGTGGGCAATCTGCTCAAGCTCGCGCAGAGCGACTTCTGCGACCGGCTGGTCCGCGCGCTCGGGAGCCGGGTGCGCACGGTGAACGAGGCCGCGATGACCGAGGTGGAACGCTGGAGCAAGGCGGCTGGCGCGCAGCTCGATGCCCAGCTCAAGGAGCGTCGCCGCAATTTCGTGCGCCGCATCGAATCGGTCGAGCGCATCCAGAACGCCGCGGGCGGCCTGGACGAGCGGCTGGGCGAAATCCGCGCGCAGGAGCAGGAACTGCAGTTGCTCAACGAGCGCCTGAAGGAACTCACCGCCCTGCTGACCAGCCAGGAGCCGATCCCGCCCGCGGTGCCTGGTGCGCCTCGTGGCGAACTGCGCGCCGCGTGAGCGGGCAGCCGCCCGTGGTGGCGTCGGCCAAGGCGCTGGCCCCCACCTTCGCCCCCCTGCTTGTCGAGTGGCAGCGCAGCCACGGCCGCAGCACCCTGCCATGGCAGAACACGCACGACCCTTACCGCGTGTGGCTGTCCGAGGTGATGCTGCAGCAGACGCAGGTGGTCACCGTGCTTAGCTACTACGCCCGCTTCCTCGATCGCTTCCCCACGGTGGCCGCGCTTGCGGCCGCCCCCGAGGACGAGGTGCTTGGCCTGTGGAGCGGGCTGGGCTACTACAGCCGAGCCCGCAACCTGCACCGCTGCGCCCAGGACGTGGTCGAGCGTTTCGATGGCGCCTTTCCGCACGGTGCGGCCGAACTCGCCACCTTGCCGGGCATCGGGCGCTCGACCGCCGCGGCCATCGCGGCCTTCTGTTTCGGCGAGCGGGTGGCGATCCTGGACGGCAACGTCAAGCGTGTGCTGGGCCGGGTGCTGGCGTTCGAGGGCGACCTGGCGAGCGCCACGCAGGAGCGCCTGCTCTGGGACGCCGCCACCGAACTGCTTCCGCCCAAGGGCGAGCGTGAAGCCATTTCCGCCTACACGCAGGGACTGATGGACCTGGGTGCCACCGTGTGCCTGCCGCGCCAGCCCAACTGCCTGCTGTGCCCGATGCAGTCGCTGTGCGGCGCGCGCGCGCTGGGTGCCGCGGACCGCTTTCCGGTCAAAACGCGCAAGCTGCGCCGCAGCGCGCAGGCCCTGTGGCTGCTGCTGGCGCGCCGCCAGGACGGCGCGGTGTGGCTCGAGAAGCGGCCGGCCAGCGGCATCTGGGCCGGCCTCTATGGCCTGCCGGCCTTCGACAGCCACGCCGCGCTGCTGGCTGCGTGCGGTGCGACCGGCGACGCGGGCTTTGTCGACCTGCCGGCCTTCACCCATGTGCTCACGCACAAGGATTTGCACCTGCACCCGGTCGAGCGGCAGATGGCCGCCGATGCCGCGCCGGTGTCGGGCGCCGGGCAGTGGGTGGCGGCCCATGCCTGGCAGGCGCTGGGCCTGCCGGCGCCGGTGCGCAAGCTGCTCGAGCAGCGGCTGGGCACGGCAGGCATCTGAGTGCCCACAGCGCTGTAGCGCCCGTTCCGCTCGCGCTGGGCGCTGCGGATCGATGGCCATTCGGCGACGGCCGGCCTATTCGGTGTCGAGCTCGCGGTGCCGCTTCAGCGCGGCCCAGCGGTCGCCGAAGGAGCGCGCCAGTTGCTCGACGAGAAACACCGAGCGGTGCTGGCCGCCGGTGCAGCCGATGGCCACCGTGACGTAGCTGCGGTGGTCGTCGGCCAGCGCGTCCAGCCAGTGCTGCAGAAAGCCCTCGATGTCCGCATACATGCGCGCCACCGCGTCGTGCTCGCGCAGCCACTCGGCCACGGGCGCGTCGCGGCCGGTGAGCGGCCGCAGTTCGGCCACGTAGTGCGGATTGGGCAGCATGCGCACGTCGAACACGAAGTCCGCATCCAGCGGCAGCCCGCGCTTGAACGCGAAGGACTGGAACACCAGCGTGAGCTGGCGCTGCGGCGCGCCGATCAGCGCCTTGATGTAGGTGCGCAACTGCGCCGGACGGATCAGGCTGGTGTCGATCACGTCGGCGCCGTCGCGCAGGTCGGCCAGCAGCTCGCGCTCCAGCTCGATGGCCTGCGCGAGCGCGCGTTCCTGTTCCGGCGCGTCGACCCGGCCGTCCTGCCGCGACAGGGGATGGCGGCGCCGCGTCTCCGAGTAGCGTCGCAACAGCGCGTCGGTGGTGGCGTCGAGGAAGAGCGATCGCAGGGCGATGCCTTCTCGCCGCAGCGTGCCCAGCTGCAGCGGCACCAGCGGCAGGGAGACGCCGCTGCGCACGTCGATGGCAACGGCCACGCGCGCCGCCCGCTGCTGCGTCTGCAGCGTGATGAAGGGCTCCAGCAGCTCGGGCGGCAGGTTGTCGACGCAGTAGTAGCCGGCGTCTTCCAGCGCATGCAGCGCGACCGACTTGCCGGAGCCGGACATGCCGGTGATGAGGACGAGGTCCATGTCAGTCGCGCCCGGCCGCCCGAAGCGGCTGACGCGCCGCCTCACGGGGCAGCGGAGCGCGCGAAGCGGCGGAGCGTGGGGGCTGTTTCATTTCAGGAGGCGGCCTTGGCGCGCGCCTTGCCGCCGCTCGGTGGCCGATCGAGCATCTCGCGCGCATGGGCCAGCGAGGTGGCGGACACGCGCTCGCCGCCCAGCATGCGCGCGATCTCGCGTGTGCGGCCCTCGCCGTCCAAGGGTTGGACGCCGCTTTCGGTGCGGGTGCCGCCGGTGCTGGCATCGGCCGCGGCGCGCTTGGCCACGAGCAGGTGATGGTCGGCGCACGCGGCCACCTGGGGCAGGTGGGTCACGGCGAGCACCTGGCGGTCGCGGCCGAGCTGCTGCATCAGGCGCCCGACGGTCTCGGCCACGGCACCGCCGACGCCCGAGTCGACCTCGTCGAAGATCAGCGTCTGCGCGGTGCCCAGCTCGCTGGTCGTCACTGCAATGGCCAGCGCGATGCGCGACAGTTCGCCCCCGGACGCCACCTTGCCGATGGGGCGCGGCGTGCTGCCGGCGTGGCCGGCGACGAGGAACACGGCCTCTTCGAGGCCCGCGCGGCCGGGCTGCGGCAGCGGCTGCAGCCCGACTTCGAAGCGCCCGCCCTGCATGCCCAGGCCTTGCATGGCCTGCGTGACGGCGGCCGACAGCTTGGGTGCGGCCTGCTGGCGGGCCTTCGAGACGGCGCGCGCCGCCTTCAGGAAGGCCTGCTGCGCCGCGTGTTCCCTGGTTTCCAGCGCGGCGAGGTCGCTCTGCGCATCGAGCGTCTGCAATTCGACGCGCCAGCCCGACAGAAGGGCCGGCAGTTCGGCCGGCGTGCGCTTGTAGCGCCGTGAGAGCGACATCCACAGGCCCATGCGCTCGTCGAGCTCGGCCAGACGCTGCGGGTCGACGTCGGCGCGCCGCAGATAGCTGTGCAGCGAATGGGCCGCATCGGCGGCCTGGGCCACGCTGGAGGCCAGCGCCTCGCCGAGCGCCTTGAACTCGGGCTCGATGTGCTCGCAGTCCTGCAGCAGCGAGACGGCGCGCGACAGCGCGGCCAATGCGCCGGCCTCGTCGTCCTCCAGCGCCGAGGCGGCACCTTCGGCGGCATCGATCAAGGCCTGCGCATTCGACAGCCGCGAATGCTGGGCCGAGAGTTCGTCCCACTCGTCGTCGCCTGGCGCCAGCTTGTCGACTTCGCCGATCTGCCATTGCAGGCGCTCGCGTTCGCGCAGCAGCGTGTCCTGCGCCTGGCGCGCGGATTCCAGGGCGTTGAGTGACTTGCGCCACTGCTGCCAGGCGTCGTCCATCGCCGCCGTCTGCACGCCGGCGTAGGCGTCGAGCAGGCCGCGCACGGAGTCGGGCCGCGTGAGGCTCTGCCAGGCGTGCTGGCCATGGATGTCGAGCAGGCGGTCGCCCAGCTCGCGCAGTTGCGCGGCGGTGGCCGGGCTCCCATTGATCCAACCGCGGCTGCGGCCCTGCAGGTCGACCGTGCGGCGCAGGAGCAAGGCCTCGCCGGCCTCGAAGCCACCTTCGTCCAGCCAGGCGGCGAGCGCAGGGTCGGCGTCGAACTCCGCACTCACGTCCAGGCGATCGGCACCTTCGCGCACCGCACCCGCGTCGGCGCGGTTGCCCAACGCAAGCTGCAGCGCGTCGATGAGGATCGACTTGCCGGCGCCGGTCTCGCCGGTGAGCACGGTGAAGCCGCCGCCCAGGTCGAGCTCCAGCGCGCGGACGATGACGAAATCGCGCAGGGCGATGCGACGCAAGGCCATCAGGACTCCCGACGGGCCGGCCCGAGGCAGGCCTGCAACTTCTCGGGGGGCAGCGGATACACGCAGTGAGGAGCGTGGGGGCACATGCTCAGGAACCTCCTTCGTTCCAGTGGAGTTTCTTGCGCAGGGTGTCGAAGTAGCTCCAGCCGCGCGGATGCAGGAAGCGCACGCGGTAGTCGGAGCGCCGCACCACGATCTGGTCGCCGTGCACCAGCGAAGCCAGCGACTGCATGTCGAAATTGGCGCTGGCGTCTCGGCCGCCGACCACCTCGATCGTGATCTCTTCGGCGTCGGGCAGCAGGATCGGCCGGTTCGACAGCGTGTGCGGTGCGATGGGCACCAGCACCCAGCCCGGGATCGAAGGGTGCAGCAGCGGCCCGCCGGCCGACAGGGCGTAGGCCGTCGAGCCCGTCGGCGTGGCGATGATGAGCCCGTCCGCGCGCTGGTTGGCCACGAAGTTGCGTCCCACAGACACCCGCAGCTCCACCATGCCCGAAGTCGCGCCGCGGTTGACCACGACGTCGTTCATCGCCAGGGCGTCGAACACGACCGCGCCATCGCGCACCACCTGCGCATGCATGAGGCTGCGGTGGTCTTCCTCGTATTCGCCGGCCAGCATGGGGGTGAGCGTGGCCTGGTAGTTGTCCAGCGGGATGTCGGTGATGAAGCCGAGCCGCCCGCGGTTGATGCCGATGAGCGGCACGCCGTAGGGCGCGAGCTGGCGGCCGATGCCGAGCATCGTGCCGTCTCCGCCGACCACGAGGCCCAGGTCGCACTGCTCGCCGATCTGCTCGACGGTCAGCACCGGATGGCGGCAGGTCTTGGCCGGCAGCCCGTCGGAATCGCTTTCGGCGCTGCTGCGCTCCAGCACCACCGAGCAGCCTTGCGAGCGCAGGAAATCGCCGATGTCGTCCATCACCCGGTCCTGCGCGCGCGCCGCCTGTGCCTGGTACTTTCCGATGAGGGCAACGTGGCGAAAGGGCGGGGTCATGGCTACAAATTACAACACTAAAATCTTTCAATGCTGGACGACCGCGCCAAGTTGTTGCTCAAGACTTTGGTCGAGCGATACATCGCCGACGGCACGCCCGTCGGCTCGCGCACGCTCTCCCGTGCGCCCGGGCTGGAACTCTCGCCCGCAACCATCCGCAACGTGATGGCCGACCTCGAGGAACTGGGCCTGATCGTCAGCCCCCATACCTCGGCGGGCCGCATTCCGACCGCGCGTGGATACCGGCTCTTCGTCGACACGATGCTGACCGCGCAGCGGCCGCAGCTCGCGACCCCGAGCCTGCCTGCCGACCAGCCGCAGAAGGTGATCGCCAACGCGGCGCAGTTGCTGTCGAACCTTTCGCAGTTCGTCGGTGTGGTCATGGCGCCCCGGCGCACCTCGGCGTTCCGCCACATCGAGTTCCTGCGGCTGTCGGACAGGCGGCTGCTGGTCATCATCGTCTCGCCCGATGGCGATGTGCAGAACCGCGTCATCTTCACCGACCGCGAGTACTCGCAGTCCGAACTGGTCGAGGCGTCGAACTACCTCAATGCGAACTACAGCGGCCTGTCGATGGAGCAGGTGCGCGACCGCCTCAAGACGGAGATGGACACGCTGCGCGGTGAGATCGCCTCGCTGATGAAGGCGGCGGTGCAGGTCAGTTCCGAGGCCATGACGCAGGCGCAGGAGGAGGTCGTCGTCGCCGGCGAGCGCAACCTGCTGGCGGTGAGCGATTTCTCCAGCGACATGGGCCAGCTGCGTCGCGCCTTCGACCTGTTCGAGCAGAAGGCGCAGCTGCTGCGGCTGCTCGACGTGTCGAGCAAGGCCGAGGGCGTGCGCATCTTCATCGGCGGCGAGAGCCAGGTCGTGCCGGTCGAAGAGCTGTCCGTCGTGAGCGCGAATTACGAGGTCGATGGCGAGGTGGTCGGCACCCTGGGTGTGATCGGCCCCACCCGGATGCCCTACGACCGCATGATCCAGATCGTGGACATCACCTCGCGCCTCGTGAGCAACGCCCTGAGCCATCACAAATAGTGCGACCCCGCGGGCCGACGGGGGGGCGCCTAGAATCCCGCGTCGCGCGGGCCGTTAGCTCAGTTGGTCAGAGCAGGGGACTCATAATCCCTTGGTCGCTGGTTCAAGTCCAGCACGGCCTACCACGCGAGGTATTCACAAGATTGTTTGCGAGTCTGGGATGCGCCAAAAACGCGTGCTATACTTGCGAGCTTAGCGGCTGTAGCTCAGTTGGATAGAGTACTTGGCTACGAACCAAGGGGTCGTGGGTTCAATTCCTGCCAGCCGCACCACTTCAAAGCCCGCAACGAAAGTTGCGGGCTTTTCTTTTTGGTTTTCCCCTTTGCGTGCATAAGCTCCCCGCATGAGCAAGGCCTTCACCAAGGAAAGCGACGCCGACGATGAGGACGGCGAGGCCGGCGGCCTGCCGCCCCTGCCTCCGGGCGGCAAGAACTACATCACGCCGCAGGGTTACGCGCGCCTTCGCGCCGAGTTGCTCGACCTCATGGGCAACGAGCGACCGAAGGTGGTCGAGGCCGTGCACTGGGCCGCGAAGAACGGCGACCGCTCCGAGAACGGCGACTACCTCTACGGCAAGAAGCGCCTGCGCGAGATCGACCGGCGCATCCGCTTCCTGACCAAGCGCCTCGAGATCGCCGAGGTCACCGACCCATCGGTGCACCATGGCGGCGACCAGGTTTTCTTCGGTGCCAAGGTCTCCTATGCCGACGAAGAAGGCGTGGAGCGCACGGTCACCATTCTGGGCATCGACGAAGCCGAAAGCGCGCGCCAGCAGGTGAGCTGGATCTCTCCGGTGGCCCGCGCGCTGCTGAAGGCGCGGGTGGGCGATGTGGTGAAGCTCGTGACCCCGGCCGGCACGCAGGAGATCGAGGTGCTCAGCGTCGACTACCCCGCGCCGGGCGGGCAGGCCTGAAGGCGCCCGGCGCTTCTCAGGGCGCCGGAACGACGCGAACGGCGGCCAGGACCGAGGGCGTGCGCTTGGCTGCGCGCAGCACGGCTTCGAGGTGTGCGCGGTCGCGCACGGCGATCACGAAGCGCAGGTCGGTTGAATCCTGGCGCGTTTCTTCTGCCATCTCGACGTGCGTGATGTCGGCTTCGGCGTTGGCCAGCGTGGCCGCGACGCGCGCCAGCACGCCCTTGTCGTTGCGCGCCGTGACGACGATGCCGGTCTCGAAGGCGCGCACCGGCTCGTCCGCCCAGTCCACCGCGAAGAAGCGCTCGGCGTCCTTGTGACGAAGCCGCTGCCCGACCCCACAGGCTTCGGTGTGGACCACGAGGCCTTCGCCATGGCCGAGATACCCGACGATCGGGTCGCCCGGGATGGGGCGGCAACACAGCGCGAAGCGCACCGAGGAGTTCTCGCTGCCATCGAGCATGACCGCGCCCTGGGACAGGCTTTCGTGCGCGGTGAAGCGCTCGCGGCTGAGCATCAGCGCATCGGGCCTCAGGCCGCGCTCGGCCAGCAGGCCCATCAGGCGCTTGGCCACGATGCTGGCGATGCGTTTGCCCAGGCCGATGTCGGTCATCAGTTCCGAGCGCGTGCGGTTGCCGGTGAAGCGCAGCAGCTTCTCCCAGGTGGGCTGGTTCTCGGCATCGTCGTCGGGAAGCTTGCCCAGGCCTTCGGCGCGCAGCGCCTGGCTCAGCAGCTTCTCGCCCAGGCGCTCGGACTCGGCCTGCGCCAGGGTCTTGAGGTAATGGCGGATCTTGGAGCGCGCCCGACCAGTGCGCACGAAGCCCAGCCAGGCCGGATTGGGGGTGGACACGGGCGCGGTGATGACCTCCACCACGTCGCCGTTCTTGAGTTCGGTGCGCAGCGGCACCTGCTCACCGTTGATGCGTGCCGCCGAGGTGTGGTCGCCGATGCGCGTGTGGATGGCGTACGCGAAGTCGACCACCGTGGCACCGCGCGGCAGCGCCATGATCTCGCTGCGGGGCGTGAACACGTAGACCGCATCCGGGAAGAGGTCGACCTTCACGTGGTCCCAGAACTCGGTCGCGTCGCGCGTCTCGTCCTGGATGTCCAGCAGCGACTGGAGCCACTTGGCACTCAGGCGTTCGCTGTTGTTGCCCGCCGCGTCCGAGGCCTTGTACAGCCAGTGGGCGGCCACGCCCGATTCCGCAACCACGTGCATCGCTTCCGTGCGCAGCTGGAACTCGACGCTCACGCCCGAGGGGCCGACCAGCGTGGTGTGCAGCGACTGGTAGCCGTTGAGCTTGGCGATCGCGATGTGGTCCTTGAACTTGCCCGGCAGCGGCTTGTACATCTGGTGCAGGATGCCCAGGCCCGTGTAGCAGGCGATCACGTTCGGCACGATGAGCCGGAAGCCGTAGATGTCGGTGACCTGGGCGAAGCTCAGGTGCTTCTCCTCCATCTTGCGGTAGATCGAGTACAGCGTCTTTTCCCGGCCGGCCATGCGCACGCTCATCTGCGCGTTGGCGAATGCGCTCTCGACGTCGCGCTGCACCTTCTGGATCAGGTCGCGGCGCCGGCTCCGTGCCTTGGCCACCGCCTTGGCCAGGATGGCGTAACGCCAGGGCCGCAGGTGCCGGAAAGACAGGTCCTGCAGTTCGCGGTAAGTCTGGTTCAAGCCCAGCCGGTAGGCGATGGGCGAGTAGATGTCGAGCGTCTCGCTGGAGATGCGCGCCCACTTCTCGCGCGGTGCATCGTCCAGCGTGCGCATGTTGTGGGTGCGATCGGCCAGCTTGATGAGGATGACGCGCACGTCGCGCGCCATGGCCAGCAGCATCTTGCGGAAGGACTCGGCCTGGCCCTCCTCGCGGGTGTTGAACTGCAGCTTGTCGAGCTTGGTGAGGCCGTCGACCAGTTCCGCCACCGGGGCGCCGAAGCGCTCGATCAGGTCGGTCTTGGTGACGCCGCAGTCCTCGATCGCGTCGTGCAGCAGGGCCGCCATGAGCGCCTGCGCGTCGAGCTTCCATTCCGCGCATTGCGCGGCCACGGCGATCGGGTGCGTGATGTAGGGTTCGCCGCTGTTGCGCAGCTGGCCCAGGTGCGCCTCGTCGGCGAAGCGGTAGGCGCGTCGCACCTGTTCCACATCGTCGGCGCTGAGGTAATCCAGCCGGTCGGTGAGCGCCGCGAAGCTGGCGGCGGCCGCGTTCAAGGCCGCCGGGTGCGGGGCGCGCGGACCGGCGGAGCGGGGCGAGGACTGTGGCTGGACGACCGCACTCATTGACGCTACTTTAGCCTGCGACTCGAAACGAGGCGTCCGGGCACAAAAAAAGCACCGCATGCGGTGCTTCCTTTGGTGCCAAAAAGGCTTAGCTTCAGCCCGGCACCTTCTTCAGCATCTCCAGGCCGACCTTGCCTTCCGCGATCTCGCGCAGGGCCGTGACGGCGGGCTTGTTCTTGCTCTCGATCTTGGGTGCGTGCCCCTGGCTCAGCATGCGGGCACGATAGGTGGCCGCCAGCACGAGCTGGAAGCGGTTGGGGATCTGTTGCAGGCAGTCTTCGACGGTGATGCGGGCCATGACGTTCTCTCTCGGATGGGTGGCACAGATGGCCGGTGTCAGGGAATGTTGAGTGCCGCGAAGGTGTCGGCACGGGCGCGGCGCTGGGCCGAATACCGCAGCCGCTGCGCATGAACGATCGCCTTGAGGTCAAAAAGCGCGCGTTCAAATAATTCATTGATTATAACGAAGTCGAATTCGCTGGCTCTCGCCATCTCGTCCGCGGCATTGCGCAGGCGCAGCTCGATGATCTCGGGCGCATCCTCGCCGCGGCGCTCCAGGCGCGAGCGCAACTCCTCCCAGCTGGGCGGCAGGATGAAGATCAGCACCGCGTTGGCGAACACCTGGCGGATCTGCAGCGCGCCCTGGAAGTCGATCTCCAGGATCACGTCCGCCCCCATGGCCACGCGGTCCTCCACCGCCTTTTTCGAGGTGCCGTAGCGCTGCCCGTGCACATGGGCCCATTCGATGAAGGCGTCGCCCACCACCATCGCATCGAACTCGGCCGGGGACACGAAAAAGTACTCGCGGCCGTGCTTTTCCTGCCCGCGTGGCGGCCGCGTGGTGTGCGACACCGAAGGCTGCACGGCCGAATCGAGCTCCATCAGCGCCTTCACCAGGCTGGATTTGCCGGCGCCGCTGGGCGCCGCGACCACGAAGAGGTTGCCGGGGTAGTCCATGGCGGTCATTCGATGTTCTGCACCTGCTCGCGCATCTGTTCGATCAGCACCTTCATGTCGACGCCGATGCGCGTCAGCTCCAGCGCGGCGGACTTCGAGCCCAGGGTGTTGGCCTCGCGGTGCAGTTCCTGGATCAGGAAGTCCAGCCGCTTGCCGATCTCGCCGCCCTTGTCGAGCAGCCGCTCGATCTCGTCGAGGTGCGCTGCCAGGCGCGTGAGTTCCTCGGCCACGTCGATGCGGATGGCGAAGGCCGTCGCCTCGCTCAACGCGCGGTCCTGCGCGGCCTCGGGCGCAGTGCCGCCTGCCAGCCCCATCGCCTCCTGCCACCGCTCCAGGAAGCGCGCGCGCTGCTGTTCGACCAGCTGCGGCACGATCGGGCCGGCCTGCTGCGCCAGCGTGCGGAGGCTGCCGAGGCGGTCGCGCAACATGGCGGCCAGGCGCTCGCCCTCCCGCGCGCGGGCCGCGGTCAGCGCGTCGACCACGCTGGCCACGGTGCCCACGACATCGAACTCGCCCTGCGCCGGCCGGCCGGCGTCGCTGGACGCCAGCCGCAGCACATCCGCCACGCTCAGTTCGCTCGCGCGTGGCAGCCAGGCCTTGACGGCGTCCTGCAGGCCGTTGAGGCGCTGGAGCAGCCGGGCCGACGGTTCGGCCAGGGCCGCCCCGGCCTGCAGGTCGATGCCCGCGCGCACCTCGACCTTGCCGCGTTTGAGCCGTTGCGTGAGCAATTCACGCAGTTGCGGTTCGTGCTGACGCAGCTCTTCCGAGAGCTTGAAGCTGAGGTCCAGGAACCGGCTGTTGACCGCGCGGATTTCCACCCCCAGACGCCCGCCGGCGGTGCCCGCCGCGGCCGTGCGCGCCTCGCTGTCTGCAGGGGTGCCGGCCGGGCCGCTCTGGCCACTGGCGTAGCCGGTCATGCTGTAAACTGGCATCGAGCCTCGCTGTTGTTCGTTCGCTGAATCGCCCCGTGCGATGGGCCTGTGCAGGAGGTTCCGGCAACGCGTTCGCTTGCCGCTCCATCGCCTTCGGGCGAAACTCCCGGATTATGTCAAAGGTCAAACCGTCGCCCCTGTTGCCCGACACGGTCATCGGCGGCTACCGCGTCGTGCGGCGGCTTTCGGCAGGGGGCTTCGGCGTGGTCTACCTGGCGGTCGATTCGTCGGGCCAGCAGGTCGCGATCAAGGAGTACCTGCCCTCGTCACTGGCCACCCGTGCCATGGGCGAGCTGGCGCCGCAGGTGCCGCCCGAAAAGCTGTCGCTCTACCGCCTGGGCCTCAAGAGCTTCTTCGAGGAAGGGCGCTCGCTGGCGCAGATCTCGCATGCCTCCGTGGTGAGCGTGCTGAACTTCTTCCGCGAGAACGAGACCGTCTACATGGTGATGAACTTCCTCGACGGCGCCACGCTGCAGGACTTCATCGTCACCGCCCGCGACCTCAAGAAGGCCAAGGTCTTCCGCGAATCGACCATCCGTTCGCTCTTCGACGAGATCCTGCGCGGCCTGCGCGTGGTGCACCAGCACAAGATGCTGCACCTGGACATCAAGCCCGCCAACATCTTCGTGACCGAGGACGACCGCGCCGTGATGATCGACTTCGGCGCAGCACGCGAGGTGCTGTCCAAGGAAGGCAACTTCATCCGCCCCATGTACACCCCCGGCTTCGCAGCCCCCGAGATGTACCGCCGCGATTCGTCGATGGGCCCCTGGACCGACATCTACGCCATCGGCGCGTGCATCTATGCCTGCATGCACGGCTATCCGCCCAGCGACGCGCCCCAGCGGATCGAGAAGGACCGCCTCGGGCTGTCGCTCTCGCGCCTTCGCGGCGTGTATTCGGACGACCTGATCGAGGTGGTGGAGTGGTGCATGTCGCTCGACCCGCTGTCGCGCCCGCAGTCGGTCTTCGCGCTGCAGAAGGAGCTCAGCCGCGAGGGCGAGCGCCGATACACCAAGCTGTCGGTGGGCGAGAAGATGCGCCTGTCGATCGACAACATGCGTTCCTACGAGAAGAAGGCGCTGCCCAAGGCCGTGGCGCCCACCACGAGGCCCGCATGACCCTTGTCCGCGCACCTCGCCACGTGTGTCTTTCGGCCGGCCAGGCCACGGGGTGCCTGCCGTGAAGTTCTCCGTCTTTCAGGTCAGCCGCAAGGGCGGTCGCGTCAAGAATGAAGACCGCATGGGCTACTGCTACACGCGGGAGTCGGGCCTCTTCGTGCTCGCCGACGGGATGGGGGGCCATCCCGAGGGTGAGGTCGCTGCGCAGCTGGCGCTGCAGACCATCGCCGCGCTGTACCAGCGCGAGGCGCGCCCCACGTTGAAAGACGTGAAAACCTTTCTCGCCTCCGCCGTCATGGCTGCACACCAGCAGATCATGCGCTACGCGAGCAACAAGGCAATGCTCGACACGCCGCGCACCACCGTGGTCGCGGCCGTCCTGCAAGGCAACACCGCCACCTGGATCCACTGCGGCGATTCGCGCCTGTACGTGGTGCGCGAGGGGCAGATGCTCATGCGTACGCGCGATCACTCGCACGCCGAACGGCCGCGCCCCAATGGCAACAACGAGCCCGTCAACCGCAACCTGCTTCTCACCTGCCTGGGTTCGCCCACCACGCCGCTGTTCGAGGTGTCTGCGCCTCTGACGCTGCTGCAGGGCGACCGCCTCATGCTGTGTTCCGACGGGCTGTGGGGCGTCATGGACGACCTGCTGCTCGTACGCTCCCTGTCCAGCGGCAAGGTCTCGGACGCCGCGCCGGAACTGGTCGAGATGGCGCTGCGCCGTGGCGGACCGAATGGCGACAACGTCACCCTGATCGCCATCGAGTGGGAAACCGCCGACGTGCCCGGCGCGGATGCGGGTGTGTCGACCGACAGCATCAGCGACGACGTGTTCGCCTCCACCATCCAGGCCGGCATGCCGGCCGATGGCGAGATGGACGACCTGGACGACGACGCCATCGAGCGCTCCATCGCCGAGATCAACGAGGCCATCCGCCGATCCGCCGCCTCGCGCAAGAGCTGATCGTTTTTCCTTCCCCTTTTCTTTCTCGTTCCCGAATGACTGCTTTCACCCGAAGCGGCGGCCGTGCCGCCGACCAGTTGCGTCCCGTGCGTATCACGCGCGGCTTCACCGTCCACGCCGAGGGGTCGGTCCTCATCGAGTTCGGCCAGACGCGCGTGCTCTGCACCGCCTCGGTCGAGGAGAAGGTGCCCCCGCACAAGAAGGGCAGCGGCGAAGGCTGGGTGACGGCCGAGTACGGCATGCTGCCGCGCGCCACCCACACCCGCAGCAGCCGCGAGGCGGCCAAGGGCAAGCAGACCGGCCGCACGCAGGAGATCCAGCGGCTCATCGGCCGCTCGATGCGCGCCGTGTTCGACCTGGCCGCGTTGGGCGAACGCACCATCCACCTCGACTGCGACGTGCTGCAGGCCGATGGCGGCACGCGCACTGCGGCCATCACGGGCGCCTTCGTGGCCGCGCAGGACGCGGTGAACAAGCTGATCGCGGCCGGCTCGCTCGCCGCCTCGCCGATCAAGGGCCCGGTGGCCGCCATTTCGGTGGGCATCGTCAGCGGCACGCCGCTGCTCGACCTCGAATACACCGAAGACTCGGCCTGCGACACCGACATGAACGTCGTGATGACGGGTGCCGGCCACTTCGTCGAGGTGCAGGGCACGGCCGAGGGCGTGGCCTTCACGCGCGACGAGATGAACCAGTTGCTTGCGCTGGCCGAGAAGGGCATCGGCGAGCTCGTCGAACTGCAGAAGCAATCCTTGTCGTCGAATTGATGGCTGCCGGCGCCCATCCCGCGGACGCCGTACGCCCCTTGTGTTCATGAAACTGGTCCTCGCCTCCAACAACGCCGGCAAGCTCGCCGAGCTGCAGCAGCTCTTCGGCGCGCTCGGCGTGCAGCTCGTGCGCCAGTCCGAGCTCGGCGTGGGCGAGGCGGACGAGCCTTTTCGCACCTTCGTCGAGAACGCGCTGGCCAAGGCGCGCCACGCGAGCGCCGCCACCGGGCTGCCCGCGGTCGCCGACGATGCCGGCCTGTGCGTCGACGCATTCGGCGGCCTGCCGGGCGTCGACACCGCCTTCTACGCCACGCAATTCGGCTACGAAAAGGGCGACGCCCACAACGTGCGTGCGCTGCTCGAGCAGATGCAGGGTGTGGCCAACCGGCGCGCCGCGCTCGTCAGCACGCTGGTGGCGCTGCGGCGGCACGACGATCCCGAGCCGCTCATCGCTGTCGGCCGCGTCGTCGGCGAGATCACGCGCGAGCCGGTGGGCGACCAGGGCTTCGGCTTCGACCCCGTGATGTTCCTGCCCGCCTTCGGCCGCACCTTCGCCCAACTGCCTCCCGACGTGAAGAACGCGCACAGCCACCGCGGCCAGGCGGCGCGCGCCATGGTCGAGCTGATGCGCGATCGCTGGGCGCTCTCGGGCGCCGGCACCTGATGCCGTGACCATCCCCATCCAGCCCGCCGCGTCGTCGAGCGAAGGCGCCGAGCACGCCAACGACGTGCTCCACATGATGCGCCCCGGCCCGCTGCAACTGGCCGCGCTGCCGCCGCTGTCGCTGTACATCCACCTGCCGTGGTGCCTGCGCAAGTGCCCGTACTGCGACTTCAATTCGCACGAATCCCGGCATGGCGACGGCGTCCCGGAGCAGGCCTACATCGACGCCGTCATCGCCGACCTCGACGCTGCGCTGCCACTGGTCTGGGGCCGGCCGGTCCACACCATCTTCATCGGCGGCGGCACGCCCAGCCTCTTCTCGCCCGAAGCCATCGACCGACTGCTGGGCGACGTGCGCGCGCGGCTGAAGATCGAGCCCGACTGCGAGGTCACCCTCGAGGCCAATCCCGGCACCTTCGAGCGCGACCGCTTCCGGGCCTTTCGCGCAGCGGGCGTCACGCGGCTGTCGGTCGGCGTGCAGAGCTTCGACGACGCACACCTCAAGGCCATCGGCCGCGTGCACGACCGCGCGCAGGCCATCGCGGCCGTCGAAGAGGCCGCGAGCGCTTTCGACACCTTCAACCTCGACCTGATGTACGCGCTGCCAGGCCAGACCTTGCAAGGCCTGGACGCCGATATCGACCAGGCCCTGGCCTTGCAGCCGCCGCACCTGTCGATCTACCACCTCACCATCGAGCCCAACACCTTCTTCGCCAAGCACCCGCCCGCGCTGCCCGACGACGACATCGCCTACACGATGCTCGATCGCATCACCGAGCGCACCGCGGCGGTGGGCATGAAGCGCTACGAAATCTCGGCCTACGCGCGTGCCGGACATGCGTGCGCGCACAACCTCAACTACTGGCAGTTCGGCGACTACCTCGGGCTGGGCGCGGGGGCGCACGGCAAGCTCAGCTTCGCGCACCGCATCGTGCGGCAGGTGCGCTTTCGCGACCCGCAGCGCTACATGGTCAACGCCCTGGCCGGGCAGGCCGTGGCGCGGAGCGAGGAAGTGGCGCTGGCAGACCTGCCCTTCGAGTTCATGCTCAATGCGTTGCGGCTGAGAGAGGGCTTCACGCTCATGCAGTTCGCCGAGCGCACGGGCCTGGCCATCAGCGCCATCCAGCGCCCGCTCGAAGAGGCCGAGCGCCTGGGCCTGCTGGCGCGCGACCTGCACCGCGTGTGGCCGACCGAGCGCGGCTTCGATTTTCTGAGCGACCTGCAGGAGCTCTTCCTGCCATCGGCCGACTGACTGAAGGGCTGAGCCATCGGCCCGCGCAGGCGGGGCAGGGCGCAGCAGCTGAAGTCGTGGCGTTGGGTGCTGACTCGACCGCCCCGGCCCTCGGCCTAGAATCGGCCGTTCGGAGAGTTGGGTGAGCGGTTTAAACCAGCAGTCTTGAAAACTGCCGACGGGCAACCGTCCGTGAGTTCGAATCTCACACTCTCCGCCAGCATTCCCTATAAATCAGCAGCAGTCCCTGCATTCAGCTCTCAACGTCGAGGCCGCCGTCGTGGCCGGGTGGAATCAAGGTGTGTTCGAGGACTCCGTGGCCGAACCGTTCGACAGGCGCGTTGCTGTACCTCGCCATAACAGTGATTTCTTGTTGGCGGTCGCAGCACCTCCGGCATCTCGCCTGAACAGTTGACCGGCCGAGTAGCGACCAAGCAAGAAGTCCCCGAACTTGTGTCTTGTTGCAGGATAAGGGCAGAGGTCAGCACTCTCGGGTGCACGACGCAAGAGCCGGGAGGTGGAATGCTTACGCTTCGCCTCTAGTGCCCAAGAAAGTGCGGCGCTCGACGCTCGGCCATCGCCTGCACGCCTTCCTTGAAGTCCGCGGTCGCGAAATGCACACGCTGGACCTCACGCTCGTGCCGGTTGGCCGCCGTGACCTCGTCCGCCAGCCCGCGGCGCAGCGTGGCCCGCGTGGCCTGTACCGCCAGCGGCGCCGACGCGGCAATCTCCGCCGCGAGCGCCACGGCCCGCGTGCGCACTTCGTCGAACGGCGCCAAGATATCGGCCAAGCCAAGTCGCACCGCCTCTTCGCCGCCAATGCGCAGCCCGGTGTAAAGCAGCATGCTCGAGGCCTGAGCGCCAATCAAGTGCGGTAGCGTAGCGCTCAGGCCGAAGCCCGGGTGGAAGCCCAGGCGGTTGAAGTTGGCGCTGAAGCGCGCTTCAACACAGGTGACTCGGAAGTCGGCCGCCACAGCAAGGCCGAGCCCCGCGCCGATGGCTGCGCCTTGCACAGCGGCCACGATGGGCTTGGTCGTCCTGAACAAGCGCATCGCCTGCTCGTAGAGCGGGCCTGGATCACGTGCGGTATCGGTGTCCTCGTCGCTGTGGAAGTCGGCGCCCGCGCAGAACACGCGGCCCTCGGCAGCCAGCACGACGCAGCGGCATTCGGCGTCGGCATCCAACTTCTCCAGCGTGTCCGCCAGGTCCCGCAAGACGGGGACGTTGACGTGGTTGTAGGGCGGATGCCGCAGCTCCAACAACACGACGTGGGGCTGGCCCGATTCAAGGACGGCGATGGTGTTCATTGGACCTCGATCTGTGCGATGTCGACGTAACTCTTCCATTTCTCGCGTTCCTCGCGCTCGAAGTCCGCCAGCTGCTGCAAGCTGAGCTTGGCAGGGGCGAAGGCAAAGCCCTCCAGCTTGCTTCGGATGGGGTCGGTGGTCACGCCTTCGTTGATGAGCGCGTTCAGGCGCTGCTGCACGTCGACGGGCGTGGCGGCCGGCACCGCAATGCCGAGGAAACCGCCTCGGATGGTGAACGAGGGGTACGACTCGGTGATGAGCGGCACGTCGGGGTAGCGCTTCAGGCGCGTGTCTGAATGGGCAGCCAGCGCGCGCAATTGGTTGGCCGCGACGAAAGAGTCACCCGCCACGGTGTCGGTGAACACCACCTGAATCTGGCCGGCGATCAGCTCCGACATGGCCTGGCTCACCTGCTTGTACGGGATGGCCGCCAGCTCGATGCCGGCCGCGTGCGCAAAGAGCGCGGCCGTGACCTTGGACGTCGCGTTGAAATGCCCGTAGTTGATCTTGCCCGGCGAAGCTTTCGCGGCCGCGACAAAGTCCTTCAGCGTCTTCCACGGCGCGTCGGGTCGTACCAGCATGTAGGTAGAGCCGGGGCCAAAGGAACCCACCAGCCGGAAGTCCTTGCCAGGGTCGTAGGGCAGCTTACGGAATAGGCTGGGGTTTGCGAGGTGCGTGGAGGTCGTGGCCAGCAAGAGCACCGAGCCGTCGGGCGGCGCGTTGCGGGCAGCTTCCACGCCGATGATGCCGTTGGCGCCGGGCCGGTTGTCCACCACCACCGTGCGACCGGTCTTGCGGGTGAGGTAGTCACCCAGCATGCGCGCCGAGATGTCGCCCGATCCACCCGGCCCGAAGGGCACGATGATCTGGATGGGCTTCTCTACAGCGCGGGCGGACTGCGTCAGTGCCGTCCAGGGCAGGGCGGTCGCGGCAGCGAGCAGGCTGCGTCTTCTCATGGTGTCGTCTCCTGATTTTGATTTGTCGAAGATGGGCCCGGAGCCAGGCCTGGGCACAGGGCATGTGTGTGCTCACCGATGCCAGGCGCGCGGTGCCGCACTTCGGGCCGCTGGCCGTCGAAGGACAGGGGCAGTCCGACAATGCGCAGCTCTTCGCCCGGGATCTCCTGCAGGATGCCGAGGGCGTCGGTCTGCGGGTCGGCAAGCACCTGCGCGAAGTCCTGGATCGGCGCGCAGGGCACGCCCGCGGCCTCCAGCGCCTCGATCCAGTGCTGCGAACTTCGACTGCGAAAGACGGCCTCCAACGCCGGCAACAGTTCGGCCTTGTATTGCACGCGCAGCGCGTTGCTCGCGTAGCGCGGGTCGACAACCCATTCGGGGTGCCCGGCCAATCGAGCGAGCTTGCCGAACAGCCGGTCGTTCGCCGCCGCAACGACCACTTCGCCGTCCGCGGTCTGCAGGGCCTGGAAGACCACCACGTTGGGATTGCCGCTTCGATGGCGCGCGGGCTGCTTGCCGGTGGCGTTGAAGCCGGCCATCATCACCTGCAGCCAGCCCAGCGCCGTCTCGAAGAGCGAGGCATCCACAACGCATCCCTGGCCCGTCGCATGGCGTCGGTGCAGCGCGGCCAGGCAGCCGAGGGCGGCCCAGACGCCGGTGCCCAGGTCCAGCACCTGCATGCCCACGCGCGACGGCGGCGCGGTCTCGGGACCGTTGATGCTGAAGATGCCGGAGAAGGCCTGCACCATCGGCTCGTAGCCCGGCGTGAGGCTTCGCGGGCCTTTGTGGCCGAAGGCCCAGAGCGAGCAGTACACCAGCCGCGGGTTGCGTGCGCGCATCGCCTCGGCGCCCAGGCCCAGCGCCTCGAGCACGCCGGGGCGCATGTTCTGGATCAGCACGTCGGCCTCACTCACCATCTCCTCGAGCAGGGCGACCTGCGCGGCATCCTTCAGGTCCAGCGCGATGCTCTTCTTTCCGTGGTTCATCGCCTGGAAAGTCGTTGCGGTCCCGCGCCAAAAGGGCGGTCCCCAGCCGCGCGCGTCGTCGCCGCTGCCGGGACGCTCCACCTTGATGACTTCGGCGCCGAGCGACGCGAGGACCTCGCTCGCGTACGGACCGGCGATGTTCTGCCCGAGTTCGATGACCCGGATGCCGGCCAGCGGCGCGGCGGCGTTCAGTTCTGGCGTGCTCATGCTAGTTCCCGGTGAATTGCGGCGGACGCTTTTCGAGAAAGTGGCGCACACCCTCCCGGAAGTCCTCGGTATCGCGACAAGCAGCAATCTCACGATCGGCAACCTGCGTGGCCTGGCCCAGTGTCTGGTAGCGCGCTTCAGCCAACTGGCGCTTGATGATCCGCACCGAACGTGGAGAGGTGGTCGAGGCGATTTCGCGTGCGCGATCGAGCACAGCGTCCAGAAAGCCCTCGGCGGGCAGCGCCCAGGCCAGGCCCATGTGAGCGGCCTCGTCCCCGGTGACCGTGCGCCCGGAGATGAGCAGGTCGGCCGCGTGCATGGGTCCTACCAGGCGCGGCAGCAGCCAGGCAGTGCCGTGTTCGGCCGCCAGGCCGCGCCGCGCGTAGGGCACAGTCAGCTTGGCGCCGGCCACGACGTAGCGCAGGTCGCAATACAGCGCGATGCACAGGCCCACGCCGGCGGCAGCGCCATTGATGGCCGCGATGAGCGGCTTGTTGAAGGCGCCGAGGTAGCCGTAGCGCTGGCCGGCGTCGTCGTCCGTCAAGCTCTCGGCCTGCGGGGGGCGGTTCGACGCTTGCAGCACCTGCATGTCCATGCCGGCACAGAACGCGCGGCCTGCGCCGGTGATGACCACACAGCGCACCTCCGGGTCGTTGCCGGCACGGCCGATGCATGCCTTCAAGCACTCTTCAAGCGCCGGCGTCCACGCGTTCATGCGTTCGGGGCGGTGAATGGTCAGCAGGGCCACGCCCTGTTCGACCGCGTAGATCAGTTCTTCGTCCGGAGGTGTCTGCTGCACGTCGCTTGTCTCTCGTTGCCCACGTCGGGTGTGCGTGGATGAGCGCGGAGTATTCCCCCGGGCTGCGACTTCGCCCAGCCTACAATTTCGATGACCGAAATCATGGCAAAGCGCGCCAACCCTTTGGAGCCCTCGACGCGTGCCCGCACACAGGCAACGCAGGTGTTCGTGCGGAGCACCGCAGGCAGCCAATCGCTGGAGCGCGGCTTGGGCCTGCTGCGCGCCTTCCGGCATGGCTCAGGCACCCTCACCAACGCCGAGCTGGCCGAACGCACGCACCTGCCTCGGCCAACGGTGAGCCGGCTCACGCGCTCGCTGGTGGACGCTGGGTTCCTTGTCTACGACCTGCAGGACATGGGCTATCGGCTGGCGCCGGCCTGTCTCAGCCTAGCGCTGGCGTACCGCAGTTCGGAGCCGGTGCTCGAACGCGCACTGCCGCTGATGCGCGAATTGGCCGAGGGACGGCGCGTGAACGTCGGGCTCGCCGTGGCGGATCAGCTCGAGATGGTCTACCTCGACTCCGTGCGGTTCAGCCGCCTGGGCATCTTCCGACGCCTCCTACCCGGCTCACGCATTCCCATCGCGCCCACGTCGCTGGGCTGCGCGTTTGTGGCGGGTATGCGGCCGGCCCAGCGCCAGCAGTTGTTGTCGCGCTTGAAGCAGGAGCACGGAGCGGCTTGGCCGGACCTGCAGCGCCACCTTGAACAATCGCTGCGCAACGTTCGCGACTTCGGCTATTGCCATGCACGATGGGCGGCGGGAATGGAGGCTGTGGCCACGCCTTTGAAGACGCCCGGCGGCGCGCTGTACGCGCTCAATGTGAGCTTTCCCATCGGGGACTCAGAGAACGTCGACGCCGTGCGTTCTCACGCACGGCTGTTGCTGAATCTGCGCGACAGTTTGACGGCCCTCTTGGAACGCCGATGAATGCCGGGCGAGGTTAGATCGCGCTGTCCGTGCAGGTACGGGCAGCACCACATGGAAGACCCGCAGGGGGAACGTCCGCCTACGCAGGCTCGGCAGCGCTCTCGGCGCGGATCACGCCATCGGACATCAGATGGTCGATCTCCAGATCCGTCAAACCCGCTTCACGGAGGAGCTCAGCCGAATGTTGGCCCAACACCGGAGCATGACGGGAGATGCCTGCCGGGGTCGCACTGAAGCGCACCGGCGGGCGGACGTGCACCGTCGGACCCTCGGTCGGATGCTCGTGCGTCTCGAACAGCCCCACGCTGCGCAGCTGCGGGTGCTCACGCAACTCTTCCAAGGCATAGATGCGCGTGGCAGGAATGTCCAGCGCCTCGCAAAGGGCCAGGCACTCGGCGCAATCCATTGTCGCCATGACGAGCGCCAGGTCTGCGTAGATCTCGCGTACGCGCGCATTGAGTTGGCTGCGGTCCATCGGCTCGTACTTCGCCATCAGATCGGGACGACCGGCGCGCTCAAACAGCGAGCGCCAGTGCTGGGGCGAGTAGGGCAGGACGGTGACGTAGCCGTCACGCGTTGCCACGGGCTTGCGCCCGCCGTTCAGTAGCCGCGCATAACCAGGTTCACCGGCAGGCGGTGCGAACGCGTGCCCCCCCAAGTGTTCGACGAGGGTGAATGCGGCCATGCTTTCAAACATCGGAACCTCGACGTACTGGCCTTCACCGCTGCGCGCACGGTGCAGGAGGGCGGCGGTGATCGCCTGTGCCACGACGACACCAGCCGCCTTGTCGGCCACCAGAGTGGGCACGTATCGCGGCACACCGCCGTCACGCAGGTTCAGGTCCACCAGGCCGCAGCCGGACTGGACGATGTCGTCGAACACGGGCTTGCCCGCGAATGCACCGCCTTCCTGATAGCCGGTCGCCACGCAGTAAACGATGTCGGGACGTACTGCACGGATCGCCTCATATCCCAATCCAAGCCGCGTGATCGCTGGCACGCGCATGTTGTGCACGAACACGTCTGCCGTGGCCGCCAGTCGCATCAACGCCTGCACGCCTTCGGGACGCTTGAGGTCGATGGACAACGAGCGCTTGTTCCGGTTGATGCTGAGATAGATGGAGCTCATGCCGCGGTGGCGTGACACGCCGTTGGCTCGCATGAGGTCACCTTCGGGGCTCTCTACCTTGATGACATCGGCACCCTGATCGCCCAGGATTTGCGTGGCCAAGGGGCCAAGCACGACGGCAGTCAGGTCGAGGATGCGGATGCCGGCAAGCGGGCCGGTGGCGGAAGGCTGCGTTGGACGTGTCTGGGAAATCGTCATGGTTCAATCAAGAATGGGACCGGGGCGCGGGGCCGCCCGGTGCGGTAGGGTCACTGCACGAGGCCCGCTGTTTCGGCCACGCGCTTGAAGCGCTCGTACTCGCGCAACTGGAACTTGCGCATCTCGTCGCCCTTGAGGTCCAACTGTTCACCGCCGCGCTGCTTGCGGTAAACCTCGGCTTCGGGCTGCGCCATGGCTTCGCTCAGGGTCGTGATGAGCTTGCGCGTGATGTCGTCGGGCGTCTCGCTGCGCACGAAGAAGGAACTCCACACGTAGGTCTCGAAATCAGCAAAGCCGCTCTCGATCATGGTCGGCACCTCGCGCACCGCCTCCATCCGCTTGGCGCCGGTCACGGCCAGCATGCGTAGGCGCCCGTCTCTGTGCATCTCCACGAAGGCGGAGGGGTCCACGATCGCGAGTTCGAGCTGGCCGCCGATGACGTCGGTCACCATTTGCGACCCGCCCTTGTAGCTGATGTGATTGATCTGGGCGCCTGATGCGGTCCCCAGCCAAGCCGCGACCAGCTGGTAGCCGGCGGAGTAGTTCCCGACCGCGACAGGGCGCTTCTCGCGCTTTGCCGCGGCCACGACGTCCTGCATGGTTTTATAGGGCGAGTTGGCCGCGACAACGAAGGCCGCTGGACCCACCGCCGAACCGACCAGCGGCTTGAAGTCCTTGAAAGGGTCGTAGGGCAGGTTCTTCATCACCGCCGGATTGACCGACATGGGCGAGTTGCTTGCCAGCAGGATGCTGTAGCCGTCAGCAGGAGCTGACTTGACCGACTGCACCGCAATGAGGCCGCTGGCTCCAGGACGGTTCTCCACCACCACAGGCTGGCCCAGTTTCTTGCCGAGCAGGTCGCCGTAGAAGCGCGAGTCCGAGTCCGAGCCGCTGCCCGCGGTGAAGGGCACCACGATGCGCAGCGCTTTGTTTGGAAACGCGTGCGGTTCAGCCGCCATGGCGCCGCCAGTGATCAGCAAACATGCGGTGCCCAGCGCCACAAGAAGGGCTCGAAAGAAGTTCATCGGTTGTCTCCGGTGTTTGGTTTTCGGAAAAGTATTCGTGCTTGCCTCGATTCACTTTAGCACTTATATTTGTTGGCTGACAAGCAAGTTAATTAGGTGTTCACCCCGACGCTCGCAGCGTGCGGCAGCGGCACCCTTGAGGAGACAACGAACATGCAAGCCCTGGATATCCGGCCGGCGCAGTTGCCCCCAGCGTGCGACGCGTTGCGCGACGAGGTGCGCAGCTTTCTCGCTGAGACATTGAATGACCTGCCCGCGCACGAGCGCGCGCGCAATTGGTCCGGCTACAGCTCCGAATTCAGCCGCGCACTGGGCGAGCGAGGCTGGATCGGCATGACCTGGCCGCGCCGCTACGGCGGCGGCGAACGCTCGATGCTCGAGCGGTACGTGGTGCTGGAAGAACTGCTGGCCGCCGGCGCGCCAGTGGCGGCGCACTGGGTGGCCGATCGCCAGAGCGGCCCTTTGTTGATGCGTTACTCGCCCGAAGTGCTGGCACCGGAGATCCTGCCGCGCATCGCGCGGGGTGATTGCTACTTTTGCATCGGCATGAGCGAGCCGGACTCCGGCTCCGACCTGGCCTCCATTCGCACGAAGGCCGTGCGAGACGGCGATGACTGGCTGATCAACGGGCGCAAGGTCTGGACATCCAGCGCCCACAAGGCGCACTACATGATCGCGCTCGTGCGCACGGCGCCGCAGGGCACCGACCGCCATGCCGGCATGTCCCAGTTCCTGGTGGACATGCGCAGCCCGGGCCTGACGATCCGTCCGATCCATAACCAACTCGGCGAGCACGAGTTCAACGAAGTCACACTCGACGATGTGCGCGTTCCGGGCCACCACCTCATCGGCGGCGAAGGCGAGGGCTGGCACCAGGTGACCACCGAGTTGACCTTCGAGCGCTCGGGGCCGGAACGCTACATGAGCAGCACGCAGTTGATGCTCGAAATGCTCGAACAGGCCGACGAAGGCAACCCCCACCACACGCTGGTGCTGGGGCGCCTGGCGGCGCACTACGCCACGCTGCGCCAGATGTCGCTCGGTGTGGCCGGCATGTTGGCTGCGGGTCAAAACCCCGCGCTGGCCGCAGCGGCCGTGAAGGACCAGGGCGCACTGCTGGAACAGGGATTGCCGGACTTGGCGCACGAGCTCTTCGGTGGGCGCATGCCGCCCGACAGCGACCTCGCACGCGTGCATCGGCATCTGGTGCTCGCGACGCCGTCGTTCTCGCTGCGCGGCGGCACCCGTGAAATTCTGCGCGGCATGTTGGCGAAAGGAATGGGCCTGCGATGAACGACGAACAGATGATCCAAGACAGCGCGGCACGCCTGTTCGCCGATGCGGCCGAGGCCGGCCTCAACGAAACGGTAGAGGCCGGACAGTTCCCGCAGGCGCTTTGGGCGCAGGTTGAAGCCGCGGGCTTCGCCCAGGCCTTGGCCGAAGGGGAGCACGGCTTCGGCCTGGCGCCCGAACAGGCGTTGACCATCTTCGAGGAGATGGGGCGCCACCGCGTGCCGCTGCCACTCGCCGAGACGGCCGCGGGCGTGGCGCTTCTTGCCTGTGCCGGGCATGCGCCTCCCGCCGGTCCGGGCACGCTTATCGACACTGGTCCTGGCACGCAGCTCGTGCTTTCCCAGGCGGGCGGACGCACGTCGCTGAGCGGCGAGGCGGCCGCGGTGCCCTGGGCACGGCATGCGCGCTGGGCGCTGGCCGCGCTGCCCAGCGGCGATGTCGCCTGGATCGTGCTCGACTCGCAGCCGGCCGTGCAGCTGAGCGCCGGCTGCGACATTGCCGGACTACCCTCCGATCACCTTGTGCTGAAGGACGTTCCGGTGGAGGCCGTGCTGCCGGCAGGCGTCGTCGGCATCCACTTGCCAATGCGTATGACCGGCGCACTCGTGCATGCGGCCATGATGGTCGGTGCGATGGAGTGGGTGCTGGCGCAGGCGATTCTCTACGCGAATGACCGCATCCAGTTCGGCCGCCCCATCGGCAAGAACCAGGCGCTGCAGCAAATGCTGGCGCAGGCCGCTGGCGACGTTGCATCTGCGCGTATGGCTGTGCGTGCGGCAGGGCTGGACTTCCGGCTCGGCGACGCCAGCCGCGCGGCGAGAGTCGATTTCGGCGTGGCCGCGGCCAAGATCCGCTGCGGCGAGGCCGCCACCCGCACCGCGGCCGTCGCGCACCAGGTGCTCGGCGCCATCGGCTTCACACGCGAGCATGCCCTGCATTTCGCGACAAGGCGCTTGTGGGCGTGGCGCGCAGCTTATGGGTCCGACGCCTGGTGGGCACAGCGCCTGGGCGAGGCCGCCATACGTTCGCGCGCGGCAGGGTTTTGGCCGGCGATGACGGCACGTCACTTCTCTGCAGCCGCATGAAACAAGTCGATCACCAGGAGCCCAGGAATATGGAAACACGTAGCTTCACCGACCTGCACGTCTCGCGCGAGGGCCACGTGGCGCTCGTGGAAATGCGCCGCCCGCCGCACAACTACTTCGACGTGGCGCTGATTTCGGCGCTTGCCGACACGCTGGAGGACCTCGAAGCCGATCCCGGATGCCGTGCGGTGGTGTTGGCCGCGCAAGGCACGGCCTTCTGTGCAGGCGCGAACTTCGGCGGTGGCGCGGACACCGAAGGCGCTCGCAGCCCGCGCGCGCTCAACCCGATCTATGCCGAGGCGCTGCGCGTGTTCGCGACGTCCAAGCCCATCGTCGCTGCCGTGCACGGACCTGCCGTCGGAGGAGGGCTCGGACTCGCATTGGCTGCCGACTTTCGCGTGTCCTGCCCGCAGGCGAGGTTCAGCGCCAACTTCAACCGTCTCGGCTTCCATCCCGGATTCGGGCTGTCGGTGACCCTTCCGCGGCTGGTCGGCACGCAGCAGGCAGCATTGCTTCTCTACACGGGGCGCCGCATTGACGGCACGCAGGCCATGGCGCTGGGGCTGGTGGATGAACTGGTGCCCGATGCGAGTGCCGTCCGAGCCGCCGCGCTCGCGCTGGCCGAGGAGATCGCGGTCTCGGCCCCATTGGCCGTGCAAGCCACACGCACAACGCTGCGCCAGGGCTTGCTCGCGGACTTGCGGCAAGCCGTCGCGCGCGAGAGCGAAGAGCAGTTCGTGCACTTCCGTACGCAAGACTTCCGCGAGGGCGTGCAAGCCATGTCCGAGCGCCGCGCGCCGCGCTTCACCGGCGTCTGAGGCCTGCCATGCTTCAAGTTGGCGTACTCATGAACAAGCGAATCCTCGTGACCGGGGGCGGTTCGGGGTTGGGGCTGGCCATGGCAGACCGCTTTGCAGAACTGGGGGCACACGTGCTGCTGTGCGGACGCCGTCACGACGTGCTTGAAGAAGCGCGCGCCGGCATCGCCGCGCGCCACGGCACGCCGGTCCAAGCCATGGCGTGCGACGTGCGCGATGCCGGTGCGGTGCAGGCATTGTTCGACGAGGCCGGGCGCGACGGCCCGATCGACGTCTTGGTCAACAACGCCGCCGCGACCTTCATCGCCCAAACCCATCGGTTGAGCGCGCGGGCCGCCGATGCCGTCTTGGCCCCCACGCTGCACGGCGCGCTGTACTGCACGCTCGAGGCAGGCCGTCGTTGGATCGACTGCGGGCGTTCAGGCGTGGTGCTCAGCATCCTCTCGACCTCCACGCGCACGGGCCGCGCTTTCACCGTGCCGTCGGCGATGGCGAAGTCGGCGCTCCTTGCCATGACGCGCAGCCTCGCCGTTGAGTGGGGCCCTTACGGCATTCGCAGCGTGGCCATCGCGCCCGGTCCGTTCCCGACGGCCGGCGCGACGAGTGCGCTGGACCCGACCGCTGGACGCGGATTTAGCGCGGCGAGGATGGCCAATCCACTCAGGCGCAACGGTCGACCGCCCGAACTGGCGGAACTCGCAGCCTTCCTGGTCAGCGACTCCGCGGCATACATCAACGGCGAGATGGTGGCGATCGACGGAGGGCAGCACCTGCGCACTTCTGGCGCTGAGGACCTGCTCGCATGGGGGCCTGACGACTGGGATCGATTGGCCTCCCGTCGCACAGGTTGAGCGGTAGTCCAGGGCTGCGTGCGCCCTTCATGGCGCCGCGAGCATGCGGTCGACCATCTGTACGGCCAGGCTGCGGATGCGATGCAGGTCCAGTTCGCCGCCGAGCACCAAGTGCTGGTGAAGTACGCCACGCAGCGCACCGATCAAAAGAGCCGCGGCTGTACTCGGGTCGACGTCGGACCGGATCTCCCCCAGCGCGATCCCGTCGCGAACATGCTGTTCCAGACGCGAGATGCTGCTGCGGATGTAGTCGCCGATGTGCGGGTTGAGGTCCGAGTCTTCCATGAAGCCCTCGGTCATCATGACGAGCAACGCACGGGTCTCGATCCATCGCAAGTCGTCGCGTTCGAAGTAGGTCGATACGACTCCGCGCAACGCGTCCAGTCCGGGTCGACGGGGTGGCAGGGACAGTCGCCGCTCCTCGAAACGCGCGCCGATGTTCATGACCACCATCTTGAGCAAGCCGGCCTTGTTGCCGAAACGATGCGCAGGCAGCCCGCGGCTGTAGCCCGCGGCCTCTCCGACCTCAGCCAGCGTCATTCGCACCGATCCGCGGCGCGCGACCAGCTCAAGCGCCGCGTCAAGGATGCGCCGCTCGGCGAGCGCACGGCGCTCGGCCTGGGTGAGACGCACCGTCCGAGCGGCGGCCTCGATGACGCCAGCATGGACCTGCGGCCGCACCGCAGTGTCGGCAGACGCTGCCGGGCGTGCGCGCGCGGGCGCTTTGCGCTTCGCGCCCTTTTGGGATGCTGGAGTAGATCGAGAAGCCATGCGGGGCGGGGCCGACCGGCGGCCCTGGACCCTGGGAAGATACCACCGGCGGGCGCTGGCATCGGCAGGCACGCCACCAGTGGCAGCCGCCCGGTCAAGCCTATGCTTCTGCTCAGGACCTCGCCTGCTCCAGCAGCATTCTGACCGTATCGACGCTCTCGATCGGACGCGGGTTGGTGCGGATCCAGGGATCGTGCATCGCGGCCTGTGCGACCGCTTCGATTCGCGCGTCGCTGTCGAGCCCGACCTCTTGCAGGGTTCGGGGCAGGCCTAAGCTCTGGATCAGGCGCGACACGGCTGCCCAGGCAGGAACACCGGGCTCGCCCATCGCTTCGCTGATCAGCGCATGCTGTCGTTCGACCACCGGTGCGTTGAATTTCATGACGTGCGGCATGAGGATGCACGAGGTGACTCCATGCGGTACCCCGCCTGTGCCGCCCAGGGCATGGCCGATGCCATGGCTCGCGCCTTTATTGACGCCGGCCTGCGAGCCCACCGTGGACAGCCAGCCGGCCACCTGGGAGTCGAGTCGTGCGCGCAGGTCCCGCGGATCGCTTCGCGTCGCCGGGAGCGCGGTTGATAGCAAGCGGATTGCCTGCAACGCGGAGCCCTGCGAGTAGGGCTGCGAATCGATGGAACAGATGTCCTCGACTGCGTGATCGAACGCACGCACGCCCGTGGAAAGCCAAAGCGCTTCGGGTGTGTGGGTCGTGACCTCAGGGTCCAGGACGATGACACGCGGCACCTGCGCGGGGTGGGTGAATATCTCCTTGAGGTGCGTCGTTGCGTTGGTGACGCCCGCATAGGCAGTGAACTCGGCGCCGGCCAGCGTCGTGGGCACGGCCAGCAACGGAATCGTGGGCGACCGAACCCCGGCTCTGGCACCGGTCATCGACTCGCCGGGACCTTTGCGCAGCATGTCCATCTGCGCGGCTGTCCGGATGTCGTTCGCCAGACAGGTCGACACCACCTTGGCGGCGTCGATGACCGAGCCACCGCCCAGCGCGACGAGCAGGTCGGCGCCTGCAGCGCGAGCCGCGTCGGCCGCCGCGATGACGTCTTCGCGTGGGGTGTGCGCCGAGATCCCGGACCAGGTCGACGCGTGGCGTGCTCCGAG
>Ga0308159_1001635_pt1 | contig 30486 bp, 33 predicted proteins | sample PhyCR1_FD_201040 | JGI IMG/M metagenome (GOLD analysis project Ga0308159, IMG submission 201040) | Phyllosphere microbial communities from UC Gill Tract Community Farm, Albany, California, United States - DLSLC.R1 | ecosystem: Host-associated > Plants > Phyllosphere > Unclassified | place: USA...
GGAACGAGCGGCGCGGACTGCACGGCCTCATGACCATTGCTGGCGAAGTAGTCGAGGAAGGACCGGCGGATGTCGTTCGTAGTCTGCATGATTTGCGCCGATAATGGACACCGCGCGCGGCGGCAAGCGGGAGTCTGCGGTCAGACTGGTCGGGAATTGCGATGATACGCCGGTTTTTGCACCATAGTGGCGGGCGGGTTACGGAAGAAGGGAAGAAGACGCAGGGGAGCATAGCCCCCCTGCACCCCCGTTACCTGTCGTCGCCGCGCGTGCAGCAGTCTTGGGTACGCATTGCCTTCGTGGATCATGGTGCCGCGGGCCATTTCGACATGGAAGGCGGTTTCGCCGCGGAAAGCGCATGACTGTGAACGATTCTCTGCGTGAGCACTGCAAGCGCTTCAGTCGTATATTCAGAAGATGTCCAAGATCGAACAATCCCTCGCCCTGCCCTTGCGGCGCCTGACCAATCCCATCCAACTGAGCATCGGCGCCGCCGTGACAGTAGCCGGTACCATCCTGGCCTTGGCCCACCTCTAATTTCTTCCATCATTCGTCATTGCGAGCGCAGCGAAGCAATCCAAGGCCGCGTAAACCGCCATGGATTGCTTCGCTGCGCTCGCAATGACGAGGACTTTGCCCGACAGCCCAACGCCGCTGCAAGGCACAAGGCCGACAGTCCCGGGAGCGCGAGGGTGTTAACCCTCGCATTTCTCCTTCAACTTCCTACCGAAACAAAAAACCCCGACATTCCTGCCGGGCTTTTTTTGTCGGATCAGGCGTCGTCCTCGGAAGGTCCGACCATCATTTCCTCCGCCAGACCGTCGGTCTTGGTGCGGATCGCCTTCTCGAGACGATCGCAGACTTCGGGGTTGGTCTTGAGGTAGGTCTTGGCGTTCTCACGCCCCTGCCCGATGCGGATCGAATCGTAGCTGAACCATGCGCCCGACTTCTCGACGAGGCCGGCCTTGACGCCGAGGTCGAGGATTTCGCCGATCTTGGAGACGCCTTCGCCGTACATGATGTCGAATTCGACCTGCTTGAACGGCGGGGCGACCTTGTTCTTGACGATCTTGACGCGGGTGGCGTTGCCGACGACTTCGTCGCGGTCCTTGATCGCGCCGGTGCGGCGGATGTCGAGGCGGACCGAGGCGTAGAACTTGAGCGCGTTACCGCCCGTGGTCGTCTCCGGGTTGCCGTACATGACGCCGATCTTCATGCGCAGCTGGTTGATGAAGATCACCATGCAGCGCGAGCGGCTGATCGAACCGGTCAGCTTGCGCAGCGACTGGCTCATCAGGCGGGCCTGGAGGCCGACGTGGCTGTCGCCCATCTCACCTTCGATTTCGGCGCGAGGGACGAGGGCGGCGACCGAGTCGACCACCAGCACGTCGATCGCGTTCGAACGCACCAGCGTATCGACGATTTCCAGCGCCTGCTCACCGGTGTCGGGCTGCGAGACGATCAGTTCGTCGATGTTGACGCCCAGCTTCTTGGCATAGACCGGGTCGAGCGCGTGTTCGGCGTCGATGAAGGCGGCGGTGCCGCCGGTCTTCTGCGCTTCGGCGATGCAGTGCAGCGCGAGCGTGGTCTTGCCCGAGCTTTCCGGACCGTAGATCTCGATCACGCGGCCGCGCGGCAGGCCGCCGACGCCGAGTGCGATATCCAGACCGAGCGAGCCGGTGGAGATCGCTTCGACCTGCATGGTCTCCTTCGAGCCCAGCTTCATCGCGGAGCCCTTGCCGAACGCCTTGTCGATCTGTGCGAGCGCGGCTTCGAGCGCCTTCTGACGGTCCATGGAGTCCTTTTCCTTGCCTTCCTGGATCAGCTTGAGCTGAGCGGCCATATTACTTACCTCCTGCTACCTAGCTGACCGGAAAGGTCAACGTCACGAAGCGACCTGTACTCGCTTCGTTCCGCCAGAACAAGATAGGAACTTCGGCAGATTTCCGTTTTTTAACGCGGGAATCAGCCCTTGGCGGTCTGCGCCAGAACTTCCCCGACTTTTTCGGAGAGCTGCTGGACCGAGAACGGCTTGGGCATGAACCAGGCGTTGGGGATGCCGATCTGCTTGCGCAGCTGCTCCTCCGCATAGCCCGACATGAACAGCACCGGCAGGTCGGGCGCGAAGCGGCGAATCTCGCGCGCCATGGCCGGACCGTCGAGCGTGGGCATGACGACGTCGGAGACGACGAGGTCGAACTGGCCGCCCTCCTCCACCAGTTCGAGGCCTTCTTCGCCGTCGCGCGCGCAGGTGACCTGGTAGCCCTGCCGGGTCAGCGCGCGTTCGGCGACGATGCGCACCGGGTCTTCGTCCTCGACCAGCAGGATCGAGCCGCCGCCCGCCCACTGCGTCGGCGGCGGCGTGGGGGCGACGATCGCCTTTTCAGGGAGGCTGCCGGGGGTCGCATGGTGGACCGGGAGATAGACGGTGAAGCGCGTGCCGCCGCCTTTGCCATTTTGGCCCACGTCGGTCTCGGCGAAGATGAAGCCGCCCGACTGCTTGACGATGCCGTAGACCGTCGAGAGGCCGAGGCCGGTGCCCTTGCCCTGCTCCTTGGTGGTGAAGAACGGCTCGAAGATCTTGCCGAGGATTTCGGGCGGGATGCCGCCGCCGGTATCCTCGACGATGAGGGCGGTGTACTCGCCCGCCGGGATGATTTCCGAGCGCATCGCGCGCACGTCGGTGGTGGTGATGCGGCGGGTCGCGAGCGTCAGCTTGCCCGCACCGTCGCCGCGCGATTGCATGGCGTCGCGGGCGTTGACGCACAAGTTGACGATGACCTGCTCGAGCTGCGTCGGGTCGGCGCGGACGGGGCCGAGATCGCGGTCGTGGGTGACTGCAAGCTGGATTTTCTCGCCGATCAGGCGGCGCAGCATCTGCGAGACGTCGGCGACGACGTCAGGCACCTGGATCACCTCGGGCCGCAGGGTCTGCTGGCGCGAGAAGGCGAGCAACTGGCGGGTCAGCGAGGCGGCGCGGTTGGAGTTGGCGCGGATCTGCTGGATGTCGTCATAGTCCGAATCGCCCGGCGTATGGCGCATCAGCATGAGGTCGCAGGTGCCGAGAATGGCGGTGAGCACGTTGTTGAAATCGTGCGCGACGCCGCCCGCAAGCTGGCCCACCGCCTGCATCTTGGTGGCCTGTGCTACCTGACGCTTGAGGCGCATTTCCTCAGAGGTATCGGTAAGCCCGAGCAACACGGCGGCATCGCCAAGGCCGCGCACGCCCGCGAGGCTGAGCGAGACGGGATCATCCGGCTGACTGGTCAGGCGTATCGCGAGGTCTCCCGCCGCCGCCGGGCCTTGCGCGAAGCGACGGATCGCTTCGGACAGCGCGCGCTTGTCATCCTTGACGACGAGGTCGGTCGGGTAGGTCGGCGGCTCCTGCCCTTCGTGGCCGGCCGCGCGCATGAAGGCCGGGTTGGCGAAGAGGAGGCGTCCGTCGCGGTCGGCCATGGCGAGGCCAAGCGGGAGCTGGCTGAGAAGTGCCTCCAGATGCGGCGCGGAGCCGGTGCCGCCGCCTCCGGTGCCGATGCCCTGAGAGGCCTCGACCACGAGCATCAGCGACGGGGTCGTGTTGGGGTCGGCCTCGTCGGTACGGTCAGGGTCGGTGACGGGGACGTGATAGAGCACCAGCGCGCCGCCGCGCCCGCCATCGCGCGCCCAGCCGATCCGCTCGCCCTCCTCCTGGCCGAGCAGCGTGACGAAGTCGGCGCCAGTAATGTCGGCATGGGCATCGCCGGTGGCGCGCAGGGCGAAACCGGCGCTCGCGGCGCGGATGGTGCCGTCGGGATCGACCAGCGCGGCGGCGATGCCCGCCTTGGAAAGGCCGCGTCCCAGCTTGCCATCAAGCTGCGCGACGAGTTCGCCGACCGGGTCGCTGGAGCCGATGGCGCCGATGCGCCAGACGAGGAAGTCGTCGCCCCTGCCGGTGCGGCGCACGTCTGCGCGCCAGTGGACGCCGTCCTCGTTGGCGATCTCGGCCGTGCCGTGACCGTCGCGCCAGGCGCGACGAGTGGCTTCGGCGAGGCGTTCGAGCGAGATCGGCAGAACCGGCAGGCTGGGCGGCGCGGCAGCGGGGCCGAACCAGTTCTCGAAACAGGAATTGGCGCAAGTCAGGCGCCCGGCACGGTCGGTGACGGCGATCGCCATGTCGGCGCGCTCGATCCCGGCGACGGTGACCGACCAGTCGGGCTGGGCGAACTCGACCTCGGCGGCGGGCGCGCGGCGGCGGGCGAGCGCCCATGCGCCTGCACCGAACACGAGGATCGCGGCGAGGAACGTCGCCATCAGCAGCACGTCGCCCGAGACGATCCAGATCAGCACGGCGCTCAGAAGCAGGGCTCCGACGACGACGAGGACGTCAGTGCGCAGTCCGGGGCGCTGTATGCCAGAGTTCATGCAGAGACTTCATTCATGCGGGGGTTTCCGTGGGGGTTTCGATGCGATCCCGTTTCGGCCGCAGGCGGCGAGCGCGGTGCTTGTGGCCGATCCACCAGCGCCAGAACCACAAAGTCAGGAAATAGCTGACGAAAGCGGCGATGACCGACTGGATGAACAGGCCGATCACCACGGCGGGCGCGGTATCGGAAAGCAGCCAGTGCCACCACCGCTGGAAACCCGCGCCTTCGCGCACCATCGCGTTCACCGTGGCGATGTCGGCGTGATAGCCGAAGCTGTTGCCGATCGAGACCGCAAGCGGGAGGATGATCAGCAGCGTCGTGAACGGATTGGAGATGAAGGTCACCGCCGCCGCGAGCGGGATGTTGCCGCGAAACGGCACGCACATCAGCGCCGCGCCGACGATCTGTACGCCCGGAATCAGCGCGAAGATGCCGATGAACATGCCCACCGCCATGCCGCGCGGGACCGAGCGGCGAGTGAAGCGGAACAGTTCCTGCCGCCTTGCAAAAGGCGCGGTGAAGCGATTCCCCTCAAGCTGGGCGTGAGTGGGCATCTGCCGGTGCAGCCACACGGACATGCGGTGGAGGATTGCGCTCATCCCGGCTCAGCCGTGATCGCGCATGATGCGGGCCTGGTCGCGCTTCCAGTCGCGGTCCTTGATCGTCTGGCGCTTGTCGGCGGCGTTCTTGCCCTTGGCGAGCGCCAGTTCGACTTTCGCGCGGCCCCGGCTGTTGAAGTAGATCGACAGCGGCACGAGCGTCATGCCCTTGCGCTCCACCGCGCCCTGCAGACGGGAGATTTCCCGCTCGTGCAGCAGCAGCTTGCGGGGGCGCTTGGGCGTATGGTTGAACCGGTTGCCGTGGCTGAATTCAGGCACGTTGGCGTTGACCAGCCAGCATTCGCCGCCGCGAATCTCGGCGAAGGATTCAGCGATCGAACCCTCGCCGAAACGGAGCGACTTCACTTCGGTGCCGGTGAGCGCGATGCCGGCCTCGAACTTGTCCTCGATATAATAGTCGAACCGTGCCTTGCGGTTTTCCGCAACGGTCTTGAACTTGTCGAATACGGAGTTTTGAGGGCGTGCCATGATCAGCCGCATGTAGGGACAAGACGGCGAAAAGAAAACGCCCCTTTGATCCGGTTCAGCGCGAGAAATCCTCCACGCGCCACGAAGCGGCCGAACCGGATGGACAGCCGCGCCCGCGAATGAACGGCGCGGTTAACGGATTGTCATCGCCTTCCGGATCAACCTTGCGTTGCAAACGCCCGGAATTGCGGGAATATCGCGTACAAATTCGGGGGAATTTCTCATATGCGCACAGTCCTGCGGGCGGCCGTTCCGACCGCCCTTCTCTTCCTGCAAGTGCTGCCGGCAGCTTCGGCGGCGACGGTCGAACCGCCACCGCTCGATGCCTATGGAGAACTGCCCCGCGTGGAGGATGCCGCCCTCTCGCCTGACGGCGGTTCCATCGCCAGCGTCGCCCAGTCCCAGGGCGAACGCCGGATCCTGGTGGTCACCCGGGACGGCAAGGTTCGCTTCAACGCCGCCAGCGGCACCAACAAGATACGGCGGATCGACTGGGCCGATGCCGACACCGTGCTCCTCACCAACAGCGCCACCGTGCCGCTGTTCGGCTTCACCGCCGACAAGGTGGAGATGAACGGCACCGTGCTGATCCCGCTCAAGGCGGGCAACGAGACCGGGCTGGTCTTCGGCAAGAACCGCGCGATCGTGAATGCCACGCGCGGCCGCTATGGCCTGCGCACCATCGGCGGGCGCACGGTAGGTTTCTTCGGCGGCATCGCACTCGACACCACCACCCGTGGCGAACCAAGCTGGAAGCATGGGCGCACGACGCTCTACGCCGTCGACATCGCCACCAACAAACCGCGCGTGGTCGCTCCTCCAGCCTCGGAAAACCATTATCGCGACTGGCTCGTCGATGCCTCGGGCACGGTCTCGGTCACGCTCGACATCGCGGAGGAAAGCGGCCTGTGGACGATCGACACGCTGCGCGGAAAGGAACTGGTGCGCGGCGTCGACCCGACCGGCGACGTCAGCCTCGTCGCCTTCGGGCGCGGCGGGGCGAGCGTGATCTACCAGATCGAGGACAAGGACGGCGTCCAGCATTGGTTCGAAGTGCCCCTCGCCGGGGGAACGCCTCAGGAGTATATGCCCGGCATCGCCATCGATCGCCTTTTCGTGGACCGCACCACCGGCATCCTCATCGGCTACCGCACGATGGAGGAAGTGCCGCGCACGGTCATGGACGATCCTGTGCAGCAGCACGCCATCACCCGCATCTTCAAAGCCTTCGCGGGCAGGCAGGTTGACCTGATCGACTGGACGCCGGGCTTCTCCAAGGTCCTGCTGCGCACCAGCGGCAACCAGGACAGCGGCACCTGGTATCTCGTCGACGTCGCGCAGCGCCGGGCCGATCCGGTCGGCGACGAAAGGCCAAGCATCGCTCCCGAGCAGGTCGGACCGATCTCGGCCGTCGACTACAAGGCGCAGGACGGGCTGGAGATGGACGGCATCCTCACGCTGCCACCGGGACGCGAGGCCAAGGGACTGCCGCTCGTCGTGCTGCCCCACGGCGGCCCGGCCGCCTACGACAAGCCTGCGTTCGACTGGTGGGCGCAGGCTTTCGCCTCGCGCGGGTATGCCGTGTTCCAGCCCAACTTCCGGGGCTCGACCGGACGCGGAGACGCCTTTCGCCATGCCGGTGACGGCGAGTGGGGCCGCAAGATGCAGACCGATATTTCAGACGGCCTCGCCGAACTGGCCGGGCGCGGCATCGTCGATCCGAAGCGGGCCTGCATCGTCGGCGCGAGCTACGGCGGCTATGCCGCACTGGCCGGGGTGACGATCCAGCAGGGGCTCTACAAGTGCGCGGTGTCGGTGGCAGGCGTCGCCGACATCAAGCTGATGTACGACACCGATCTTCGCGAAAGCGGGGGATCCAAGATGCTGGGCCGTTCACTGGTCGAGCAACTCGGCGACCGCAAGGGTTTCGACGCCGCATCGCCGCGCCGTTTCGCCGCGCGGGCCGATGCGCCTGTGCTGCTGATCCACGGCAAGGACGATACGGTCGTCCCCTATCGTCAGAGCCTGGTCATGGCCGATGCGCTGAAGGATGCCGGTAAGCCCTACGAACTGGTCACGCTGGCAGGCGAGGACCACTGGCTCTCGCGCGAGGAAACCCGCAAGCAGATGCTGGCAGCGGCGATGCGCTTCGTTCAGCAGCATAATCCCGCGGAGTGAGGCGGAAAGGCGCTGCGTCCCGGACTTGTGCCGGGGCGCTGCGGAAGCCTTACACCAGTCCGGCGTGGACCAGCGCTTCGTCCACCGACTTCATCGCCGCTTCGCCGCACGTTACCAGCGGCAGGCGCAATTCGTTCTCGATCCAGTCGTGGACTTGCGCCAGCGCGTACTTGCACGGCCCCGGCGAGCTGTCCTCGAACATGGCGTAGTGCAGCGGGTAGAGGCGGTCGTTCAACTCGCGCGCCTTCTCGAGGTCGTTGGCGGCGCAGGCGGTCTGGAATTCGGCGCACAAGGCAGGCGCGACGTTGGCGGTCACCGAAATGCAGCCGACGCCGCCCGCCGCATTGAACGGCAGGGCCAGTTCGTCATCGCCGCAAAGCTGCACGAAGTCCTTGCCGATGCCCATGCGGTGGTCGGTCACGCGGCTGAGGTCGCCGCTGGCGTCCTTGATGGCGATGAAGCGGCCGGGGAAGCGGCGGGCGAGTTCGCAGACCGTCTCGGGCAGCAGGTCGGTCACGGTGCGGCCGGGCACGTTGTAGAGCACGATCGGCAGGTCGTTGTTCTCGGCAAGGTAGCTGAAGTGCGCCAGCAGGCCCGCCTGGCTCGGGCGATTGTAGTAGGGCGCGACCAGCAGCGCGGCGGCCGCGCCGCACTTCTTCGAGAAGTTCATGTGCAGCAGCGCGTTCATCGTGTCGTTGCTGCCGCAGCCGGCGATGATCGGCACGCGGCCCGCCGCCTGCTCGATGCAGACTTCGATGACGCGGTGGTGTTCGGCGTTGGACAGCGTCGAGTTCTCACCCGTGGTGCCGCAGGGGACGAGCGCGGAGGAGCCCGATTCGATCTGCCAGTCGACGAGGCGGCGGAAAGCCTGTTCGTCGAACGCCCCGTCGCGAAACGGTGTGACAAGCGCGGGAATCGAGCCGGAGAACATGGACTTTACCTCTTAGCGATGCTCAATGATCGCTCAGCCGGGGAACAACCCCGCTTGCCGAACGTCACGTTCAGCGCCTGATAAGGAGCCTCTTGAGAAAATGTCCAGCATGTTGCGCGCCCCCCACCTGCTGCTGAGCATTTCTTTCACCGTTTTTGCCGTTCCCGCACTCGCCCAGTCAACGTCGCCCTACGGGACGCCGGACGGCCGCGAATGGGATGCGGCAAGGGCGCAGTCGATGCAGACGCACGACATGAACGTCCACCAGTCGATCGACCAGTGGAAGCTGCTGAGCGCCAACGACCGCATGGGCTTCGCCGCTTATACCTCGTTCCTGCTGACCTATCCGGGCTATCCGCAGCAGGACAAGATCAGGGGCTATGCCGAAAAGGCGCTGCTGACCGAATCGCCCTCGGCCCAGGCGGTGATCGGCTACTTCGACCGCTTCGCCCCGATCGGCAGCCGCGCGGCGGGCCGTTATGCAGTGGCGCTCTCGACCATGCGCCGCGCCGATGCCGCGACAAACGCCGTCGCCGCCTGGCGCATGGGGGCGCTGATCGATTCGGACGAGGCCGCCCTCCTCGGCCTTTATCGAGGCCAGTTCACCGCCGCCGATCACGACGCGCGCATGGATGCGCTGCTGTGGCAGGGCGAAACCGCGCAGGCCGAGCGGCAGATTTCCTTCGTCTCCGCCGCGCGCCGCTCCGAGTTCATGGAGCGCCTGACGCTGCTGCAAGGCTCCGCCCCCGGTACGCTGGGGATGAGCCTGCCCTCCGGCATCGCGTCCGACCCCGGCTATATCTACAACCGCGCGGTGCAGGCGCGCCGTTCGGGCAACAGCGCGGGTGCGGTGAGCCTGCTCGCCAACCGCCCGCCGCTGTCACGCCCGGTGGCCCAGCCCGAGCAGTGGGTGCGCGAACTGCTCACCGCCGCGAAAGCCGCCGACGCATCGAGCGCGGTGCGCATCGCCACCTCGATCGACGACGCCTTCGCCCCCGGCACGGACGTCAGCCGCCAGTCCTTCCGCGTGCGCGACGACTACACCACGCTGATGTGGCTGGGCGGCACCAAGGCACTGTGGAGCCTCTCCAGCCCCCGTCAGGCCGCACCGCTGTTCTACCGCTACGGCGCCGCCGCCCAGACGCCGGGCACGCGGTCCAAGGGCTTCTACTGGGCTGGCCGCGCCGCCGCGATGGGCGGCGACACGGCAGGCGCCAACCGCTACTTCGAGATGGCGGCGCAGTATCCGCAATACTTCTACGGCCAGCTTTCGCTCGAACGGCTGAGCCGCCCGATCCCCAACCTCGACACCCGGCCGAGCGCGGTGCCGAGCATGGCCCAGCGCACCTCGTTCGCCTCGCTGCCGATCACGCGGGCGGTGCGCGACGTCGCCCGCGACGCCGACTGGCGCACCGGCGTGCAGTTCTACCGCGAGATCTCCAATCAGGCGCAGACCGCCGAGGACTACGTGCTCGTCGCCGATCTGGCGCGTGAGATCGGCCGCCGCGACCTCGCCGTCATCATGGGCCAAAGCGCGCATGCGGGCGGGTTCGACCAGTTCGGCAAGATCTCGTTCCCGCTGGTCCCGACCCCGCAGGGCACCGACTGGACGATGGTGCATGCCCTCGCCCGGCAGGAAAGCCAGTTCGCCCAGAACGCGCTCAGCCACGCGGGCGCACGCGGGTTGATGCAGCTGATGCCCGGCACCGCGCGCGAGCAGGCGGGCAAGATGGGCCTCGCCTATGACGAAGGCGCGCTGATCAGCGATCCCAGCTACAACATCCTGCTGGGCGACGCCTACTTCCGCCGCGTGAAGGACTACTTCGGCGGTGCCCTGCCGCTGGCCATTGCCGCCTACAACGCCGGTCCCGGCAACGTGAACAAGTGGCTGCGCGCCAACGGCGATCCGCGCACCGGCTCCGTCGAGTGGCTCGACTGGCTGGAGCAGATCCCGATCTACGAGACCAAGAACTACGTCCAGCGCGTGCTGGAAAACGCCGTGGTCTACGAGACGATGTATCCGGAGAAGTCGGACTACAACGGCGCCAACAAGCTCTCGCGGCTGATGCCGGGCAAGCGCGCGCCGGGCTGATCGCCACGCCCGCCCGGTGATGTACCTCGAACATCTGCTGCTGGCGCTGGCGGTGCAGGTCATCGTCGCCCGCCTGACCGGCAACTGGTGGACCGGCGCGGCGCTCGCAAGCGCCTATTTCATCGGGCGCGAGGCGGCGCAGGCGGAGTATCGCTGGATCGAGCAGTTCGGCCACGGCCTGCGCGCGAACATGCCGTGGTGGGGGCCGTTCGATTTGCGCGTCTGGCCCAAGCTGGACCAGTGGATCGACTGGATCGGCCCGCTCGTCGGCACCTGCGCGCTGGCATGGTTGATGACGCGCAAACGCCGCTTCTAATCGAGCCGCACTCGCCCTATCAGCGGCGGCATGAAACCCGCCGGCCCTCCCATCTCTCCCACTGGCATGGCCGCACTGCGCGCCCGCTACGACCACCTGCTCGGCAAGGAGCGCCCGGAGATCGTGGAGATCGTATCGTGGGCGGCGGGCAACGGCGACCGCTCCGAGAACGGCGACTATCTATACGGCCGCAAGCGCATGCGCGAGATCGACCGCGAACTGGCCTTCCTCGCCCGCCGCATGAAGGCGCTGCGGGTCGTCGATCCGGCCGACCAGACCGAGCGCGGCAAAGTCTTCTTCGGCGCCACCGTCGAACTCGCCGACGAGGACGACGAGCGCCTGACCATCACCATCGTCGGCGACGACGAACAGGACGCCTCCACCGGCCGCATCGGCTGGAGCGCCCCGATCGCCCGCGCCCTGCGCGGCGCAGGCGTGGGCGACTTGCGCATCGTGCGCCTCCCGTCCGGCGAGAAGGAGTGGGAGATCATGGCGGTGAGCTACCCGTCATGATCGAACTTTCCGTCGAGGCCATCGGCTTCCTCATCGCCATCGCCTTCCTTGCAGGCGGCATCGATGCGCTGGCGGGCGGCGGCGGGCTGCTGACGATCCCGGCGCTGATGGCAGCGGGCATACCGCCCGTCTCTGCGCTGGCGACCAACAAGCTGCAGAGCACCATCGGCACGTCCTCCGCCTTCCTGACCTTCCACCGCGCCGGGCATGTCGACCTCAAGGCCTTCGCCTTTCCGGCGCTCGGCGCCTTCGTCGGCTCGGTAGCGGGCGGAACTGCGGTGCAGTTCGTCGATCCCAAGTTCCTCGCCGCCTTCGTGCCGGTGCTGCTGATCGCGATGGGGCTCTACTTCCTGCTCGCCCCGCCGATGAGCGAGGTCGATCGCCACGCCCGCGTCGGCCGCTTAGGGCTGACGCTGATCACCACCGGCATCGGTTTCTACGACGGCTTCTTCGGCCCCGGCACCGGCTCGTTCCTGACGACGGCGCTGGTGGCGCTGGGCGGACTTGGCCTCGTGCGCGCGATCGCCAATACCAAGTTCCTGAACCTGTCCACCAACGTCGCCGGGCTGCTGGCGATGATCGCCGGCGGCAAGGTACTGTGGCTGCTGGGGGCGGGCATGGCGGCGGCGAACGTCGCGGGCAACCAGGTCGGTGCGCGCCTCGCGATCCGCTACGGCGGCAAGGGCGTGCGGCCGCTGCTCGTCGTCATGTCCTTCGCACTGACGGTGAAGCTGCTCTCCGACCCGAAGAACCCGCTGTGGAGCCTGTTCTGAAAGGCATGGCCCGCTCAAAACTCTTGATCGCGCTGGCGGCGCCACTGCTCGCCGTCGGCTGCGATGGCGCACCGGCAGGCACGCCTTCCGACACAGCGGCGGCTGACGTACGGCAACTCGGTGCGCCCATCGTCCAGACGGGGTTCGTCACCGACGCTGCAGGGGTGTTGGACGACGCCGCAGAGCAACGCCTCACCGCCCGCCTGCACGCTCTTGAGCAGGTCACGCATCATCAGATGGTGATCGTCACCACGCCGTCGTTGGGCGGCGAGGATATTCTCTTCTACACTGTCGATCTCGCCCGGCGCTGGGGCATCGGCCGCAAGGGACACAATGACGGCGTAGTCGTGCTGGTTGCACCGAACGAACGCAAGGTACGCATATCCGTAGGCTACGGCCTTGAAAGCACCCTGACGGACCCGCGCTGCAAGGAAATCATCGAGCAGGATATGTTGCCCACCTTCAAGCAAGGCGACTTTGCCGGTGGACTCGAACGGGGCGTGGACAGCCTTGTAGCCCTGCTGCGCTGAGCATGTCGCATGACCCCATTTCATGCGATGAGGCGCGAGTGACATTTCTCCGCATCCTGTCTGCAACGGCAGCCATTACCTGCCTGGCCCTCGCCCCCTCGGCACAGGCCCGTGAAAGCCTCGGCCTCTACGGGACCTGGGGCGCCTTTCGCGATCCGCTCGTCCCGCGCTGCTACGCCATCGCCAAGGCCGAGCCGAGCGCGAAGCGGCGGGACTACGAGCCTTATGCGGCGATCGGCACATGGCCGAAGCGCGGAGCGCGGGGGCAGGTGCATTTCCGGCTGTCGCGCAAGCTCGCGCAGAATGCGGTGATCACCCTTCGCGTCGGTGACAGGCGCCTGCAACTGACCGGCGGCGGCGGCGATGCATGGCCGCGCAGCGATGCCGACAACGCCGCGATCAGCGCCGCCATGCGCTCTGCCCGCACGATGACCATCGGCGCGCGCGACGACCGGGGGCTGCCTTTCGGCGATACATATGTCCTGCCCGGCGCGGCTTCCGCCATGGACGCCGCGCTGATCGGCTGCGCCCGGCTCAGATAGAAGAAGGGCGGAGCCACGGCCCCGCCCTTCCCTCGCCATGAGGTCGTGAAACCTTAGAAGCGCACACCCACGCCCGCCATGACCTGGTGACGGTCGAGGTCGAGGTTGAAGCGCTGGCTGTCGGGGATCTCGTTCGTGTAGTCGATCTCGCCCTTGCTGTAGTTCGAGTAGCGGTACTCGATCTTGGCGAAGACGTTGTTGGTCACCGCCTGCTCGACGCCCGCACCGATGCGCCAGCCGTCGGCATCGATGTCGCGATTGGTGTCGACCGTACCGAAGGTGCTGCGAACGTCGAACTTGGCGTTCGTGTAGCCACCCTTGGCATAGAGCATCGTCTTCGGGCTGATCACGTAACCGACGCGCGCGCCGACGTAGAGATCACGGTTCGCCTTGACGTTGCCGAGGCCGAAGCCCTCGAACTCGCCGTCGTTGAAGCGGGTTTTGGCGGTGGACCAAGTCACTTCCGCCTCGGGGCCGACCACCAGGTTGCCCGCGCGGAAGTCGTAGCCCGCGCCGACGCCGTAGGTGAACCCGTCGACCGTCTTGTTGTTGTCCTCGTTGACGTCGTCGTCAACGCTGCTCCCCGCCTTGGTGGCGTCGTAGCCGCCCAGCGCCTCGACGTGGAACTGCGAGAACGGATCGACCGGCGCGACATTCTGCGCGAAAGCCGGAGCGGCCGAGGCCATCGCGGTTCCTGCGGCAAGACAAACAAGGATCTTCTTCATAAACGGTACTCCAAAAACGATCCCGTGAGGCGGGCTGTTCCCGCTTGCCCATCGGGCTTCCAGCAAGCGGGTCGCCCCGCCTTGGACTGGTCAAAAGCGGATGGACCGCCCGGAGTTTCCTGAACCTAACACAACGAAAACGTTGATGTTTTTCGGCAACACTGCGTCGATGGATGGAGTATCTGGCGCGATGTGTGACGGGAACCTGACAAAGCGCTCGCCGTTCGCGCAGGCTCGCGCGGGCGGGCATCTTCCGTTTCGGGGCGATATGAACTATATGCCCGCCCATCATGTCAGAGCAGAGCATCTCCACCGCAGCGGTCTCGACCGCCGCCGGCCTCACGCCGATCCCGGGCAACGTCGACCCGATGACCGTGGCACGTCCTTCCCTGGTGGACGGCGTGACCCCGCGCGAGGATGGCCGCATCGACCTCATCGGCCTGCCCAAGAAGCGCATCGCCGAACTGTTCGAGGGCGCCGGGCTGGACGTGAAGGCCGCCAAGCTGCGCGCCAAGCAGGTCTACCACTGGCTCTACCACCGCGGCGTGACCGAGTTCGAGGCGATGACCGACATTGCCAAGACCATGCGCCCCTGGCTGGCGGAACGCTTCGTCATCGGCCGCCCCGAGATCGTCGAGGCGCAGCATTCCAGCGACGGCACCCGCAAGTGGCTGCTGCGCACGGCGGACGCGCACGACTTCGAGATGGTGTTCATCCCCGACGCCGATCGCGGGACGCTGTGCGTCTCCTCGCAGGTCGGCTGCACTCTCAATTGCCGCTTCTGCCACACCGGCACCATGCGCCTCGTGCGCAACCTGACCGTGGGCGAGATCGTCGGCCAGGTCATGCTGGCGCGCGATTCGCTCAGTGAATGGCCCAAGAACGCCGAAGACAGTCGCCGCCTCGCCGCATTGATGGACGACATCGGTGACGACGATGACGAGGAAGGCGGCTACCACCCCAGCGGCCGCCTGCTGACCAACATCGTGATGATGGGCATGGGCGAGCCGCTCTACAACTTCGACAACGTGCGCGATGCGCTCAAGCTGGTGATGGACGGTGACGGCCTCGCCTTGTCGAAGCGCCGCATCACCCTCTCCACCTCGGGCGTGATCCCGCAGATGGAACGCTGCGGTGAGGAGATCGGCGTGAACCTTGCCGTCTCGCTCCATGCGGTGACCAAGGAAGTGCGCGACGAGATCGTGCCGGTGAACAAGAAGTACGGCATCGAGCAGCTGCTGCAGGCCTGCGCCGACTATCCGCGCGCCAGCAACGCGCGGCGCATCACCTTCGAGTACGTGATGCTCAAGGACAAGAACGACAGCGACGACGACGCGCGCGAACTGGTCCGCCTGCTCAAGCACTACAAGCTGCCCGCCAAGGTCAACCTGATCCCGTTCAACCCCTGGCCCGGCGCACCTTACGAATGCTCGACGCCCGAGCGCATCCGTTCGTTCTCCGAGATCGTGTTTCAGGGCGGGATTTCTGCGCCGGTCCGCACTCCGCGCGGGCGCGACATCGATGCGGCTTGCGGCCAGCTCAAGACGGCGGCGGAAAAGAAGAGCCGCGCCGAGATCGACCGCCTGCTGGCGGAGAAGGAAGCGGCGCTGCTGGGCTGAACGGTCGTGCCCCGCGTGCCGGGGCTTCGACAGGCTCAGCCTGAGCGGGAATCGAACCGATCGTCATTGCGAGCGTAGCGAAGCAATCCAGGGCGGCTCAAGACGGCCCTGGATTGCTTCGCTACGCTCGCAATGACGATGGTGGTTTTACCAAACCTCGCTCGTCCTCAGCTTGTCGAAGGACCGTGCGCGAGGTTGCGGCCTCACTGATCTCCGATGAGAGCCGCGACGAGTTCCTTGACCTTCTTCTGCCGCCACTGCGGGGTCGGTGCTACCAGCCAATAGCCACGACGGCTCGGCGTCGGCTCACCCACAACCGCATCGCGCCCGGCGACGCCCGCCGCAAGCAGCGCCGGAATCCGTGCGCGCCCGACACCCGCCAGCGCGGCGGCGATCGCCTGCCCGGCATCGCTCACCAGAACCGGAGGCTTGGCTTCCTCGCCTTCGCCATCGGGCTCCGGATCGCCGGGCCAGCCGATCCAGTCGCCCGAACCGACCTCGACCCACTCCGCCGCGCCAAGCGGCACGCCCTCGAGGTCGCCCGGACCATCGGTCCAGCGCACCGCGAGGTCGAGGTTCGCCTCGGTGAAGTCGGTCATCTCGCCATCGACCAGCACGTATCGCACTTGCGGATTCGCAGCGCGAAATGCGGCAAGGCGCGGCGCCAGCCAGGCGGCGAAGAACTCGCGCGGACAGGCGATGGTGTAGACGTGGCTCGACTGCCCCGCCTGCATCGCCTGCACGGCGTCCTCGAAATGGAGGAACCCGCTGCGCAGAGCGGCAAGGCCGGCGCCCGCCTCTTCGGTCAGTTCCAGCCCCTTGCTGGTGCGGCGGAACAGCACCACGCCGAGCAGGTCTTCCAGCGCGCGGATCTGCTGGCCGACGGCGGCGGGCGTCACCGCCAGTTCGTCGGCGGCACGGGTGAACGAGAGATGGCGTGCCGCTGCGTCGAAGACGCGCAGGGCGTTGAGGGGCAGGTGCGTGCGCTTCATGACGCTTCCCTAAGCGCCACGGTCGCGCGGGGCAATATCAGCCTGCGGTCGCGGGCGCAGCAAGCGGGAAGAAGGGGATGCTGGCGCGGAATTCGGTGCCGTCATCGCGGCGGAAGGTGTAATACCCCTCCATCGAACCCTGCGGCGTCGAGAGCGGGCATCCCGAGACGTAGTCGTGGCTGCGGCCCGGTTCGAGCAACGGCTGTTCGCCGACGACGCCCTCACCCTCGACCACATCGACTTTGCCGTTGGCATCGGTGATGCGCCAGTGACGGGTCATCAACTGCAGCGTGTGATCGGTCTCGTTCTCGATCCGGATGTGATACACCCAAAACCATTTACCCGCCTCGATACGCGATTGCTCGGGCAGGAAATTGACGGCCACACGCACGGTGAGGCCGTCGGTGATCGCGGAGTGCTGGAACAGTTCCTTCATGACACGGGCAACCTAACCACGATTCTTTCAGGCTACAACCGTGTAGAAGTGAGCAGGTTCCGGCAATCTGCTCCGCTATCGGACTTTGGCTCCCCGAGTAGGATTCGAACCTACGGCCATTCGATTAACAGTCGAATGCTCTACTACTGAGCTATCGGGGAACGGCCTGCCAGCGTCGGGGGCTGGCAGGCTAAACTGGCAGTCGCTCTTCAACGCGACCGCGTCGGCGCTACTTTAAAGGCCGATGGCCTTCAACGCCTGGTCCATGTCTTCCTTGAGGTCTTCGATATCCTCGAGGCCGACGTTGATGCGCAGCATGCCTTCGCCGATGCCCATCGCCTCGCGGCCTTCCGCCCCCATGTTGTGGTGCGTGGTCGAGGCCGGGTGGCACATCAGCGAACGCGAGTCGCCGATGTTGTTCGATATGTCGATGAGCTTGAGCGCGTCGAGCAACCCGTGTGCCTGTTCGCGGCCGCCGTCGAGCACGAAGGAGAAGATCGGCCCGCAAGCATCCATCTGCTTCATCGCCAGCGCCTGCGCCGGGTGGCTGTCGAGCCAGGGGTGCAGAATCGTGGGCACCCGATCTTCCATGAACTTGCCGAGAGCCAGCGCGTTCTCGCTCTGCTTCTTGGCGCGCAGGTCCAGCGTCTCGAGGCCCTTGAGCACGACCCAGGCGTTGAACGGCGAGAGGTTCGGCCCGGTGTTGCGCTGGAACGGCAGCAGCACGTCGTTGATGAAGGCTTCCGATCCGCAGACGGCGCCAGCAAGGACGCGGCCCTGCCCGTCCATCAGCTTGGTCGCGGAGTAGGCGACGACATCGATGCCGAACTCCATCGGCCGCTGCAGCGCGGGCGAGCAGAAGGCGTTGTCGACGACCGTGGTGATGCCGTGCGCCTTGGCGATCTCGGCGATGGCGGCGAGGTCGGCGACGCCCATGGTCGGGTTCGCCGGGGTCTCGAAGAAAAAGACCTTGGTGTGGGGGCGGATCGCCGCTTCCCACTGCGCGGTGTCACCGGCGTCCACCAGCGTCACCTCGACGCCGAAGCGCGGCAGCAGGTGATCACCCAGCCAGCGGCACGAACCGAAGGCGGCGCGCGCGCTCACCATGTGGTCGCCCGCCGAGAGCTGGCACAGCAGCGCGGCGGTCATCGCCGCCATGCCGGTGGCCTGGGTGCGGCAGGCTTCCGCGCCTTCGAGGAGGGCGATGCGCTCCTCCAGCATCGCCACCGTCGGGTTCTGCAGGCGCGAGTAGGTCATGCCTTCCTCGTCGCCCTGGAAGCGGGCGGCGACCGTGGCGGCATCGTCGTAGCTGTAACCCGAAGTCAGGAACAGCGCTTCGCTGGTCTCGCCCATTTCCGAACGCCAGGTGCCTCCGCGGATGGCGCGGGTTGCGGGGCGCCAGTTCTGGGTCTGGCTGCGATCCTGTCCGGTGGTGCGTTTCATGGCGCAAGCCTCTAAGGGCGCGCGCGAGTCTGTGCAAGCGCGCTGGGCCCACCCCGCTGCGACTAGGCAGCAAACTGCCAAGTCTCGCTACCCCTCCCCCATGCGGGATGGGCGGTAGGCTTGGCCGCGAAGCGGCTTAGCCGGACGGGGTGGGGCGAACCGCTCAAGCGCTTGCCGAAACCCGCGCCCCTCTTTATCCGCGCATCCGATGCCACTCTCCCGTCAAAATCGCGATCCGCTCGGCTGGTGCCTTCTCATCGTCGCGGCGTTCCAGGCGCTGGTGCTGTGGCGGCTGACGATCCCCTCGCGCTACTACTTCGACGAGGTTCACTACGTCCCCGCCGCGCTCAAGCTGCTGGAGCTGATCCCCGCCAACCGCGAACATCCGCTGTTCGCCAAGGAAGTGATCGCCGGCTTCATCCACCTGCTGGGCGACAAGCCGCTGGCGTGGCGCCTCGGCCCGGCACTGTTCGGCGGACTCGGCCTGTTCGCCTTTGCGCGGCTGGTCTGGCACGTGACGCAGCTGCGCCGCGCGGCAGTGCTGGCGACGGCGCTGCTGGCCACCAACTTTATGTGGTTCGTGCAAAGCCGCATCGCTATGCTCGACATGATCGCCGCAGGCATGTGCATGGTGGGCCTGTGGCAGTTCGCCGCCGCCTGGCGCGCGAAGCGCACCGGCATCGCGCGCCTGCACCTGATCCTGAGCGGTCTGGCCCTCGGCCTGTCGCTGGGCGCGAAGTGGAGCGGCGCTCCGGCGCTGGCGATGCCGGGCCTCGCCTTCCTCGCCATGCGTATCGCGGATACCGGCCCGGTCTTCATCGGCAAGCGCGGCGCCGGGCCGATCAAGGGCGTGAGCCTGATCGAGGCCGCGCTGTGGCTCGGCCTGTTTCCGATCGCGGTCTACTGGGCGACGTTCATCCCGGCGATGTTCTACCCGCACCACACGCTCTCGCCCTGGGGCTTCGTCCAGCAGCACGAACTGATGGTACGCCTGCAGGATAGCGTGAAGAAGCCGCACCCTTACAAGACGTACTGGTATCAGTGGATCGTCGACTGGCGGGGCATCTGGTATCTGTTCCAGAACGTCGACGGCGCGCACCGCGGCGTGGTGATGATCGGCAATCCGATGGCGATGATCGCGGGCCTCCTCGCGTTCTTCTGGAGCGTGTGGGCCGCCCTCTTCCGCGGCCGCCGCGACGTGTTGTTCTTCGCGGTACTCTATTTCGTGTGCGTGGGCATGTGGGCGGTGAACGGCAAGCCGGTGCAGTTCTACTACCACTACCTGCTGCCCGGCGCGTTCCTGATGGCGCTGCTGGCGCTCGGCCTCGACGCCTTGTGGGACCGGCGCGACCGTTGGCGGCTTGTGGCGCGGTGGGTCTTCGGCCTGTCGCTGGCGCTGTTCGTGGTGTTCTACCCGATCATCTCGGGCTGGCCGCTGCCGTTCAAGGACGCCTACAACGTGTGGATGTGGCTGCCTAGCTGGCGGTAAGCCGCGTGCGCAGCCGCAGGAACCCTGCCGCCGCCACCGCGCCGATCCCGGCGAGCGCCATGTCCTTTTGCGGGTCCCACGGATCGCCCTGCTGCCCGTTGTAGGCAAGCGCGTCGGGCCCGGCCATGAACACGGTCAACAGCCACTCGAAGATTTCATAGATCGCGCTGCCCGCCAGCACGAACTCGACCGCGATGTAAGTCGCCAGCGAAAGCGAGAGCTTCCGGTGCCGCGCCAGCCACGCCGAGATGGGATGAACCCAGCACGCCCCGAAGCTGAAATGGACGAGCCGATCCCACGAATTGCGCTGCAGTCCCAGTGTCACAGCGGGCGACGGCAGACCGACGGCCCTCGCCCAATCCTCATAGGGAACGAAGGAATAGATGTAGCGACCGCCCAGCGTGTGCAGCCACAGGAACAGGCAGGCGCAGGCTACCGCGCTCGTCGGCATCGGCCAGCGCCGCAGCGCCAGCCACAACCCCGCGACGATCACCAGCGTCGGCAGGTTCTGCAGCGGCGCGAGGCTCGGGTACGGCGAATCGATGAGGCTGACGAGCGCCCATAGCGCCGTCAGCCCCAGCAGAACCGCTTGCGTGCGGTTCGGGATCAGTACTTGCCCCAAACGAACTTCGACGAGAGCGCGAAGTTGAACACCGAGGCCAGCAGCACGCCGGTGATCACCGCCAGCACGTCGTGGATGCCGATGGTCTTGAGCACGGCGGCCGAACCGATGTTGGTGAGCAGGCCCAGCGAGCAGGTCAGCGCGAACTGCGCCCAGCCGCGCATCAGCGGCGCGAAGCCGCGCAGGCGCTTGTCCGAATAAGTCAGTTCGTTGTTGAGCACGAAATTGAACGTCATCGCCACCAGCGCGGCGATCGTGTTCGCAATGTTGAAGGTCGTGCTCTCGGACCAGTTGCCGTAGACGAAACGCTCGCCGAAGACGACGTGGAGCATCGTCCACAGCACCGCCAGCTGCACCACCACGCCCATGGCGCCCACGGTGCCGAACAGCGCGAAACGGGTCGGGATGATCCGGCCCAGCCATTTGTCGTAAAGGCCCACGAGGAATTCGAACACGACGGTCTGGTCCAGCTTGCTTTCGCCTTCTGCTCGCGCGGCGAAGTTGAGGGGGAATTCCTTGACGCGCAGCGGGGTGTCCACCGTGGCCAGGATGTCGAGCAGGATCTTGAAGCCGACGCCCGACAAGCGGTGCGCGTCGGCGCGCAGGGTCTGGGTGCGCAGCATGAAGAAGCCGCTCATCGGGTCGGTCAGCTCCACTCCGGTCACCTTGTTGGCGATGCGGTTGGCGAAGCCCGATGCCTTGACGCGGTCGGGGCGGCCCCATGCCTCGGTGCTGGCGCCCTCGGCGAAGCGCGAGGCATAGGCGAGGTCGTACTCGCCCGAGGCGACGGCCTTGAGCATGCCCGGCAGCAGCGCGGGATCGTGCTGGTGGTCGGCGTCCATCACCGCGACGACAGGGGCGGCGGTGGAGCACATCCCCTCGATCGCGGCGCTGGCAAGGCCGCGGCGGCCGATGCGCTGGATGCAGCGCACGCGCGGATCGGACAGCGACAGGCGGCGCGCCTCGTCCGAGGTGCCGTCGGGGCTGTTGTCGTCGACGTAGATGGCTTCCCACGCGATTCCGGCGAGCGCCTTGTCGAGTCGCTCGATCATCGTCGCGATGTTCTTGCGCTCGTTGTAGGTCGGCAGGACCACCGCCAGTTCCAGCGGCTTCGCCTGCGGCGAAACTGCGCGAACGGCAGCTTCGGAAGCCTGCGCGAGATCGGTCGTGGAAATGTTCATGCGCCCTGTTTTTAGGTTGTAAACGTCAAGAAACGATTATTGCGTAGCGGCGCAACCTTTACAGGCGCGCAAGCACCGCGTCACCGATTTCCTTCGTGCCGGCCGAGCCGCCGAGGTCGCCGCCCTTGATGCCGTCCGCGAGCGCGGCGGCAACGGCGGCTTCGATGCGGGCGGCTTCGGCTTCGAGACCGAAGGAGTGGCGCAGCAGCATGGCGGCCGACAGGATCGTCGCCATTGGATTAGCCAGGCCCTTGCCCGCGATGTCCGGGGCCGAACCGTGGATCGGCTCGTAGAGGCCGAAGCTGCCTTCCGCGAGGCTGGCCGATGCGAGCAGGCCGATCGAGCCGACGCACATGCTGGCCTGATCGCTCAGGATGTCGCCGAACAGGTTGCCGGTGACGATCACATCGAAGGCGCCGGGGTTCTTCACCAGCTGCATCGCCGCGTTGTCGACATACATGTGAGTCAGTTCGACATCCGGGTACTCGGCCGAAACCTCGATCACCACGTCGCGCCACAGCTGCGAGGTTTCCAGCACGTTGGCCTTGTCCACCGAGCACAGCTTCTTCGAGCGACCCTGCGCGGCCTTGAAGCCAGCGTGGGCGATGCGGCGCACTTCGTCCTCGGCATAGGACATCATGTCCCAGCCCTGGCGGCGGCCGTCTTCCAGCGTGCGGGTGCCCTTCTCGCCGAAGTACACGTCGCCGTTGAGTTCGCGCACGATCAGCAGGTCGATCTTGCCGGCGACTTCCGGACGCAGGGTGGAGAGGTCCTCGAGCCCCTTGAACACCGTCGCGGGACGCAAGTTGGCGAAGAGGCCCAGCTCCTTGCGCAGGCCCAGCACCGCCTGCTCGGGGCGCAGCGCGCGCTCCAGGTGGTCGAGCGAAAAGTCGCCCACTGCGCCGAACAGGATCGCGTCGGAAGACCGCGCGATCTCGAGCGTCGCGGCGGGCAGCGGGTGGCCGTGCTTGCGATAAGCCGCGCCGCCGACGTCGCCCTCGACCAGATCAAGACCGTCGATCTGCAGCGCTTCGAGCACGCGGACTGCCTCGGCAGTCACTTCGGGACCGATCCCGTCTCCGGCAAATACAGCGATGCGCATAGTCGTTTCCTCAAGCCTCGATCCGAGCCAGCCGCTCGCGCAGCAGGACGCGCGCCGCCATAACGTCTCTTCTGCGATCGGCAAGCGGATAGCGGGCCAATTCTCGACCAATGGCGTCGAAGGTGGCTAGCAGCGCGGGCCAATCGTGCTCCGGCGGGCGCGCAATTCGCGCGCCGTAGCCCAGTTCGCGCAATGTCAGCACTTCATAGCGCAGCAGCCCCAGCGCCCAGCCGCGCGCGGACGGCGCGACGCAGATCGCCTCCAGCACGCCCGACAGCGCCTCGTAGAGCGCAGGAAACGGCTGGCGCTCGGGCAGGACCGAGGCCGCGAGCGCGGTGACCCAGCCGATCGCGGCGGCGGGCAGCGGCTCGGTGATCCAGGGCGCGCGGCTCTGGAGCAGTTCAAGGCGGGCGAAGGGAAGTTGGGTGTCGGACTTCGAGCGGACGTCCGCCTCGACGGTATTGCCGGGAATCAGGACCGGCCGCAGTTCGCGCCCCCTTCCCCCGGCGACGAAGGCCGCGACGAGGCCGTGGTCGGCGGTCAGCAGGCGCGCAATGACGGCGTTCTCGCCGTGCGGCAGGGCGGCGCAGACAAGGGCGGGGGCGCGAAAGTGCATCGCGCCTTCCTCTGCCGGTTCAATGCGTCAGTTGCAAATTTCCTCGACCTCGGCGCGCGCGTGCTCGGCCTGCTTGTCCTTGGTGATGAGGGGGTTTTCCACACGCCCCATCGTCCAGTTGCGGCCGAGGCGGACGGTCTGGTTGGGCGCACACCAGATCTCGCCCGAACCGTCGAGAGCGGTGACCCAGATCAGATTATGCTCCTGCCCGTAGTCGATCATGCCGATGGCATAGCCATCGCCCTTGCCGACGACGTGAAGCGGAATGGTAGGATTGAGCTGCGTGAACATCGCGTGCCTTTCATGGGCTATCGCGATGTTCAACCCTGCGTGCGCGAGAAACGTTCCCGGCGCACATAACGCAAGCTGATCAGTTGGCGCCCAGCTTGGCCTCGAGCGCGTCGAGCCGCGCCTTGAGCGATTCCGTCTCTGCACGCGCGGTGGCGGCGAGTTCCTTGACCGCGTCGAATTCCTCGCGGCTGACGAAGTCCATGTCACCCATGAACTCCTTCACGCGCTCACGCGCGGAATCGCGCGCCTCGCGGCCCATGCCCGCAAGAGTGCCGGCGGCACTGTTCAACATCTTGGCGAAGTCGGCGACGAAGGGGTTTTCGCTTTGCATGGGCCCTAAATGGAGCGCGCGAAGGCAAGGCGCAAGGGGTATCAGATGTCGAACCGCTCCACTGCGCTCGAACGCTGCACGCCGTCCATGCCCGGGTTGGCCTGCAGGAACGCGAAGTTGAGATATGTCGCGAAGACCAGCCACAATACGTAAGGCAGCAGCAGCGCCGCCGCGACGGTGCGCACGCGGGCGAAGAGTATCGTCGTCACCACCGCCGCCAGCAGGATCGCCGCGATCAGCACCAGCGCCGCGCTCATCCGGTGCATGCCGAAGAACACCGGCGACCACGCCAGGTTCAGCACGAACTGCACCGCGAAGGCCAGCACCGCGATCCCGCGTCCACGCGCGCCGCGCGCCGCGAGCACCATCGCCAGAGCCACGCCCATCATCACGTAGAGCACCGACCACACGATCGCGAAAGTCACCGGCGGCGGATAGACGGCGGGCTTCACCAATGCGTCGAACCACGGATTGCCCGGCCCGCTTCCCGCCATTTGTCCGGAGAGGAACCCCAGCAGCAGCACGACGGGAACGCATACCAGCAGCCAGCGCATCAGGCTGGCGCGCAACTGGCCGGGGGAAGCTAACAGGTTCATGCGCGCAAAAGGTCCCGAATCAGGAATTTACCCAAGAATGGCGCGGTTTGTGGTACGCGGCGGGCCGCTGCGCAATCGTTAGCGAACAGTCAGTGACCCCGGTGTGCCGAAACGAGAAACTCCACGTTTCCTTCAGGACCCTTGATCGGGCTTTCGACGATGCCCTGGATTTCCCAGCCGTCGCCCTCCAGCCATTCGCGCACTTCCTCACACACGCGGGCGTGGAGAGCCGGGTCGCGGACCACGCCGCCCTTGCCCACTTCGCCACGCCCGACCTCGAACTGCGGCTTGATCAGCGCGACTACCCGGCAGCGCGGCGCGGCGAGGCGCAGCGGCACTTCGAGCACTTTGGCGAGGCCGATGAAGCTGGCGTCGCACACCACCCAGTCGCACGGCGCGTCGATTTGCTCCAGGGTAAGGATGCGGGCGCTGGTCTGCTCAAGCACGGTCACGCGCGGATCGGTGCGCAGTTTCCACGCGAGCTGGTTGGTGCCCGAATCGACCGCGAACACCCGCTTCGCGCCATTGGTCAGCAAAACGTCGGTAAAGCCGCCGGTCGAACTGCCGATGTCCATGGCGACCGCGCCCTTCGGATCGAGCCCGAAATGTTCGATCGCGTGGGCCAGCTTGATCCCCCCGCGCGAGACCCAGGGATGGTCGCGGCCGCGCACCTCGATGGCGGCGTCGTCCTTCACCGACTGGCCCGGCTTGGCGATCTTGGTCTCGCCCGAGAACACGAGGCCCGCCAGCACCAGCGCCTGCGCGCGGGTACGGCTCTCCGCCAGCCCGCGATCGACCAGCAACTGGTCGACCCGCACTTTGGCAGGTTTCTTGTCAGGGGAACGGGGGCGAGGCGTGTCGGTCATGGGATGGTATGCACTTGAGATGGGCGGCGCCTCATTCCATACCACGGGCATGAAGGCAAATCCGCGCAGCCGCGCCACCCCTCTTTCCGCCCTGCTTCTTACCGGTCTCGCTGCAACGGCCGCTTTGTCGGGATGCGTACCGCCGCCGCCGAGCACGCCCGCCCCGCGGCCCGGCGCCACGCATGCACCGCAGCCCCGCCCGGCGACTCCGACCGCCCCGCCGCCCTCGCCAATGGCCGCCGACTGGCGCGATTCACCGCAGACGCCGGGCAGCTGGAGCTACGCGGGCAACGGCAGCGCCTCGGGCGCAACGTTCGGGAACGGCCAGTTCATCGTCCAGTGCGACACCGCGCGCACCGTCACCCTCCTGCGCGCCGCTGCGCCCCGCGCGGGCGCGATCGGCATGTCGATTACCAGTTCTACCGGCACACGCGCGCTGACCGGCACCGCCACGCCGCGCGGCGTGGTCGTCACCCTGCCCGCCCGCGATTCGGCGCTCGACGCCATGGCCTTCAGTCGCGGCCGCTTCGCCGTATCAGTGACCGGGGAGCCCACGCTCTACCTGCCGAGCTGGACCGAAATCTCGCGTGTGATCGAGGATTGCCGCTGAGGGAGCGCCTTAACGACGGGGCTTCGACAAGCTCAGCCTGAGCGGGATTGAGAGATCACTTTTGAATCCCGCTCAGGCTGAGCTTGTCGAACGGAGCCAAGCCGCGCGCAACATCAAAAAGGGTGATTTCAGGCCGCACTCCAGAGCCCCCAAAAGCAGCGATTTCAAATCACCGCGCGGCTGGGGATAACTGGCCGGAAGCGAAGATCATGACCTGAAAAAATTAGTTTTCAAGACTTGTTGTGCGCTGCGGAATATACCAGATTTCACTCAAGACAACGGCCTTCGGGATACGCGCCCGGGAGCAGCCGAAGTCCCAGCCGTGAAAGCGGCGCACTATGGCTAAACAGCGCGAAAGGAGGTGATCCGATGTCTCATGGTTCAGCAGAGAGGTCGGCAATTCCCGTCGCGAGGCATTATCGCTGATAAACAAGCGATAAAGGCTTCGCTGGCGGCACTTCCCGGCCGCTGACCATGCGAAGGGCCGTACCGGCAAGCCGGTGCGGCCCTTCTCATTTGTGCGCCCCACCACCGCCGACTGCGTCGGCGGTTCCCCTCCCCATCGCTTCGCGACAGGGAGGATGGGCTTGATCCTCCCTGTCGCGAAGCGATGGGGAGGTGGCAGCGGCGAAGTCGCTGACGGAGGGGTATTCTTCGATGATTTGCCTCTCCGGACCATCGTGCTAAGACTGAATGTCTGAGTAGCAATATTGCTTCCGGGTTGCATTCTGCGAAATTTTCGTTCAACGGCGCAATTCTGTTGCAGACTTGAGGATACGTTCGATGGCGACTCTCGCCGATGCCGGCCTGACTTTCACCACCCTTGCCCACCCCGCCCCCGCCGAGACGCGCGCAGCCGTGCTGGCGAACCCTGGCTTCGGCACCAATTTCACCGACCATATGGTGACGATCGAGTGGACTGAAGGTCAGGGCTGGCATGACGCGGTAATCGGCCCTCGCCAGCCGATCCCGCTCGATCCGGCGGCGGCGGTGCTGCACTATGCGCAGGAAATCTTCGAGGGCCTCAAGGCCTACAAGCAGGCCGACGGCGCCATCGCGCTGTTCCGCCCCGAAGCCAACGCCGCGCGCTTCAACCAGTCGGCCGAGCGTCTCGCCATGCCCGCGCTGCCGGAAAGCGTGTTCGTCGAAGCCATCGAGAAGCTGGTGCAGATCGACCGCGCCTGGATTCCCGAGGGCGAAGGCGCGTCGCTCTACCTGCGCCCGTTCATGATCGCGACCGAGGCGTTCCTCGGCGTGCGCCCGGCCAAGCAGTACAAATTCATCGTCATCGCCAGCCCGGCGGGCAACTACTTCAAGTCGGGCGCGCCTGCCGTCTCGATCTGGGTTTCGGACTACACCCGCGCTGCCCCCGGCGGCACCGGTGCGGCCAAGTGCGGCGGCAACTACGCCGCCAGCCTCGTCCCCCAAGCCGAAGCGATCGCGCGCGGCCATGACCAAGTCGTCTTCCTCGACGCCGCCGAGCACAAGTGGATCGAGGAACTGGGCGGCATGAACCTGTACTTCGCGTTCGACGACGGCACCCTGCTGACTCCTGAACTGACCGGCACCATCCTGCCCGGCATCACCCGTGACAGCCTGCTGCAACTCGCCCGTGAAGAGGGCCTGACGGTGACGGAAGGCCGCTACAGCCTCGACCAGTGGCGCGCGGATGCCGCTTCGGGCAAGCTGATCGAGACGTTCGCCTGCGGCACCGCTGCGGTCGTCACCTCGGTCGGCAAGGTCTCGGGCCGCGATGGAGATTTCACCATCGGCACCGGCGGCCCCGGCCAGCTGACCGGCAAGCTGAAGAACCGCCTCGTGTCGATCCAGCGCGGCGAAGCGCCGGACACTCACGGCTGGATCCGCAAGATCGGCTGAAGCGGGGGATTCGGGGGAGGCTCAGTACTCCCCCTCCTCCACCGTATTGAACTGCGGATGGATGCGTTTCCATTCGTACATCCAGTCCATCCCCTCGCGCGCCCTGACCATGTCGTCTTCGCGCGGAGCAAGCGCCGCCGCCGCCTCCCGTGCGACATCGGGCAGGACGGAGCTGTCCCAGCCCTGCTGCTCAATTTCGTCCGCCAGAACCTCGGTCCCGGCACGGCGCAGCATCACCGGCAGCCGGTGCAGCAAGGCTGCGACCACCCACGGAATCATCGGCCCGTTGACGTCCGGGTCGTAGCCCCACAGCACGTTGTGCCCCTCTGCATTGAGGATGTAGTGATAGTGCAGCACCCGCCCGAAAACATCGAAGCGCAGGTATTCTTCGGTGCGAGCGGCGTTGAAGACGTGGATGCTCGGCCCCCGGACCATGCGCTGCGGCGAATCCCCCAGCGCCCGTGCCTCCACCGCGATCGAGACCGGCCCGGCGTCGAACCATCGGGCATTGCGCTCGATCATCGGGATGAGCATGAACTTGTGATGCTGCCCCCGGATCGTCTCGACGGTGCGGTTACCTGCCGGCCGCATGGCGACGGTGGTGTTCATGGCGCGGTCTCCCCTCGTCCCTTTATCCGATAGGCGGATTGCACGCGCGAAGCTCCCCGCTGTCAACCGTACCGGCTTGATCGAACGTCCGGACGGAGCGCCTTTATTGCCATGTCCCGGCCTTGTCGGCGCCCCCTCGCGAACCTACCTGTGCGCCGTATTCCATCTCCCAAGGAGCGTTCCAGCATGGCCGATCTCACCTACACCCCGCCCAAGGTCTGGACCTGGGACCAGCCTAACGGCGGCGAGTTCGCCGGCATCAACCGCCCGACCGCCGGTGCCCGCTTCGAACGCGAACTGCCGCGCGGGGAGCATCCCTTCCAGCTCCATTCGCTCGGCACCCCGAACGGACAGAAGGTGACGATCATGCTCGAGGAGCTGCTCGCCGCCGGATATGCCGCAGAATACGATGCGTGGCTGATCTCGATCTCGGACAGCGACCAGTTCTCCTCGGGTTTCGTGTCGATCAACCCGAACTCCAAGATCCCCGCCCTGCTCGACCTGTCCGGCCCGGAGCCGGTACGCGTGTTCGAATCGGGTTCGATCCTGTTCCACCTTGCCGAGAAGTTCGGCGCCTTCATGCCCACCTCCGGCCCCGGCCGCACCGAATGCATGAACTGGCTGATGTGGCAGATGGGTAGCGCGCCGATGCTGGGCGGCGGCTTCGGCCACTTCTACGCCTATGCGCCGGAAAAGTACCAGTACCCGATCGACCGCTACGCGATGGAGGCCAAGCGCATCCTTGACGTCGCCGACAAGCGCCTCGGCGAAACGCGCTATCTGGCGGGTGACGAGTACACCATCGCCGACATTGCCGCCTACGGCTGGTTCGGCGGCTTCGTGCGCGGCGACGCCTATGGCGACGCGGCGACGTTCCTCGACGTCCCGAGCTACGAGAACCTCACGCGCTGGGGCGAGGAACTGGGCGCGCGCGAGCCGGTGCGCCGTGGCCGCATCGTTAACCGCAAGGGCGAAGGCTTCTTGCCCGAGCGCCACAGCGCCGCCGACATCGACGCGGTGCTGAACGCCTGAAAATGATGTGCCCGACGCTGGAAAACCTCTTCCCAGCGCCGGGACAACACGCTAAGCGCCCCTCTCCCGATCGGCGGCGCCATGCACGGCCGATCCGCTGGGGCGTCGCCAAGTGGTAAGGCACCGGTTTTTGGTACCGGCATTCGCAGGTTCGAATCCTGCCGCCCCAGCCAATATTTCGGCCCATTTTGACCAACAAGGTCTCAAGAGGTATCGAAAAAATCTACTTTTTCAATGACATATTTCGGATAATCTGTCTCACACCGGAGCCATTCCGATCAGGCAGTGTCATGCGATTTGTTGGTCATCCTGTTGGTAAAACAGGCCTCGAAGGCAGCTAAATCGGCCTAGGCAGGAACGGATCAGCGACAGCAGAGCCCAAGGTGCCGACCATGCTGACCGACCAAATCCTCACCACCCTCACCGCCCGCGACAAGCCGATCAAGAAATCCGATGCCGGCGGCCTGCACATCATCGTCATGCCCAACGGCAAGAAGCGCTGGCGTCTCGCCTATCGCTTCGACGGCAAGCAGAAGACTTTCTATGGCGGCGAGTAAGCGGCGACGCTCGGCCGCCAGCTCGCGCAGACGCTGTCGCAGCGGACCATCGTCCGGACGCGACGATCGATACCGGATCACCCGCCGGCTCACGCCAACCAGGTTGCACGCCCGACGCTCGCTCA
>Ga0308159_1001637_pt1 | contig 30478 bp, 19 predicted proteins | sample PhyCR1_FD_201040 | JGI IMG/M metagenome (GOLD analysis project Ga0308159, IMG submission 201040) | Phyllosphere microbial communities from UC Gill Tract Community Farm, Albany, California, United States - DLSLC.R1 | ecosystem: Host-associated > Plants > Phyllosphere > Unclassified | place: USA...
GGCATGTGGTCTTATCTGATTATATACCTGGATATTGTCTCTGATCTTTCTCGTGGTTTCCCTTAGCCCTGTTTGTGCTCCATATAAGTCAAACTCTGCTTTTAGTATGCCATTTACCCGCTCCGCTATGGCATTCTCATACGGATCTCCATTTTCAGTCATGCTTACAGCAATATTTCCATCTGTAAGTATCTCTACATAGCTTTTACTACAATATTGCGATCCTCTGTCAGAATGATGAATCAGTTTGTTCTGAGGATATTTTCGATCAGCTATAGCCATTCGCAGGGCATCTATGCAGCCCTGTGCAGACAGATCTTTCCTGAAAGCCCAGCCCATGATCTTCTTCGAATAGGCGTCCGTGATCAGGCTCAGGTATCCCCATTGCTTTCTAAGCTGGATATAAGTGATATCACTTACCCATACCTGCTCAGGCCCGTTAACTACCAGTATTTTAATTAGATTGTTGTATTTATGCATCCAATGCCTTGAATTGGTGGTCACTACTTTTCTTTTTCGGTTCCTGATGTGCAAGCCATGTTCCCGCATTAGGTTAAAAAGGTAGTCCCTTCCGATATTAATACCATGTTTCTCCAAGGGTTGCTGTAGCATGTAGTGTAATTTTAGGGTGCCTATTCTGTTTTGTTTCTTACGGATATCGAATACATGCTGCAACACAATATCATCTTTCAAGCCCAGGTCTTGTATTCTCCACTGATGATCGTAATAAGCATGTCTTGTCTTGCCAAACAGTCTGCACAGTAACTTGATCCCTAATTTGGGAAAGTCCTGTTTCATTTTGATGACTGCCTGGCACCAGACTTTTTTCTGATATCTATCTTAAGTTGATCTTCTGCAATATCAATCATGGTATCCAATGCCCTGATTTTCAGATTAGCCTCTGCCAAAGCCTTTTTCAAGGCTTGGAGTTCTAAGGCTTCAGATGTTTCTGGTGTCTGCTGATTCTTTGACATATCTAAGGATGAGAAATCTCTAAGTTCGGAATTTTCCTGCTTAAATCTCTTGATCCACTGATTTATCAATGAAGCACTACTGATATTGAATGAAATACGTGCTTGTTTTAAGCTCATACCGGACTCTATAGCACGTACCACGGAACGACGCTCAGATTCTGTATAAGACTTATTTCCACTACGATAGCCATGTTGAAATAGCCAGGCTTCAAGTGATCTTGAACTCATGCCGTACTCCAGGATTAAATCCTTACGGGGTACTCCCTGCTCAACAAGGCTAACGATATGCGAAATTAGACGCTTATCAAATTTTTGTTGTTTACTGGTCCGAGATGAATAAATTAATGCTGTTTCTTTTGTTTCCATACACTGTCTTTAGTGTATAGCTTTTTTAGGAATCGACAGAGTCCTTAACTGTAACACTAGTGTTTATAGACAGTATAAGGAGGAAGCTAAAAGCGGTTATTGTGTATGATTTCAAAAGCCAAACTGTTCTGCAATAGGACGTCATAATCCACCAAGCAAAAGCCTAACAGATATTGCTTACTGTTAGGCTTTTTCTGTTAAAGAGGGCAAGTATCTTGCTAACAGATTTAATATCTTTAAGAATATATTGGTTTCCTGATTTCTATTTCTGAAGCTGCAGTCTGATCCAGTTAATTATAAACAGTAAAAATAAGATGCTTAAAATATAAAATTCGATCTTATTTACGGCTCTAGTACCAAATTTTCTTACACAAACTCGATCAATAATCAGAAATACAAGTGCTAGAGGAATCCAAAGTAAGTTTACCCACCCTTGTAGCCTTTGGTCCATACCATTGGTATTTATTAAGATTATGGATGAAATTATTATGGCTAATATTGATATCAAGCCGAGAACTAAAAATATGGTCATTCTTTTTGTGTTGGCTGTTTTCATCAAATTTAATGTTTGCAATGTGGGCCAATTAATCTATTATTTCGGTTAATTGTTTATAACTAAACCAAGCTTATAAATATGTGACTATTCGGTGGTTTTATTTCAAATATAATACTTGTCACTTAATAGTGATAAAGGATTAATCTGACTCAATTTTTATAGCCCTGTTTAAAGATAAATGGAATGAAAATCGTACGTGGCACGATCAGAAATAGAGAAAAAAGCAAAGAAACCTTTGGTTGCTCTTAAAAAATAGTATGCTGTGCAATCGGATTTTTTTGTTTGTAATCAGAGGGAGAAAGGCCGGTTTGCTTTTTGAAAAATTTCCCAAAGAAAGAGGAATTGCTAAATTTCAATGCTAATGCAACTTCAGAAATATTTAGCAACGGATTATTCAGTAAAATTTTTGCTTCCCCGATAACTATATCGTCTATAAGCTCTCCTGCGGTTTTTTCAGTTACTTGTTTTACTACTTGCGAAAGATGCCTTGGCGTAATACATAATTTATTTGCATAATAAATTACCCGTTTTTCTTCTTTAAAATGCTCTGAAAGTAAATTAAGAAAATTAGTTGTTAACTCCAGTTTACTATCCCTTTTTGCGGGCTCTAAAACTTGTCTTTTGTTGCTTAGCAAAATCAAATCGTAAACTATTTCTGTGAAACTATTTCTAATAATTTCATTTCGATGAGGGATATCTGCCTGGAGTTTTAATTTTTTTTGTAAAGAAATTATATCATGATATAAATCTGTATACTCTTCCTTAGTAAGTGAAAACTTATTAATGGATTGCGTCATAAATAATCTATAACTTTGAGCGCTACTTAAAAATATACCCTGTTTTTTTAAATACGCTTTGCTGAATCCAACCTTTATAAAGGATATGTTCGGATCGTTGGTGATCTCGTAAATTGAATCTGGAAAAACAAAATGAATATCCCTTTCTTTTAAAGTTTCGGGCAAGAAATTAGTCTTAATATTTAACTTTCCCTTAATAATTAGGATGAATGCGTAGGAGCTGGCCCGAAAGGGTTGATTGTGGCAAAAATCAGGAAAATAGTTCTCGAAATAGCTAACCTCCAAATCTTCTAATGGCGGAAATTTCTTGTCGATATTAACGACCTGATCGTTATTGTTAAGAAGCTGTTGCTGCATGGATTTTTAGTGTTTCGTAACAGTTTTTTAACAGATATTTCCACGCCTTTCTTAATAAAAATAAAGCCTCATTTTTCGCAATATAATCCCCTGATATCTGACTGTTTTTGACGGTAGCAAATCTAATATTTCAATCTATTTTTCAAATTTATTTTTTTTATTATGACTAATTTCTGATAAGAATTTAATCGTTTGATTGATTTTTAATTGTCAATAACTTATTGATATATAGATTTTTGTTTGAGTATTTGCTTTGTAATCGCTTAATTTCTACTGTTTTACCTATTTATAATAAAAGTCAGGAAGTCGAATAGTCAATTCATTTAAATGTCACATTTTTTCAATCCACCTTTTTGACCAATAGTTCCCACTTTTGAACCTTTTTTATCGAGGCATTCAACGTTAAAATTGCGTTATCAAATTGTTTGCAAATAATAATCTGATGGAACTTGTTTTTGCGCCAAATGCGTGCAAACAAAAAGACAAGGGTTTTAATAAACAATAAAATAAGGGAGTATTACCATCCAGTATGCGCAAAAAATTAATAGATAGGATTGATGCATTTAAAGATGCCTCTATCATTAAGGAAAAAGGGCTTTATCCTTACTTCAGATCAATAGAATCTGCTCAAGACACTGAAGTGATTATTAATGGAAAAAAGGTGCTGATGTTTGGATCGAATTCGTATTTAGGTCTAACTAACCACCCCAAAATAAAAGAAGCAGCAAAAATTGCCATAGAAGAATATGGAACAGGCTGTGCAGGTTCAAGGTTTTTAAATGGCTCGCTCGATATTCATATAAATTTAGAAAACCGTTTAGCGGAGTATGTTTCTAAAGAGGCAGCTGTACTTTTTAGTACAGGTTTTCAGGTTAATTTAGGGGTAATTTCCTGTTTGCTTGATCGGAATGATTATTTGATTTTAGACGAGTATGACCATGCCTCAATTATAGATGGAAGTCGATTATCTTTTTCCAGAACGATAAAATACGCTCATAACGACATGGGCGATTTGAGGAGGAAATTGAGCAGATTACCAGAAGATGCGGCAAAGTTAATCGTATCCGATGGTATTTTCAGTATGGAAGGCGATTTGGTTAATCTACCAGAATTGGTTCAAATTGCTGATGAATTTGGCGCTAACGTGATGATGGATGATGCCCATAGTTTGGGTGTAATTGGTTTTAATGGCGCTGGAACGGCATCTCATTTCAATCTTACCAATAAGGTCGATTTAATAATGGGTACATTCAGTAAATCACTAGCCTCTTTAGGTGGTTTTATTGCTGGTGATGCCGCAACGATAGAATTTATAAAACATCGTGCCCGCTCGCTTATGTTTAGCGCAAGTATGCCGCCTTCGGCCGTAGCAAGTGTAATTGCTGCTCTAGATATCATCGAGTCTGAGCCTGAGCGTATTGATAAGCTTTGGCAAAATACAGAATATGCAAAAAAACTGCTTTTAGAATCAGGCTTTGATATTGGTCATAGCAATAGCCCAATTATTCCAGTTTATATTAGAGATAATACTAAAACTTTTATGATTACCAACATCTTGCAGCAAAATGGGGTGTTTGTAAATCCAGTAGTTTCTCCTGCAGTTCCGTCAGGTTCTTCGCTCATTAGGTTTTCTTTAATGGCTACGCACAGTTTTGAGCAAATCGAAATTGCCATAGAAAAACTTACAAGTGCTTTTAAAGCTGTTAATGTTGATTTGGTGGGGCTACAATCATGAAAAAAATAGTTAAAGTTTCAACTAAAACTGAGCTTGGTGCATTCATCGATTTTCCGCATGAGCTTTATGCGAATGATGTAAATTATGTGCCAGAGCTTTTTATAGCTCAACGCGATTTGCTTTCTCCAGGAAAGCATCCTTTTTATGAGCACTCGGAAATCCAGCTTTTTTTAGCTTATGAAGATGAAAAAATAGTTGGACGGATTGCTGCAATTAACAACACCAACCATAATAAATTATATAATGCTACAGATGGTTTTTTTGGCTTTTTCGATGTTGTTAACAGTCAGGATATAGTTAGTTTATTATTCGAGGCCGCTCAAAACTGGCTAGCAGAAAAAGGATTAAATCGGATTTTAGGGCCAGTAAATTTCTCGACAAATGAAACCTGTGGTTTACTGATAGATGGTTTTGATGGGCCTCCAGTTGCCATGATGCCATATAACGCACCTTATTACCTTAATAGGTTAGAGCAATTAGGTTTCGAAAAAAATGTTGATTTAAGAGCCTATCGATATACTACGGGTAATTATAGCGATAGATCGGTAAAATTGATTGATCGGATTGAAGAGCGTTTAAAACGGAATGATATCGTGATTCGGACCATCAATATGAAGAACTTTAATCAGGATAAAGAAGCTATCCGTGAGGTTTATAACAAGGCTTGGGATAAAAATCTGGGTTTCGTACCTATGACGGATAAGGAGTTTGATTATACAGCGAAAGACTTAAAACTCATTCTTGATCCAGATTTCTGCATAATGGCTGAGCAAAACGGCAAAATTGTTGGCTTTGCCTTGGCAATTCCTGATATCAACCAAATTCAGATTAAAATAAAACGTGGACGATTATTTCCGACAGGCTTAATTAAGCTTTTAACGGGTAAGAAAAAGATAGACGGCATTAGAATTTTATTGCTTGGGGTAGTTGATGGATATCGAAAAATGGGCATTGAGGCATGCTTATATGGACATATTATTAAGAGTTTTTCTGCAAAGAAAATGAAATATGCCGAAGCAAGCTGGACGTTGGATCATAACAATATGATTAACAAGCCAATTGAGGATATAGGGGGAAAGCTATACCGAAAATATAGAATTTTAGAAAAGGCGATATGAAAAAGCGGGTGTTGATTACTGGTGCAACTGGATTTGTTGGATATCATCTTATTCAGGCGGCTTTAGATAATAATCTGGAAGTTTATGTTAGCGTACGCAGGCAAAGCATAGTTGCTCATTTAGCCGATTTTGCTGTTAATTATGTTGAATTGGATTTCGAATCGATAGGGCAGATGAAACACCATATCGAAGGCAAGAAATACAATTACATTATTCATGCGGCTGCTACAACCAAGGCAAAAAACCGTGAAGCTTATTTTCATATCAACGCAATTTACACCCGAAACTTTGCAATCGCGGCATCAACGGCTACTCATAAAATAGAAAAATTTGTGTTTGTAAGTAGTTTGGCTGCAAGAGGTCCATTATTGGGTCAACATGATGCAATTAGTTTATCCAACCCAGTAACAGATTATGGAAGAAGCAAAGCTTTAGCCGAAACCTATTTAAGTCAGCTTAAAAATTTGCCATTAATTGTATTTCGGCCGACTGCAGTTTATGGTCCCCGCGAAAAAGACATTTTTATCTTGATAAAAGCAATTAATTCGGGTTTGGAGTTTTACATAGGAACGCAGCAGCAACCACTAACTTTTATACATGTTACAGATTTGGCAGAGGCCATTTTAAAGGTGCTCAAGTCGGATTTGGTTTATAAAACTTACCACATTTCTGATGGTGAAATTTACAATCGCTTCTCTTTAGCAGAATACACCAGGCTAGCATTAAAAAAGAAAACACTTGTAGTTAAGGTACCATCAGCAATTATTAAGGGGCTCGCATGGGGCCTGGAGCACACCTACAAGGTATTTAATAAAGTACCAACGCTTAACGTGGATAAAATAAAAGAATTAACCGCAAGCAGTTGGGCATGTAGTATAGACAGTTTACAAAATGATATTGGGTTTAAACCAAAATACCAATTGGAAGGTGGTATTAAGGAAACGATTACCTGGTACAAAGAAAATAATTGGTTATAAATAAAATTAAAATAAGATAGAATGAAAGAACAAGTAAAATCAGCCGATGGCAAACTTGGAATATTAATGCCAGGTCTTGGTGCTGTTGCCACAACCATGATTGCTGGGGTAGCTGCTGTAAAAAAAGGCTTATCAAAACCAATTGGCTCTTTAACCCAAATGGGAAGCATCCGCATTGGTAAAAGAACGGAGAAAAAAGAACCAAAAATTAAAGATTTTGTGCCTTTGGCAAATCTCGAAAACCTCGTTTTTGGTGGTTGGGATGTATATGAAGATAACGTTTACGAAGCTGCACTTAATGCAAGGGTTTTAGATGCAAACCTTCTGCGTGACGTGCGTGAGGAATTACAGGCAATAAAACCAATGCGTGCTGCATTTGATCGGAATTATGTAAAAAACCTTACAGGTACGCATGTTAAGCAAACCGAAAACAGGTACGAGCTGGCGCAAGAGGTGATGGAAGATATTAAAAACTTCAAAAGCGAAAATAACTGCGATAGAATTGTATTGGTTTGGTGTGGTTCTACCGAAATTTATTTTGAACCATCTGCGGTTCACGAATCGCTTGGGGCCTTTGAACAAGGCTTAAGAGATAACGATCCACTAATTGCACCAAGTATGATTTATGCTTATGCAGCTTTAAAATTAGGCGTTCCTTTTGCTAATGGTGCTCCAAACTTAACGGTAGATATTCCAGCTTTAATCGAATTGGCAAAAGAAACCAATACGCCAATCGCTGGGAAAGATTTTAAAACTGGTCAAACCTTAATGAAAACCATTTTGGCGCCAGGTTTAGCAGCACGTTCTTTAGGTGTTAATGGCTGGTTCTCTGATAATATTTTAGGTAATCGCGATGGTTTAGTATTGGATGACCCAGATAACTTTAAAACAAAAGAAGTATCAAAATTAGGCGTACTGGAAGATATTTTTAAACCAGAAGTAAATCCAGATTTGTATGGCGATATGTACCATAAAATCAGAATTAACTATTATCCGCCGCATGGCGATAACAAAGAAAGCTGGGATAACATCGATATTTTCGGGTGGTTGGGTTATAAAATGCAAATCAAGATTAACTTCTTATGCCGCGATTCGATTTTAGCTGCACCAATTGTTTTGGATTTGGCTTTATTTATGGATTTGGCGAAAAGAGCTAATATGTCTGGTATTCAAGAATGGTTATCGTTCTATTTAAAATCGCCACAAACCATTCCAGGTGTACCTGCAGAAAACGACATTTTTAAACAATTAATGAAACTTCAAAATACTTTGCGCTACATAATGGGCGAAGAGCTTATTACGCATTTAGGGCAAGATTATGAAGAAGAATTGGTAGAAACGCTGTAGTGCTATTCCATAAAATCATATCAACCGTTTTCGGCATAGGGTACATTGGCAAAGGGGCAGGAACCATCGCTGCAATCGCGACCTGCCTTTGCTGGTACTTTTCGCAAACCATTTATACAAATCCTTATTTATGGCCACTGCTCATCACTTTGTTTTTAACGCTAATAGGCACAATCTCTGCCGATGTTGTTGAAGATGAGTGGGGCAAAGACCATCAGAGGGTAGTTATTGATGAAGTTGTTGGTATGTGCATTACCTTATTGGGTACACCGTTAAAACCTGTTTACATTATTCTGGGCTTAATACTTTTTAGGTTTTTCGATATTTTAAAACCCTTTTACATCAAAAAAATGGAAGCGTTACCTGGCGGATTAGGTGTAATGGCCGATGATGTATTGGCTGGAGCATATTCAAGCATCGTTCTTCAAGTGGTTGTTTCCTTCGGGTTATTTTAATCTCTAATGTTAAGGTACTTCAAAGCCCAGGCTTCATCATTAACCGCTACCGCTGTAGATTTTTTAGTCACGCTGCTAGTAGCGAACTTTTTCAGCTCCTGGTATTTAACAGCTAGTATTATCGGAACAGTTAGCGGAGGAATGGTAAACTTTTACATCAATAGGTTCTGGGTTTTTGATGCGGCTTCAAAAGCACTCAAATGGCAGGCGCTTAAGTATATTTTGGTTTGGGTTGGCAACTTAATATTAGTAACGCTTGGCGTTTACTTTTTTACTCATTTTTTTAATATCAATTACATGCTCTCCAAAGTATTTGTATCGATTTCGGTTGGTATAAGCTACAATTATTATATGCAAAAGCTGTTTATTTTCTCCGTTAAATGAAACAATTACCGTTAATTTCTTTTTTTATTGGCTTGTTTTCAATATTAAATTTATTGCTCAGCAGCGATGCTCTTGCTCAGGCAACTGTAGTTTCGGGCACGGTACGTGATGCCGTAACCAAAGAAACGCTGCCTAATGTTTCTGTTTTTTTTAAGGATACCAAAATCGGTACTCAAACCGATGTTAATGGAAATTATAACATAAGTTCGGCCGAGCCTCAAAGCGGTTTAAGTTTTAATTCTGTTGGTTACACCATTGCAAGTAAAAATATTATGCCTTCGGCAACGCAGCAAACGGATGTGTTGCTTGTGCCGAGTTCAAATTCGCTGGATGAAGTGATTATTGTTGGCGGAAAGAGAATTAAATATCGGAATAAAGATAATCCAGCAGTAGAATTGATTAGGCAGGTTATTGCGCATAAAGACGAAAACCGCATTAAAAGTTATCAAACAGTTGCTTATCAGCAATATGAAAAAATGTTGTTTTCGGTAAGTAATGTGTCTGAGAAATTTAAGAACAAAAAGATGTTCCGAAATTATCAATTTCTATTTCAGGAACAGGATTCAACCTTAATTGGGGGGAAAAATCTTTTGCCAATTTATATTCAGGAAAGCTTATCGGATAAATTTTTAAGTAAAGAACCCGAAAAGAGTAAAACAGTTATTGTAGCACAAAAGCAGGTTCAGTTTGATAGTCGGTATATCGATAATAAAGGAATGAAAACCTATTTCGATCGGATGTATCAAGACATTGATATTTATAAAAACAACATATCAGTTATTAGTAACGATTTTTTAAGTCCGATTGCAGATGGTGCGCCAGCGTTTTATAAATTCTTTATTACCGATACCTTAAAAAATCAGAAACCGCAAATTATTGAGCTTTCTTTTACGCCACGTAATACTGGTGATATGCTGTTTGAAGGGAAGATATACGTAACTAATGATGGTAAATATGCAATTACAGGCGCATCATTCGGGGTAAACAAAAACATAAACCTGAATTTTGTAAGAGCTTTAAAAATTGATTTAAGCTTTGAACCGAACGCTGCGGGAAAATATAATTTAAGTAAAAGCAAGTTGCTTACGGATTTTGGTATCGGTAAAACAAAGGGTGTTGGTTTTACTGGAGAGCGAACCGTTACCTTCAAAAAATACCAGTTTGATGCGCCTTTGCCAGATACTGTCTTCCAAGGGAAAAGTACATCAGTTTTAGCTGATGCAGGCAAAAAAGATGATTTGTTCTGGAAAAAAAATCGATTAGATACAATTTCTGCCAGTGAGTTAAAGATTTATGGCAATATCGACACCCTGCAAAATCTTCCATCATTTAAACGTACTATGCAAATTGTCACCTTGCTTTTTGCGGGTTATCAAAATCTTGGTCCTTACGAAATTGGACCTGTGAATACCTTTTATAGTTTTAATAATGTAGAGGGACTTCGATTGCGTTTAGGTGGAAGAACAACGCCAGAATTAAGCAAACGTTATTATTTTGAGAATTATGCCGCTTATGGTTTCAAAGATGAAAAATGGAAGTTTTTTTTATCGGCAACGTACTCAATTAACAACAAGTCGATTTATGAGTTTCCTCAAAATTATATAAGAGCAAGTTTTCAACGAGATACTAAAATACCTGGACAAGAATTACAGTTTGTGCAAGAAGATAATTTCTTGCTTTCGTTTAAACGCGGGGTTAACGATATGTTACTCTACAACGATTTCTATCGTTTAGATTACGTAAAGGAATACGAAAATCATTTCTCTTATACTTTGGGGTTTAAAAAATGGAGTCAAACACCTGCTGGAGGATTATTTTATCAGAATGATGCAAATCAGTTTGTAAATAGGTTAACAACCAGTGAATTGTCGTTACAACTGCGTTATGCGCCAAACGAAAAGTTTTATCAGGGAAAAATATATCGGGTACCGATTACCGATCGATATCCTGTCTTTAATTTCAAATATACTGCAGGCTTAAAGGGTTTACTGGGTGGAGAATATAATTACCACAATATTATGGGGAGTATTGATAAGCGGTTTTATCTTTCTCAATTGGGCTACAGTGATGTAACCATTGAAGGAGGTTATATTGCTGGTAAAGTTCCTTTTCCTTTATTAGATATCCATCGAGCCAACCAAACTTACGCTTATCAGCTTAACTCTTACAATTTGATGAATTTTCTAGAATTTGTAAGCGACCATTATGCGAGCATCAACATAGACCATAATTTTAATGGTTTTTTCTTTAACAAAATCCCTTTATTGAAAAAGTTAAAATTAAGGGAAGTTGTTTCTTTTAAGGCACTTTATGGTGGATTGCGTGATGAAAATAACCCTGCATTGACTTCCAGTTTATATAGACTTCCTGATTATGAAGATGGTTCGAAACGAACTTACGCATTGGGAAATGATCCATACATGGAAGGTAGCGTTGGGGTTGGGAATATTTTTAAGTTACTGCGGGTCGACTTAGTTAAGCGATTCAATTATTTAAATCATCCAGAAGTATCTGAGTGGGGAATTAGGGCCAGGGTAAAATTCGATTTTTAAAATTAAAGTTATGAAAGCAAAGTTAAGAGACAGCTTGCAGTTGGGCATATATAAGGTAATTAATCCTTTTGTAAGAGGCTTGATTAAGATTGGGCTAACGCCAAATGCAGTTACCACAATTGGTTTAATACTGAATATTGGTGTTGCTGTTATTTTTGTATTAGGTGCCGAAAAATCGAATCGTGGAGATATGTCTTACATTGGTTGGGGCGGTGCTTTAGTGCTTTTCGCTGGGCTTTTCGATATGTTGGATGGGCAGGTAGCAAGATTAGGAAATATGAGCTCGAAATTTGGTGCGCTTTACGATTCCGTGCTAGACCGTTACAGCGAGATGATTATGTTTTTAGGGATTTGCTATTATCTTGTTGCTCATCATTATTTCTTAAGTTCTTTATTTGCCTTTATCGCATTAATTGGTTCGATGATGGTAAGTTATACCCGAGCAAGAGCCGAAGGACTTGGTGTGGAATGCAAAGGAGGGTTGATGCAACGGCCAGAGCGTGTGGTAACAATAGGCGTTTTTGCTATTGCCTGCGGTGTTGCTGGTCATTTCATTGGCGGTGATTACAAAATTTATCTTCCTGGTATTTCATTTCACGTTTTCGAAACTATGTCGATATTCACTATGCCGATAACTTTAATGGCATTGTTAACCAACATCACAGCGGTTAAAAGGTTGCAGGAAGCAAAAAGGGGATTAGAAGCTCAGGAAAAAGCAGAAAGAACAATCGGTAATAAAGCGGCATTAATTGTTGGCTTCACGCTTGTTTTTGGTTTGTTAAGTATAAACACCTCTGTTATGGCACAAGATCCCTCGCCCATAACTTTTCCAGTACCAAAAGATATCAGTAATCAGCTTTTTTATCTTCAGCGAGATCCAAATACGAATACCATTATCTATCAGTTAAACGTAGATAAAAGAGGAAAAGTTAACGCAGACAACCCTGTTAATGTTTTCTGGATGCGATATGATGACAAGGGCGAAAAGAAAGAGTTAAGCTATATCCAACGAAAATTTGCTTACGGAATTTTAACTAAAAATATGGGAAACGGTCAGTTCGAGCTTCGTTTTACCTCGCATAAAAAACTACCTATGTATCTTAATAAATCAGAAGCTGACAAGCGTTATCATGTTTATGCTACAATTAATAAGAAAAAACTACAAATTGAGCGTATTTTTTTGAGGATTGAAGGTGGTTCTTTTTGGCTCCCCAACGTTAAGTATGTAGAAATAAAAGGTTACGATGCAAAAGAGCCATCGAAATTATTAATAGAGCGAATTAAAATATAAAATCTATGAAGAAGAATTTTATCTCGAATTCATCATCATCCATAAGAATGTTTAAAAGCGATTTTATGGAAAGCCTTTCAAAGGTTAAATATTATGTACCATTAATCGTATATATTCCTGTTATTGGTTACTTATTTTATAAATCGTTTGCAGAAATTAATATGTCGGTTATCAGCTTTGCTGGCTGGTTCTTATTGGGTTTAGCCATTTGGACCATTACCGAATATATTTTACACCGCTATGTGTTTCACTTCGAACCCGATGTAGCGTGGGGGAAAAAAATTCATTTTATATTTCATGGTGTGCATCATGATTATCCAAACGATGCAAACCGATTGGTAATGCCGCCTTCTGCAAGCATTCCGATGGCTTTGGGTTTTTACTTTTTGTTCGATTGGTTGTTGCCAGAAACCAAAGTTTATCCATTCTTTTCTGGTTTTATGATTGGTTATCTGTTTTACGATATGGTTCACTATGCATTACATCATGCTAATTTTAAAAGTGGTTTCTGGAAAAAACTAAAACAGCATCATATGTTGCATCACTACTCAGATTCTACAAAAGGCTATGGCGTAAGCTGGACTTTTTGGGATCATATATTTAAGTCGAATTTTGATAAAAGGTAGTATGCCCGAAAATGTCATCCTCGAAAAATCATTTTTCGCCAGCGGTACAGTTGTTAAAACTGCAATTATTTCAATTGCTTACCTTTTGTTATCGGTGCTATTGGTTGGTTTTAAAACCGATCAGTTAGTACTTGTATTTATTTTTAATGCCCTATTTTATATTTCTTCTGGAACGAGAAAATTTATCATCGCATTCTCCATATTTATCGTTTATTGGATAATCTTCGACTATATGAAGGCTTTTCCAAACTATCTTTTCAACGCTGTACACATAGAGGATTTATATCTGTTTGAAAAAAAGCTTTTCGGGATAAATTTTGATGGGTTATTACTTACACCAAATGAATACTGGAAACTTAATACCACCTCATTTTTAGATGTGCTTACGGGTTTCTTTTATTTAATGTGGATTCCAGTGCCCTTAGGTTTTGCTGCATATCTCTTCTTTAAAAATAGAAAATACTTTATATACTTCTCCCTAACCTTTGTGTGGGTTAATCTTTTAGGTTTTATAATTTACTACATTTTTCCTGCCGCACCACCTTGGTATGTGCAAGAGCATGGTTTTAAGTTTATCTCTGCAACTGCAGGAAATACCGCTGGCTTATCCAGATTTGACCATTACTTTAACATTCAACTATTTCAGGGGATTTACAGTAAAGGCTCGAATGTTTTTGCCGCTATGCCTTCTCTACATTCGGCTTACCCAGTTATTGTTTTGTATTATGGACTTAAAAGCAGGTTGAAATTTATAAATATACTTTTTGCTGTTGTCATGTTGGGGATTTGGTTTGCAGCAGTTTACAACAGTCACCATTATGTTCTTGATGTAATTGCAGGTGTTTTATGTTCTCTTTTAGCGATAGTAACCTTCGAACTTTTTTTAAAGTCAGAAAGATTTAAGAACCTACTAAACCAGTTTTACGATCTAATTAAATAGCGCCTCTCTTAGGGATAAAAATAGTAGTTGATGGTTTTGAAAATCGATTCTTAACTTTGAATTGAAATGGGATGAAGGTTTAGAGGTAGATCTTATTCGGTTGGATTATTAAAACACTACTTGGCATTGGATGTAATTACAAAAATCCCAATATTAGATATTACTGAATTTTCGAGTAAGAATTCGGAAAGCAATTTATTGTATCACGAAATAAAAGGAAAAAGGCTTATTGAAAAAGCACATAAGCACGATTTTTTTCTTTTCATGCTTTTTGTGCAGGGGAGCGGAACACATACCATCGATTTTGTTGATTATGAGGTAGCTGCGGCACAACTACATATTTTATTTCCCGAGCAAATTCATAAATGGGAGTTAAGGGAAGAAACACATGCACATCAGGTTATGATCAGCAGAAATATGTTTGAAACCCTGGTTAATTCTTTGCGATTTTCATTAACGCTTTATCAAAACTATCCAGTAATCAGCCTTAGTAAAGAAACGCTAAATAAAATTTTATACGAATTTCAACAAATTAAATCCGAGTTCGGAAAACCATTAATATTTTCTGAAATTATTAATGCAAGGGTTAAACTTATTGCTTTAATGATAAGTGAAGAAGCAGAAATGATATTTAATAATCAAACGGTTTATAAAACTAAACCCATACTTTTTAAATATCGCTCGCTTGTTGATACTCATTGTAAAAGTGAAAAACTGGTTTCATTTTATGCAAACGAACTGAATATTTCGGCCAATTATTTGAACATACTTTGTAAAAAATACTTTCATGTTTCTGCAACGGCTCTAATTCACGAACGTTTAATTTTAGAAATAAAAAGAATGTTGCTCACCACAAATAAACCGATAAAAGCTATAGCATCAGAACTTGGTTTTTATGATATCGCCTATTTCTCTAAATTTTTTAAAAAATATACGCAAACAACCCCAAAGGTATTTAGAGGACAATTGTAAATTGTAATATTTTTTTCGGCTAAAACGGATTAATAAGCAATCTTAAAATCGTGTTGTTATAAATTATACAATTTTTAGCATAAATCCTACTTAGGAGTTAATGCAGTATAGTGTTATTTTCGTATCAAAGAAATTTGATATTATGACAGCACAATCTATCTCAAGAAAAGATTTTATCCGCAACTCGTCTATATTACTTGCCAGTACCTGTGTGCTCAATTCGGCTCAGGCAATGGAAGGTGAGCATACTACGGAAATCTTTGCTGGCAAAACGCTTATTCTAAAAAACGTTATGCTCGAAACAGGATTTACCTATGATCAGGATGACGTAATTAAAACAAATACAGCACTTTTTGCAATTGAGATAGAAGAGGGGAAAATTAAAAGTGTTTTACCAAATAACCCTAAAGGCAAAGGAATTGATGCGAAAGGTTTTTTGATGCTTCCTGCATTTAGAGATATGCACATCCATTTAGATAAAACCTATTATGGACTTCCGTGGCAGGCGCATTTGAAGAAAAATAAAAGTGTTAAGGATATGATTGCCTTTGAACAGCAAATAATTCCTGAGCTTTTAAAAACTTCTGTACCACGTACCGAAAAGCTAATTGAATTACTTCAATCATATGGTACAAGTTATGCGAGGTCTCATGTAAATATCGAACCTACCTCTGGTTTAAATTCTTTAAAGCATTTAGAAAAGGCACTTCAAAACAAAAAGTCGTCTTTTCAGGCAGAACTGGTTGCTTTTCCTCAGCATGGAATATACTACACCAAATCTGAGGAATTAATGAAAGAAGCCGCAAAAATGGATATTGATTTTATTGGCGGACTTGATCCATTTAGCATTGATGGAAGTATTGAAAAACATATGGATTTTGTGGTGCAGCTAGCGCTTGATAATGGAAAAGGTATTGATATTCATCTTCATGAAGGTGGCGAATCGGGCTTGAAAACAATCGAATATTTGATTGCCAAAGTAATGGAGAATCCAGTGCTGAAAGGCAAAACCTATGTTAGTCATGCTTTTGCACTAAGGTATCTGGATAAAAATAAAACAGAAGAAATTGCCGAAAAACTTGGGCTTGCGAAAATCGGAATTGCATCAACTATTCCGCTTTCTGGTAATCCGATGCCAATACCAACCCTGTACAAACATGGGGTAGAAGTAGTTGCTGGTAATGATTGTATTGTTGACCATTGGAGTACTTTTGGTACAGGTAGTATTTTGCAAAAGGCAAATATCGCCGCACAAATTTACGGGTATCGTACAGAATTCGACCTTTCGAGAATATTAAAACTTGCTACGGGAAATATTGTTCCATTAGATGATAAAGGAAATAGACAATGGCCAAATGTTGGTGACCAAGCGAACGTTGTATTAGTGGATGCCTCCTGTTCAGCAGAAGCGGTTTCGAGGGTATCGCCAGTTAAATCGCTCATTCATGATGGAAACCTTGTTTTTTAAGAAGAATTAATTTTTCCTGATAGATAACAGAAGGCCTTGAAATAATCTTTCAAGGTCTTTTTTGAGTTATACAGGTTGTAGTCTGGAATCGCGAATCTTGCCTTTCAGTTTGCTATCGGTTTCTATGTAAGATTTAATTGCTTTTATGGTTTCTTCTGGTGCACTAATGTGCGGGTAATGGCCAGTTGCATTCATCATATGCATTGCATTATGTGGCGTATGGCGTTTAATGTAATTTCCAACAGATTCAGAAGAAATGAAATCTTCTTTAGCTTGCAAACTAACACTTGGAACTGTAAGTTCTTTCAAACGATCTCTGTAATCGCAGTTAAATGTTGCTTTGGCAAAGGCTAAAGCCATTTTTGGATTCATAGCTTCAAAGGATTCGAGCAATACCTCACCAAACTCTGGATGATCTGCATTTTTCATAACCTCGGGGACCATATATTTTGCCCAGCCCAGATAATCATTAGCCATAGAGTTAAACAGCTCTTCCACTTGATCTCGCTCTAAACCTCCAAAGTATTGATTAGCGTTTATGTATTTAGGGGAAGCGCCTATAAAAATCAACTTTTCGAATAATTCTGGTTTCTGTAGCGCCGCAAGCATTCCAATCATTCCGCTAACAGAATGGCCTATGAAAATGACTTCTTTTAGCTTAAGTGCTTCTATAATATCTAAAACATCGCAAGCATACCCATCTAATGTAGCGTATTTGTGGTAATCATACTCAGAAATATCTGAAAGGCCACAGCCCACATAATCGAAAAGTATAAGTTTATAATCTTTTAAAAAGGCATCTGTAATGAATCTCCAGGTAGTTTGGTCGCAACCAAAGCCATGAGCAAGCATAATAACCCGTTCGCCTGAACCAATGACGTTAACATGGTTTCTTTCAATAATGGTAGACATACTTTGTTGGGACAATTTAATTACTAAATTAAAAATCTGAAATTAACTTGCGAAGTTTAATAGCCGTTTTAATGTAAAAATGTTAACGAACTATATAAATTTATTCCTTTTTTTATTAGGCCTGCGCTTGATTATAACTTTTATGAAAATACAGCCACTAAATAATGAACAGAATGACAAGCCCTTATTATTTTGGTAATTAAACTAAAGCGTTTAAATTGTAGTAGAAAAAATGTTGCAGCGAATATGCAATCCACATCTATTTAAATAGGAAATTTAAGGTCTTTTTATGAAGCGTGTTAGAGCCATAGTAATTGATGACGATAAACTGGTTTTGTTTATTCATCAAATTATGATTGAAGATTGCCAACCAGTTTGGGATACAGATTATTTCCCTGATGCGAGTTCGGCTTTAGAGTTTTTAAAATTAAGAGCTTCATTAAAGATAAGCTTTCTTGTTTTTTTAGATATAAATATGCCTGGGATGAGCGGATGGGATATGCTCGATGAAATCGAAAAAAATCCTTTTAAAGAACAGATTTTTGTGGTTTTATTAACTTCATCTGATAATCAGAGCGATAAAATTAAAGCAGGCTCGTATAAAAACGTTAAAGCCTATTTAACAAAACCGTTTAAAACAAAAGACTTTGCCGAACTTAAAGCAAACGAAGCACTTTCCGTTTTCTTTAATAATAGTTTAATTAAACAACCAGCTTCGAAAAGTTAAGTTTTTAATAGATGTTATTTGTATTTATCGTCGTATTATTATAGTTTTGAAATTAGGATATAATAAACAGTTGATGTTTCGTTAACTGCTCCATTAGATGCGCCTGTTTGCTTTGAATAGAACTTACCTTTATTAAGGCTCGATTTTATTCATCTAAGGCCAATTGTCGTGTTTATTGTATAAATGGCGAAGATGACATAATCTTTTACCTTTTTTTTTATAACTTTAGGTAGATTTTTACTGCTTCTTTGCAAAAACTTAAGCCCATTTTAATTAATGGGCTTTTTTGTTTTAAGGGTCTTTTTGCTTCAATAAATGGAATAAAAAAAAACGGGCAAAAAACAAAACTGTTTTAATGCCCGTTATCTAAATTAACGCTCTCGAATCGAAAATAAAGTTATTACATGATGTTTCCAAATTTTGGCTATAAATTTATTTTTCTTTACTAAATCTTAACAAAATGTATTTGCTAAGGTTTTTTAAGGTAATTTTCTATAACTATTTCGAGCTCAGGTAATAGTGGTCTTTCGCTAAAATTTGTAAGCTTGTGTTGTGCCGAATTATACTTTTCTATATAGGTTGCATCTAAAGAATTAAATTTAAGATAACCTTGTTCAAAGTAACGTTCTTGTATTTCGGTAGAAGTATCCATAGAACGAAACCATAACTTTACCAGAGAATCGGAAAGTTTATCTAAAAATAACCAATGGTACAGTTCAGAAGCATCAGCATGATCTGCTAAATCCATTCTTTGAATTTCCATTATAATTATATCAGTATTTTCAAAAAAGTATAGGGTTTTGAATTTTGGTAACATAGCCGCAAAAATATCAACTGCTTTTGATTTTGAGCGTTTTATTTTTGAACATTTTTTTATTTGTATTCAATTTAATTTAATAAAATGATCCCATTTGCAAATCTATTTTAATGCTATAAAATAATAATGTGTGTTTGCTTAGAAATAATTTTAACTAGTAGCAGTTTACTAGATGCTTAATAAAAAAGCCTTAAATAGAATTTTCTATTTAAGGCTTTTTGTTTTTCTTTACTGAAGATTATAATGTTTTAATCTTAATATTTCTCCACTGGCTCGAACCAGGATGTTCTTGTAGCGCAATTTTACCTTTTGCTACTTTAGCGAAATTTGAAAACGAAGCTTCTTTAAACTTGCTGTTTTGAACCAATTTATTCCATTCTTCACTACCAATTTGTCCATCAAATGTTTTTGTTCCGTTAAGATAGAAGGTTAGGTGACCTTTATTTTGTATTAATCTTACCTGGTTCCATTCGCCTACGGGTTTAGGTTTAGATACAGAAGCATTACCCGACATGTCGTACAAACAACCAGCAAGGTGATTTTCTTTTTTATTATCTTGCGCATCAACATTATCTAGTACCTGCATTTCAGGGCCTGTTAAATAGGTTGCGTAAAATTTTGGATCTTCCTGAATGTCGAAAATAATACCGCTATTACCACCTTTAGATATTTTCCACTCCAGATTTAATTCGTAATTTTCGTACTCTTCGTTAGTAACAATATCGCCACCTCCGTTTTTCGGTTTCGACGGGTCGAAAACAATTGCACCATTTTGTACAGTCCATTTTGAACCTACAGTATCACGAAGGTAAGTATGCCAACCTTTTGTGGTTTTACCATCGAACAATAACTTCCAGCCGTTTTTAACCTCTTTTTTGGTTAAGGTATTCGGTGTTTGAGCCATGCTTGCGCCATATAAAAGCACAAATGCAGCAAAAAATAACAATGTTTTTTTCATCAGTATTCGTTTTTTATTTCGAATGTAATATAATTTATATTTTTCTGATAAAGTGCGTTTAAACTGTTACAAATCGTTTTAGTACAGTTGCGTTTTACTTATAAGATCTTAGAATATTAAAGGTATGATCAAAGTCTTCGTTATTGATATTTGTAAAACTGGGCATCGATAATTTATGCAGCACTAGATAATTTAACAAGCTTTTAATGGCTTGATTAACTTTCTCGATTTCATTATTGCTTTTCAAAGCATCTATTTCCATTAATCTAAAGCTTATTTCTAATGTGTTAAACTTATGATCTTGTGCTAAAGTTATTCCTCTGGTTATTTCGAGTAAAGCGTTTGGGTAGTTACCAGTGTGATTTAGAAAGTTAGCTTTAGCTAGAATATATACACCCTCAATATACGAGCTATAGTAAATTTTTTCGTTGTCGATAGCCTTTTCGAGGTACTGAATAATTCTTTGCGCTTTTTTATTCTGATTAAGCTTGATATAGGTTTGCGCTAACATTACCAGCAAAAAAGGAGGGAAAATTGATGATCGTAAATAAAATAGGCCTGGATATTTTTTTAATATTGCAGTTAAAAATTTTAAGCAACCTTTATAATTTTTATCGGCAAACAAAACAATTAAAACTAATCTGTAACAGATAATTTCTGCACTAGTTATTTCAATATTTCTGTAAACTCCACTATTGTTAACTTGTTCGCAAAGATTATCAATTTTCTCATTAAGTATTTTGCTGTTGCTTGGTTTGTTTTGTAAAAGGTTAGAGAAGAATAAAATGAAATCGTAAGGATTGATGGGAAATAATTCTGCCAGTTTTTTGCCGTTTCTTTTAAGAAGTTGCATACTTTCCGTTAATCCAGCTTTATCTATATCGATAACGTTTATGCTACTTTCAATAACGTTAAGCATAATTTGGATATCCTCATCAAATACCTTTTCAGAGATCTTTTTAATACATTCTTTGTAGTTTTTACTCATTAACCTACTCATAACCATTAAATCGATAAAATTCATATCGATGGTTTGTGCGTTAAAGTTAGAGCTTGCTTTACTTAGTTCGAATAAGGCTACATCGCAAATAAAATCGAAAGCCTTGTTTTTTTCTGTATTAGAAAATGGTAATTGAAAAATATAACTTAGGGTCTTTATCTCATTTCTGTTTACGCAAAACCTAATGCTCCAATTTAGCATGTAGTTTCTTAAGTCAGGCTGATTAGAATAGGAAGTTAAAATTTCTTCAAAAAAGGCTTTATTAGGTTTAAATTGGAATTTTTCGGTTAATTGAAGGAATAAAAAATAAGTGTAAATATCATTGTTTAAAAACCTTATAATTTCGGTTGGAATAGAAGTTGTTAACCTTTTTTCTTCAATTAAAATACCACTGTAAATAAGTTCCTGATAAGATTCCTGATAGTTTTTAATATAACTAAGGATATTTTCTTTGGCAACGCGATGACAAATGTTTCCTTTGGATATACTTGCGCTTACTTCCTTTAAAATAAAAGTTTTCTCGGTACTGTTTTTCGATAGAAAGATTTTATTTTCTAAAAAATAGTTGATCAGTTCGTAACATAAAATAGGATTAATAAGCTTATGCGATGAATTTTCTTGCTTGAGTTTATAATAGATTTGCAGCCAAAATGGTGTTCTAAACTGTTCGAGTAAACTGTGATGAACTTCATCTTCTTTTACTACTTTTCCTTCAATGCAGCTTAAAGTAAATAAAATCTCCTCTTTATTTAACGGCGGAACATTTGTGTTTTTGTCGTCATCAAAAAATAAACCTTTATACCATACCTTTGTTAAAAATGCCGAGCCAGTTATTGCAGGTTGCAGATTTACCCAGTTATTTACCCGTAATCCTAATACAATTTTAACAAAATCGCTTTCTTCAATACTGAATAAAAAATGGGTAAATGTTTTAAAAAATTTAATGTTTGATAAAAACTGATCAATACCATCAATTATTAATATAAATCGGCCTTTCGCACTTTTTTGATCTTTTTTAAAATGAGCAATAAGTTCGCTAACACCCGCAAATTTAAGCTCCTTATAAAACCAATCTTTTAATGTTAAGCCATTCTGAATAATGTCGTTAATTGTTCCAGCATTAATAAGGAGAACAATATCCTTTTTATAAATCGCATCTTCGCCATAAAAAAAATGTTCTACCAGGTGTGCCAGAAGGATTGATTTTCCCTGACCAGGCTGGGCACTAATTGTTGTAAACTGGTAGTTGTTTTTTAAAAAATAATTAAAATCGGCATATAAAAAACTTCGGTTAGCCGTAGCATCGAAAGGAACGCCAGAACTGTTCTTTTTTGCAATTAAAGAAATTTCGGTAATGGCCTGGCACTTTAACTTTAAATCCTGCCAAATGTCATTAACGTCAGCGGTTTCATTCTCTTTGTCTTTGCAAAACGATTCCCAATCTACAAATCCAATATACTGCGACAAGCTATTTAATGTAAATAACGAAAATTTATGTACAGTTTGTGCGAAGCCAAAGAACCGTTTCACCGTGGTTTCGCTGACGTAATTTTTAGTTTCCTTAAAGATAAGCTCCGAAATTGTCTTACAATGGGCGGGATCAATATTTCTTAAACCCGATTTTATAAGAACGAACTTCCTTAGTTGAGAGAGCAATTCGTTTGTATTCATTAATAGAGGATGATAATACGAATGTCACTAAAATTATGCAATAGCGGAAATCATTTAGGTAACAAAATACCTATGAACAAAATGAATGAGCTTTTAAGATAATAAATGAACGGTAATGGATAAAACTGAGTGCATATTGCTGACGTAGATTTGAAATGACAAACAAAAGCACTCTTTAGGGGGATGTTTTTTTTGCTCACATAATCAACCCTAAAAACGCCTGACATGATGAAAAACTTTACCTACCCATCCCCATTGGGAAAACTGTGTATTGTTCAATTAATTACACTCCTTTTTATAACGCTGATTTATCAGAAATCGTATAGTCAAACAAAAGTTTATGCAAATGAAGTAAGTTCGGTAACTGGTAATGGTCAATCATCATTAACTGGTTGTGGTACACTTGGCCTTGGCGCTTGTTTTACACCTACTGTAGAAAATTCTGCAAACGCTATAACTTCAGATCCTTTAACATTTGCCACTGTAAAATCCTCGGGTGGTTTAGCACTTGGATTAGGTGCTTATGCAGGGGAAATAGAACTTAAGTTTCCGAATACAATTCCTGCTGGAACCACATCTTATGTTCGAATAAGTACTGATACAACTTTGTTAAACCAATTATTGGGTGGAAATTTAGGTGGATTGTTGGCTGGTGTAGTTGGTGGTGTAGCTTTAGGTAATCATTCTATCGAAGTTGGGGCAAGAAATACTGCTGGAACAACTGTTTTAAGTGGTTCTAGCACAGGTGTTTTTACGAGTTCGAACTTAAGGTTGTTAAGGGGTGCTGACGGATTTTTTTATGTAGCGCTACGGCCGACACAAGATTATGACAGGGTTTATGTTAGAGACGTAACCAGTGCATTATTATTAGGTACATTGAATAACACAAGGGTTTATAATGCTTTTTATACCAGTGGAGTTGATTCTTGCGCACCAGCTTTCGCCACGGGATTTGAAGGGAATGGCATAACGCTCGATGTTTTAGGCTTAGGCAAAGCAGGTGTAACTAATCCAAGTTATGCCATTGATGCCAACCAAAATAATTACTCAGAATTAAGTTTAGGTGCATTAGGAGTTGCAGGATCAATTAGTCAGAATTTTTATTTTGATACACCTTCCAATGTAGGAGACGATATAAATTTAAGATTTAGTGCTTCATCGGCACTGCTTAATGCGGGCGTATTAAGCCGCTTGTCGGTTATTGCATATAATGGGGGCGCCCAGGTTTTTTCTCAATCAGCATCTACGCTATTAAGTGTCGATTTACTGGCATTGCTTAATAACGGTCAGCCAGTAACCGTTCCATTTTCTCCAGGTGTAGCATTTGATCGGGTTGAGGTAAGATTGTCATCCTTATTAAATGTTAACTTAACACAAACGATTCTAATTTACGGCTTAACAAGATCATCTGGCAGGCCAACTTTTGTTTTGCCAGCTAGTAATAACGTTGCCGCTTGCTATAACGGAACAGCTGCTTTAACTGCTACAACCTTAAATACTAATGAATTAATTTGGTACGATGTCATACAAGGTGGCACTGCTTTAGCGGTAACACCTTTTAATGGTACTTATACTACACCAGCTTTAACAGCAAATAAAACTTATTACGTAGCCACTAGAAGGATTAATTGTTTACAGGAATCGGGGCGGGTACCAATTACCGTTACGGTAAATCCAGCAATTGTTTTTAATGCAAGTACTTTAGCAAACGGCACTAATGGATTTCAATATACCAAACAAATTGATGCTGCGACAGGTGGAACTCCAGGTTTTACATATACTATTACAAGTGGAAGTGCTTTACCTTCAGGATTAGCTTTATCGTCTAGCGGATTAATTTCTGGAACACCAACCGTTACAGGAACTTTCCCTTTTTCTATAACGGCAACCGACAGTAAAGGGTGTGCAACGACAGCTAACTTTACAATTGTAGTTACTGCAGCATTAGTGCTTACACCAGGTAATTTGCCAAATGGAGTTACTGGCACTACTTATTCGCCACAAATTATTCCTGCAGCTACGGGCGGAACAGAACCTTATGTTTATTCGGCAATAAATTTGCCTCCAGGTTTAACTTTCGATCCATCGACCAGACAAGTAGGCGGAACACCAACTCAAGTTGGTACATATACTATTCCCATAACAGTAACCGACGCCAATGGAAATAGCGTAACTTCTGGATTTAACGTTAAAATTACTAATCCATTGGTATTGCCAGCAGCGGTTTTAGCCAATGGTACTACAGGCAACCCTTATCCTGCGCAGGTTATTCCGTCGGCAACAGGTGGAACAGGACCTTATGTGTATGCCGCTACTAATTTGCCTCCAGGTTTGGTGTTTAATGCAGCAACACAAGAGATTACGGGCACACCTTCTGCGGCTGGTACCTATACTTTTCCTGTTACGGTTACTGATGCAGATGTTAAAACTATAACCACAAATTATACAATTGTTGTAACCGATCCACTTGTTTTGCCATCAGCTGTACTTGCTGATGGAAGTGAAGGAGTTGTTTATGTCAGCCAAACTCTGCCATCTGCAACTGGCGGTGTAAGTCCATATATTTATTCAGCCACAGGCTTACCTCCAGGATTAACATTTAATCCCACATCACGTGAGATTACCGGAACTCCGAGTCAAAGTGGTAATTATACAATTTCTTTAAGGGTGATTGATGCTCAGAATAATACTGCATCTAATACTTATCCGCTAAAAGTTATTGGTTTACTATCGTTACCAACGGCAACGCTTCCAAGTGGCATTGTCGGTAATGTTTATCCTACGCAAACATTACCAGCTGTAATGGGTGGCACGGGGCCTTATAGTTATTTGGCCACCAATTTGCCTCCAGGTTTAAATTTTAATACAAGCACAAGGGAAATAACGGGTACGCCTACTTTAGGAGGGACATTTGTAATTTCATTAACTGCATCAGATGCAAACAACAATAGAGTTAATACCGATTATACAATCGTTGTTAATGTTAATCAGCCTGCAATTGCTAGTGTAGCAATTTGTGTTGGCAAAACAGCTACGTTAAGTGTTAGCAACCTTCAAAGTGGTGTTACTTATAATTGGTACGCATCAACTGGTAATACGCCTTTGGCTACAAATAATAATGGGGTTTTTGTAACATCAGTTTTAAATGCACCCACAACTTTTTATGCAGAAGCTATTTCTGGTACTGCTGTGAGTGCGAGAACGGCTGTGGCAGTTTCTATTAATCCAGCGGCAAATCCCGCTGTTGTAACAACAAATAATCAGACCATCAACTCAGGGCAAACCACCACATTAGTTGCAACAGCTGATGCTGGGGATACAATAAAATGGTATGATGCTCCAAGCGGTGGAACTGAATTAGCAACAGGTTCAAATTACACAACACCGTCGTTATTAACTACAACTACTTTTTATGTTGAAACAACAAATGCTAGTGGTTGCGTAAGCAGTAATAGAGTGGCTGTTACAGTTACTGTTATTACTGGCGGTGGAAATGCAAATTGTAATTTTGCAAATGCACAAAATACAGGTATTGTTGGGATATGTGTATTATGTGGCATTACTGGAGCGGGAAACTCAACGGATACGGATCCTAATAATTTCACAAGAATTTCATTAGCTGTAGGTGCTTTAGCTACAGGATATCAACAATTGATATTTCCTTCTTTAGGAGCAGCTACCGATAGCGTTCGTTTAGATTTAGGTTTACCAACAGGATTACTGGATCTATCCGTTTTGAGCAATATTACCGTAAATGTACTAAATGGTACAACATTGGTTAGCAGCTACAGGTTAAATTCGTCGACATTAAGGCTAGCATTATTAGGTGGCACAAGGTTTAAAGCTACTCTACCTGCAGGAGGCGTTTTTGATCGAGTGGAACTTCGATTTGGCGGATTAGTATCAGCTATTAGCAGTTTAGATATCTATGGTGCAACAATTGTTTATCCAGCGCCAACCATTATCAGCGGTTCACAAACAATTTGCTCGGGGGCAATCGCGAACTTATCCGCAACAGCCAATGGCGGTACAAATTTGAAATGGTATGATGCAGCTACTGGAGGGAATCTTCTGGCAACAGGTGAGAACTTTAACACCCCAGCTTTAACTTCTACAACTATTTATTATATCGAAGTAGCCAAAGGAACTTGTCCAAATTCGGATAGAATTCCTGTTGTGGTTACTGTAATTCCAGAAATTACAACACCTGTTTTAGCACCAATAGCAAATGTTTGTTCAGGTTCTGTTGCAACGCTTTCTGTTAGCAATCCAGATCCAGCCTTAACTTATAACTGGTATACGACTTTAGCAGGTGTAACACCAGTTTTTACAGGTAGTGTTTTTGTAACTCCAGGTTTAAATAACAATATAACTTATTATTTAGAGGCAGCAAATGGAAGCTGCACTAGTGCAAATAGAGTTGCTGCAAATGTTAATGTTAATCCGTTACCTGCAACACCAACGGTAACGGTTTCATCTTCAACTGTAAACGCTGGGCAAACATCAACCCTAAACGCCAGTTCTTCTGAAAGTGGAGTAACCTTTAATTGGTATGATTCTGCTAGTGCTACCAATCCGATTTATAGTGGAGCAACATTTGTTACACCTCCTTTAACGACTACTACAAGTTATTTTGTAGAGGCTGTTTCCGCTGCGGGCTGTCCTTCAGCAAGTCGTGTAGGTGTTACAATAACTGTTAATGGAACTGGTACACCCATAGGGATACCTTGTGAAGTTGCCTCAACTCAAATAAATGGCGTAACAGGAGTGGCATTGCTTTCTGGAGTATTTAATGCTGGACTTGCCATAGATAACGATGCACAAACAGCTTCCTCATTAGTTATGCCTATAGGCGCACTTGGAGCATCCGTACATCAAACTTTATATTTTAGTAGCTTATCCAGCGTGGGCGATACTTTAAGCGTCTTAGTTTCATTTCCTCAAAGTATTTTATCAGTCGGAGTTTTAAATAATATATCTATAACAACATACAATGGAGCAACATCAAATAACGATGCCACTTTGTTAAACAATAATTTACTAAACGTTCAGTTGTTAAATGGAAATACACAGGCATTAATAACTTTAATCCCATCTGCTGCTTTTAATGGCGCAGAACTTCGTTTAAATTCGGGAGTTGCCAGCGCATTAACCTCAGTTAACCTGAATTATATGCAACGTAGTTTGCTTGCACCAACAGTTGTATCTTCGAATGTTAGCGGTTGTATTGGTGTAGCGGCATCGCTTCAGGTTTTAAATCCAATTCCTGGAGTTACCTATAGATGGTTTGATGCAGCTCAGAATGCAGTTTTCGATGGACCGATTTATTCGACCCCACCTTTAACCGCCGATGCAAAATTTTATGTCGCAATTGTTTCTGCTTCAGGTTGTGTTAGTGCAAAAACCGAAATTGATGTAATTGCACAGCCTGCGCCAGCTACACCAGAATTATTATCTCCTATAGTAAATGCATGTGTTGGGAGTACTATTATTTTACAGGTTAAAAATCCTGTTAATGGCATTATCTACAAATGGTACGATGCTAATAATAATTCTGCAGGGCCAGATGGCACAACGTTAACTGTATCTCCACTAGTAAATACAGTTTACCAACTTGAAGCTGTAAATAGTTGTGGATTAGCATCGGCAAAAGTGCCAGCAACTGTAAACATCGGCGCTACTCCTAATGCACCAGTAATAACCCCAACTTCAGCAACTATTGTTTCAGGTACAACAGCAGTACTAACGGCAACCACTTCGATAGTTGGTGCTACCGTGAACTGGTATAGTGATGCTTCATTAACTACATCAGTATACACAGGAAATGTATTTATTACACCAGTTTTAACGGCAAATACAACCTATTATGTAACTACAACTGTTGCTGGATGCGGAACTTCAATACCAGTCCTGGCAACTGTGACCGTTACTCCAGCTACGCCAGGCACAACCAATTGCGGAATTGCCAACACTACTTTAGAAACTAATGTTGTTGGTGTAAATGCAGGGGCTGGGGTATTTAACCCAGGTGCTGCGATTGATAATGATATTAATACAGGTTCGATATTATTTATACCAGCAGGAGTATTAAATACTTCAGTTTACCATCGATTAGGTTTTGCAGGTGGTTTATCAAATGTTGGAGATACTTTGAGAATTAAAATTTCATCTCCAGGTAATTTATTATCAACTGCGGTATTACCTAATATAACTTTGACAACCTACAACGGTTCTACATCGAACTTAGATGCCGTTTCTCTGAACAGCCAGCTAATTGATTTAGATCTTGCTGCTAACGGAAGTGAAGCAACAATTGTCTTTATACCTTCGAAACAGTTTGATGGTGTTCAACTTAGCCTAAATTCTGGCCTTGTAGGAGTTTTAACATCAATCAATTTTAATTATGCGCAACGTTCTATTACAGCGCCAGAAGTGAGTTCGGCAACTGCTAGTAGTTGCGTAGGCTCATCTGCTGTTTTAAGTGTTAATAATCCGAAACCAAATACAGTTTATAAATGGTATCAGGGTAACGTTTATCAAGCAGGAAAAGATGGAGCAACTTTTTTAACTGATGCAACGTTAACCGCTGGAAGTTATGATTTCTTTGTAACTGCTACTGGAAACAATGGTTGCGAGACTGCAAAAGTAAAAGTTGTTGTAACCATTACACCACCGCCTGCGGCTCCATTACCATCAACAACAAACCCTGTGGCAACCTGTATAAATGCCCCTGTAACTTTAAGCGTTCAACCTGTTGCTGGCATAGCCTACAATTGGTATAGTGCAGCTGCGGGAGGTAGTTTATTGGTTAGTAACAGCAGTAGTTTTACAACAAATGCAAATTTATTACCTGGAACGTACACATACTATGTTGAAGCGCAAACAGGCTCAGCTTGTACTAATTCATTAAGAACACCAGTTACAATTACTGTAAATCAAAATGCGTTGGCATCAGATATTCAGGTTGCTGGAAATACAAATTTATGTAATGCCAGTACCGCTGTGCTTACTGCCAGTAGTTTAACGGTTGCTAATCCAATATTTACCTGGTATAGCGATGCATCATTAATCAATGTGGTTAATGTCGGTGCTACATTTACTACTCCTCAAATAACTTCAAATGCAACATATTATGTAACCGTAAGTGGCGACGATCGTTGTGCTAATCGTGTAGGAAATGCTGCAGTTATAAATGTTGGTATTAATCCTATTGCGGTTGCAACAGATATTAATGTATCGAGTACAGCAACTCAATGTGCTGGCTCATCAGCTACACTGGTTGCGAGTTCTTCAGTGCCAAATGCAGTATTTACCTGGTATAGCGATGCAGCTTTAACCAATGTAGCTTTTTCTGGAGCATCGTTTACCACACCGATTTTAACTGCAGGAGCAACTTATTATGTTACAGTTAAAGGTGATGGGAAATGCGAAAACACGGCAGCTACAGCAAAAGCGGTAACAGTAGCTGTTAATCCTTT
>Ga0308159_1001639_pt1 | contig 30446 bp, 16 predicted proteins | sample PhyCR1_FD_201040 | JGI IMG/M metagenome (GOLD analysis project Ga0308159, IMG submission 201040) | Phyllosphere microbial communities from UC Gill Tract Community Farm, Albany, California, United States - DLSLC.R1 | ecosystem: Host-associated > Plants > Phyllosphere > Unclassified | place: USA...
TGGCCCTGGCGCTGGTGCTGATTTTGCTGTTTGCCATGTTCGGCAGCATGAAAGATGGCTTGCTGGTGTTTAGCGGCATCCCGTTCGCGCTCACCGGCGGCATCGCCGCGCTGGCGCTGCGCGGCATCCCGTTGTCGATTTCGGCAGCGGTGGGCTTTATCGCGCTGTCGGGCGTGGCGGTGCTCAATGGCCTGGTGCTGATTTCGTTCATCCGCAAGCTGCGCGACGATGGCCTGACGGTGGAGCAGGCGATCCGCGCTGGCGCGCTCGGTCGGTTGCGACCGGTGCTGATGACGGCGCTGGTGGCGTCGCTGGGCTTCGTGCCGATGGCGCTGGCCACCGGCACCGGCGCCGAGGTGCAGCGCCCGCTGGCGACGGTGGTCATCGGCGGCATCCTGTCGTCCACTGCCCTGACTTTGTTGGTGTTGCCATTGTTGTATCGCCTGGTGCATGGCCGCAGCCAGCAGGCTGGCTGAGGCTAGCCCGGTGCACGCGGCATGGTACAAACGGTACAATCTGCGGCGCGCACCGGGCGCGGCCTTATTGAAGAGATCACCAGATGCAGGAATTTGAAAAATGGCTGGCGCGGGTATTGTTACTCAATAGTGCGCTGGCGCTGGGCGTCAGCCTCGGTTTGCTGGGCGAGCCGCAATATGGCGACGCGCTGGCGGTGCTGTTCGGCGTTGCCATGCTTGGCTTCCTGGCGGCCGTGCTCTCGCTCAAGCGCATGATCAGCGGACTGATCGGCGGCATTCTCTATTACCTGCCCCAGGTGGGCAGTTATTTCCCCTACGACGGCAGCTGGCAGTTCAGCGTCAAGGCGGGCGTGAGCCTGGGGCTGGTGGCGCGGTTCGGCCACGGCGTGTTCGTCCTCAACATGGTGGCGCTGGGCTTGTTGGCCGCCACCGCGGTGATGCTGGCCTGGCGTCTGCGCCGCCGTTCCTCCTCAGTGCCGTTCGCGCGCTGAATCCCTCGCAAGTAATTGCCCTGTCACAAGACTGATGCACATTATTACTTATAGTAAATAAGCACAGAAATTTTGTGTCAAGAACAATGAATTATTGTCATCCATTAACTCTAATTTGCCTAAAGTAATTTGACCTCAGCAATTTGTAGCTTTGTTGCTGTGAAACATTGCCTAAAAGTCGGTTGCGGCGACGAGACAGGCACTCAAATAAATTCTTCGTGGCAATTAGTTACGCTATACTTCGGGTTACCTCTAGCATTCCGGGCAGCTGGTCAGCTCCCAGTGTTTAGAAAAATCTGAATTTTTTCAATAGTTTACAGCACTTGTAGTCGAGTGGGTTTATCGGTCGCCGGAAGATTTCCATGCGTAAATGAACTTGTGGACGCACAAATCAGCGCGGTTAGCCCCGTGCGATGCTGCGTTGCGGCAACAGTGGAGGACTTGACAGTCCGGCTGCTGGTGATTGTTTTGCCAAGCATTATTTTTTGTACAGAGAGCATGAAAATTGCTCTCAAAGTTTACTCAAGTTAACATTTTTGTTGACGTAAAGAACCATGAGAGCGCGTTTTTGCGCGGTAGAAATACTTATCATTAGTTAACAAAAATTCAATAGATACGGCATTTGCCAAAGGACGAAGGCGAGTTGCGACGGACAGGGCCGTCGATCACTTTTCGGACAGAACTCGCATTACCGCCTTTTTAGGAGAAATACAATGGGCTACTTCACCGGTTTAAGCACAGAAACTGTTGCCGCAATTACCACCGCGCAGATCGCTGCGCTGGCGACATCGAACTTTACGGATTTGACCACGGCCCAGATCGTGGCGCTGACGACCAACCAAGTGGGCGCATTGCGCTCGCAGCAAGTAGCCGCTATTTCTTCCGCCACCATTGCGCAAATGGCCACCGAGGACTTCGCGGTCCTGAGCACCGGCGCCGTCACCGGCCTGACCACTGCCCAGTTACGCGCGTTGACCACCAGCCAGATCGTCGCGCTGACCACGTCCCAGGCCGGCGCTCTGACATCGCGTCAAGTTGCCGCGCTGCTCACCGAGAGCCTGGCCGCGCTGCAAACTGCCGACTTCGCTGCGCTGAAACCTGCGGCGCTGGCCGGGCTGACCACCAGCCAGATCGCGTCACTGAGCACCAACCACATCGTTGCCCTGACCACCGCTGGCGCCAACGCGCTGACCACCCAACAGGTCGCTGCCCTCGACACCAGGTCCATCGTGGCGCTGGAAACGGCCGACTTGGTCGCGCTGAAAACCGCAGCGATCGCTGCTCTGGGCTCGAACCAGGTTGCCGCACTGACCACCAGCCAGATCCAGTCGCTGACCAACGCGACCCTGGCTGCCCTGTCCACGTCCAACATTGCCAATGGCCTGACCACCAGCCAGATCGTCGCCCTGTCATCGAGCCAGTTCGCCGCGCTGACTACCGCGCAAGTGAGCGCGCTGTCCACCCGAGGCATCGCCGCCATCGAGACTGCCGATATCGTTGGCCTCACCACCGCCGGTGTCGCCGCGTTGAAATCCGCACAAATCACTGCGCTGACCACCGGCCAGATCGTGGCGCTGTCGAGCACCCAGGTAGCCGCCTTCTCCACCGCAGCTGCGGCGTCGCTGACCACCAGCCAGGTCGTCGCGCTGACCACCGCCCAGGCCAATGCGCTGACCAGCCAGCAAGTCGCTGCGTTGTCCACCAGTGCCATCGTGGCCATGGAAACGGCTGACTTCGCCGCACTGAAAACCGCTGCTGTCGCTGCCCTGACCACCGACCAGATCAAGGCCCTGACCACCAACCAGGTCGTGGCCCTGACCACCGCCGGCGCCAACGCGCTGACCACGCGCCAAATCGCCGCCCTCGACACCAAATCGATCGTGGCATTCGAAACGGCCGACCTGGCCGCGCTGAAAACCGCATCGGTCGCTGCCCTGAGCTCGAACCAGGTTGCCGCGCTGACCACCAGCCAGATCCAGTCGCTGACCAACGCCACGCTGGCCGCCCTGTCCACCGCCAACATCGCCAATGGCCTGACCACCAGCCAGATCGTTGCCCTGACCAGCAACCAGTTCGCCGCGCTGACCACAGCGCAAGTGGGCGCGTTGTCGACTGCCGGCATCGTTGCCATCGAAACGGCCGATATCGTCGGTCTGACCTCCGCAGGCATTGCCGCGTTGAAATCTGCGCAAGTTGCCGTACTGACGACCAACCAGATCGTGGCGCTGTCGAGCAACCAGGTGGCCGCCTTTACCACCGCAGGCGCGGCGTCGCTGACCACCGCCCAGGTTGTCGCGCTGACCACCGCCCAGGCCGCCGCACTGACCAGCCAGCAAGTCGCTGCGCTGTCGACCAACGCCATCGTGGCGATGGAAACGGCTGATTTCGCTGCACTGAAAACCGCAGCTGTCGCTGGCCTGACCAACGACCAGATCAAGGCCCTGACCACCAACCAGATCGTTGCCCTGACCACCGCCGGCGCCAACGCGCTGACCACACGTCAAATTGCCGCCCTCGACACCAAGTCGATCGTGGCCATGGAAACTGCCGACCTGGCCGCACTGAAAACGGCGGCGGTCGCCGCCCTGAGCTCGAGCCAGGTTGCAGCGCTGACCACCAACCAGATCCAGTCGCTGACCAGCACCACGCTGGCGGCTCTGTCCACGGCCAATATCGCCAATGGCCTGACCACTAGCCAGGTCGTCGCACTGACCACCAGCCAGGCCAACGCCCTGAGCAGCCAGCAAGTGGCCGCGTTGTCGACCAATTCCATCGTGGCCATGGAAACGGCCGACTTCGCCGCGCTGAAAACCGCTGCCATCGCTGCCCTGACGACCAACCAGATCAAAGCCCTGACCACCAGCCAGGTCGTGGCGCTGACCACCGCTGGCGCCAATGCGCTGACCAGCCAGCAAGTCGCTGCCCTCGACACCAAGTCCATCGTGGTACTGGAAACCGCCGACCTGGCAGCCCTGAAAACCGCCTCGGTCGCCGCCCTGACCTCGGGCCAGGTTGCCGCGCTGACCACCAGCCAGATCCAGTCGCTGACCAACGCGACCTTGGCCGCCCTGTCCACGGCCAACATCGCCAACGGCCTGACCACCAGCCAGATCGTCGCCCTGACCAGCAACCAGTTCGCCGCGCTGACCACCGCGCAAGTGGGCGCACTGTCCACCGGCGGCATCGTCGCCATCGAAACCGCCGACATCGGCGGTCTGACCACCGCTGGCATCGCCGCGCTGAAGTCTGCGCAAATCGCCGCGCTGACCACCGGTCAGATCGTCGCCCTGTCGAGCAACCAGGTCGCCGCTTTCACCACCGCCGGCCTCGGTGCACTGACCACCGCCCAGGTTGTCGCGCTGACCTCCGCCCAGGCCGCAGCGCTGACCAGCCAGCAAGTCGCTGCGCTGACAACCACCTCCATCGTGGCGATGGAAACGGCTGACTTTGCCGCACTGAAAACCGCTGCCGTCGCTGCCCTGACCACTGACCAGATCAAGGCCCTGACCACCAGCCAAGTCGTGGCCCTGACCACCGCTGGCGCCAATGCGCTGACCACGCGTCAAATCGCCGCCCTCGACACCAAGGCGATCGTGGCCCTGGAAACGGCCGACCTGGCTGCGCTGAAAACCGCGTCGGTCGCCGCCCTGGCTTCGAACCAGGTTGCTGCGCTGACCACCAGCCAGATCCAGTCGTTGACCAACGCGACGCTGGCGGCCCTGTCCACGGCCAATATCGCCAACGGCCTGACCAGCAGCCAGATCGTCGCTTTGACGAGCAACCAGTTCGCCGCGCTGACCACCGCGCAAGTGGGCGCACTGTCGACTGCCGGCATCGTCGCCATCGAAACGGCCGATATCGGCGGTCTGACCACCGCTGGCATCGCCGCGCTGAAATCTGCGCAAATCGCTGCGCTGACCACCGGCCAGATCGTGGCGCTGTCGAGCAACCAGGTCGCCGCCTTCACCACCGCTGGCGTCGGTGCGCTGACGACTGCCCAGGTGGTCGCGCTGACGACCGCCCAAGCCGGGGCACTGACTAGCCAGCAAGTCGCTGCGTTGTCGACCACCGCCATCGTGGCGATGGAAACGGCTGACTTCGCTGCACTGAGGACCGTTGCCGTCGCTGGCCTGACGACCGACCAGATCAAGGCCCTGACCACCAACCAGATCGTGGCCCTGACCACGGCCGGCGCCAACGCGCTGACCACGCGTCAAATCACCGCCCTCGACACCAAGGCTATCGTGGCATTCGAAACGGCCGATCTGGCCGCGCTGAAAACCGCAGCGGTCGCCGCCCTGGCCTCGAACCAGGTTGCTGCGCTGACCACCAGCCAGATCCAGTCGCTGACCAACGCCGCGCTGGCCGCCCTGTCCACGGCGAGCATCGCCAACGGCCTGACCACCAGCCAGATCGTCGCCCTGACGAGCGGCCAGTTCGCCGCGCTGACCACCGCGCAAGTGAGCGCGCTGTCGACCGGCAGCATCGTCGCGATCGAAACGGCCGATATCGCAGGTCTGACCACCAACGCCATCCGGGCGTTGAAATCCGAGCAAATCGCCGCGCTGACCACCGCCCAGATCGTGGCGCTGTCGACCGGCCAGATCGCTGCACTGACCGTGATTGGCGCCCGTGCGCTGACCACCAGCCAGATTGTCGCGCTGACCACCGCCCAAGCCAGCACCCTGAACCGCAACCAGGTGGCCGGCCTGTCGACCAACTCCATCGTGGCGATGGAAACGGCTGACTTTGCCGCACTGCAGACCGCTGCTGTCTCCGGTCTGACCACCGACCAGATCAAGGCCCTGACTACCAATCAGGTCGTGGCCCTGACCACCGCTGGCGCCAATGCACTGACCACGCAACAAGTGGCAGCGTTCGACACCAAGGCGATCGTGGCCCTGGAAACGGCCGACCTGGCTGCGCTGAAAACCGCGTCGGTTGCCGCTCTGGCCTCGAACCAGGTTGCTGCGCTGACCACCAGCCAGATCCAGTCGCTGACCAGCACCACGCTGGCAGCCCTGTCCACGGCGAGCATCGCCAACGGGCTGACCACCAGCCAGATCGTTGCCCTGACGAGCGGCCAGTTCGCTGCGCTGACCACCGCGCAAGTGGGTGCACTGTCGACTGCCGGCATCGTCGCCATCGAAACGGCCGATATCGGCGGTCTGACCACCGCTGGCATCGCCGCGCTGAAATCTGCGCAAATCGCTGCGCTGACCACCGGCCAGATCGTTGCGCTGTCGAGCAACCAGGTCGCCGCCTTCACCACCGCTGGCGTCGGTGCGCTGACGACCGCCCAGGTGGTCGCGCTGACGACCGCCCAAGCCGGGGCACTGACCAGCCAGCAAGTCGCTGCGCTGTCGACCACCGCCATCGTGGCGATGGAAACGGCTGACTTCGCTGCACTGAGGACTGTTGCTGTCGCTGCCCTGACGACCAACCAGATCAAGGCGCTGACCACCAACCAGGTCGTCGCCCTGACCACGGCTGGCGCCAACGCGCTGACCACGCAACAAGTGGCTGCGTTCGATACCAAGGCTATCGTGGCATTCGAAACGGCCGATCTGGCCGCGCTGAAAACCGCGTCGGTTGCCGCTCTGGCCTCGAACCAGGTTGCTGCGCTGACCACCAGCCAGATCCAGTCGCTGACCAACGCCGCGCTGGCCGCCCTGTCCACGGCAAGCATCGCCAACGGCCTGACCACCAGCCAGATCGTCGCCCTGACGAGCGGCCAGTTCGCCGCGCTGACCACCGCGCAAGTGAGCGCGCTGTCGACCGGCAGCATCGCCGCGATCGAAACGGCCGATATCGCAGGTCTGACCACCGCCGGTATCCGTGCGTTGAAATCCGAGCAAATCGCCGCGCTGACCACCGGCCAGATCGTGGCGCTGTCGACCGGCCAGATCGCCGCACTGACCGTGATTGGCGCCCGTGCGCTGACCACCAGCCAGATTGTCGCGCTGACCACCGCCCAAGCCAGCACCCTGAACCGCAACCAGGTGGCCGGCCTGTCGACCAACTCCATCGTGGCGATGGAAACGGCTGACTTTGCCGCACTGCAGACCGCTGCTGTCTCCGGTCTGACCACCGACCAGATCAAGGCCCTGACCACCAATCAGGTCGTGGCCCTGACCACCGCTGGCGCCAATGCACTGACCGCCCAGCAAGTCGCCGCCTTCGACACCAAGGCGATCGTGGCCCTGGAAACGGCCGACCTGGCTGCGCTGAAAACCGCGTCGGTTGCCGCCCTGGCCTCGAACCAGGTTGCCGCCCTGACCACCAGCCAGATCCAGTCATTGACCAGCACCACGCTGGCAGCCCTTTCGACGGCCAATATCGCCAACGGCCTGACCACGAGCCAGATCGTTGCCCTGACGAGCGGCCAGTTCGCTGCGCTGACCACCGCGCAAGTGGGTGCACTGTCGACTGCAGGCATCGTCGCCATTGAAACGGCCGATATCGGCGGCCTGACCACCGCTGGCATCGCTGCGCTGAAGTCTGCGCAAATCGCTGTGCTGACCACCGGCCAGATCGTGGCGCTGTCGAGCAATCAGGTCGCCGCCTTCACCACCGCTGGCGTCGGTGCGCTGACGACCGCCCAGGTGGTCGCGCTGACGACCGCCCAAGCCGGTGCCCTGACCAGCCAGCAAGTCGCTGCACTGTCGACCACCGCCATCGTGGCGATGGAAACGGCTGACTTCGCTGCACTGAGGACTGTTGCTGTCGCTGCCCTGACGACCAACCAGATCAAGGCGCTGACCACCAACCAGGTCGTCGCCCTGACCACGGCTGGCGCCAACGCGCTGACCACGCAACAAGTGGCTGCGTTCGATACCAAGGCTATCGTGGCATTCGAAACGGCCGATCTGGCCGCGCTGAAAACCGCGTCGGTTGCCGCTCTGGCCTCGAACCAGGTTGCTGCGCTGACCACCAGCCAGATCCAGTCGCTGACCAACGCCGCGCTGGCCGCCCTGTCCACGGCAAGCATCGCCAACGGCCTGACCACCAGCCAGATCGTCGCCCTGACGAGCGGCCAGTTCGCCGCGCTGACCACCGCGCAAGTGAGCGCGCTGTCGACCGGCAGCATCGCCGCGATCGAAACGGCCGATATCGCAGGTCTGACCACCGCCGGTATCCGTGCGTTGAAATCCGAGCAAATCGCCGCGCTGACCACCGGCCAGATCGTGGCGCTGTCGACCGGCCAGATCGCCGCACTGACCGTGATTGGCGCCCGTGCGCTGACCACCAGCCAGATTGTCGCGCTGACCACCGCCCAAGCCAGCACCCTGAACCGCAACCAGGTGGCCGGCCTGTCGACCAACTCCATCGTGGCGATGGAAACGGCTGACTTTGCCGCACTGCAGACCGCTGCTGTCTCCGGTCTGACCACCGACCAGATCAAGGCCCTGACCACCAATCAGGTCGTGGCCCTGACCACCGCTGGCGCCAATGCACTGACCGCCCAGCAAGTCGCCGCCTTCGACACCAAGGCGATCGTGGCCCTGGAAACGGCCGACCTGGCTGCGCTGAAAACCGCGTCGGTTGCCGCCCTGGCCACGAACCAGGTTGCCGCGCTGACCACCAGCCAGATCCAGTCGCTGACCAGCACCACGCTGGCAGCCCTGTCCACGGCGAACATCGCCAACGGCCTGACCACGAGCCAGATCGTCGCGCTGACGAGCGGCCAGTTCGCTGCGCTGACCACCGCGCAAGTGGGTGCGTTGGCGACTGCCGGCATCGTTGCCATTGAAACGGCCGATATCGGCGGTCTGACCACCGCTGGCATCGCCGCGCTGAAATCTGCGCAAGTCGCTGCGCTGACCACCGGCCAGGTCGTTGCGCTGTCGAGCAATCAGGTCGCCGCCTTCACCACCGCTGGCGTCGGTGCGCTGACGACCGCTCAGGTGGTTGCGCTGACGACCGCCCAAGCCGGTGCCCTGACCAGCCAGCAAGTCGCTGCACTGTCGACCAACGCCATCGTGGCGATGGAAACGGCTGACTTCGCTGCACTGAGGACTGTTGCTGTCGCTGGCCTGACCACCAACCAGATCAAGGCCCTGACCACCAACCAGGTCGTCGCCCTGACCACGGCTGGCGCCAACGCGCTGACCACGCAACAAGTGGCAGCGTTCGACACCAAGGCTATCGTGGTACTGGAAACGGCCGACCTGGCTGCGCTGAAAACCGCGTCGGTTGCCGCTCTGGCCTCGAACCAGGTTGCTGCGCTGACCACCGCTCAGATCCAGTCGCTGACCAGCACCACGCTGGCCGCCCTGTCTACGGCGAGCATCGCCAACGGCCTGACCACCAGCCAGATCGTCGCCCTGACGAGCGGCCAGTTCGCCGCGCTGACCACCGCGCAAGTGAGCGCGCTGTCGACCGGCAGCATCGTCGCGATCGAAACGGCCGATATCGCAGGTCTGACCACCAACGCCATCCGTGCGTTGAAATCCGAGCAAATCGCTGCGCTGACCACCGGCCAGATCGTGGCGCTGTCGACCGGCCAGGTCGCTGCACTGACCGTGATTGGCGCCCGGGCGCTGACCACCAGCCAGATTGTCGCGCTGACCACGGCCCAAGCCAGCACCCTGAGCCGCAACCAGGTGGCTGGTCTGTCGACCAACTCCATCGTGGCGATGGAAACGGCTGACTTTGCAGCATTGCAGACCGCTACCGTCGCTGGCCTGACCACCGACCAGGTCAAGGCACTGACCACCAACCAGGTCGTGGCCCTGACCACGGCCGGCGCCAACGCGCTGACCACCCAGCAGGTCGCTGCCCTCGACACCAAATCGATCGTGGCCCTGGAAACGGCCGACCTGGCCGCGCTGAAAACGGCCGCAGTTGCCGCGCTCGGCTCGAACCAGGTTGCCGCGCTGACCACCAGCCAGATCCAGTCGCTGACCAGCACCACGCTGGCAGCCCTGTCCACGGCCAATATCGCCAACGGTCTGACCACGAGCCAGATCGTCGCGCTGACCAGTGGCCAGTTCTCGGCGCTGACCGTCGCCCAAGTGGGCGCGCTGTCCACTGCCGGCATCGTCGCCATCGAAACGGCCGATATCGGTGGCTTGACCACCGCCGGTATCGCCGCCCTGAAATCGACGCAGATCGCCGCGTTGACCACCGGCCAGATCGTGGCGCTGTCGACCACCCAGGTCGCCGCACTGACCACCGGTGGCGTCAATGCGCTGACCACCAGCCAGGTTGTTGCGCTGACCACTACCCAGGCCAACACCCTGAGCAGCCAGCAAGTGGCCGCGCTGTCCACCAATGCAGTGGTTGCACTGGAAACCAACGACCTCAACGCGTTGAAAGCGGCATCGATCATCGGTCTGTCGTCCGTCCAGCTGGGCGCGCTGACCACCAACCAGATCGCCAGCCTGTCCACGGCGTCGTTTGCCTCGCTGTCCACCGCCCAGGTGGCCAACGGTCTGACGACCAACCAGATCGTGGCGCTGACCACGGACCAGGTTGGTGCGCTGACCTCCGACCAGATGGCTGCACTGAGCACCGTCAGCCTGGTCGCGCTGGAAACGCGTGACGTGGCGGCACTGAAAACCCAGGCGCTGGCAGCGCTGCGCACCAACCAGATCGGTGCGCTGACCACCAACCAGATCGTCGCCCTGACCACCAGCCAGATAACTGGCCTGAGCACGGCGGCCCTGGCAGTCGGCCTGACCACGGCGCAAGCTGTGGCCCTGTCGAGCGACCAGATCAACGCGCTGTCGAGCGACCAGCTGCGCTCGCTGTCCACCGGCAGCATCGCCGCCCTGGAAACGCGTGACATCGTGGCGCTGAAAACCGCGTCGCTGGCTGCGCTGACCACGCAGCAATTCGTTGGCCTGACCACGAACCAGTTCCGCGCCTTGTCCACCGACCAGATCCGGTCGCTGACCATGGCGCAAGTCGATGCGCTGTATGCCTCGTCGCTGGGTGCAGCAATCACGCCAGACCAGCAGGCCGTCATGCCAATGACGAGCCCGATCGTTCTGGACCTGAACAACAACGGCATCAACACCCTGAACCTGTCGGCCGGCGTGCAGTTCGATCTGCTGGCTAACGGCAACAAATCCAACGTCGGTTGGGTGGGTGGCGGTGACGGCTTGCTGGTACTGGACCGCAACGGCGACGGCGTGATCAACGACGGTAGCGAACTGTTCGGCGAAGGCACCACCCTGGCCAATGGCCAGAAAGCCTCCAACGGCTACCAGGCGCTGGCGGAGCTCGATACCAACGGCGACGGCGTGGTCGATGCCAAGGATGCCGAGTTCGGCAACCTGCGCGTGTGGGTGGATGGCAATGCCGACGGCGTCAGCCAGGCCGATGAACTGAAGTCGCTGGCCGACCTCAACATCGCCAAGCTGAACCTCGACGTCACCAAAACCAGCATCGTCGATAACGGCAACCTGATCGGCATGGTCTCGACCTACGAGACCACCGACGGCGCGGTTCACCAGGCGGCGGACGTGTGGTTCCAGGACAGCAGCAAGTCGGGCGGCAGTCTGACCTCGTCGGTCAGCAGCCTGTCCAACGCCATGTCGAGCTTTAACGCGGCAGCGGCCAGCACCGCCAACACGGCCAAGCTGGAAATGCCATCGAGCGTGAACGCCTCGGTTGCAGCCATGGCCAGCGCCATTGGCAACTTCGAGAACAAGCTGACCGCCTCGACGCACCAGGCGGCCACCGAAGACTCGTTGCGCCTGAAAGCGCTGCAAGGCGGTCATGCCCAAGGCATCCTCGCTGCCAAATAAGCAGTCGAATAGCTGAACCGGTAGTACCGTGAAACGGCAAGACCTGCGGGTCTTGCCGTTTTTTTTTCGGAGCGCGCCACCGTTTCCATCCGGCGAACAGAAATGTAAAATCGGTTGTGCTTCTAAACAACAAAATCCCCCGAGGCAACACCTTGCGGGGTAAAATTCCCAGGCTGGCACGATCGTAATGAGCGCCAGTTCCCACTCCCACCAGGCCCTATGCAAGATAAATTTCCCCACACTGCGGTACAGTGCCTGACTGCCATTGCACAGCACCACGGCTTGCAGATCAATCCCGAGCGTCTGATCGACGAGTACGCGCTGCGCGCGGAAGAACCGGGCAATGGCGTGCTGCTGCGCATGGCGTCCGAAATCGGCCTCAAAGCCAAGGCTGACAAGCTGACCTGGTCGCGCCTGCTGGCCCAGGGCGGCGTATTCCCGCTGATGGCGCGCCTGGTCAGCGGCAACATGGTCATCATCGTCGGCGTCAAGCCGGGCGAGGAGGGCGCCCCCGACCAGGTGGCGGTGCTCAACCCGGCGCTGGCCAACGCCACCGTGATCATGGTCGCGCGCGCCGAGTTCGAGCAGCGCTGGCGCGGCGAGGTGCTGTTCGTCAAGCGCGAGCACCGGTTTACCGACCCCAACCAGCCGTTCGGCCTGCGCTGGTTCATCCCCGAAATCCTGCGCCAGAAGGCAGCGTTCCGCGACATCTTCATTGCGGCCATCGCCATGCAGATCCTGGCGCTGGCCTCGCCGATCTTCTTCCAGCTGGTGATCGACAAGGTGCTCACGCACCAGAGCGTAACCACCTTGCAGGTGCTGGCCGTGGGCATCACCATGGCGCTGATATTCGACGCGCTGTTCGGCTTCCTGCGCCAGACCCTCACGCTCGCCGCTAGCAACAAGATCGACATGCGCCTGACGCGCCGCGTATTTGGCCACCTGCTGTCGCTGCCGATCGACTTTTTCGAAACCACCAGTGCCGGCGTGATCACGCGCCACATGCAGCAACTGGAAAAGATCCGCAACTTCCTGACCGGCCGGCTGTTCTTCACCGCGCTCGACGTGATTTCGCTGCTGGTGTTCATCCCGATCCTGTTCAGCTACTCGTTCAAGCTGACCCTGATCGTGCTGCTGTTTGCCGCCCTGATCTGCGGCATCGTGCTGGCCATGGTGCCCACGTTCCAGCGCCGCCTCAACGCGCTGTACTCGGCCGAGGGGCAGCGCCAGGGCATGCTGGTGGAGACCATCCACGGCATGCGGACCGTCAAGGCCCTGGCGATCGAGCCGTCGCAGCGCCGCGTCTGGGACCAGCGGTCGGCCGAGGCGATCACCATGCACTTCCGGGTGGGGCAGATTTCGATTGCCGGCAACTCGGTCACCGATTTCCTCGGCAAGCTGCTGCCTGTAATGCTGATCGTGGTGGGCGCCGCTGACGTGTTCGACAACACGCTGACGGTCGGTGGCCTGATCGCGTTCCAGATGCTGTCTGGCCGCGTGACGCAGCCGCTGATTTCACTGGTGGGCCTGGTCAACGAATACCAGGAAACCGCGCTGTCGGTGCGCATGCTGGGCGAGGTGATGAACCGCGCGCCCGAGGGCCGCGCCGGCGCCACCGGCCTGCGCCCGGTGCTCGAAGGCGAAATCAAGTTCGACAACGTGATGTTCCGCTACCCCGGTGCGCAGAACCTGGCGCTCAACAAGGCCAGCTTCACCATCGAGCAGGGCACGGTGGTCGGTATCGTGGGTCGTTCCGGCTCCGGCAAGACCACGCTTACCAAGCTGATCCAGGGCCTGTACCCGCTGCAGGAAGGCATCGTGCGGTTCGACGGCGTCGATGCCCGCGAAATCGAACTGTCGCACCTGCGCCGCCAGATCGGCGTGGTCTTGCAGGAGAACTTCCTGTTCCGCGGCACGGTGCGCGAAAACCTGTCCGTCACCAAGCCCGATGCCGCGTTCGAGGAGCTGGTGGCCGCTGCCGTGGCAGCTGGCGCCGACGAATTCATCGAGCGCCTGCCGCAAGGCTACGACACCGTCCTGGAAGAAAACGCCTCGAACCTGTCGGGCGGCCAGAAGCAGCGGCTGTCGATCGCCCGCACGCTGGTGTCGCGCCCGCGCATCCTGATCCTCGACGAAGCGGCCTCGGCGCTCGACCCGGAATCGGAAGCGATCTTTATCAAAAACTTGTCGAAGATCGCGGTGGGCCGCACGGTGGTGATGATTTCGCACCGCCTGTCCACGCTGGTCAATGCCGACAAAATCATGGTCATGCAGCAAGGCTCCCTGGTGGACGCCGGCCGACATGAAGAACTGCTTACCCGTAGCGACACTTACCAGCATTTATGGAACCAGCAAACCAGCCACCTGTAACTCCCTCTGCAAAGCGCGGCAGGTTCCGCAAGCAGAAGGACCAGACCGAGATCGAGTTTCTGCCCGATGCGGACGCCATCGAGCGCGGCCCGCTGCCGCGCTTCGTGCAATTGACCTTGCACTTGCTGGTGCTGACCCTGGTCGGCTTCATCGTCTGGGCCAGCGTGTCACCGATCGACAAGGTGGTCATCGCCCACGGCCGCCTGGTCAACCCGTTGCCCAATATCGTGGTGCAGCCGCTCGACACGTCGATCATCCAGAGCATCGACGTGCGCGTGGGCCAGGTCGTGAAAAAAGGCCAGGTGCTGGCCACGCTCGACCCCACTTTTACCGCTGCCGATGAAACCCAGCTGCGCGTGCGCCTCGACAGCCTGAACAACCAGGCTGCCGGCCTGCGCGCCGAGCTGGGCGGCAAGATGGGATCGACCGAAGCGGGCAGCGACGACGCGCGTCTGCAGCAGCAGCTGTCGGTGGAACGGCGCGGCAACTACGATGCGCAAAAATCAAAAATGGACCAGAACATCGCGCGCCTGCGCGCCAGCCTGGAAACCAACAAGCACGACCAGATGGTGCTGGCCCAGCGCGTGAAATCGCTGCGCGAAGTGGAGGCGATGCAGGAGCAACTGGTGGCCGAGAACTTCGGCGCCAAGATGCATCTGCTCGAAGCGCGCGACCGCCGCCTCGAAGTGGAGCGCGACATGGACATGCAGCGCAACAAGGCCATCGAAATGGCCAGCGAGCTGGCCTCGGTGCAGTCCGAGCGCGCCGCGTTCGAGCGCGCCTGGCGCCAGAAAGCGATGGAAGATTTGCTGTCCGCCACGCGCGATCGCGACGGTATCAACGAGCAGCTGGCCAAGGCCGACAAGCGTTTGAAGATGGTGCAGATGGTGGCGCCGGCCGACGGCGTGGTGCTGGAAATCGCCAAGTATTCGGTGGGTTCCGTGATCCGCGAGGCCGAGCAGATGTTTACCCTGGTGCCGTTGGGCGCCGAGCTGGAAGCGGAAGTGCAGATTGATTCGGTCGATATCGGCTTTATCAAGCAGGGCATGCCGGCCCACATCAAGGTGGACGCCTATACCTTCATGAAGCACGGCATGCTCGAAGGGAAAGTGCGCACCGTGAGCCAGGATTCGTTCAAGCGCGATACGGCCGACAAGAACGGCGGCGGCCTCGATACGTATTATGTGAGCCGCATTCCCTACTCGGGCGAACTGAAAAAGCTGCAACCGGGCGCCCAGCTGATACCGGGTATGACGGTCTCGGCCGAAATCGTGGTGGGCCACCGCACCGTGATGTCGTACCTGCTGTACCCGCTCACGCGCGCGCTCGACGAATCGATCCGCGAGCCGTGAGCGGCCGCAGCATTTGTTGCGGTTTAGCTGAACGACACCTGCTTGGCCTTGTACAGGAATTCGTACTCATCCATTAACGGATTGCAGGCCTGGCCCCACATGGCCGGCGCGCGCGAGATCAGTTCGAACTTGTCGTAATCGACGGCAAACTCGTCTGCCTTGATGCCGCCGACGCTGGTGTGGTTGATGTGGTAAATGAATTTCGACGAAATCCGGTTGAAATGCGCCATGTAATTGGCCACGGTGGTCATCGGCATTTCCGACAGGCTGTACGAGTTGAAGCACAGGTCGATGCTGTTGTCCTTGATTTGCTGGATGGCGAAATTCGGCAGCAGTACGGCATCGTACTGGCTCAGGTCGTCGTTCTCCAGGTCCACTTCACCGTACAGGGCGATGTTCTTGCCTGGCGACCCGCTCAGCAGGAAGAACGACGCCAGCGCCATGTTCTCCGGCAGATCGACATCGATATAGGTCAGGTCGGGATGGTCGCGCACCAGGAAGTAGGCCAGGCCGCCGAAACCGCCGCCGATTTCCAGCGCGAACTGGTGTTGCTTGCCGCGCACCAGGCGGCCGATCATGGTGGCGTAATAGTGCTGGTAATCGGAACCGGCGCGATAGAAATTGCCATCGATAAAACAGCCATACGGATTGCCGACATCGGGCGCGTTGAGCGCGGTGATCGGCATGGTCTTGCCGATCGAGGTCAGCCAGATGTTAAAGCGGTGCATCAGGTCAGCCGTGTAAAGACCCTTGTGCTCGTCGGTGATGGTGCCGGAAAAATAGTTCTGGAACATGTCCACCGGCATGCCGTGCAAGCCGATGCTGCACTTCTCGCGGAAGAAATTGCTGTAGATCTTGGCCACCGCCGCTTCATCCTCGCTCGACAGGGCAGTCATGATCTCGTTCATGAAGCCTTCGTAGATCGGCAGCCACATATAGCCGACCTGGTATTCCTCGCCGGCGTCTTTTTGCGCCTCCTTCGACAGTTTATAGGCCCGGATGATGCGTCGGATGATGAGCGGATCGACTTCCATCGGGCGGTCGGCGAAGCCATTTTCTATGGTCAAAAACATATTGGTCCTGTCGTGGTTGAGGTGTTCAGAGGACGGCGGTGTCAGGCCGCCGTCAATTTGGCAAGGATGGCGTCGACATTGTCCGGCGTAATATCCTGGTACAGGGTATCGCGGTTCTGCAAGATGGTCGCATCGCTGAGCTTTGAGTAATCGAAGGCCAGCAGCTTTTCCACCACTTCCGGCGCGAACCGGTGCTTGATCAGTTTGGCCGGATGGCCGCCCACGATGCTGTACGGGGCGACATCGCGCGTGACCAGGCTGCCGGCGGCAACAATCGCGCCCTGGCCGATGGTCACGCCCGACAAGATCGTGCTGTTGTAACCGATCCAGACATCGTCTTTTACGACGATCGGGCCCTTCGATTCCGACTCCAGGGTCGCAAAATACTTGGTCAGGAACGGGAAAGTCGAGAAGCCCTGGTACGGGTGGTTGCCGCCCAACAGGAACTTGACGTCATCGGCAATCGAGACGAAGTTGCCGATCGTTAGCTGTTCGGGCGCGGCGCCGAACGCCCACAAGCTCAAGCCGCCGTACGAGCGGCGACCGGCGGTCACCTTGTTGAAATTGACGACGCCGTGCCACTGCGTGATGCTCATCTCGTTGTGGGCGTTGAGGCGGCGGAACTGGTCGGCCACCTCGGTCCGGTGCTGTTGCTCGGTCGCGGCAGGAGCACCGGCGGCAGCGGCAGGGCCGTCGGCCAGGATCAGGCCTTCGATGGCTTCGTAGAAATAGTCGTCATGCAGGTAGTCCTGCATGTGGACAAAGAAACCGGTCTTGTGGAAGCCGTTGGTTTTGTCGAAGTAATACGGGATGATGTGCCGCAGCAGGATGATCTTCTTTTCCAGCTGGAAGCTGTCTTCCTGCAGCAGTCCCATGTCGCGGTACTTTTTCAGGAAGGTCAGGTAGTTGTTGCCGAACACCTGGGCGATATTGTAGCCACCGCGTTTTTCGATGGTCAGGCTGGTGAAGTAGGGCTCGTAAAACACGATCGCGCGTTTACCCTGCTCCATCAGGCGGAACAGGATGTCGGTCTGGATCAGCTGGGTCTTGGCGCTGGCGGTAAAGTCCGGAATGGCACGGAAATCGTCGCGCCAGATGCAGAAGCCGCCCATCCAGGTGGTGATGTACGACGCCGCGCGCACGAAGTCGTCGAAGTTGTTGCAGACCGTCAGTTGCGTACCGTGGACATTGTTATTGCCGTTGGTGAAAAACAGCACGGGCTTTTCCGCTTCGGTCGCCTTGATGATCTTGACCAGTTCGGCCAGGCTGCCATTCTTGACGATCAGGTTGTCGTTGTGCAGTTTCAGGCAGGTGCCGCTGGCGCGCGCCAGCACCAGCTCCAGGTTCATCTCGGTGCCGACGTTGGTCTCGTTCCTGAAATACTTCACCTTGCCCGGGAATCTCCGGGCGAATTCCTCGCCTACCTGCTGGGTCGTGTCGGTCGAGACATTGTCCGAGATGATGACCTCGATTTCATCGGTGTCGAGAAACGGTTGTTGGCCGGTGATGCTGTCGAGCGTCTGGCGCAGGAAGCTGTCGCGGTTGTACGTGGGAATGCAGATGGAAAGAACAATGCCTGTGGAATTCATGGAAAATCACCTATCGTCAATTGGATCGAGGGCCGCTGCGCGGACCTCTCAGGCTGCCCGCGCACGGCGCAGCACTTGCCCCAGCCCGCCCGCGGCGTTGAGCGCGGCCTGGGTACCGACCTGGGCGCACACATCGGCCGACAGGCCGTTTTGCAGCACGATGCCGGCCCGGCCCGATGGTGACAGCGCCTCCATCATCCAGGAACCAAAGCCGGCATCGACCAGGTGGTCTTCCAGGGTGATGAGCTCGTCGTAACCGGCGCTGGCAGCCACTTGCATGGCCTTGCTGCCACGTCCCCACAACGGCAACGAGTGCACTTGGCAATCGGCAAACGCCGGTTGCGCCGCCAGCTGCATGCCCAGCTCGAGGGTGGCGCCGGTCGTCAGCAGCGTGGCCCGCGCAGCGGGATCACCTTGCGATGGCAGCGCCAGCCACTGGCCCGGCGCCACCTGCGGCACCTCGGCGTGGAAGCACGGTTCGCCGGCCTTGCCCAGCCGCAGGTAGGACGGTTGCGGATTTGCCACCAGGTAGCGCATGCAGGCACGCACTTCCATCGGGTCGCCGGGCGCACCGATCAGCATGTTCGGCATCGAGCGCAGCAAGGCGTAGTCTTGCACCGCATGGTGGGAGTAGCCGAGCGCGCCATAGGCCAGCCCGCCGCCCACTGCCACCACCGTTACCGGCAACTGGTGGTAATCGATGTCGTTGCGGATTTGTTCGGCGCAGCGGAAAGTGGGGAAGTTGGCGATCGAGTAGGTGAACACGTGGTAACCCTCGGACGCCATGCCGGCCGCCAGCCCGGTCATGTTTTGCTCGGCCACGCCAGCGTTGATGAAGCGGTCGGGAAAGCGGTCGGCGAACGGCTCGATGACCGAATAGCCGAGGTCGCCGACGATCAGCGCGATATGGTCATGGGTGGTCGCCAGTGCGACCAGTTCGTCGATAAATGCATTTCTCATGGGGTCGGTCCGATCTCGGCGATTGCTTGCGCCAGTTGCTCCGCATTGGGGCTTTTATAGTGCCACTCCACCTTGTTTTCCATAAAGCTCACGCCCTTGCCCTTGGTGGTGTGGGCGATCAGCATGCTGGGCTTGCCGGGCTCCCAAGGTACGCTGTTCAGCGCCTGCTGCAGGGCGGCGTGGTCGTGGCCGTCGATTTCGCGCACGGACCAGCCGAACGCGCCAAATTTATCGGCCAGCGGTTCGAGCCGCAGCGTGCTCTCGTTGGTGCCCAGGCTTTGCAGCTTGTTGTAATCGATGATGGCCACCAGGTTGTCGAGCTGGTGGTGGGCGGCAAACATGATCGCTTCCCAGTTGCTCCCTTCGTCGAGTTCGCCATCGCTGAGCAGCACGAAGGTGCGCCACGCCGCGCCGCGTTTTTTGGCCGCCAGCGCCTTGCCGGTGCCAAACGGCAGGCCGTGTCCGAGCGAGCCGGTGGAAAATTCCACGCCCGGCACTTTATGGCTGATGTGCGACATCAGCCGCGAGCCGTTTTGCGCGTAGGTCTGCAGTTCCGCGACGGGGATGAAGTCGCGCAGGGCCAGCGCCGCGTACACGCTGACACAGCAATGCCCCTTGCTCAGGATGAAGCGGTCGCGCGTTGGCAAGTCCGGTGCGTCGGGCTGCACGTGCAGCACCTGGCCATACAGCACGGCCAGGATGTCGGTGATCGACAGCGCGCCGCCGATGTGCGATGCCTTGGCGCGGGTGACCATTTGCAGCGCGGTGACGCGGATGTTGGCGGCGAAATTTATCGTATTCATGGTGTGGAGGTAATGCCAGTGGCGGCCTGCCGGCCGCGTTCAAATTCAATGGTGGCGGCAATCCCTGCCGCCAGTGCGGTGCGCGGCTGCCACCCGGTCTGCGCGGTCAGCTTGCCGATCGCCGCCTCGAGGTGCATGACCTGGTCCGGGCGGTACGGCACGGCGCCATAGTCGGGCACCAGGTCCGACCCCAGCGCCTGGCGGATCGCCTCGACATGATCGCGCAGCGGGCGAACCGCGCCCGAGCCGAGGTTGAACACGCCCTGCGCGGCGCTGTCGATCACGGCGCTGACTGCGCGCGCCGCATCGGCCACGTACAGGTAGTCCCATTGCTGGCCGCAGGCGGTCAGCGCCGGCTTGCGGCCCGCCAGGAATTCCTGGATCAGGTAAGGCGTAAACCAGTTCGGCGCGTCGCCCGGCCCGTAGGTGGAAAACACCCGCAGCCAGGCGCCCGCGATGCCGCGCGCCTCGCACAGCGCCAGCGCGGCGATGCCAGCGGCCAGCTTGGCCTTGCCGTACAGGGTGGTCGGCAGGGTAGGCGCCTGTTCATCCAGGCGCCGGTTCTGGTTGCCGTATTCGGCTTGCGAGCCCAATCCTACCCACTGGCGGCAGCCGAGCGCCGCTGCCAGATCGACGGTGTCGAGCGTCAGGACCAGGTTGTCCTTGACCTGGAAGGCCGCGTTACGATCCTGGCCGCCCACGCCCTGCCAGGCGCAATGAATGAACGCGTCCGGTGGCGACGACGATGCCAGCGCAGTGATGGTCTCGGGCGCAGACAGGGTGGTGTAGCGCACCAGCTTGATGCAGTTCAAGCCGTCGAGGCCGGCCAGGCGGCTGGTATCGGACTGGGGACGCACCAGCACCGTGACCTGGTCGCCGGCCGCCAGCAGTTCCTTGACGATGGCAGCGCCGATAAAGCCGGTGCCGCCGGTGATGACGATGTGACGCGCCATGCTTTACTGGCTCCCGGCCAGGACGTCGAGCAGCGAATAAAACTGGCTGGCCTCGTAACCCAGCGGCATCAGTTCCTGCTGAATCTCGGCCATGTAGCCATAGCTGAACACCAGGATGGCATCGACCGGGTGCGCCTGCAGGTAGGCGATGTCGACCAGCGGCAGGTGCGATTTCGGCACCAGCAAGCCAGGCTTTTTCGGCTTGCGGTCGATCAGGAACGCCATTGCGCCGGCATTGCGCACGGCGGCCAGCGTCATCACGCCACGGCCACCGGCGCCATAGCCGGCCAGCTGCTTGCCGTCGGCAGTGGCCTTGGCAATGAACGCTTCCAGGTGGGCGATGCCGGCTTCGATGTCGCGGCCGACGCCGGTGTAGAAGTTCAGGTCGTTGAAGCTGGCCGGCGTGCGCGCCGGCACGGCCTGGCTGGCCCGCGCCGCGCCCTTGGGCGTGGCCACGATGATCAGCGAGTTGGCGCGGCGGTCGGCGTCCGGCACCAGGTCGAAATCGATAATCTCGTAGCCTTCGCGGTCGAACAGGGTCTTGGCGGTCTGCTCGGTCAGGTAGATCGAGTGCTCGTGTTCGAACAGGCAGTATTCCTGGCGCTCGATGATTTTTTCCAGGTCGTGGATTTCGATCACCAGCAGGCCGTCCTGCGGGTCGAGCAGGCGCAGGCAGGTTTCCAGGAACGGCTTGGGCTTGGGCAGGTGGTCAAACGTGTAGGACAGCATGATCACGTCGATGCTGCGGAAGTCTTCCGGCAACAGCGCGATCGAATCTTCGTCGAACAGGCCCTGGATGCTGGGGATGCCCTTGTCGCTGGCGACCTGGCAAAGATGGGACGATGGTTCGTAACCCAGCACGCTGCAACCGGTCTCTTTAAAAGCGAGCAGTTGCTGGCCGTCGCCGGAGCCGATTTCCAGCACCTTCACGCCAGACTTGCCCGGGTAGTACTTGGCTTGCAGGTTCTCCGCCAGCAGCCGCATGAACACGGCCGCCTTGCCCGAGGCGCCGACCGAGTACTGGTAGTCCTCGTAGTAATCGCCGACGTCGACATTGTGCTGGGTTTGCGCCACCAGGCAGTCGCGGCAGATGTACACGGGGATATCGGCGCAGAATTCCTGGCCCTGGTGGCCCGGCACGACGAAATCGTCGGTAAACGGCATGGCGGGGAAATTCAGGAATTGCTGCAAGTGTTCGCCACCGCAGGCGCGGCAATGGTCAATCCGGGTAATGGTCGGTGTACTCATGGTTAATTCGCTTTCTGGTCGGCGGATTGGGTCTGGTAGTGGCGGATCTGCTGCTGCGTGACGGCGCGCATGTCGGCGCCGGCCAGGTGGTGCTTCGACCACTCCGTGGTCAGACGCAGGGCGTCTGCCAGGCGCAGGCTCGGTTGCCAGCCCAGCTGGTTGCGGGCCTTGGAAATGTCGAGCTTGAGATAATGGGCTTCGTGCGGCGTGTCGGCCTTGACGGCGTGCCAGCGGGCGTCGCCGCCCCACAGCTGCGCCATCGTGTCGGCAATCCAGCCGACCGGCTTGCAGTCGATGTCTTCGGGGCCGATGTTCCAGGCCTGGGCAAAACGGGGCCCGTCCTGGTACAGCCGCTCGGCCAGCAGCAGGTAGGCGCGCAGCGGTTCCATCACGTGCTGCCACGGGCGGATTGCGCCGGTGTTATGCACCGCCACCGGCGCCGACCGGCTGAAGGCCGCCACGATATCGGGCACCAGGCGGTTGGCCGCCCAGTCGCCGCCGCCGATGACATTGCCGGCGCGCGCGGTGGCCACCGCCACGCCATGCTCGGCGTAGCGCTCGGGGTGAAAGAACGAGGAACGGTACGAGGCCGTCAGCAGTTCCGAACAGCCCTTGCTGCTGCTGTAGGGATCGTAACCGCCCATCGGTTCGTCTTCGCGGTAGCCCCAGTCCCACTCGCGGTTTTCATAGCACTTGTCGGTGGTGACGTTGAGCACCGCCTTGACGCCGCCCACCTGGCGTACCGCCTCGAGCAGGTGCACGGTGCCCATCACGTTGGTCGAGTAGGTCTCGACCGGGTGGTCGTACGAATAGCGGACCAGCGGCTGCGCCGCCAGGTGCAGCACGATCTCGGCGCCACTGGCTGCCAGCGCGGCCTGCAAGGCCGGCAGGTCGCGGATGTCGCCGGTGAGCGAGTGCATGCCGTGCGCCACGCGGGCGATCTCGAACAGGCTCGGCTCGGTCGGCGGCGGCAAGGCGTAGCCGGTTACCTCGGCGCCCAGCTGTTGCAGCCACAGCGCCAGCCAGCTGCCCTTGAAGCCGGTATGGCCGGTCAGGAAAACGCGCTTGCCGCGCCAGAATTCAGGCGTCATGGCCAGACCTTCCACGGCGCCTGGCCGGACTGCCACAGGCCTTCGAGGTAGGTCTGGTCGCGCTGGGTGTCCATCGGTTGCCAGAAATTGCCGTGGAAGTAGGCGTGCAGTTCGCTGTCCCGGGCCAGCTTTTGCAGCGGCTCGCGTTCCCAGATGGTGGTGTCGTCGTCGAGCAGGTCGAGCACCTTGGGCGAGAGCACGAAGAAGCCGCCGTTGATCCAGCCGCCTTCGCCCGGCGGTTTTTCCTGGAAGCTGTTGACCTGGGTGCCATCGATCTCCAGCACGCCGAAGCGTCCCGGCGGCTGCACCGCCGTCAGGCTGGCCAGCTTGCCGTGGGCGCGATGGAACGCGACCAGCTCCGAGATATTGACATCGCTGACGCCGTCGCCGTAGGTCAGGCAAAACGCCTCCTCGTCCACCAGGTACGGCGCCACGCGTTTCAGGCGGCCGCCCGTCATGGTCTGTTCGCCGGTGTCGATCAGCGTCACTTTCCACGGCTCGGAATACTGCGAGTGCACTTCCATGGTGTTTTTTTGCATGTCGAAGGTGACGTCCGACGTGTGCAGGAAGTAGTTGGAAAAATATTCCTTGATCACATAGGCCTTGTAGCCGCAGCAGATCACGAAATCGTTGATGCCGTGGGCCGAATACATCTTCATGATGTGCCAGAGGATCGGCAGGCCGCCGATGCGCACCATGGGCTTCGGGATCAAATGGGTTTCTTCGCTCAACCTGGTGCCAAAGCCCCCGGCAAAAATCACTGCTTTCATCGTACGCGTCCAATCATTGACTATCAACTCACTTACACTTCGTTCGGCTTGGTTTACAACAGGTCGGGCGCCAGCGTCATGCCGGACTGGCCCAGCAGCGCCGCCCGGATCTGCTGCAATGCCGCGTGCGGCGCCGGGTGGCGGCGGTACACGTACAGGTAGTCGAGCACGGCGTTGAAATCGTTGGCCTGCTCGCTGCTGCCACGGCGATCCGTCGTCGCGTCCGCCACCTCGAAGACACGCGAGCCCAGCAGCGGCACGTGGGTCGGCATGGCGCGGTCGAACACCGACAACAGGTAGTCCCAGTCTTCGTAGGCGCGCATGAACGGATCGAATTCCAGACCCTGCAATAACTGCCGTGGAAACGCGAAGCAGGACATGTGCACCTGGTTCTTGACATACACTTCCTGCGTCAGGCTACCGGTCAAATTGAGTTCCACCTCGGACACCATTTCCGGGCCCTGCGGCAGGCGCCGTTCGGTGACCACCGTGCAGTTGAAATAGACCGGGATGTTCAGCTGGACATGGGGCTGGGCGTGCAGTTGCGCCAGGAAGCCGGGGTGCCAGGCATCGTCGTCGTCGAGGAACAGCACGTAGCGGCCCTTGACCATCGACAGGCCGAGGTTGCGGCTGGCCGACGGGCCGGCAGCGCCGTTGCGGCGGATGTACATGTCCGACGGCGTGAGCAACTCGGCGCAGACGGCGTCGGTGCCGCCATCGGCCGCATCGGAGATCACGATCACCTCGCACTCCACCGGGCATACCTGCGACTTGATCGAGGCCAGCGCGCGGCGCAGCAGCACCGGCCGCTTGTGGGTCGGCACGATCACGGAAAAAAACGGTTGGCTGGTGGTCATAGTGGTCCTGTCAGGCGCAAGGTTCAGTTTTAGTTGGGGATGGCGTGCAGCAGGTAGGCGGTGGCCTGGGCATCGCTGGCAGCGAGCGCCGGATCGGCGCCGGTGCTGGCCGCCAGTTGCTGCAAGGCGGCCAGGATGGCCGGATTGTCCAGCGGCTGATCGAGCACTTGCAGCCCCTGGGTGACGGCGAAGCCGCTTTGCTGCAACAGCGCGAACAGCGTGCTGCGGCTAAATAGCCGGCGCTGGCCGGCGGCCAGCAGGCCGCTTTCGGCCGCGTGCAGGTCGCCGGTGCACAGGCGGGTCAGCAGGCGCCAGTGCTGCGCGTTCGGCACCACCACCACCAGGCTGGCGCCGGGGGCGATCACCTTGCGCAGGCGCTGCAACAGGCGCTCCGGCTGCGCCAGGCGCTCCAGCGCCTGATCGAGGATCCAGCAATCGACATCGGCATAGGTGCGGAAGAAATCGTCGCCGACGGTGTCGATGTCGGCGGCCAGCACCTGGTCGCAGGCGCCCTTGCGCAGGTGCGGGTTGGCCGCATCGATGCCGATGGCGGTGTAATGGCAGTGTGGATGGCGTTCCTTGATGGCGCGCGCCAGCGCACCGTCGCCGGCGCCGATCTCGACCACTTTGTTGAACTGCGCCGGCAGCAGGGTTTGCAGGTACAGGTGCAGGGTCGCTGCGCCGCGCGCGGCCTGCTCCCATTCTTCCAGGTGATAGCTGCCCTCCCGCCTGACCGTGCCTTGCCAGTCGTGGCGCAGGTAGTGGTTGACGCCATCGACCTTGAAGTCTTCCTTGAGCCAGGCCACGCCGCCCACCAGGTGGTCCATGCCGGCGTGGTGCAGGGCCACCATCGGCGCCGTCATGGGGGAGCCGTGGCGGGTGGGCATGGGCCACTGGCGCACCACCTCGATATTGACCAGCATGCAGGCCGGGTGCAGGTAGAGCACCGCGCCCTCCGTGTAATCGACGTCGAAGCCGCCTTCGTTGACGTGGTTGGTGTAGCCGACGCCGTACATGCCGGGCTGCAGCTGGGCCAGCATCGATTCGATGAAGCCGCCGTTCAGCACCACCACGTCCGAGTCGAGCACCAGCACCGGGCCTGCCAGCGCCAGGTTCTGGAACGCCCAGGCCATGCCGGGACCGTGGTGGATGTTGTAGTCGAAGTGGATGAAGGTGACGTCGGCGTGGCTGGCGCAGACGGCCTCGATGGCGCGATAGTGCTCGCTGTCGGAGCCATCGATGATGGTGACCGGATTGGGGTAGTGCGCCCGTACCGACGCCAGCAGCTCCGCGACCAGTTCGGCCGAGTTGTAGGACACGGAAATGATGGGGATATGGTGAGCGTGCATGGTGGTCAGGACGCGACGCCGACGAGGATGTATTGGGTGGCCAGCGCGTCTTCGACCGCCTGCGCCGGATCGATGCCGCTGGCGCTGGCCATCGCCCGGATCGCCGGCAGGTATTTTTCGCGGGCCGGTTCGTCGAGGATGCGGGCGCCGCCGCCGCTGACGTGGAAGCCGGCCTGCTGGAACAGCTCGAGCATGGCGCCACGGGTAAATACGCGCCTGGCCGCCTTGTCCAGGCTGCCCGGGCCGTAGCGCAGGTCGCCGACGTTCAGGCGGGCCTGGATATTCCAGTGCTGGAAGTTGCGGAACGAGGCCACGACCGTGCCGCCAGGGGCGATGTTGGCGCGAATTTTTTGCAGCACGCGCCACGGGTCGTCAAGCATTTCCAGTGCCTCGTCGAGCACCCAGACGTCGGCGCCGCGCACGTGGTCCCACAGCCCCGAGTTGGCGTGTTCGAGATCGACGTTGAACACGAAGTCGCAGTGCGAACGGGCCAGCAGCGATGCGACCGCATCGGCTTCGATGCCGGTGTAATCGACCACGGCGTTACGGGCCTTGTAGGCTTTGGCAAAGGCGCCGTCGCGGCAATGCAGCTCGACGATCTTGCGCGCCGCCAGCGGCAGGAACTGCAGCAGCGAGGTGTTGACCGTGGTGTTAGCGCTGGGCATGTCGTAATGGTAGCCGCCGGTGCGGATGACCGTGCCCTGCCAGTCGTGCTTCATGTAGTGGCGCTCGGTGGGGCGGGTGGCGAAGTCCTGCGCCACCCAGTCGATGCCGGCGATCAGATGATGGGCGCCCGCTTCGTGGATGGCCAGCATGGTGGCGATCATCGGCGCACCGTGCTTGATCGGCATCGGCCACTGGCGCACCACTTCGATATTGGTCAGCATGCAGGCCGGGTGCAGGTAGCGCACTTCGCCGTCGTCGCGGTCATAACCCTGCTGGTTGACCTGGTGCAGGTTGCCCACGCCGTACATCTCGGGGCGCAGGTGGCTGTGCAGCGACTCCAGGAAACCGCCCTCGATGATTTCGACGTCGGAGTCGAGGAACAGCACTTCACCGGCCAGGTCCAGGTGGCGGATGGCCCACGCCATACCGGGACCGTGGTGGATGTTGTAGCCAAAGGCGATGAATTCGACGTTGTCGTAGCCGGCGGCGATGGCGCGGATTTTTTCCGCGATGTCCGGGTTGGAGCCGTCGATGATGTACACGCGGTTGGTGTAGAACTGGCGCAGCGTGCGCAGCAGCGCTTCGATCAGGTCGGGCGCGTTGTACGAGACTGCCACGATCGGAATCTGGTCGATCCGCACCGGCGCGGACGACGGCTGCTCGGACGGGCGCACTGCGTACTCGGGCGGTGCCAGGCGCGGCGGAGCCGGCTTGGCCACGCGCTGCAGGGCCGCCTCGAAATTGCGCACGAAGCGCGGGCTGTCGAACAGTGCGCAGGTCAGGCGGTTGTTGACCAGCTGGCGCTTCATCGCGGCGATGCGCGCCGGGTCGGCGGCCAGCGCCACCGCCAGCTCCTCGTAGTCGGCGAAGTTGTCGGTGATGAGCTGCGGCAGGTCCACTGCGCGCAGCAGGCTACCGGCCATGCGAGCCGCAAAGGTCTGGCCGGTGCGCGTGATCAGCGGCAGGCCGGCCCACAGCGCATCGCTGGCGGTGGTGCCGGCGTTGAACGGGTACGTGTCGAGGAACAGGTCGGCCACCTGGTAGCGCGCCAGGTACTCGGCCGGGACGGCGCGGGTGTTGAAGATCAGGCGGGCGCGATCGATGCCGGCTTCTTCCGCGTAGCGCCACAGGTTCTCGCGCACTTCCGGGTAGTCGGCCACCAGCCACAGCACGCTGTTCGGCACGCGGCGCAGGATGTTCATCCAGACCGCGAACACTTCCTCGGTGAACTTGAAGTTGTTGTTGAACGAGCAGAACACGAACGCGTCGTCCGGCAGACCGACGCTGGCGCGCGACGGCGTGGGGGCGATCGGTCGCTGGCGGTCGTTGATCTGGAACGTGTCGGGCATGGCCAGCGATTTTTCGCTGAAGTGCGCGGCCATGTCCGGCGTGATCAGGAAGTCGTCGGCCACCACGTAGTCGATGCCGGGCAGGCCGGTGCTGCCCGGGAAGCCCAGGTACGTCATTTGCACCGGCGCCGGCCGCCGGGCCAGGATGTTGGGACGTGCACCGAGGGTCAGGCCGTGCAGGTCCACCAGGATGTCGATTTCGTGGGCGCGGATGGTGCGTGCGGCCTGCTCGTCGTTCAGGTGGTCGATGCGGATGTAATGGTCCATGGCCCGGACCACGCGCGCGCGCAGCGGCGAGCCGTCTTCGCGGCTCCAGCTGAAGGCAAAGACTTCGACCTTGTTGCGGTCGTGCAGCTCGTAAAGCTCGGCCGTGAGGATGGACACCGCGTGCGAGCAGAAATCCGACGACAGGTAGCCGATCCGCAGGCGGTCGTGGCCGTAGCCATAGGCGCCGGTCAGCGGCGGGACGTCGGCGTTGACTTTCTCGGCCACGAAACGGCGCGCGGCAGCCAGTTGCAGGGCAGGATCGTCCGACGCGCTGAGCATGGCCAGCGCCGACGTGCCCTCGAGCATGGTGGTCTGCGAGATATGATCGAGTCCACTGTACACGGGCCAGGCGCATTGCTTCTGGCGCAGGTGCACCCAGTGTGTCATCACGCTGGTCTGGTGCGGATCGACATGCAGGCTGCGCGCCAGCATCGCTTCGGCCTCCGGGTAGCGCCTTTGAATTTCCAGCAGGCGGCCCAGGTTGTTGAGGGTTTGCACGTGCAGCGCGGGCGTGGTCGTGACGTCCGGCACCAGGCCGCCGTCGAGGATCGCCTGCCAGGTGGCCAGCGCTTCGTCCGGGCGGTTCGTGCGTTCGAGCAGGCTGCCCAGGTTCAGGCGCGCCTCGACGAAGTTGGCATTGCTGGCAATGGCGCGGCGCAAGGCCGTTTCGGCGCCGGCGTCGTCACCCGAGGCGGATAGCACCACGGCCAGGTTGAAGCAGGCGGCGTAGATCAGCGGCGTGTTGGTATGGGCGATCCAGCGGTGGTACAGGGCGATCGCGGCGGCAACCTGGCCGCTCTCGGTCAGCACTGCCGCCGCGCCAAACAGGTCGCCTATCGAGAGCGCGCCCTGGCCGGCCAGCGTCATGACATGGTCCAGCGGGCTGGGTTCGGAAGCGGCGGAAACTTGAGCGGTCATGAACGGGACTTTTAGGTGCGGAAAGGTTCACCTATGATACATTTTGTCGCTGCACAGGTGGTCAGAATTTGGCCTCAGAGCAACAATGTAAAACCGGTGCTGCTCGGCGCATGGCAATGGGACTTCGTGAAAGACGGTAAGATGGAATTCCGCCGTTACCCGAGCCCGCCCATATGCTGTCTACGCCTGCCACCTTCGTTTCCCTGATCCGGCCGCAAGCGGCCGACCATCCGCGCACCTTCGTGTTCCACCGTGGGGAGTTGTTGCTAAACAACGCTACGCTGGGCCTGCCCGACCCGCACGTGCTGGCGGCGCTGAACCTGGCGCCCGACCGCATCCATGCGCTGGGCGAGTGGGAGGGCGTGTATTACCAGCTGGCCTGGCTTGACGCACCGCTGACGCCCGATGGCGAGCACGGCTACCACGGCCTGCGTTCGCTGTTCGGCGTGCTGGACGATGGTTTCCTGGGACTGGCCGGCCGCGCCTTCCAGCTGGCCGAATGGGCGCGCACCCACCGCTATTGCGGCGTCTGCGCGACCCCGATGGCACAGTTGCAGGGCGAGCGCTGCTACAAGTGCCCGAACTGCGGCATGATGGCCTACCCGCGCATCTCGCCGGCCATGATGGTCCTGATCCGCAAGGGCGACCAGGTGTTGCTGGCGATGCACACCAATTCGCCGTACAAGCGCTATACCGCGCTGGCCGGTTTCGTCGAGGCCGGCGAATCGATCGAGGAAGCGGTGCACCGCGAGGTGTACGAGGAAGTCGGGCTGCGGGTACACAACCTGCAATATTTCGCCAGCCAGTCGTGGCCGTTCCCCCATTCGCTGATGATCGCGTTCACTGCCGACTACCTCGACGGCGAAATCCGCCTCGATGACAGCGAGATCGCGGATGCGCGGTGGTTCGGACCGGAGGATGAGTGGCCAGAGTCGCCGGTGGTGGTGTCGATTGCGGCCAGGTTGCTGGCGGCGCACAAACCCGGTTAGCGTTTGAATTCGGCCTTTTCGCGCCACACGGGACCGTCCTTGCCCTGCGCGAACTGGTATCCCGCCTCGAACAGCAGGTTCATGTCCTGCACCGCGCCCCGTAAATCCCATTTCGGGT
>Ga0308159_1001640_pt1 | contig 30434 bp, 26 predicted proteins | sample PhyCR1_FD_201040 | JGI IMG/M metagenome (GOLD analysis project Ga0308159, IMG submission 201040) | Phyllosphere microbial communities from UC Gill Tract Community Farm, Albany, California, United States - DLSLC.R1 | ecosystem: Host-associated > Plants > Phyllosphere > Unclassified | place: USA...
CACGCTCGTAGCGCTCCAGCGTGGGCGCCCCCGCCAGCGGCCGCCGCAGCAGGACGTACCCGAAGCCGATCCCCGTGACCCCGCGCCGATCGAAGTCCTCGAGCCACGCGTCGATCAGACGGGCGTAAGCGGGTGTCCCCGGCACCGTCCCGCCGTCGCGAACCCACAGCTCGGCGTACGCGAGGGGATCCAGCACCTCGCGCTCGATCACCCAGGCGTCCAGGGCGGGGTCGACCCATCCCTGGACCCGGTCGAGCCCACTCTCGCCGTCGCGGTACTCCCAGTTGCCGAGCGACTGCGCCACCCCTCCGGGCGCGAGGTGCGCCCCGACACCGCCGATGACCGCGGCGACGAGGGCGTCGCCCTCGAGCCCGCCGTCCCGGTACTCGTACGCGGGCACGCCGGCCACCCGCGGGGTGATGACGAACGGGGGATTGGATGCCACCCGCTCGAACGTCTCGCCCACGACGGGGTCGAAGAGCGAACCGTGTCGCGTCTCGATCCCGTCGATGTCGTTCAGAAGGGCGTTCAAGCGGGTGAACCGCAGCGCGCGCTCCGAGATGTCGGTCGCGACGACGCGCGGCACCAGCCGACGCAGTCGGAGGGCCTGGATGCCGCACCCCGTGCCGATGTCGAGAGCCGAGGCGGCGCGCCAGGTGACCTGCAGACGGGCGAGCGTCTGCGAAGCCCCGCCGACACCCAGGACGTGATCCTCGGGGAGCGGTCCGCCCAGCGCCGCCTCGTCGAGGTCGCTGGCGATCCACCACTCCTCCTCGCCGTCGGCATCGGCGATCGCCTGCGGACGCACGAGAACGGTGGGCGTCACGGCATCGCCCTCGTGTGCGGCGAGTCCCAGCGCGACGACGCCCGCGACGCCGGCCGAGGGAAGGGCGGCCACGAGGTCGTCGAACGGAACCCGACGACCGAGTCCCCACAGACGACCCAGCACAGCGAGCGGATCGCGCCGGTCCCCCAACGCCCGCATCGCGGGGTCGAGAAGGCCGCGCGCGACGGCATCGTCGGCTTGCGCGCCCCAGGCGGACCGCAGCGCGGCACTGCTGTATCCCGCCGCCTTCAGATCAGCGGCGAGGAGGTGACACAGCGTCGGATCGGGTTCGGGGAGCACCGCTCCATTCAACCGTCTCCGCGAGGCTATCGGGGGGCTCCGAGGTGCGCGGACATAGACTCGTCGCGGTGCGAGGCCCCCTCGTTTCCACCGACGCTCGTATGACCGTGACCTCCCAGCCTCCTGGCTCTCCCGTGCTGCGGCGCCCTCTCACGCGCCGGCTGCTGGCGACCCTCGCCGCAACCGCCCTGGCGTTCGGTCTGGCCGCCCCGGCTGCGGCCGTCGCCGATCCGACACCCTCGCCGTCCTCCACCGCGGCACCCGCACCTCCCGTCTTCTCCGCGGCGGCCTCCGCCAACGGCATCCTCCGTTCCGGAGACGCCCTCACCGCGTCCGCGTCGCGCGCGAACCCGACCGGCAACAGCGCCCTGCCCGCGGCATCCGTCACCCTGTCGATCGGTGCGCAGGCGCTGGCCGACGACGCCGCCCTCACGCGGTGGCTGGATGGCGACGCATCGGGCATCACGCTCCAGCAGATCGCGACGGGAACACTGGATGCCACCCCCGCCGGCGCGCAGTCGACGGCGGCGTTCAGCGTGCCCGCGACCGATCCCGCGGTGGCCGGACGGACCGCCGGCGTGTACCCGCTGCTCGCCCGCACCGACGACGGGCTCACCGCGCCGAGCGTCGTCGTGGTCGTCGCCGACGGCGCTGCTCCCACTCCGCTCGGGATCGTCGTTCCCATCACCGCCGCCCCGATGACGCGCGGCCTTCTCACCGCCAACGAGCTCGCCGATCTGACGGCGGTCGACGGCCCCCTCTCCGCACAGCTCGATGCCGTGGACGGCACGCGCGCGACGCTGGCCGTCGATCCGGCGATCCCCGCGGCGATCCGCGCTCTCGGTTCCTCCGCACCGCCGACGGCCGTCGCGTGGCTGCAGCGCCTCCTGTCCCTGCCGAACGAGCGCTTCGCCCTGCAGTTCGGCGACGCCGACCTCGCGTCTCAGCTGCGGGCGGGACTCGCGACGCCCCTCGCGCCGACCTCTCTCGAGTCGTACATGACCTCGAGCGACTTCTCGCAGCCCCCCGCGATCGCGAGCCCCTCGCCGAACCCGTCCCCGACCACCGGCCAGCCCGCCCTCCCCGACCTGAAGACCCTCCTCGGCATCGGCTCCGACACCCCGTCGGTGTACTGGCCCGCCTCGGGATCCGCGGGTGCGGACACGGTGGGGGCTCTCGGTGCCCTGGGCTCGACCGACGCACCGACGCGCGTCCTCGTGCCCTCGAGCACGGTGGCGGGTGCGGGAGAGTCCGTTCCGGCGAACGCGAGCGTCGGGGGAGTGTCGACCCCCGTGTACGACAGCGAGGTCTCCGGGGCGCTGACCCGTGCGGCGGGTGAGAACGACACGACCCGCCGCGGATCCGACCTCGCCGTGGCCCTCGGCTACCTCACGTTCGCTCGGACGGCGAGCGCCGATCGTCCGATCCTCGCGGTCCTCGATCGCGGCACGGACCGGTCGCGGGGGAGCCTGCGCGCGACCATGACGGCGGTCACGACCGCCCCGGGGTTCAGCGGAACGACCCTCGACGCCATCGCCGCGCAGCAGGCATCCGAGATCTCCCTCGTCGATGCGTCCGTCGACACGGCGCGCGTCGACGACGTGAGCAACCTCACCGCCGACGAGCAGGTCATCGACCGTTTCGCCACCATCCTCGACCAACCGGAACTGCTCACCGGTCGCGAGCGCGCCGAGGTCCTCCAGGTCCTGAGCGTGTCGTGGACCGGGGATGCCGCCCGCACGGCCGTCTCCGACCACCGGGCCGCGACGCAGACGACCCTCACCTCCGTCGGCATCCTGTCGTCCGATTTCCGGCTCGTCAGCTCGAGCGCTCCCCTGCGGCCCTGGGTGCGCAACGATCTGCCCTGGCCGGTCTCCGTCGTGCTCGCGGTGCGTCCCGACGACGCACGCCTCCGGGTGCAGGATCGCACCCCGGTGGAAGCGCAGGCCTCAGCCAACACGCGCGTCGAGGTCCCCGTCGAGGCGCGGCTGGCCAACGGCGAGGTCAGCGTCGGCCTTCAGCTGTACAGCCCCACCGGGGAACCCGTCGGCGAGCCGCAGGTCGTCGACGTGGAGGTGCGCGCCGAGTGGGAGAGCATCGGCCTCGTCGTCGTCATCGCCCTCGTGGTCGTCTTCCTGAGCGTGGGTGTCATCCGCACCCTCGCACGTCGACGTCGCGTGGCCGCCGGTGCCGAGCAGTCGGAGTCGCCCGCAGACGACGAACCGGCCGACGGTCGTGCTCCCGCCGAGGGCGACGACATCGAACACGAGTCCCCCGCGTCCCCCACCGTCCCCGAGGAGAACCGCCCGTGAGCAGTATCGGACGGGCCAGCGTGCTCATCGGGGCCGGCACCGTCGTGTCCCGGCTGAGTGGTCTGTTGCGCCAGGTCGTGCTCGTCGCCATCGTCGGGTCGGTTCAGAGCTATGCCGGCGACGCGTTCGGGCTGGCCAACTCCCTGCCGAACGCGATCTACGCGATCATCTCGACAGGCGTCCTGACGGCGGTGATCGTGCCGCAGATCGTCAAAGCCGCTTCCCACTCCGACGGCGGACGCGCGTTCATCTCGAAGCTGTTCACCCTCGGCACCGTCATCCTCCTGATCGCCACGGCCCTGGCGATGATCGCCGCTCCGTGGATCGTCACGCTGTACACGCCCGCGACCGCGGCCCCCGACCAGATCGCCCTCGCCACGGCGTTCGCGTACTGGTGTCTTCCGCAGATCTTCTTCTACGGTCTGTATTCGCTGCTCGGAGAGGTTCTCAACGCGCGTAAGGTCTTCGGACCGTACACGTGGGCGCCCATCGTCAACAACGTCGTCTCGCTCGTCGGTTTCGGGGTGTTCCTGCTGATCTTCGGGGGCCCGAACACCGCGGTCGATCAGTGGACACCCGCCATGATCGCGCTCCTCGGCGGAGTCGCGACCGGCGGCATCGTGCTGCAGACGATCGTCCTGCTGGTGTTCTGGCGACGCGCGGGTCTGCGGGTGCGGCCCGACTTCCAGTGGCGCGGTGTGGGCCTGCGACACATCGGCCGGCTGGCCGGGTGGACGTTCCTCATGGTCATCATCGGCCAGCTCGCGGGGATCGTGCAGAGCCGCGTGCTCTTCGAGGCATCCGGGAACGGTCCCGCCGTCCTCGCCTCGCAGAACGCGTGGCTGGTGTTCATGCTCCCGTACTCGCTCATCGTGCTGTCGATCGGTACCCCCTACTTCACGCAGCTGAGCGAGCACGCCGCGGCCGGTCGTGACGACCGCGTGCGCGACGACATCATCCGCAGCATCCGGGTGCTCGGGCTCTTCATCGTCGCCGCCACGGCGGCACTGGTCGCGGCATCCGTTCCCGCCTCGCGCATCTTCACGAACGACTCGCGCGAGGCCGTCGCCGCGGCTCCGGTCCTCCTGTGCTTCCTGGTGTGTCTTCTGCCGCTCGCCGTGCTGTTCGTGATCCAGCGCACGTTCTACGCCTACAACGACACCCGGACGCCGTTCTTCTTCACACTCGTGCAGGGCGTCCTCGTCGCGGTGACCGCCCTCGGTGCCGGCTGGGCTCTGGATGCCGGCCTCCTCCCGGTCACCGAACTCGCGGCCGCGGTCGCTCTCGGCCAGTCGCTGTCGAGCCTCGTCCAGGTGATCATCGCGACCGCGATCCTCAACCGTCGGCTCGGGGGCATCGGCATCCGCGAGTGGCTTCTGCCCCTCTTCCGCTTCATCCTGGTCGGCATCCCGGCCGGCGCGGCGGGGTGGGGAGTCGTCCTGCTCTGCGGCGGTCCCGAGGGCTGGCTCTCCGCGGATCGCCTGACGGGGGTCCTCGGGTCGGCGCTCGTCGGGGGAGTCGTCCTCGTCGTGTACCTCGGCATCCTGGCCCTCTTCCGCACTCCCGAACTCGCCCCGGCGCTCGCGCTCGGTCGGCGGTTCCTCCCCAAGCGCTAGCCCCCCTGTCGCGGAATACCCCGCGGCTACCATGGGTTTCATCCGACGGAATCAACGAGAGGAAGGCGCAATCGTGCGTCACGTCATCATCATCGGGTCGGGTCCTGCCGGCTACACGGCCGCCATCTACGCTGCCCGAGCCAACCTCGAGCCCCTCGTCGTCGCAAGCTCCGTCGAAGCCGGTGGCGACCTCATGAACACGACCGAGGTCGAGAACTTCCCCGGGTTCCCCGAGGGCATCCAGGGCCCCGACCTCATGGCCAAGATGCAGGCTCAGGCCGAGCGTTTCGGCGCGCAGGTGCTGTACGACGACGTCGTCTCGCTCGAACTCGACGGACCCGTCAAGAAGGTCACGCTGGGCAGCGGCAAGGTCGAAGAGGCCGTCTCGGTCATCTACGCGACCGGCTCGGCCTACCGCAAGCTCGGTCTTGAGGGCGAGGACCGCCTGTCGGGCCACGGTGTCTCGTGGTGCGCCACCTGCGACGGGTTCTTCTTCCGCGACCGCACGATCGCCGTCGTCGGCGGCGGCGACTCCGCGATGGAAGAGGCGAACTTCCTCACCAAGTTCGCGTCGAAGGTCTACATCATCCACCGCAAGGACACCCTCCGCGCCTCCAAGATCATGCAGGAGCGCGCTTTCGCGAACCCGAAGATCGAGTTCATCTGGAACAGCGCCGTCGACGAGATCCTCGGCGACGAAGCCGTGAGCGGTGTCCGGTTGCGCTCGACGGTCGACGACAGGACCCGCGAGCTGCCTCTCGACGGCCTCTTCGTGGCGATCGGCAACGACCCGCGCACGCACCTCGTGCACGACAAGCTGCAGCTCACCGACCAGGGGACGATCTGGGTCGACGGACGCTCGTCCCGCACCTCGGTCGAGGGCGTCTTCGCCGCCGGCGACGTGATCGACCCCACCTACCGCCAGGCGATCACCGCGGCCGGCAGCGGCACCGTGGCGGCCCTCGACGTGGAGCACTTCCTCGCGGCGCGCGGCGAAGCCGGTGAGCCGGCCGTCGCGGACAGCCTCATCGAGGGTCTCCCCGACGCGGCCGTGGTCTGAGGAACAAATCGACGCCCACCGGCGTTTTCATCACTGACGCTCTCATTAAGGAGAAAAGCACATGACCGCCAAGGCGACGACCTCCGCGACCTTCGAGCAGGACGTCCTGCAGGCCGACGGACCCGTTCTCGTGGATTTCTGGGCCGAGTGGTGTGGACCGTGTCGCATGGTCGCCCCCGTGCTCGACGAGATCCAGTCCGAGAACTCGGACAAGATCACCGTCCTCAAGCTGAACGTGGACGAGAACCCCGACCTCGCGATGAAGTACCAGATCACCTCGATCCCCGCGATGAAGGTGTTCCAGGGCGGTGAGGTCAAGACGACCATCATCGGCGCGAAGCCCAAGTACGCGCTCGAGCAGGACCTCGCGCCGTTCATCGGCTGAGTCCCTCGCACGAATCGAATCCCCGGCGCCCTCGGCGTCGGGGATTCGTCGTTTCCGGATCATCCGCCGACAGACCCGACGGAGACCGGATGCCGCATCCGCGGCGCCGTGAGAAAGCGCAACCGCTGTTGCCCCGCCGCTCGACCCGTTCCGTACGACCCTCCGATGGGAGCGGCGGAGGACGCACCGTTCCTTCGCCCTTCTGAGGCCCTAGGACGCGTCGAGGCGCACGCTGGCATCCCAGCGCCGGTGAGGCTCTTCGTCGCCCAGAATGCGCCACACAGCCCGTGTGAGCGGGGGATAGTCGAGGGCGATCTGCCGCAGGACACGATAGTTGCGCGCACGGTTGGGCCGCTGGCCGCCGTTCTCGGCGATGTTGTCGGCGCGGAGGGTCAGGACGACGAGCTCATCGACGCTCGGCAGGTCTTCCATGAAGTCCCACGGGTCTTCGCCGCCGCGGAGGCGTTCGTGGATCAGGACCGCCAGCTCATCGGATGCCTCTGCCCGCAGCAGTTCCAGACTCGCCCGCCGGGGCGGGTCTTGTTCGTTCGCGGTCACTGTTCCAGGGTACGCGTGCCCTGCGACACCCGGGCCTCGAGCTCAACCGGTGTAGCCCTCTTCGCCCAGGGCGGAAAGGATGCGATTCAGATCCTGAATTGTCGCGAAATCAATGCTGATCTGGCCTTTTCGCGCCGTCAGCGACACTCGGACCTTCGTGTCGAGCCGGTCGCCGAGACGTTCTGCGACGTCGTCGAGGCCGGAACGACGCGAGCCGGCCTTGGGTTTCTGGCGTGCGGGGGAGACCCCCGGCATCTTGGCCGCGGCCTCCGCCGCACGGACGGAGAGATCCTCGTTGACGATCTTGTCCGCGAGCTTCTGCATCTCTTTCGGGTCCTCGAGCGAAAGGATGGCGCGCGCGTGTCCCGCGCTCAGAACGCCGGCCGCGACGCGCTGCTGGACGGGCACGGGGAGCTTGAGGAGGCGGATGGTGTTGCTGATCTGCGGCCGCGAGCGTCCGATCCGCGTCGCGAGCTCCTCCTGGGTGATGCCGAAGTCTTCGAGAAGCTGCTGGTAGGCCGACGCTTCTTCGAGCGGATTCAGCTGCGAGCGGTGAAGGTTCTCGAGGAGCGCGTCGCGAAGCAAGTACTCGTCGTCCGTCTCGCGGACGACAGCGGGGATGGATTCGAGCCCCGCCTCACGTGACGCACGTGTACGACGCTCACCCATGATGAGCTCGTACGTGCCGTCACCCTTGTCGCGCACGACGACGGGCTGCAGGACACCGAACTCGCGCACCGAGTGCACCAGCTCCGCCAGGTCCTCGGGGTCGAAGTGCGTGCGTGGCTGACGCGGGTTGGGAACGATCGACTTCGGGTCGATGTGGACCAACCGCGCACCCGGCACCGACACGAGATCATCCGCCGGCGGCGCGGCATCCGTGGTGGCCTCCGCGGACGCCTTGTCCTTCGCCGGTGCACCGGGGAAGAACACGTCGACCGGGCGAGCCTCAGAAGCCTCGGCCGTGGGGATCAGGGCGCCGATACCGCGCCCGAGTCCGGTCCTCTTTGCCATCAGGAGCCCTTCGTCGTGGTGTCGCGGTGGACGATCTCGACCGCTGCTTCGCGGTAGGCAATGGCGCCCGCTGACTGGCCATCGTACGCGATGACGGTCTGACCGAAGCTCGGCGCTTCGGAGACGCGGACGGAGCGCGGGATCACAGTGTTGAGCACTTCATCGGTGAAGTGCGAACGGACCTCGTCGGCGACCTGTTGCGCGAGACGAGTACGCCCGTCGTACATGGTGAGGAGGATCGTGGAGACGTGAAGAGTCGGGTTGAGGTGCTTCTGGATCATCTGAACGCTCCCCAGAAGCTGGCTCAGCCCTTCAAGGGCGTAGTACTCGCACTGGATCGGAATGAGCACCTCGTCGGCTGCCGTGAAGGCGTTGATCGTGAGGAGTCCGAGCGACGGAGGGCAGTCGATGATGACGAAGTCGAGATGATTGCCGTCGATCGCGAGGTAGTCGCGCAGAGCGCCCCGAAGTCGGTGTTCACGAGCGACCTGCGAAACGAGCTCGATCTCGGCGCCGGCAAGGTGGATCGTACTCGGCGCACAGAGGAGGTTCGGGGATTCGGGACTCGTCTGCACGATCTCCGCGAGCGGCACCTCGTTGATGAGGACGTCGTAGATGCTGGCCGTCTCCGCATTGTGTGCGACACCGAGAGCGGTCGACGCGTTGCCCTGCGGATCGAGGTCGATCACGAGGACGCGCGCACCGACCGAGGCGAGAGCCGCGGCGATGTTCACCGCCGTCGTGGTCTTCCCGACGCCGCCCTTTTGATTCGAGACGGTGAAGACCCGCGTGCGCCCGGACAGCTCGATCTTTACGGCCTCGAGCGCCCGGCGCCGGGCAGAAAGATCAGCGATCTCGCGGGCGATGGGGGAGTCATAGAACGAGGTTGACGATGGCGTCTCGTCGGACTGTTTCACGTGAAACGTTCTCCCTTGCCGTCGCCGAACTCGCCCAGTCTACCCGCGGGGTCGTCGGATCGATCGACGGGATGCGGCGTGGGGAGGGGTGAACAAGTGTGGCTGTCTCGTCGCGCCGACGACGGTGGCTGCGCGCCATCGAAGGGGTGCCTGCAGGTGGTGATGGCGCGGAGGGGATGTGGATGCCTCTCGGTCTGCGCGGTGGCGCTGCGGAACGTGTCGGTACGGGGCGGCGGCGTGAACTCATCGGGGTGGGCGCGCGCGGGGGCCGGGGGCGGACCGCCGCGCGGCCTGGGGGCGGGAGCGCCGGAGGCGGGAGCGCCGGAGCCGCGGGCGGGCGCGCTCGGGGGCCGAGAGGCGGACCGCCGCACGGCCTGGGGGCGGGGGCGGGGGTGCCGGGCGCCCAGGGAACCGGAGGGTGGAACACCGGGCGGCCAGCGCACCGGACGGCGGAACGCCGTGGGCTCGGGGTCAGGCGACCTGCGTTGGGGGCCAGGGTGGCGGAGGGGCGGAACGCCGGGCGACCAGGCCGCTGGTCAGGCGGCACGCAGGACGACCAGGGCACCGTACGGGCGGAGCGCCGGGCGGCCAGGGCACCGAAGGTGGAACTCCGTGGCCTCGGGGTCGGACGATCTGCAGGCCGGGGTCCAGGGGGCACGGAGAGGCGGAACGGCGGGGCATTCGGGGCCGGGCGGCCAGGGCGGCGGGAGCCAGTGCGCCTGTGGCGCGGGACGGCGGGCAACCAGGGTGCCTGAGCGCGGAACGCCCGGGCCTCGGGGTCAGGCGACCGGCATGGCGGGGGCCAGGGGCCGGATGGCTGAGCGCCAGGTCGGTCAGGGTGCCAGGGGAGGGCGGGGTGCTCGGTGCCGGGGCGGCCAGGGTCCGGGGCGGCCGGACGAGGGCGGGGACGGCCTCGAGCAGAGCGACCTTCTTCTGCCCGGCGGAGTAGAGGGCGGAGCGCCGGGCCGGTCAGAGTACCGGGGGCAGGCGGGGTGCTCGGCGCCGGGGCGGCCAGGGTGCCAGGATGGCGGCGCGCCACGCGAACCGGGAGCTGCCGCAGCCCGGGCGCCAGGGTATCCGCGGTCGCCCCACCAGAGTGGCACGGACCCAGGGCACCAGGCGCCTGAGGTCCAGGCGAACCGAGTACCGGCGAGAGCTGCGCGGCCGTGCGCCGCGTTCGCGGCGATGGCGGCCTGAGATGGGGTGACATCTACCGGGGTACTCGACGTGGTTGGGCGGACGGGCGCTGCGTCCGCGAGGGTCACGCCTCCCGAGAGCGGGAGCCGAGGTGCCCCGAGGGCGCGGGGAGGCTGGGAACCGCACCCGCGCGGTACACGCTGGGGAGGTGACGCTGACCTGGATACTGGGGTCCTGGGCAGCGACGAAGCCGGGCTCAGATCCGCGAAGGTCACGCCTGGGCTGACGCCATATGTGCCGGACGATCCGCGGCGCATCTGCTCGGGGAGTTCGCTGCGGGCCAGTTCTCCCACAGTGGAGATTGCTGGACACTGACCCGGAGACTCTCGCCCCATCCTCGCGCCGACGGCCGTCGCTGCATCCTGTCGGCAAGCCATCTCCCGCGGCGATGGCAGCGCCTCTCCCACATCATCGCGCGCTCGTGGCGTGCGCCCTCAAGGCGGCTCCCGCCGCCACGGGCCTTAACGCGACGGTCTGACTCTCCTCATGCCGCGACGACCGCGCAGCCTCCATCACAAAGTGTTTCACGTGAAACACTGCGAGTTCCCGGTCCCGCTACGGGCGCCAACGGCGCAGCGACGCTCACCCCTTTATCGCTTCCGCGGACGGCTCTACAGCCCTTTCAGTCGTCTTGCGATCGTCGGGCGCAGCTGTATGGCGGCAACCGAGGAGCGAATCGTGGCCGCTGGCCGCATGAGGGACAGCGATGGGGGCGCGCGATGAGAACGCCTTCGGAGGCTGAACGTGGACTGACGAGCTGGAGCACCCTTCTCAAAGGAGCGTGGGCTTGTGATGCCGGCGATTAGGCTCCCTGAGCCACTCCACATCCACCCCACGCATCGTCGGCTCCACTGCCTGACGCGGACGCATCAACCGCTTGGTCTACACATGTCCCGACGGTGTCACGGCACCATTTCACGGTCACCGCGCATGATCCACGTGGGTCCGCGCCACTAGCCTCACTGTGCAGCCGACATCGCCACGATCTATCGCGCTGATGCATAAGCCCCGCGACACCGCGCATCGACCTCCCAGCCTCACCGCATACCGACTCGTCCGGCGCCATACGCGCGCCAACCTCCACCCACCGGATCTGTCGCACACACGCGCGTTTCGGAACTCTTCCGTACGCACGTGGCGGTGTCCTACTCTTGCCGCCGATCATCGGTGGGGGAGGCATTTCCTCGCGTCTCTAGCCTCGCCGACGAGCTACAGCATTCCGCTGCGTTTCACGTGAAACATGTGTCCGAGCAAGGATGGACCGCCCATGGTGCGCTCCGCTTGTTCCCCTGCGCAGACCCCGTTCAGTGAGCACCAGGGAACGTGAACACCCTTCGTGTCGAGCGCCGACGTGGTGGCCCTGCGCGAATCCTTCCTCGCACGCTCATGGATTCCTGGCGGAATGCATCAAAGACCTCCGCAGTACGCGCTACCGCGGACCTAAAGCCGGCCGGAGAGGGAGTCCGTCGCCCTCCGACTGCAGGGGCGATTGTCACCCTGAACACCCGAGTTCGTGTCAACGTATCACCGCGCCGGTGCGCATCGGTCGTCGTCCTCTCCGGGGACTGCCGCCGCAACGTTCATCCGGTTTGCCCGCCGCGCGACCTCGGGACGGGTGGTTGGCGCCTAGCGCCAACCCGCCAACCAGGGTCGATGACCCGGACCGACGGTGCGATGCCCCTGTCAGGTCACGAGGGAGCTGCCATTGCCGCACCCTCGAGTCTCGCGACGAATCCAACCGCACGCGGAAGCGTGACGAACGCGGTAGTTCGGCGCCTGCCGGCTCGGCAGAAGCGCCCGTCAGAATCACAACGATTAACCCCTGCGCCCGACACCTCCGCCCCGCACCGAAGACCGCAACTCTCCACACCGAAGTCGCCGCTACGCGTCATGCGTGCACCTCAGCACCCCATCAGCTCCTGTCCGTCGGCCGATCGGGCCACCCGCGCCCGACGTGAACCGTGCGCCTGCTCAGCGCACAGTCACCATCAACGACCCCAACCCTCGCTGGCAGTTCTGAATGGCGGGACATGCGGGCCCCGGCACGACAGCTCCAGCTCCCCGCGCATCTCCCATCCGCGAACCGCGTCCGACAGCCCTGACGCTGAAGAAGGCAGGGACCCCGAGTCAGTTCCCTCGCGTCCTCGCCGCGACGTTGTCGTACGAAACCACGAATGCGAGCATGTACCTCCGACACCGCGGTACGGTCGACCGCGCCCATCGTCCGTCTCCCCACCTCAGGCCCAATCGAGAGCGCACACCTCTGTAGATGCATCATGTACGCGACGCCGACAGCGCTTCATTAGCATCGACTCTCCGGGGGAACCTGCGAACCCCGATCGCGTACGCACATCGCCGCTGCAGGATCGACCGGACGTTTCACGTGAAACGCTTTCGTACGTCGCCCTCTTGGTGTCATCGATTCCACCTCCACGCCTGGCGTGCGGGCTGAGCGCTCAACCGGGGGAGGGGCGCCGACCAAAATGCGCGAAGCGCGGAGCAACCCACATCGGATCATTCAGACCCCATCGGCAAGAGTGCCCGCATGGGGACTCTGAATGCCACTCGCACTCGCGTCATCACACCGCGGCATCCGTGCCTGCAGCCCGACACCAGAGGGCCAGCCAAGCGAGTCGCCACTGAATGACCACGCGCTTGGAGCGCGCAGCAGTACAAGGCCCAGCACGAGGTCCCGGACGGGTCGACGTGCGGGATGCCCTCTCGGATTCACAGGCACACGGTTCGACCTGCTCCCCATCCCTGGGCGCACCGCGCGAGGGATCAAATGCCCTCATGACCGCCGGGGTAGTCCCACCGCAGGGGATCGCCCACGCCTGATATTCAGGCCGCGTATGGCACCACACAGAGCGACTCCTCAGAGGCGAACCCACCGCTACAGACAAACGCGGACAATCCCTCGAGGGCTCCGCATTCAGTCGAACCCCAGCACAGACACCACGTCCCCGCCTGCGCCCAGCGACCGCGATACCCACTTCCCGCGAGCTCTCATCGCTCGATCCGCCCTCCTCGTGACTCGTACGCCGCGATCATCGCCAAGCCGCCGTTCCACGTGAAACATGCCCGGTGGTGTTCCCGACACGAGACCGACAACAGCACAGGCGAATGTGCTCCTCGTGTCTCCCACGTCAAGGGGAGATCGCGTCAGCAGTCGCGTGCCGCTGTTGCAGTCACTTCGAACCACGTCGACGTCAGGCCGTCCTCCGCGTCCCGTTCCTCAAGGCCCGCCACGCGAGAACGGCGGCTACATCCCGTGCTTCAGATGGCCAACCCTCGGAGGGACGATCGACACCAAGCGTCATCACACTTCGCGGCGGCGATCGCGGGGACCACTGCCGAGAAATCGAGAGGTCAGGGGGAGTGCCAGACACCAACAACCCTCCGCAAAAATGGCGCGTCCACGCTCACCGCGAGCACGCCAAACCAGCGTCTTCAATACAGCCTGCGAGAATCGCTCACGTCGCTCACACCCTCGTCACGCGACATGTTTCACGTGAAACACCCTCAGACCACGCCGCCCGCCCGCTCATGAGCCCCGCCCACCCTTCGTAAGCCACCCACCTCTGCCGCCGAGATGTCGCGTGAATCGCACGGCTCGCAAGCGTGACACAAAGAAGGGCACGGAGACGTGGGCCTGACCGCGGGGGAGTGGATCGCGCACATCCGATCCGCGGTCCCGCAACGCTGACGATCCACACCGCTGCGCGTCTGACCGCCATCGCCCGCTCCCTACTTCTCGAGCTTCGCTAGCGCTCTACATGAGCGGAGTGCAACGAGTGCCCTTCTCCCCGCCGCACACAAGTAAACGCAAAGCCACACCGGAAGGTGGCACCACCTCACCATCAACATCTGCACCTCTGCATACTCCCGCCCAGTACCTCAACGACCGGCAGCCGCCGCGCCGGCAGGGTTCGCCCTGTCCAGGAGGCTCCGATCGCTGCCCGGTCGCGTCCACCACACGTGTCCCTGTGGCGCAACTCACCGATGCCACCAATGGAGCCCACGTCGTCGCCGGCTCCGCGCAGCGCGAACTCCGTCTCGCGACCATCGGGGGCGAGAAGATCTCTCGTCGACCTCCAGTCGCTGGGGGATCAGCGTGTGGGCACCCCCGACCCCCAGTGATCTCTCCGCAAAAGCCTCGGGCTCGCGATACGGGCAACGCATGCACGATGAATGCCCTGAACGACCTCCATGGGCGGTAGGCGGATTCCCCTTCGCCGGCGAACCGTCTCACGTGGGACATCAAGACCGGCCCGCCGCAACAGCCTGAAACAGGAACGCGCGTCCACCTCGGCACACGGACAGCTCTCAGGCGAAGAGCGAGTCCGCTCAGCGTCATCGCGCCTCTCCACAGACCGAACAGCCTTGGAGAACAGGGGAAGGAGAACCGGACGGACAATGTACTCCCCGAAGGTCAGCCGCAGTCACACCACCGAATCGATCCGCGCGGACGCACACCCCGATGCCTCTCATGACCTCTGCGACGTCGGCTGCTCTCGGACGGATCCACCATGCATCCGGCCAGATCTGTCGCCGGATGCCGGATACACGGAATCCCGCGAGATTGCAGCGACCGTATCTCGTGACGTCAGCTCCGCCGAGCCCTGGTCGTGCGCCGGCATGCCGCAATTCCCCTCGAGCTCGAGAACCCGGCCCTGCGTGTGCGGCGCACAGTGGGGGAGTGCACGAACGTCGCTACGACGCCACCGGGTCCTCGATCTCGTCACCGCACGGGACCAGCCCGTCCTCCGCCCACCACTCATCGACGATGGTCCCGACGCGCGCTATCCCGCGGGAAACAACCTCACACAACGACGCCGAGAAACAATCCGGGAGAAGGACGCTCAGAAACATATGATGTTTACGTAAAGCTACGGTCACCACACAGACGGCGAACCGTCAGGACCCGAACGTGGCGCCATGGCGCCGGCTGAGCACCCCGGATCTCCATACCGGATCTCGGGCGCTCAGCGGGCTTCCAGCGACCCGTCGACCCGTCGACCCCTCGATCCCGACAGAAGACGTCCGGGCCGATTCCATCGGCCGAGGAGGGCGCGACCGAAAGCGGTCGTCAGCGCGAGACCGTCGCCACGAACACGCGCGTCGGCTCGTCCAGCTGGCCTTCGCCGACGACCTCGACGCGGACGTCGGTCAGACCGAATCGGCGCACCTGCTTCGCGGCCGCATCGATCTCAGCGCCGACGTTCGCCCCTTTGAGCAGGACGAGCTTGCCGCCCGGACGAACGAGGGGTGCGGTGAAGGGCAGCAACGTGCGCAGCGCGCTCACCGCACGCGCTGTGACGACGTCGAACGAACGGCCGGCGGCCCACTCCTCGCCGCGCATGCGCGCCACGGTCACGTTCCCGAGGCCGAGGCTCTCAGCCTGCTCCGTCAGCCAGATCGTCCGACGCTCCATCGGCTCGATGAGCGTCCATTGGACGTCGGGCCGGGCGATCGCCAGGACGATTCCGGGCAGGCCCGCCCCCGAGCCGATATCCGCCGCGTGTCCCTCGAAGAAGGGCGCGGCCACCGCGCTGTTCAGGATGTGCCGGGTCCAGAGACGGGGAACCTCGAGCGGGCCGATCAGGCCGCGCTCCTCCCCGTGCTCCGCGAGCGCCTGCGTGAAGCGCCGGGCGAGCTCCAGACGGTCACCGAAGATCTCGGCGGCGACAGTCGGCTCCGCCTCGAGCTGCAACGGCATCCGGGACCCTCAGCTGCGTCGCAGGACGGTGTGACGATCCGCGCCCTCACCGAACGACTCGGACACGCAACCGCGCTCCGCGGCGATGTCGTGGACGAGCTTGCGCTCGTAGCTCGACATGGGCGGCAGCGAGGCTTGCGAAGCACCTTCATCGAGGCGCTCGATCGCGCGGTCGACGAGGTTCTCGAGCTGACGTTGACGGGCGTCCCGGGATCCCCCCACATCGAGGATGAGACGCGAGAACCGACCTGTCGCATTCTGCACGGCGAGGCGCGTGAGCTCCTGAAGAGCCTGCACGGTGTCGGAGTGCGACAGCGACGAGAGGGCGCCGGCGTCCTCCGCCTCGACCGACACGTAGGCCCGGCCCGCGCGCACGTCGAGGGCGAGGTCACCGTCGATGTCGGCGATATCGAGCAGCCCCTCGAGGAAGTCGGCGGCGATGTCGCCCTCTTGCTCGAGTTGCTCTTCGGTGGCGGCGTTCTGGTCGGTCGAGATCTGCTCGGACGTCGTCATGTTGGTCTCCGGGTCGTCAGGAGGAGGGATCGGATGCCGCGGAGCCGGGGGCCGGTCGCGCCGGAGATCCACCGGGCTTGCCGCCCTGCTGCTTCTTGGCGCGCTGCTTGCCGACCGGCTGCTGACGCTTGGGCTGTGCGGCGCGGGCGCGCTCCGCTTCCTCGAGGAGGCGCTGCTGCTCCGCGCGGTACTTCTCGATAGGAACGACCTTGCCGCTGGAGTCGATCGCCTTGCCCTTGCGCGCGAGGCGCTCCTCACGGGCCTTGGCGGCGTCCGACCCGGGCGTCGGCATCTCACGGATGACGACGAACTGCTGCACCATCGTCCACAGGTTGCTGACGAACCAGTAGATGACGACACCGAGCGGGAAGAAGACACCCGAGAAGATGAAGGCCAGCGGCAGGATGTACAGCATGATCTTCTGCATCTGGTACGCCTGACCGGTCTTGGCCTCGGGCGACAGGTTCTTCGAGATGATCTGCAGCTGGGTGAAGAACTGCGAACCAATCATGAGCACGACCAGCGTCAGAAGGATCGCGACGGTGACCTGCCCATCGGGCTGGCTCCACGCGGTGACCAGGTTGACGTGCATGGATGCCACGTCGAACAGGCGTGCGTCGTAGAACTCGGTCGTGAGTTCCGGCGTGAGCAGACCCACTCCACCGACACCGCTCGCGGCATGCTTCGACACATCGTTCAGAACGCTGAACAGGGCGAAGAAGATCGGCATCTGGACAAGGAGGGGGAGGCAGCTCGACACCGGGGTCGTGCCGTGCTTCTTGTACAGCGCCATGGTCTCGCGGCTCATCGCCTCGCGAGACAGCTGGTCACGCTTGCCCTTGTACTTCTCCTGCACCTTGCGCAGTTCCGGAGCGATCTCCATCATCTTGCGCTGGCTCTTGATCTGCTTCACGAAGAGCGGGATCAGGGCGGCGCGCACGATGAGCACCAGGCCGACGATCGAGAGCACCCACGTGAGGCCGGCCGCCGGGGCCATGCCGAGGGCCGTGAACAGCGCGTGCCAGCCCACCAGCACGAGCTCGACCATCCATTTCAGCGGCCAGAGGATGGTCCCAATGAGATCGAATTGCACGATCAGTCCTTCCGGGAGGGCACGACGAAACCGTGCGGAGTGAGTTCGTGACGGAAAGCGCGGTGAGGACGGACATCGTCGATACCACCCTGAGCCCAGGGATGGCAGCGTGCGAGACGGGCCGCGGTCAGCGCGACACCCTTGACGAGCCCGTGCTGCTGCACGGCGCCTACCGAGTAGGCAGAACAGGAGGGGTAGTACTTGCACACGTCGCCATAGACGTGCGAGATCGTCGCACGGTACGCGTGCAACAGAGCCAGTCCGGCGTTCCGGGGCAGGAGCGGGACGGATGCCACCACCGACGACCACTCCAGATGGGCGTTGCCGGTGGCAGAGGTGGGAAGCGTCGACGAGCTCACGAGAAAGCCTTCCGCTGGAGACAACGGAGGACGTCGGACCGAAGCGACGCGTAGTCCGCGGTCGCCGAGGAGGGAAGTGCTCGGATCACGACCGAGGCGCCCCCGCGGACAGACGGGAGCGCCTCGGCGCACACCGCCTTGAGGCGGCGGCGAACGGTGTTGCGGGTGACCGCGGATCCGACCTGCTTGCTCACGATGAAACCGAAACGGGCGGGGCCGTCATCGTCCACGCTGCCGACGTACGTCACGGCGTGCGTTCCGGCGCACCGAGTGCCCCGGCGGACAGTGGCTTTATAGTCCGATCCGCGGGTGAGTCGGTTCGGCTTCGCGAGCACCAGGTGGGTCAGGCCGAGAGTTCGGTGCGGCCCTTGGCACGACGGGCCGCGAGGATGCCGCGGCCGGCGCGCGTGCGCATGCGGGCGCGGAAGCCGTGCTTCTTGGCGCGACGACGGTTGTTGGGCTGGAAGGTGCGCTTGCTCATGGGTCACTCCGGAGGTGGTGTCGCCCGATGCTCTTCTGCCGGGGACGTGGGTCGGGACTGCCGTATAGGCATAAGTCAACCGACTAAGGCTACGTCGCGCGCGCCCTTAACTCAAACCGAGAAACCGACCGCCCATTATCCCCAGTCGTTGTCCACAGGCGTGGCAAAGACACGCGACAGCGTTCTACAGTGGATTTTGCTCCGGATGAGCCGCGAACTAGCGTGGCCCCGGAAGTTATCCACAGGTTCGACGCGACTCCGTCGGTCTGCCCGCGCGCCGAGATCCCGGAGGGGACATGTCATTGCACGAAGTACCGGATGTTCCTGTCTGGTCCGCCGTGCTCGACCACCTTCTCGAGGACGAGCGCGTGACTCCGCAGCTCCACGGCTTCCTGAATCTGGCTGTTCCGCAGGGCGTCATGGGCGGCACTCTCTACCTCGACGTCCCCAATGACCTGACCGCCGCGCAGATGAACAAGCGCATGCGCGCCCCCATCCTCGAGGCGTTGACCCAGGTCCAGGGAGACGACCCCGAGGTGAACGCCTTCCGCGTGGTCGTGAACCCCGACCTCATCGACTCTCCTCGACCCACATCGCCCGACGAGCGCACGGCACCCGCTTCGCCCAGTCACTCGCTCATCCCCGAGCAGGCTCCGGAGCCGATCGTCCCCGCATCGCGGAGCGACACCCGTCTGAACCCGAAGTACACGTTCGACAACTTCGTCATCGGTCAGTCCAACCGCTTCGCCCACGCCGCTGCGGTCGCCGTGGCCGAGGCGCCCGCGAAGGCCTACAACCCGCTCTTCATCTACGGCGATTCCGGTCTCGGCAAGACCCACCTGCTGCACGCGATCGGCGACTACGCGGCGAGCATGTACGCCGGCATCCGTGTCCGATACGTGTCGAGCGAAGAGTTCACGAACGACTTCATCAACTCGATCGCGAACAACCGCGGCTCGGCCTTCCAGGCTCGCTATCGCGACGTCGACATCCTCCTGATCGACGACATCCAGTTCCTCCAGGGTCGAGCCGAGACCCAGGAGGCCTTCTTCCACACCTTCAACACGCTGCATGACCACGACAAGCAGGTCGTGATCACGAGCGACCTGCCGCCCAAGCAGCTGACCGGTTTCGAAGACCGCATGCGGAGTCGCTTCGAATGGGGCCTCATCACGGACGTGCAGGCGCCCGATCTGGAGACGCGCATCGCGATCCTCCGCAAGAAGGCGCAGAGCGAACGTCTGCTCATCCCGGACGACGTGCTCGAGTACATCGCCACGGTCGTGTCCTCGAACATCCGCGAACTGGAGGGGGCGCTCATCCGTGTCTCCGCGTTCGCGAGCCTGAACCGCTCGACCCTCGACATGTCACTCGCCCAGACGGTGCTGCGCGACATCATCGACCAGGACGACGCCAACGTCGTCTCGCCGACCGACATCATCACGGCGACCGCGCAGTACTTCAAGCTGTCCGTCGACGATCTCTACGGATCCAGCCGCTCGCAGGCCGTCGCGACCGCCCGTCAGATCGCGATGTACCTGTGTCGTGAGCGCACGAGCCTCTCCCTGCCGAAGATCGGGCAGCTGTTCGGAAACCGCGACCACACCACGGTCATGTACGCCTACAAGAAGATCAGCGACCTCATGAAAGAGCGCCGCTCGATCTTCAACCAGGTCTCCGAGATCACGAGCCAGCTCGGCCGTATGCGCTGAGTGCTCTTCTCCCCCCTCCGGGCTCGTCCGCATCCGCGGTCGGGCCCGTTGTCTTTTTCGGGCGTCAGATCGCCACCTCACCCGTCTGACGGAGATGTTTCAGCGGGTTCTACACAGTGTGGAAAACCTGTGGATAACTCGAAATCTCTGCGGATGGACTGTGCACGACGCGCCTTAACCTGTGGACGGCGCCGGGGCTCAGCGTCGACCTCATCGTGTTAACTGCGCAGACTCTCCGCAGGGCGTCCACAGGTCGCACCCGTGTCGTTCCCTTCTGTTAACAGCGATCGGCGAAGTTATCCACACTGTCCACAGCTGTTAACAAGATGAAAGATCCCATTTGAGTTAACAGAGATTCGATGACCTTGTGGTGCGCAGCGACCTGCACCGGGGCCATCCCCGGTCGGGGGCTAGCATGGGTAAGCCATACCCGCCGTCAAGGGAGCGTCCGTGAAGTTCCACGTCAATCGCGATGTGTTCAGCGAAGCTGTCTCGTTCGTGGTCAAGCTCCTGCCTCAGCGCAACCCGCAGCCGATCCTGGCCGGCGTGCTCATCGAGGCGAGCGAGCAGGGACTCACTCTCGCGGCGTTCGACTACGAGGCGTCAGCCCGCACGACCATCGAAGCGACGGTCGACGAACCCGGCACGATCCTCGTCCACGGCCGTCTCCTCAGCGACATCGCCAGCCGCCTGCCGAACGCGCCGATCCAGATCGCCGTCGACGAAGACGGCGGGATCCTGCTCACCTGCGGCTCCGCCCGGTTCACCCTGGCGTCGATGCCGGTGCAGGAATATCCCGCGATCCCCGAGGTCACCGGGGAGTCGGGCCTGGTGCCCGCAGACGAGTTCGCGACCGCCATCGCCCAGGTCGCCTTCGCCGCGTCCCGCGACGACGTGACGCCTGTCCTCACGGGCGTTCAGCTCGAGGTCACCGGTACCCGACTGAGCCTCGTCGCCACCGACCGCTACCGCGTCGCCCTGCGCGAGATCCCGTGGGACGGCGGGCGGGCGGCATCCGACGAGACGACGTCGGCGCTGGTGCCCGCGCGCACCCTTCAGGAGGTGGGCAAGACCTTCGCACACGGCGGAGACATCTCGATCGCCTTCTCGGGGTCGGGCGACCGCGAGATCATCGCCTTCACCGCGGCGAACAAGACCGTGACCTCGCTCCTGATCAAGGGCAACTTCCCGCCCGTTCGCCGGCTCTTCCCCGAGCAGACCGAGCACCACAGCGTCGTCAACACCGCCGAGCTCGCCGAGGCCGTTCGCCGTGTGGCCCTCGTCCTCGATCGTTCCGCCCCGCTGCGCTTCACCTTCGGCGCGGACGGCGTCTCGATGGATGCCTCCGGCACCGAGCAGGCGCGCGCCACCGAGACCGTGGATGCCACTCTCGTCGGCGACGAGGTGACGCTGGGACTCAACCCCCAGTACCTGCTCGAGTCGCTCGGCGCGGTGCGCAGCGAGTTCACGCGCATCACGTTCACCTCGAGCGACAACGCGAACAAGCTCAGCCCCGTGCTGGTTACCCCGCAGACCTCGGTCGACAAGGGCGGCGAGGGCACCTTCAAGTACCTCCTCCAGCCCAACCTCCTGCTGCGCTGAGGTCGGGCCCCGTCTCGATGTCGGAGGCGGCCGGTAGTCTGACTCGGTGATCGTGGAGCAGCTGGGACTGAAGGATTTCCGCAATTACGCGGAAGTCGACGTCTCGCTCTCCACCGGTGCCAACGTGTTCGTCGGGCGCAACGGCCAGGGCAAGACGAACCTCGTCGAGGCCGTCGCCTACCTGGCCACTCTGGGGTCGCACCGTGTTTCGAGCGACGCGCCGATGGTGAAAGACGGGGCGGATGCCGCCATCGTCCGCGCGCGCCTCGCCCACGGGGAACGCAGCGTGCTGCTCGAACTGCAGCTCAATCGCCAGGGATCCAACCGCGCACGGGTGAACGGCGTGAACGTGCGTACCGCGGAGCTTCCCCGCTACGCCCAGGTGGTCCTCTTCGCCCCCGAGGATCTGCAGATCGTGCGCGGCGACCCGTCCGCTCGGCGCCGGTTCGCCGATCAGCTGATCGTGCAGCGCATCCCGCGTATGGCCGCGGTCGTCGCCGACTACGACCGGGTTCTGCGCCAGCGCACCGCGCTGCTGAAGTCCGCGCGGGCGCGGGGCGTCCGCGGAGATGCGCTCGGGACGCTCGACGTCTGGGACGACAAGCTCGTCACCCTCGGGACCGAACTCATCGAGGCGCGCTTGGCGCTGGCATCCGATCTCTCCGATCCCGTCGCCCGGGCCTACGCGGCCATCGCGGGCGCCGAGCACGAGCCCCGTCTGGAGTGGGCTCTGTCCGTCGGAGGCGGCGACCCCGAAGAAGGTGACGCGGCGACACCCGCCTCGGGCGGTCCCCTCGCGGAGCAGTTCCGCGCAGCTCTGGCGGCACGGCGGTCCGCCGAGCTCGAACGCGGCCTCACTCTGGTCGGTCCCCATCGAGACGACCTGGTCCTGCGCGTCCGCAGCCTGCCGGTGAAGGGGTACGCCTCGCACGGGGAGTCGTGGTCGGTCGCTCTCGCGCTGCGCCTCGCCTCGGCCGAGCTCCTGCGCGCGGAGTCCCGCCTGGGCGACCCCGTGCTCATCCTCGACGACGTGTTCGCCGAACTCGACGCGGGGCGGCGCGCCCGTCTCGCCGAGCTGGTCGGAGGATACGAGCAGGTGATCGTCACCTCCGCCGTCGAAGAGGACGTCCCGGACGCTCTCCGGGCCCACGTGGTCCGTGTCGAGGCGGGGCAGATCGAGACGGTCGACGATGAGTGACGAGGCCGAGCTGCCCGAGACCATGGCGACGTATCTGCGTCTGCGGGGTCTCGAGCCGTCGCCGTACCGCAAGAAGAGGCGTCGCCGGCGTACGGACGACGACGAGAATGCGCCGTTCACTCCGGGTCGCGACCCGCGCGGCCTCGGGGACGTCCTCGCGAACCTCACGCAGTCGGCGGGCTGGGAGCCGCAGCTGGCCCGCGAGGATCTCGTGCGCACCTGGCACGATGTCGCGGGCGCGGACACCGCCGCTCATACCCGGCCGGTGGCTCTGGATGCCGGCACCCTGACCATTCAGGCGGACTCCACGGCGTGGGCGAAACAGCTTCAGCTCATGCGCGCGCAGATCCTCTCCGAGATCCTGAGACGCTTCCCGGAAGCGGGGGTGGAGGCGATCCGGTTCGTGGGGCCGGACGTCCCCTCTTGGAAATGGGGGCCCAGAGCCGTTCCAGGCCGCGGCCCGCGCGATACCTACGGCTAGGCCATGGTCGATCCCGCCCCGACCCGATTTATCCCCGTATAGGGGCGTACACGCCATTTCTCGGGGTCCCGCGCGATAGGATGGAACCTCCGAGAACCGATCTGGAGCGCGCGTACCCATGACGTCCGAAAACCCCGACAGCGTTTCCGAGGAACCTGAAGCACCCTCCACCAAGGTTCCCAACGAGTACGGGGCCGACGCCATCCAGGTGCTCGAAGGTCTCGAGGCCGTTCGCAAACGTCCCGGCATGTACATCGGTTCCACCGGTGAGCGCGGCCTCCACCACCTCGTGCAGGAGATCGTCGACAACTCCGTCGACGAGGCCCTCGCCGGCTACTGCGACACGATCGACGTCACGATCCTCAGCGACGGCGCCGTCCGCGTGGTCGACAACGGCCGTGGCATCCCGGTCGACATGCACCGCACCGAGGGCAAGTCCACGGTCGAGGTCGTGCTGACGGTGCTGCACGCCGGCGGAAAGTTCGGCGGCGGCGGTTACGCGGTGTCCGGCGGTCTGCACGGTGTCGGTTCGTCGGTCGTGAACGCGCTGTCGACCCGCCTCGAGGTCGAGGTCAAGCGCCAGGGACACGTGTGGCGTCAGTCCTTCCGCGACGGGGGAACCCCCCTCGCCCCCCTCGCCCAGGGCGAAGAGAGCGATCAGACCGGAACGACCATCACGTTCTGGCCGGACGCGACCATCTTCGACACCATCGACTTCGACTACGACACGCTGCGTACCCGCTTCCAGCAGATGGCGTTCCTGAACAAGGGCCTGCGCATCAGCCTTCGCGACGAGCGTCCTCAGTCGGTGGTCGTCGAGGGAGAGCCCGGCGAAGAGGTCACCGAGGCGCGTCACGACTCGTTCCTCTACGAGCGCGGCCTCGTCGACTACGTCGAGCATCTCAATCGCGTCCGCAAGGCCGATGTGGTCAACGACGAGATCATCGAGGTCGAGTCCGAGGACACCGAGCGCCACATCGCGCTCGAGCTCGCGATGCAGTGGACGACGGCGTACACCGAGAACGTCTTCACGTACGCCAACACCATCAACACGCACGAGGGCGGCACGCACGAAGAGGGCTTCCGCGCCGCGCTGACCACCTTGGTCAACCGCTACGCCCGCGCGAACAACCTCCTCAAAGAGAAGGACGACAACCTCACCGGCGACGATATCCGCGAGGGTCTCACCGCCGTCATCTCGGTGAAGCTGTCCGAGCCGCAGTTCGAGGGCCAGACGAAGACCAAGCTCGGCAACACCGAGGCCCGCGCCTTCGTGCAGAAGGTCGTCGGCGACAAGCTCGGCGACTGGTTCGACCGGAACCCCGGCCAGGCCAAGAACATCATCCGCAAGGCGATCGATGCGGCGACCGCCCGTCTGGCGGCACGCAAGGCCCGCGAGACCGCTCGTCGCAAGAGCGTCTTCGAGTCGGCGGCGATGCCCGACAAGCTCAAGGACTGCACCTCGAAGGACCCGTCGATCAGCGAGATCTTCCTCGTCGAGGGTGACTCCGCCGGCGGTTCGGCCGTGCAGGGCCGTGACCCCCACACGCAGGCGATCCTCGCCCTGCGCGGAAAGATCCTCAACGTCGAACGCGCGCGCCTCGACCGAGCGCTCGGCAACAAGGAAGTCCAGGCGATGATCCAGGCCTTCGGCACGGGCATCGGCGAGGACTTCGACATGGCGAAGGCGCGCTACCACAAGATCGTCCTGATGGCCGATGCCGACGTCGACGGACAGCACATTACGACGCTCCTGCTCACGCTGCTGTTCCGCTACATGCGCGGACTCATCGAGGCCGGTTTCGTCTACCTCGCGCAGCCGCCCCTGTACCGCCTCAAGTGGTCGAACCACCCCCACGAGTACGCCTACAGCGACCGGGAGCGCGACGCGATGCTGGTCGACGGTCAGGCCGCCGGTCGCCGCATCCCCAAGGACAACGGCATCCAGCGCTACAAGGGTCTGGGCGAGATGAACGACCACGAGCTCTGGGAAACCACGATGGACCCGGAGACGCGCACGCTGAAGCAGGTCACGATCGACGACGCGGCCGCCGCCGACGAGATCTTCTCCGTCCTCATGGGAGAAGACGTCGAGTCGCGACGCAGCTTCATCCAGCGCAACGCCAAGGACGTCCGCTTCCTCGACATCTGATCTCGTCATCTTCGCGACACATCGCGACACTGCACGACGACGACCGACACGCACGACGAAACTGAGAAGACATGGCTGACGACATCACGCCCGAGCCCGACGAGGTCCGGTCGGAACCCGCGCACAACCACGGCAGGATCGATCAGGTCGACCTGCAGCTCGAGATGCAGCGGAGCTATCTCGACTACGCGATGAGCGTGATCGTCGGTCGCGCGCTGCCGCGCGTCGAAGACGGCCTGAAGCCCGTCCACCGCCGCGTGATCTACGGCATGTACGACGGTGGATTCCGCCCCGACAAGTCGTTCTCGAAGTGCGCTCGTGTCGTCGGCGAGGTCATGGGGCACTACCACCCCCACGGCGACGCCCCGATCTACGACGCCCTCGTGCGTCTCGTGCAGCCGTGGTCGCTGCGCTATCCCCTCGCGCTCGGCCAGGGCAACTTCGGCTCCCCGGGCAACCAGGGAGCGGCTGCGCCCCGATACACCGAGACGAAGATGTCGCCGCTCGCACTCGAGATGGTGCGCGACATCGAAGAGGAGACCGTCGACTTCGAGGACAACTACGACGGCCAGACGCAGGAGCCCGTCGTCCTGCCGTCGCGCTTCCCGAACCTCCTCGTCAACGGCTCGGTCGGCATCGCGGTCGGTATGGCGACCAACATCCCGCCGCACAACCTCCGCGAGGTCTCCGCGGGCGCGCTCTGGGCTCTCGAGAACCCGGATGCCACCCGCGAGGAGCTGCTCGAGGCGCTCATGGAGCGCATCCCCGGGCCCGATTTCCCGACCGCCGCGCAGATCCTCGGCACGCGCGGCATCAAGGACGCGTACCGCACCGGCCGCGGCTCCATCACGATGCGCGCCGTCGTGAACATCGAAGAGATCCAGGGCCGCACGTGCCTCGTGATCACGGAGCTGCCGTACCAGGTGAACCCGGACAACGTCGCGGTCAAGATCGGCGACCTCGCTCGCGAGGGCAAGATCACCGGGATCGCCGATATCCGCGACGAGACCTCGGGACGCACCGGACAGCGTCTCGTCGTCGTGCTCAAGCGCGACGCCGTGGCCAAGGTCGTGCTGAACAACCTCTACAAGCACACCCAGCTGCAGGAGAACTTCGGCGCCAACATGCTGGCGATCGTCGACGGTGTGCCGCGCACGCTGTCGCTCGACGGCTTCATCAGCCACTGGATCGACCACCAGCTCGACGTGATCGTGCGTCGCACGCGTTACCGCCTCCGCAAGGCCGAAGAGCGCATGCACATCCTGCGCGGCTACCTGAAGGCGCTCGACGCGCTGGACGAGGTCATCGCGCTCATCCGTCGCTCGCCGACGGCTCAGGATGCCAATGAGGGCCTGCAGAAGCTCCTCGACATCGACGACATCCAGGCGCAGGCCATCCTCGACATGCAGCTGCGTCGTCTGGCCGCCCTCGAGCGCCAGAAGATCGTCGACGAGGCGACCGAGCTCGAGGCGCGCATCGCCGACTTCAACGACATCCTCGCGACGCCCGCGCGCCAGCGCACGATCATCCGCGACGAGCTCACGGCGATCGTGGATCGCTTCGGCGACGATCGCCGCACCGAAATCCTCCACGGTTTCGACGGTGACGTGTCGATCGAAGACCTCATCGCCGAAGAAGAGATGGTCATCACCGTCACGCGTGACGGTTACATCAAGCGCACCCGCAGCGACAACTACCGCTCGCAGCACCGCGGCGGCAAGGGCGTCAAGGGCGCGCAGCTGCGCGCCGACGACGTCGTCGAGCACTTCTTCGTCACGACGACCCACCACTGGCTGTTGTTCTTCACGAACAAGGGCCGGGTCTATCGCTCCAAGGCCTACGAGGTTCCGGAGGCGGGTCGGGATGCCAAGGGCCAGCACGTCGCGAACCTCCTCGCGCTGCAGCCCGACGAGGAGATCGCGCAGATCCTCGACATCCGCGACTACAGCGTCGCCACGTACCTCGTTCTCGCCACCCGCAACGGTCTGGTCAAGAAGACCCGCCTCGACGAGTACGACACGAACCGTCAGGGCGGCGTGATCGCCATCAAGCTGCGCGGCCAGGTGTCGGACGACGCCGAAGAGGCCGAGCAGGGCGGCGCCGACGAGCTCGTCAGCGCGCTGCTCGTCGACGAGGGCGACGACATCCTGCTGATCAGCCGTCTGGGGATGTCTCTGCGGTTCTCGGCGACCGACAACGCCCTCCGCCCCATGGGACGGTCGACGTCGGGCGTGAAGGGCATGGACTTCCGCGAGGGCGACAGCCTGCTCTCGGCATCCGTCGCGAAGGACGACGAGTACGTCTTCGTCGTGACCGAGGGCGGCTACGCCAAGCGCACGGCGGTGACCGAGTATCGCATGCAGAACCGCGGTGGATTGGGCATCAAGGTCGCCCGTCTGACCGACGATCGAGGCGTCCTCGCGGGCGGAATGATGGTCTCCGAGGGCGACGAGGTCCTTGTGGTTCTTGCCAGCGGCAAGGTGGTACGCTCTGCCGTGGCCGAGGTGCCCGCCAAGGGACGCGACACGATGGGTGTCGTGTTCGCCCGCGCTGGAGGCGACGATCGCATCATCGCGATCGCGCGAAACGCGGAACGGAACTTGGCAGAGACGACGGAGACGACCACGGAGCCCGCCGCATCCCCCGCGGACGAGGCCGACGCCTCCGCTCCCGAGACCCCTGAGGAAAGTACTGACGCATGAGCACGGTAGCCGACAAGCTCGCTAAGAAGTCGACTCACAAGACTCCCGCCAAGCAGGTCCGCCTGCGCCTGGTCTACATCGACTTCTGGTCAGCGGTGAAGCTGTCCTTCCTGGCGGCCGTGGCCGTCGCGATCGTCACGGTCGTGTCGTACTTCCTGATCTACCTGGTCGTCAGCGCGACGGGACTGGTCACCAAGCTCGACGAGTTCTTCACGAGCTTCACCGACGGCGGGACCACGCTCTCGCAGTACATCGGGCTTCCCCAGGTGATGGCGTTCGCCGCCATCGTGGCGATCCTCAACCTCGTCGTCATCACCGTGCTGGGCGCGGTCGTCGCGGGAATCTACAACCTCGCGGTCAAGGTGACCGGCGGTCTTCTGGTCGGCTTCACCTCGAACTGAGGCCGATTCGGAAAAACCTCGAGATTCCGGTAAAGTCTTCGAGGTTGACGACATCACGTCGTCGCAACGGGGCTATAGCTCAGGCGGTTAGAGCGCTTCACTGATAATGAAGAGGTCCCAGGTTCAAGTCCTGGTAGCCCCACCCCATCCCCACGGGGCCTTAGCTCAGTTGGTAGAGCGCCTGCTTTGCAAGCAGGATGTCGGGAGTTCGAATCTCCCAGGCTCCACATCTTCTTCATCCCGGCCCCGGCCGTTGCGGGGCACTCCGCGACTTCGCCACGCGCGGCGCCTGCCGCGCCGCTATGGTGTCGCAATGGACATGCGAGTCGCCGCGTACGCCGTCATCACCGGCACCGACGATCGCCTGTTGCTCGCCCACTGGGTCGAGGGCCGACGCGCGGCGTGGACGCTTCCCGGTGGCGGCCTGGAGGCCGGAGAGGATCCGGAGCGGGCCGTCCGCCGCGAGGTGCGGGAGGAGACGGGCTATCGCGTCGTGGTGGATGCCCTCCTCGGCATCCATTCCCGTGTGATTCCCGCCTCGTCGAGGCTCTCCACGGACGCGGAGGGACCGCTCCACACGCTTCGCGTCGTCTACCGGGCGCATGTCGTCGGCGGACACCTCCGCGCCGAAGTGGGCGGGTCCACCGACAGGTCCCAATGGTTCGGCCTCCCCGCCGTGCGCAAGCTGCGGCGGGTCCAGCTCGTCGACATCGCGCTGCGCATGGCGAAGCTGCCTCTCCGCGGAGAGAGCGAGGAGCGGCCGCTCAGGCCCGAGGCACGGTGATGTCGGCGACGGTCGCGTCGTACGCGCGAAGGAGGTCGTCGGCGTCGACGAAGAGGCTGTAGCCGTGAGCTCCGGCTCCCATCGCGATGCGCTGTCCGACGATGCTCTCGTCCGCGTAGACCGGCCAGTCGTGCGTACTGCCGATCGGAACGATGGTGCCCCGCTCGTAGCCGGTGGCGGCAAGCGCGCGTTCGGGCTCCGGCAGTCTGAGCTTGTTGACGCCGACCACGGCCCGCAGCTTGGGCCAGGAGATGGCCCGGTCGCCGGGGACGAGGGCGAAGAGGTATGTGTCGTCGGAACGTTTGACGACGAGGGTCTTCACGATCGCCGCGGGCGGGATGCCGAGGAGCTCGGCCGCCTCGTCGAGGCTCGCGGCCGCAGGGCGCTGGCGCACATCGACAGAGAGGCCGCGCTCACGCGCGGCCTCTCGGACTCTGATGGTGGGGTCGCTCACGCGTCCGGCGCACGCAGCGGGTCGTCGGCAACCCACAGCTCGTCATCGGCACGCAGCGTCTGCCAGGCGGCGTACGCGACGCCGGCGGCGGCGACGACGCCGAGGATGATCGCGATGACGCCACCCGCTCCGATGCCGTCGTTCTGGTGCGGAAGCTTCTTGGCGAGGTTCTTGGACGCCTTCTTGCCGTATTTCTCGGCGCGCTTGGCGTACTTGTGGGCGTCGAGGTCGAAGCCCTGACCCTTGGCGAGACGGTCACGGGTGTCGCCCGCGGCGTCCCAGACCGACATCGCCCCGCCCACGACAGCACCGGCGGCCGGAATGACCTTGTTGCTGAGGAAGCGGTTGCTGTACTTCACGCTCTTGTCGACGTAGGGCGCGGCGTACTTGTTGTAGCCGTCCTGCACGGCGGGAACGAGGTCTTCGCGGCTGAAGCGACCGAGCTGGTGGCCGGCTTCGCGAGCCACCTTTCCGCTCTCGCCCAGCAGCACCTGCTGCGACTCCCACACCTTCGCGGCGTGCTTCTGGAGCTTGCGCAGTTCCTTCTTGCTCTTGCGGCTGAGGCCCACGGCTCATCCTCCCTGTCGATGGGATGTAC